>Ga0247727_10000710_pt1 | contig 81596 bp, 79 predicted proteins | sample WisWelCaveWW1625_FD_202498 | JGI IMG/M metagenome (GOLD analysis project Ga0247727, IMG submission 202498) | Biofilm microbial communities from Wishing Well Cave, Virginia, United States - WW16-25 | ecosystem: Environmental > Aquatic > Deep subsurface > Groundwater > Cave microbial mat | place...
GGGCGCCGGAGGTCGAAGCGCAGGCGATCCGGAGGCGGGCTCACGACCCGGCCCCGTCATTGCCAAGCGGAGGCGTCTCGGTTCGGGTCGTAGGCCCGTTCGGATGCGCGCTTCCGCGCGCACCGTTCGACGGGTGCCGGAGGTCGAAGCGCGGGCGATCCGGAGGCGGGCTCAAGTGCCGCCCCCGCCCTCGCCGCTTCCCTCGCGCGCGGCGCGGGAGCGGGCGAACAGCTCGCTCATGACCTCCTCGAGCGGCGCGTTCTCGAGCGTCAGGTCGGCGACGGGGAGCGAAGCGAGGGCGGCGGTGACGACGCGCTGGACCTCGGTCTGCGCGATCTGCAGCACCGCCTGGGCGTCGTCTTGCGACACGACCTTGCCGAAACGGTCCAGATCGGAGCGGTCGACGGGCCCCTTCAGGCGCAGCACGAGCCGCTTCTCGGGACGGATCCGCCGGACGAGCGCGTCCAGCGCGCCGTCGTAGGAGATCTGGCCCATGTCGATCACGACGACGCGCGGGCAGAGCGCGGCGACGTCGTCCATGTAGTGACTCGTCAAGAGGATGGTCGCCCCGAAGCGTTCGTTGTATCGCGCGATGAACTCGCGGATGGCCGCCTGCATCGAGACGTCGAGCCCGATCGTCGGCTCGTCCAGGAAGAGCACGCCCGGGCGGTGGACGAGCGCGGCCGCCAGCTCGCACTTCATGCGCTCGCCGAGCGAGAGCTGGCGCGTGGGCTTTCGCAGGAGGTCGCCGAGATCCAGCAGGTCGGTGAGCTCGGCGACGGTCTCCTTGAACTGCGCCGCCGGGACGCCGTAGACGGCCCGATTGAGCTCGAGCGTCTCGGCCGGCGGCAGGTCCCAGAGCAGCTGCTGCTTCTGGCCCATGACGAGCATGATCTTGCGAAGGAACGCGTCCTCGCGGCGCTGCGGGACGTGACCGTCGACCGTGACCCCGCCGCTCGTCGGGTGAAGCAGGCCCGCGAGGACCTTGAGCGTCGTCGTCTTGCCGGCGCCGTTGGGGCCGAGGAAGCCCACGCGTTCGCCAGCGGCCACGTCGAACGAGACGCCGTCCACGGCTCGCACGTCCTTGTACCGCCTGACGAAGAGCGAGCGCAGCGCCGCGGCCACCCCGGGCGAACGCTCGTGGACGCGGTAGTGCTTGTGGAGATCGCGGACCGCGATCATGCACGCGGAATCTACGGCGAGCCCGACCGGGCGGCCAGCGCGACGCGTGTACGCGGTCCGCGACTGCGAGTAGTCACGCGCGGGTCGTGGCTCGTGGTACGCGCGGGCCGCTTGCCGGCGTTCGACGCGAATCGAATCGGTGAGTAGCCGTCGTCTCGGCGCTGCCTCGAACGCGCTCGGAATTTCGGCCGGATTCGCGTGGCATGCGGGTTGCTCATCGGGATGGGCGATGCGTCTCGTGCTTCTCGCGGTTGTCACCTCGGGTTGCGGCTACGGCCGCGACACCGCGCCGTGGTGCAGCGCTAGCCCGGAGGAACCGGGAACCGCGCCCGAGACGCCCACGTACTACGGCGACGTCGCGCCCATCCTGGAGGGGCGCTGCGTCCGATGTCACGAGGACGGGGGGATGGCGCCTTTCTCGCTGCGGACGCCCGGCGAGGCGATCGAGCACGCACGTGCGATGGCGTGGGCGGTCACGACCCGGACGATGCCGCCTTTTCAGGCCGCCGGTTGCTGCAACGACTACTTCTCGGACTTCTCGCTGACCGCGGACGAGATCGCGACGATCGAAGCCTGGGTGGACGCCGACACGCCGATCGGCGACGCCGAGGAGGTCCCCGAACCGCTCGCGCCCGTCGGCGGGCTCTCCCGCGTGGACGTCGAGCTCGAGATGCCGCGGCCGTACACGCCCGATCCGGCGTCGGGCCGGACCGACGACGTGCGGTGCTTCGTCCTGGACTGGCCGGTCGACGAGACGATGTACGTGACGGGCCTCGAGCCCGTGCCGGGCAACCGTTCGATCGTCCACCACCTCCTCGTCGCCGCCATCGAGCCGGACGACCTCGGCTACCTGCCCGAGGACGCCGAGGACGCCGAGGCCGGCTTCGACTGCGAAGGCGGCTTCGGTCGCATCCCGCTTGGAGAGATCGTCATCCTCGGCGGCAGCCTGCTGGGATCGGACTTCCCGGACGGTCTCGGACGCAAGGTCCGCGCGGGCTCGAAGATCCTCCTCAACGTCCATTACTCGACCGCGCACGGCGGGGTGGGCTCGGATCAGACCCGTATCCGCTTCCGGCTCGACGAGACCGCACGCGAAGGGGAGGGGATGGCGATCTCGAACCTCGCGTGGCTCGTCGGCGACGGCATGAAGATCGACGCCGGCGATCCCGACGCGGTGTTCTGGTACCACTACGAACCGACACTCTTCACGCGCGGGGAGACGGTGTACCTGCGCTCGGTCAGCGCGCACATGCACTACTTCGGCAGCCAGTTCCTCGTGCGGATCTTGCGCGCGGACGGCTCGAGGACGTGCCTGCTGGAGATCCCCGACCGGGACTTCGGCTGGGAGCAGCCCTACTGGTTCGCGGAGCCGATCCGGCTCGACCCGGGCGATTCGCTCTACCTCGAGTGCCACTTCGACAACTCCGCGCAGAACCAGCCGACCGCCGACCCCCCGCGCGACATCGCATGGGGCAACGACAACCAGGACATGTGCGCGGCGTTCCTCGGCTTCACGCGATGAACGCCGTGCGCGCGCTCGTCGCGCTTGCGGCGCTCTGGCTCGCGGGCTGCGTGTCGCAGACGGGCCTCGGCCGCGCAGAGACGCTGCGCGCCGGCGCCGGGCAGCTCTCGATGGGCCTCGAGGCGCAGCTCATGCTCGCGAACTCGCGCGCGGGCCCGCAGCCGGTCCCGATCCCGTGGGCGATCTTGCAGGCGGGGTACCGGCGAGGCGTCGGCGAGCGCAAGGAGGCCGGTCTGCGCCTCTTCGGCCTCGTGATCGGTCCGGCCGGGCTCGCGCACTTCGGCGGCGCGCTCGACGGCAAGTACCTACTCCGGCGATCTGAAGAGGGTTGGGACGTCGCCGTCGCGACGTCGCTCGGCTACCATCAGGTCCGCTTCGGCACGCCCTGGCACTACCCGTCGATCACCGCGTCGTTGATGCTCGGCCGAGACTTCGACGGCCGTCACGCGATCGTCCTGGGCCCCCGCCTCGGCTACGGCGCGTGGGCGGGCGAGGGCCAGGGAACGATCGACTTCCCGTTCGTCGGAGGGTTCTTCGGGGTGGACTGGCGGCTGAGCCGCACGTTCCACTTCGCGCCGGAGCTCGTCTTCCTGTGGTCGCCGGTGTCGTTCAACGGCCAGCAGTACGACGCGGATCGATTCGGAGCGTCGTCGGTTCAGCTCGGATTGGGGGGGGCCTTCGATCTCTGAACCAGGCCCCGGTATGCTCGTGGACGATGAGGTGGGGCGGCTTGCCGATCTCGTGGATTCTCTTGGCCGGTTGCGGCGCAGGGCCTGCCCCGCCCGCGGCCAAGGACCAAGGGTCCGACGCGGACTCCGATTCGAACGGGGACACGGACGCGGATTCGGACGTCGGCTCGGAGTCGGGCTCGGGAGGATCCGACTCCGGATCCGCATCGGACTCCGACTCTTCGCCCGGCGAAGAGGAGTTGGATCTCGGGCCGGACGCACGTCCGAGCGACTACCCCGAGGCCGACGAATGGACCAACACCGAGAACACCCTCGATGCCGATGATCCCTGCTGCGAGCTCGTCGGAGAGCCGATCCCCCTGGATGCCTCGGCCGCGGGACGCCCTCCAGCGATCGCCGTCGACTGGAACGCCGCCGAGTGGGGCGTCGCCTTCACGCCGCTCGGCTTCCAGGCGATCGATTCGCTCGGAAACCCGATCGACATTCCCAACTGGACAGCCGCCGGCTTCGACCACGTGAGAATGACTTGGGGGTTCGACCGCTACGGGGCCGCCATCGACGACTTCCGATCGGACGGGCAGATCGTACTGCTCGACCGGGAGGGCGACGCCGTCACGGACATCGTCGCGCTCGACCCCGATGCGCGCCTGCCGGACCTCGCCTGGCACACCCACGGTCAAGGCTGGGTGGTCTCCTACTGTGACGACGCGGGACGGGTCGGGGCCGTCTGGATGGATGCCGACAGCGCGCTGGGCGAGGCCGCTTCCATCGGAACCGGCGCGTTGTCGTACCGCTCTCGTCCCCTGTCGGTCGTTGCGCTGCGTAGCCGCGCTGCCGTTGCGTGGTCCACCGAGGGAGGCGTCCTGTTCCGATCTTTCGCCGGGCGCGAGGCAGCCGACGCGCCCCCCGAGTGGGAGGTCTCCCCGCAAGACTCCCAGGTAGACGCGGCTGCGTACCGAGACTCGGTCGCTCTCGCGTTGGCCGACGTGAACTACGCGTCGAGCCTCGACGTCGTGCTCGTCGATCCATGGACCGACGAGATCGTGGCAGGACCACAGACGGTCACGAGGGACGTCTTCCAGGCGAACGCGGCGATTGTGGCGGCCGAGGAGAGAGGCTTCCTGGGGATCTGCCATTCGTCCATCATGCTGGACGGCGCGGGGGGGGAGCGCATCGACGTCCTGCTAGTGGGTCCCGATGCGACTTCGTGGGGAGGGTCCGTCCTAGTGCGCGAGGGACTCGCCCATCAACGCGGCTGCGCGATCGCGTGGTCGGGTGCGGAGTTCCTCGTCGTCTACGTCGACGACTCCGGGGCACCCGTGGCTCAGCGGGTCCGGCCACTCCTGTAGGATGGGGCGTTCGATCTATGAGGGTGAGAGCTACTCGCAGACGTCGTCCGCCCAGACGACGTCGTCCACCTGATCGGGGATCGGGACGCCGTTCTCGTCCACGCAGGGGATCCCGCTTCCGAAGACGTCGAAGCAAGCGGTCGCCGAGCACAGGAAGTTCGGCGCTACGGCGTTCGGGCGGATCCACATCGGGTTGACGATCCAGGTCCCATCCGCGTTGCCGTAGGCGTTGCACATCAGCTCCTTCTTGCCGCGGTTGAGGACCAGACGCACGCCGACCGCGTCGCGCAGGAACGAGACGTCCGTGTTCGAGTCTCCCGCGCCGAAGACCAGGCGCTGGGCGACGTCCGTCTGCGTCCCCATCGCTTCGTCGCCGACGAGCCCGAAGATCTCCTGGTTCACCCAGCAGCGCTTCCCGTCCACGTACGTGATGAGCGAGTTCGCGCCATCCGCGACGTTGCCGCATCCCTGGAAGTCGGCGGTGAGCAGTCCGTCGTCCCCGACCACCGCACGAACGCCGACGACGTGATCCGCCGCGATGCCGACCCCGTACACCACGTGCTCCGCGAAGGCCTCGACGATGTGCTGCGAGGACGCCGACAGCACCCACACGTCGAACCCGTTTCCCTGGAGCGTCCCGATGAGGTCCCTGATCTGCTCGTACACGCGCAGGTACCCGTTCATCGACCGGGACCCGACGAGCGCGCTCGTGTAGCAATCGGCCCCGATGTACTCGGCGAGCGTGTCGTCGGCGATGCCGCGGATCTGCTCCGGCCTGTACCCGGCCTGCAGCTGCACGGTCCACGCGTAGCCAGGCTCCATCGTACGGCGGTTCCAGTTCTGGTACGCCCCGACGCCGCCGATGGCCTCGTCGTAGTACACGGCGAGAATCGTGTCGGCGCAGGTGGTGTCCGAGCTCGTCGGCAACGGCTCGCCCTCCGCGACGAGACCCGCGCACGCCGTGTCGAGCGCGGCCACCGCCGCTGGCGTGAGGTACTTGCTCGTCGCAGCGAAACCGCCCACCGGGTTCAGGATCAGGTCGTTTCGCAGCATGTAGAACGTCACGGCGTCGCCGATGTCGTTCTTGATCACCGTGTTGTCCCAGTCGAAGACGGCGACCGGCGGGAGGGCCTCGTCGAAGTCGGGGCTCTCGGCACCGAACTCGGCGATCATCGTCTGCAGCACCTCTCGGTTGTCGCCGTACCAGGTCAACGTGTCATCGAGGTCCCGCAGGTCCTCGCCTGTTCCCGTGTCCGAACCCGTGTCGGTGTCCGAACCCGTCTCGGTCTCCGAACCCGTGTCCGTGTCCGAGCCCGTCTCGGTGTCCGAGCCCGTGTCCGTATCCGCGTCCGTGTCGCAGTCCGTGTCCGTGTCCGTGTCGGCGTCGCCACCGCCACCCGGCTTCGGGTCGTCGTCGCCGCATCCGCCCACTCCGAGCACACCCATGATCACCACCCAGCCGTGACGTCCCATCGTGTCCTCCTGACGCGGCGAGATTGCCGCGCGCGGTGGGTTTGCACGGGACGTGCCGGGCGCTTTCACCCGGCTTTTCAGCCTGGCGTGATGGATGTTGTCCGGATTACGAAGCAGACGTGTTTCGCCAGGGGGCCGGTGCGAAACGGCGCCGTTGCGAGGGCGGTGAGCCGGGGTGAGATCCGCGCCAAGCGGACCGAGGACCGACGAAGCGTACTTGACGTACGGAGAGGAGGCCGCAGGGAGCTTGGCGCGGAGATTGCCCCGGATCGCCGGCCGCAGTAGGCGGCGTTTCGCACCGGCCCCCTAAGGTCGCAGCACTCCCTGGTAGCGGTTGTCGGCGGCGAAGGCCACGAAGTGGTCGCCCGGCCAGGCGGAATCCGCGAGCGCGGCGCCGTCGGTCCAGGGATCCGCGTCGTACGCGACGGCCGCGGCCCGGATACGGAAGCCGCCAATCGACGGGAGGACGTCCTCGAAGTCCATGTCGGTCGGAGGATCGGGGAGCGTGAAGCTCGACATGCCGGGCGCGAGCACGACCATCCAGTAGACGTCCCCGCCGAGGTAGTAGGCGTCCGCCGAGAGAGCCGTGAAGTGCACCGAGTGCAGTTGCGCCCAGTCCGCCCCGGTGTACGCGATTTCCGTCGCGGGGAACTCGGCCGGCTCGCCCACCACGAGGTCGAGGGCGGCTGGGTCCCGGACGGTGAAGCCCGCCGTGAGCGGCATCGCCTGCCTCTCGACGTACCAGACGTCTTCGTCCTCGTTCGCGATCGTGAAGATCGCCTCGAGATCGCCGATCCCCTCGTCGGCATGCGCCACATGGAAGGTCTCCTCGTCGCCGGCGATCTCCGAGGACTCGGTCAGACCCAGGAGGTTTCCGCCCGCGTCCCCCTCGCCCAGGTCCCACACGCGTACGCCGTAGAAGACCCGTGCGGAGAACACGGCGTGATCGTCCCAGTCCGCGATGCGCGTCTCGAGGGGACTGCCCACCGCGAGGTCGTAGGTGACCGCCGCGTCGAAGCGCACGATCCCGGCGTAGGCGTCGGGAAACACGAGCGCCGGCCCGACGGTGTCCACGCCGTCGGGCGTGACGGTGCCCTCCGCGAACGAGACGATCTGCGCCGTGTCCGCCGTCGGCCTCGTGTACTCGAGGCCCGTCACGCGTGCCGGGTCGACCTGATCGTTGAGCAGGTACGACGTGTAGGTGGCCCCCTCGGAGACGGACACGGTCCCGGGCGCCCCGGTCGCGATCAGGCTCCCGGGGACCGACCGCGTCAGGTCGCCGTCGAAGGGGAAGACCGCGATCCCGCGCGCGCCGAGCACGACGCGGGCAGGGGAAGGCACGGTCCCGGCGGATCCCATGTCGAGGAAGCTCAGCGTCGTGAACCCCGAGGCCAGCAGCGTCACGTCGGGCGGGTCGCCGGAGTAGTCGAGCCGTCGGAACGAGAGAGTCCCGTCGGGCCCGGTCGTCTTCTCGATCCGGCCGTCGGCGCAGGCCACGACGACCACGGCGCCCTCGACCGGAGTGGAGAAGGTCGGGTCAGACGAATCCAGGACCACGAGGTCCAGGACGTCGGTTCCCCCGCAGTCGTGATCGGTGTCCGTGTCCGAATCGGAATCCGAGTCCGTGTCGGAGTCGGAATCCGAGTCCGTGTCGGAGTCCGAGTCGGCATCGCCGTCGGGGCTCGAAGAGTCGTCGGAGCACGAGCAGCCGGCGAAGGGCAGCAGAGCGAGCAGCGCGAAGATCGTACGCATGGGCCCCCCTTTTCGTGGGCGAATCAGTGTCCCCCGCTGGATGCGAGGGACTTCACCATCTCCCCGACGAACGCCTTCGCGTCCCCGAAGAGCATGAGCGTCTTGTCCATGAAGTACAGCTCGTTCTCGACGCCCGCGAAGCCCGCGCTCATGCCGCGCTTGATCACCATCACGCTGCGCGCCTTGTCGACGTCGATGATCGGCATCCCGAAGATGGGGCTCGACTTGTCGTGGCGGGCCGCCGGGTTCGTCACGTCGTTCGCGCCGATGATGAGCGCGACGTCGACCTGCGGCATCTCCGGGTTGATCTCGTCCATTTCGAACAGCTTGTCGTACGGGATCTCCGCCTCCGCGAGTAGCACGTTCATGTGGCCGGGCATCCGTCCGGCGACCGGATGGATCGCGAAGCGGACGTCGACGCCGCGCTTGGTCAGGACGTCGTAGAGCTCGCGCACCTTGTGCTGGGCCTGCGCCACCGCCATGCCGTAGCCGGGCACGACGACGACCGACTGCGCCGCCTCCAGCATCTGCGCGGCCTCCTCGGCTTGCGCGCTGCGGACCGGCCGCTCCTCCTTCGCGCCCTTGCCGGCGGTCACGACCGCGCCGAACGCGCCGAAGAGCACGTTCGTGAACGAGCGGTTCATCGCCTTGCACATGATGACCGACAGGATGAACCCCGAGGCTCCGTCCAGGGCGCCCGCGACGATGAGCAGCTTGTTGTTCAGCACGAACCCCATCAGCGCCGCCGCGAGGCCCGCGTACGAGTTGAGCAGGGCGATGACCGTCGGCATGTCCGCCCCGCCGATCGGGACGATCAGCAGGATCCCGAAGAGCGTCGCGAGCCCCGCGAACACGGGCATCAGGTACGTCGCTTCGGGGTTCGCGACCAGGTACACGCCGATGACGATGGCGGCCCCGAGCAGGACGAAGTTGACGAAGTTCTGCCCCTTGTAGGTGATCGCCCTCGTCGGGAGGATCTCCTGGAGCTTGCCGAACGCCATCAGGCTCCCCGTGAACGTCAGGAAGCCCAGCAGCATCTCCATCATCAGCGCCGCCATCTCGAAGGTGCCGAGGTGCGGCGTATTCAGGTAGTAGTGCGCGGTCCCGACGAGCGCAGCCGCGAGCGCGCCGAACGCGTGGCTCAGCGCCGTCCGCTGCGGCACGGCGGTCATGGGCATCCAGACCGCCATCGGGATGCCGATGATCGAACCGATCGCGAAGGCGATCACGATCCACTGGTATGTGACGATGTCGTGGTGGAGCAGGGCGCCGACGATCGCGAGGAGCATCCCGATCTCGCCCGCGCGAACGCCGCGGCGGGCGGTCGCCGGCGAGTTGAGCCACTTGAGCGCCAGGACGAAGAGGATCGCCGACGCGAGCGCGCTGTACTCGACGAGGGCTTCGGTGACCTGCTCGCTCATCGGCCGCGCTCCGGCACTGCCCCGCTTCGGCGAAGGGGGCGGCCGATAGGCCCGCAAGGAGGCGCGCTGGCCGCGCGCGCGGCGTTCGACATTCGCGCCTTCGGCGCTCGCGGGTTCATCGGCCGCGCTCCGGCACTGCCCCGCTTCGGCGAAGGGGGCGGCCGATAGGCCCGCAAGGAGGCGCGCTGGCCGTGCGCGCGGCGTTCGACATTCGCGCCTTCGGCGCTCGCGGGTTCATCGGGGCACGTTCACGTCGTGCCCGACCGGGCCCTTCGGGTCCTTCTTGCGGAACATCTTGAGCATCCGGTCCGTGATGAGGAACCCGCCGACGACGTTGATGACGGATGCCGTCACCGCGATGGTCCCGAGCACCGTGGAGAACGTCGTCTTGGCTTCGCCCGCGATCGCGATGGAGCCGACGACGGCAATGGCCGAGATCGCGTTCGTCAGCGACATCAGCGGCGTGTGCAGCAGCGGCGAGACCCGCCGGATCACGCCGAAGCCCACGAAGCCGGCGAGCAGGAACACGTACAGCCCCGTGATGAGGTCGTGACTCACGGCCCGACTCCACCGATGCCCGCCCGAGCACCGCGGTGCGGGCCGTAGGCACGAGATGATGCGCGCTTCCGCGCGCGTTTCATTTGCGTGTTCACGGCCCGACTGCGATCTTCCCGTCCCCGAAGGCCGGGACCGTGGGCGAAAGGAGATCCCTCACACGAAGATGCACGACCTCGCCACCGCGCGTGACGAACGACTCCCGCGTGATCTGGTCCTCCAGGTCGAACTGCACCTTTCCGTCCTTGACCAGGTGCAGCAGCACGTTCGACACGTTCTTCGCGTACATCTGGCTCGCGTGGTGCGGGATCGTCGAGGGCAGGTTCGTGGGTCCCAGGATCGTCACGCCGTGCGCGACGACCGTCTCGTCGGCCTTCGTCAGCTCGCAGTTGCCACCCTTCTCCGCGGCGAGATCGACGATCACGGAGCCCGGGTGCATCCCGGCGACCATCTGCGCCGTGACGAGGATCGGCGACTTCTTTCCGGGGACCGCGGCCGTCGTGATCACGATGTCGTTGCCCGCGACGACTTTCCCCATCAGTTCCTGCTGCCGCGCGTAGAACGCTGCGTCCTGCGCCTTCGCGTACCCGCCCTTGTCCTCCGACCCGGCCGTCGCCAGCTCCAGGACGACGAACTTCGCCCCCAGGCTCTCGACCTGCTCCTTGACTGCGGCGCGCACGTCGTACGCCTCGACGACCGCACCGAGCCGGCGTGCCGTCGCGATGGCCATCAGCCCCGCGACGCCGGCTCCGACGATGAGCACCCGCGCGGGCTTGATCGTCCCCGCCGCGGTCATGAGCAACGGGAACATGCGCGGCGCCGTGGACGCCGCGAGCAGCACGGCCTTGTAGCCCGCGATGGTCGCCATGGACGAGAGCGCGTCCATCGCCTGGGCGCGCGTGATGCGCGGCACGAGCTCCATCGAGAACAGCGCCACGCCCTTCTTCGCGATCTCCGCGGAAAGCTCCGGCGCCGCGAGGGGCTCGCAGAATCCGACGACGACCTGGTCCTTTCGAAAGAGGGCGAGGTCGGCACGCCCGGCCGTCGGGTTCGCCCCGCACGTCCGTACCTGGACGACGACGTCCGCGCCGAACGCGTCCGCGCGAGATCCCACCCTGGCGCCCTTCGACTCGTACTCCGCGTCCGCGAAGCCGGAAAGGGCCCCGGCCCCCGTCTCGACCACGACCTCGATCTTCGCCTTGGCAAGGGGTGCGATCGCGGCCGGCACGAGCGCGACGCGCCTCTCGCCGGGGAAGGACTCCTTGGGGACGCCGACCTTCATCGCTGTCCCGCACGCCGATTTCCCCCGGCGGGGCGACGCGGACCATATCGAAAACGTCCGCCCGGATCAAAGCCTCCTGACGCGCCGCGTCAGAGATCCATGAGGGTTAGTACGTGAACAGCGCCGCGAGCTGCGCGCCCTCGAAGGGCGGGTAGTCGCGGCAGACTCCGCCGACGCAGAGCAGGCCGCCCATGCGGCGGCCGCCGAAGGCGCGAAGGGTCAGGTGGTCGTTCGCGGTCCAGGAGACCGAGCTGGACCAGTAGTGCCGCGGCTGGATCTGCTCGGCCTTCTCGGAGGTGAAGCCGTAGATGACGGCGAAGGCCCAGTGGGGTGCGATCGAGTAAGAAAGCGAAGCCGAGCTTCGGCGGTACTCATGGCCGCTCTTCACGATTGTGCTCACCCGCGGGATCCCCCAGGTCCAGGCCTTGAGCTCGAGCGCGTGCGGGCCGCCGAGCGGCAGGCCGAAATCGAGGTCGACGTGGTGGAAGTCCGTGAACGTCCCGTTCGCGCCCGGCGCGGGATCCCTCAGCGACTCCTCGCGCACGCCCGTCTGGACGACGACGAAGGTCCCGTCGTCCCAGCGCCGCTCCATGCCGCCGTAGGCGTGCGAGACGGTGAAGGGCTCAACGACGTCTCCCCGTCGATCTCGAACCTCTCCTCCGAAGATCGCGTCGACCGGGTCCGCGTCGTCGTTCACGAACGCGCCGCCGAGCCAGTTCGTGAAGAACGTCGTGTGCCCGGAGTCGAAGCGCTGCTCCAGGCGCACGCGCATCGCCGCGACGTTGTAGTTGTTGAGGATGAGCTGGTCGATCCGCTCCAGGGTGGGCGGCTCGCTGTACTGGATGTATACGCGCGTCGGGTCGACGAAGCGGAAATTGCGGTAGTCCTTCGCTTCGACCAGGACGGTCGTGTCCTCGAAGTTCCAGGTCGTCGACGCGTACAGCGCCCAGCCCTGGGTCTTGTCGACGCGTCCTTCCTCCTCGACCATGAGGAACGCCGGCTGCCACGCTTCGAGCCCCGAGTCCCCCGCGAGCACGGTCGACTCCGAGTAGTCGGCCTCGACCGCGACGTCGAGAACGCCGCCGATGGCGGGCGCCCGCAGCCCCGCGCCCGCCACGTGCGCACCCTGGTCGTTCAGTCGGAAACCGTCCGGGGTCGACCGCCCCCCCGTCGCCCGCAGGTAGTCGTATGCGACGTAGTGCGCGCCGAAGGTCAGGCCCGACTCCAGCGTGTGCTCGGCGCGCAGCCCGGCGACCAGATCCTCCGGGTCCTCCAGCAGCGACTGGTCCACGGGCGCGAGGTTCTGGATGTTCGTCCAGCCGCCGAGCGCGATGACCCGCGTCCCGCCCTCGGTCTCGACGTCGACCCTCGCCCCGCGGATCGTCTGATCGACGCCCGTCTCGTCGATCTTGCGCAGGGAAAGCGCCATTCCCTCGCCGAATCGAGCCGTGAAATCCCCCGCGGTCGGACGCACAGGCCCCCACCGCGTCGTCACCCAGAATCGCTCCGGCCACAAGTCGTTCTCCTCGAGCAATCCGTCTGGCGGCGGCCGGCCCAGATAGGCGTCGCTGCCGCAGGGGCCTGGCGGGATCTCGCGGATCAGATCCCCGGTCGTTGGGTCGAACACGTTGGGAGGATCGACGACCGTGACCGCGGCGTCCTCGCCGTGGAAGAACTCCCCGTCGAGGCGCAGCCCGACCGTCGTCTCGCCGCTCGCCCCAGTGACGTTCCAGCGCAGGATCTCGATCAGGTAATCGTCGTTGCACAGGTTCGAGTCGTGGTTGCTACCGTGGTACTCGACTTGCGTCGTCGTCGCGACGTCGACGGTCGATTCGCCGAGGACGGGCACCTCGAGGGGCACGGCCAGCGCCGCCGCTGGAACGAAAAGAACGGCGCCCGCCGGCGGGAGGAATCGCACCACGGTCCGAGAGTACTAGAGCAAGCCCTCGATCGTGTCGGCAGGCTCGCCGGCAGGCGGGGCCCCGCCGATCCAGGACGCGACGACGCAACCGGATTGGTCGACCACGACGTTCGTCGGGAGCTGACTGATGTCGAAGCTGTCCCGCAGGATCTGGCCGGGGTCGATCAGGACCGGGAAGGTCAAGGGATCGGGGAACTCGCCGCCGAAGCCGCCCGTCCATTCCGCGCAGAGCGTCGGCCCGGCCGGCTGGGTGTTCTCGTCCTGGACGAGAACCTGGACCACGATGAACCTCTCGAGTTGGTGGGCGTCGTACAGTTCCTGGAAGCCCGGGGTCTCTTCGATGCAGGGCTGGCACCAGCCGGCCGCGATGTTGAAGAGGGTCACGCCGCACTCCGGCAGGATCCCTTCGGTCACGGGCAGGTTGTTGCAGTCGGGGAACTCGAACGGAGGGAACTTGTTGCCGAGCTCGTAGCCGAGGGTTCCGCACTCGCCGGGCGTGCAGCCGGGGCCGGCGTCCGCGTCGCCCGCCGGGTCCTTGGGATCCGTCGCGCGCAAGCACCCGGCCGCAGTCACCGCGACGGCGAACGTCGTCCACCTCATCGCCAACCCTCCTCCTACTCGCAAGTCGCGCCGAGTGCCGCCTTCATGGCCTCGACGTTCACGTCCCTTGCAAGATAGACGATGACGCCGTCGGGGTCGAGGATGACGTCGACGGGGTAGGGCGCCGTCGCGCCCGGCGTGTCGCGCAGATCGTCATACAGGTCGCCGGCCGGTCCGGCCGCACCGCGAAGGAACGGGAAGCTGACTCCCGTGTACTCCCGGAAGTCGTCCAGCACCGCGTCGGAGTCCGCCTCGTCGTGCGAGATGCCGAACACCTCGGCGTCGGGGCAGTCCGTCTGGATCTCCTCGAGGGAAGGAAACTCCTTCCCGCAGACCGCTCAGAAAGTCGCGAAGTACGCGAGGAGCACGTAGCTCCCCTGCAGGTCCGCCAGCGCGAAGGTCTCCCCGCTGTCCGCGTCGACGAACTCGGTGTCGGCCGGAAGTGTGTCCCCCACGCCGTAGCCCGGCGCGTTGCCGACGACGGTGAGCTCGAGCGAGGCCTCGTCCGGATCGTTGGTCGACAGCGTTACGGTCCCGTTGACCGTCGCCGCGCCCGAGGGCGTGAAGGTCAGCTCGAAGAATCCCTGCTCCCCGGCCGCCACGACCTCGGGAACGAAGTCGACCGAGAAGTCGCCGGACGCCGATGCCCCGGAGATCTCGAGGTCGCGGTCCCCGTCGTTGCGAAGCAGGATCGTCTGCACCGCCGACTCCTCTTCTATCGTCCCGAACGACACGACGTCCTGCGACAGGGCCGCCTCGGGTCCGCCGACGCTCGTGTCGAGCTGGTAGCGAACGACCGTCTCCCACCCGCCGACGAGCAGGCCGTTGCCATACGGCTCCACGCCGAAGAGCCGGCTGAACGCGTTCGTCACGTTCGCCGCCTCGGAGGCGAGCAGGACCGGCTGGCAGTCGAGCGCGCCCAGATCGAACACGCGCACTTCGCTCCACTCCGCCGTGTACAGGACGCTAGCGCTGATCGCGACGTCCGTAGTCGTGTTGGGCGTCGGCACGTTCGCGACGAGCTCCAGCGCGCCGTCCACAAGGCGGAAGACGTCCGTACCCGCCGAGGAAACCGCGACGGCCACGGCCGAGCCGTCCACGGCGATCGCCGTCGCCGCCGAGCTCGTGGGCGCCTCTCCCACGATCGACGGCGCCGCCGGATCCGACAGGTCGACGACCTTCACCCCCGACGCTCCGTCCGCGACGTAGGCGAGGTCGCCCACCACGTCCACCGCGAACGCGTTGCCGAAGCCGCCCGTCACCGACAGGGACGCCAGCGACGGCGCGTCGAAGACCTCGATTCCCCGCTCGTGCTCCGCGACGACGAGGATGTCGCCCTCGAGGTCCATCCCCTCGTAGAGCACCCCGGCTTCGGCCACCTCGTCCTCTCCGAGCAGGTCGTCCGCCCCGAACGCGCGCAGAGAGGGCGCCGGGTCCATCGTCGTCCCGTGGTTCGTGACGTACATCCGAAGCGAGTCCGCGACGACGTGCTGGCAGACGAGCTTCGAGGTCGCCTCCGTCCGGACGACGTCGTCCCCGCGCAGATCGACCGCGAAGGCCCCGAGCTTGTTGCTGCACGCAAAGCCGCGATCTCCGACCGTGGTGAGGTCGGTCACCTCGACCTTGTTCTCGCTGCCGTCGGGACGCTCGTTCGCCATCCGGGCGGTCTGCACGAGCGCGTCGCCGAGGGGCGGCGGCTCGTGCGCGCAGTCACCGGCGTCGGTGTCCGTGTCGCCATCGGTGTCCGCGTCGGAGTCGGAGTCGGAATCCGCGTCGCCGCCGCCACCGTCGTCGCCACCGCCGCCGCAGCCCAACAGGAGAAGGAAGGGAATCAGCTTCAAGGCAACACCTCCACGGTGGTCAGCCGACAGGGCAAGGTGCCCCTCGGGGTGACCACCCGATCGATGGAAAGCCCAGCGGTCCGCTACCGAGGGGACCGTCCCCCCAAGGGAAAGCAACCCGCGTACCGGAGGCACGACCCTTGCTTCGCGCGTCACCATGACCTACCGGATCCTACTCCTGCTCGCCCTCTGCGGCGTCCCCGTCCGCGCCCTCGCCGACTGCTCGCTCACCGAGATCGGCGTCACGCCCCTCTCCGACCTGGGTGGCGACGGCGACTACCAGGGCTTCGACGGGGGCCTTTACGGCGGCGGCGCGAACGAGGCGCCCGACGCGCACCGCTGCGCGGCACTCGAAGCCGCGCGCGCCATCGCCCCGATCGACGGCGCGATCGTGATGATCTCCGTCGGCATGTCGAACACGACGCAGGAGTTCTCGGTTTTCGTGACGGACGTCGGCGCCCGCGGCGATCTTCGCGCCGAGCTCGTCGTGGTCGACGGCGCGCAGGGGGCCCGCCCCGCGAACGTCTGGGCGAACCCGGACGACGCTGTCTGGGTCGAGGTCGACCGCCGTCTCGGAGTCGCCGGCGTCTCGCCCGACCAGGTACAGATCGCCTGGATCAAGCAGGCCGAGCCCGGACCCGCGAACCTCGGCGACTTCCCCGATCACGCGGAGGTCCTGCAAGGCGACCTCGAGGCGATCGCGCGGAACCTGATGACCCACTACCCGAACATCCGGTTCGCCTACTGGTCGAGCCGGACGCGCGCGTACACGAACGAGCGGTTCGGGCTCAATCCGGAGCCCTTCGCCTTCGAGTCGGCGTTCTCCGTGCGGTGGATGCTCGAGCGCCAGATGGCCGGCGACGCGGACCTCGCATTCGGCGGCGACGCCGCCGTCGCGCCGCTGCTCCTGTGGGGTCCGTACCTGTGGGCCGACGGCACGACGCCGCGCGACGACGGCTTCACCTGGGAGTGCAGCGACACGGTGGACGACTTCACCCATCCGTCGCCGACGGGCCGCCAGAAGGTCGCGGACCTCCTCATGGACTTCTTCACGACGCACCCGACCACGACGCCGTGGTTTCTGGGCGTCGACGTGGGCGACGTCGCCTGCGACGGCGGAGGAGACGCGGACACGGACACGGATTCCGACTCGGACACGGACGCCGATTCGGATGCGGACACGGACGCGGATGCCGACGCGGATGCGGATGCGGATACGGATGCGGACGCGGATACGGACGCGGACGCCGACGCGGACGGCGGCACGGCCTCCGACGGCGGCTGCGGCTGCAGGACGATCCCCAAGAACGACGTCGCATGGGCGATCCTCCTCGCGCCACTGTTCGCCCTCTCCCGGCGCCGGAGGTAGTCTCTCTTCAGATCGCCCTTGTTCCGGTCCTTCCCGCTCGCGCTCATCGTCTTCTCCCTGGGCTGCGATCTCTTCCCTCCCGATCTCGTCGACGCGTCCGAGCAGGGCGCGTGCGTCTTCGACTGGGAGCGCGCCGATCCCGTCGTCGTCCCCGGGGCGCAGCGGCCGTCGCTCGCCTACGATTCCGGCGAGGAGGTCACGGTGGCCTTCTCGAGCCTGGTGGGGGGCGTGGGACGCGTGGGCGCGCAGCGCTTCGGCGCCGCCGGCGGGCCGTCCGACCCGCGAGGTGCCTTCGAGATGTCCGTCACGGCGGGCCCCACGGATCACGACATCTGGGTCGACGCGCTCGCGCGCGGCGGCGGGACGACCGGCGCGATCCTGCGCAGCGGCTTTGGCCCGAGCCTGAAGGACCCGGCGGAGCTCCACCTCGTACAGTGCGGCGCGGGCTCGTGCGATCCCTGCCCGCCGATTGCGCTCGCGGCGGACGCGCAGTGGCCCGTCCTCGCGCCGGGCGCGGTCGTCTGGCGGGACGCGGCGGGCATCCGGTGGGCGACGATCGCCGCCGGCTGCCCGGCGGCTCCGCCCGCGTCCGAGTCCTGGCCCTCGGAGGTCGCGGAGGGATGCGCGCCGGCGGCTGCTCGCATCGGTGGCAGGATCGTCGCCCTCTGGCAGGGTGCGGGCGGACGGATCTTCCTGGGCGCCGACGGCGATCCGCCGGTCCGCTTGTCCCTCGCCGGTCGGTGCCCCGCGATCGCCGCGCTGCCCGGCGGCGCAGGAGGTGTGCTCGCGGCCGCGAGCCCCGACGCCGTCGTCGTGCACGAGATCGACGGAGAGCTCTCCGTGTCGGCCGATCCGATCGGTGTCATCGACACGCCGGCCCCGTCGTGGCTCGAGGTCTCCTTCCTCGGCGACGATCCCGTCGTCGTCTTCCCGCTCGGACCGGAGCTCCGCGCCTACCGGATCTCGGGCGGCGAAGCGATCGCCGCGCCCGCGCGCGCGGTGGAGGACGATCCGCTCATCCCGAGCTTCCCGACTCTTCCCCTGCTCGTGGCCCCCACAGACGCGCTGCCCGTCGCGTGGCTGAGGGACGGCGGCCAGGTCGTTTACGATCGGCTCGTGTGCAGGTAGGCCCCGCCGTGGCCATCGCCCTTCGGATCGTCGCAGCGGTCGTCGTCGCGCTGATCAGCGCCGTGCTCGGCGGATTGGCGGGCGTCAAGCTGCCGGACTACGACGCGCACGACATGGCCGGTCCGTTTCTCGGTCTGATGATCGGCGCCGGGGGTGGCTTCTTCACCGGGCTGGTCGGAACGCTGGTGTTCGCGTTCCTCGTGATTCCCCCGAAGCGAAAACGCTGATCGCCCGCGACTACGCGTCCTCTTCCTCCGCTCCTGCCCGCTCCCACAGGCCGTGCTCCTTGAGGAGGTCCCTGAAGTGGTTGCGCGCGAGGCCTGCGGCGCGCGACGCCTTCGAGACGTTGCCGCCGGCGCGGCGCAGGACGGCGGCGAGATAGGCCCGCTCGAAGCGCTCCACCACGCGGCTCTTCGCGTCCTTGAAGGGGACCGCGGGGTCCACGAGGATCTCCTGCGTGCGCGGCGAGATTCCCTCGGAGACCACGACCGCGCGAGTGAGCACGCCGCCCTCCGCGAGCGCCGCGGCGCGCTCCATCGCGTTTCGCAGCTCGCGCACGTTGCCCGGCCACGGATGCGTCGTCATCCACTCGATCGCGTCGGGTGAGATCGCGGGCACGGGCTCGCCGTTTCTGCCGCAAACCTCCTGCAGGAACCGGGTCGCGAGCAGCGGGACGTCCTCGGGCCGCGCGCGCAGCGGCGGCAGCGCGATCCGTACCTGCGCGAGCCGGAAGTAGACGTCGTCCCGGAACGCGCCGCGCTCGATCTCCCGCCGCAGGTCGCGGTTCGTCGCCGAGATCACGCGCACGTCGACGGGGATCGGCCGGTGCGATCCGATCCGCGCGACCTCGCGCCGCTCGAGGACGCGCAGGAGGCGCCCCTGCAGGTCGAGCGGCATCTCGCCGATCTCGTCGAGCAGGATCGTCCCGCCGCTGGCCGACTCGAACACGCCGGGTCGCTGCGCGTCCGCCCCCGTGAAGGCGCCCTTCTCGTGGCCGAAGAGGACCGACCCGACGAGCGTCGCTGGCACGGACGCGCAGTCGAGGACGACGAACGGTCCCTCTGCGCGCGGCGACGCGGCGTGGATCGCCCGCGCGGCTTCTTCCTTGCCCGTGCCCGTCTCGCCCTCGACCAGCACCGACAGGTCGCGCGGCGCGACCTTCTCGAGGTACGCGAAGAGCTCGCGCATCTCGGCGCTCCGCCCCGCGAGCCCTCCGAAGCTCGTGCGATGCGGCAGTGCCGCCGGCGGCTCCGAAGGACGCTCCAGCACGAGCAGATCCCCGCCGACGCTCCACGGCACGCCGGGCGCGAGACGCACCTCGATCACGCGGCAGCCGCCGATCCACGTGCCGTTCGTCGAGCCGAGGTCGCGCAGCGAGACGCCGCCTTCGCCGCGGACGAGCTCGAAATGCACGCCCGACACCTGCGCGTCGGACAGGACGAGATCGTTCGACGCGTGCCGGCCCGCGGTCACGCGCGCGCGGTCGACGACGACGTCCTTGCCGGCATCCGGTCCCGAGGTGACCGCCACGCGCCACCGCTGGGCGGTGGCATCGGCCGGCGCCTGGCCGGGGGCGACGACCGTGGAGTCGCCGTCGATCATCGGCCCCCCGCCAGACCGATCGTGACGCCGCCGGCGACGGCGGCCGCCCCCATCACGCCGATCGCGACGATCGGGAATCCGCTCCCCGCGGCATGCGCGGTGCCGTCGGGACGGTTCGCGTCCGCGGCGTCGAGCCGCCACAGCGCCGTCGCGATCCCCGCGGCGAGTCCCGTCGCGAACGTCGCGATGACGAGCGCGATCGCGCGAGGCCGTGGACGACGTTCGCCGGAGCTCTCGATCGACAGCGCGATCGCGTCGACCGCGAGCGCGCCGAAGAGGGGCAGCGATCCGAACGCGACCGCGCTCCAGGCCTGGCCGGAGTCGTAGTCCCCGAGCGAGTTTGAGGAGCCGTCGTGGTAGGCGACGTAGTGCACGGCCGTGACCGTACCGAGCCCGAGGGTCAAGGCGCCAGCGCCGAGAGCGCCGAAGAAGGCGATCGAGGGGAGGGGTCCGGCGCCGGAGGCCGGATCCGGATCCGGATCTGGTCCCGGTTCCGGTTCCGGATCCGGATCCGGCGCCGGATCCGGTTCCGCGGACCGGACGGCAAGCACGACCGAATCCTGCGCACCGGCTCCCGCGACGTAGGTGCGCTCGGCGATCGTCGTCCCACCGCGAACGAGGCTGACGGTCCGCGAACCCGGCGACAGGGCCGCCGCGAGTGGCGAACGACCGCGCAGCTCCCCGTCCACGAGCACCTCGGCGGGCTGCGAATCGGACGCCGACACCTCCACGACGGCCACGCGCGCGCGCAGCTCCGCGATCTCGCCCTCGGCGCGGCCGCGGTCGCGGTCGTCCGGCGGCAGCGCGGCCATGTAGCGGGTCGCCAGCTCCATCTGTCGATCGATCCGGTTGGCCCGCCCCCAGCAGCGCCCGGCATTCTTGAGGAACCCCGCGTACGCCATCTTCGCGTGGGCGTCGGACCAAAGGCCCGCGCAGGCCTCGTACCGCCCCGACTCGAATGCTTCGCGTGCGAGGCCGTCGAGCCGACGCGCCTCGGCCTCGTCGGTCTGTGCGAACGCGGGGGACGCCGCGAGCAGGAGCGCGAACGCTGCGAGCGTCACGGCGGTGGAGGCGCGAGGCCGTCGTCCGCCGGGGGACGTTCGCGCCGCCTCTGGCGTGCGGGTCGCTCGGCCTGCGCCTCGGGTGCGGCCGTCGTCGCGGCAGCCGGCTCGGCTGCGAGCGGAAGGTCGATCGACTGGTCCGTGTTGGGCGTGACGAGCCTTCGCTCGCTGTGGTGCCCGGGCGCCTCCATGACGATCTCGACGGGGATCTCGGAGCGTGGCAGGCGCACGACGAACGGGTTCGTGCCCGAAAGAACGCCGTTCCACCGGACGCGCGACTCGGGCGGCGTCGATCGGATCTCGAGCCTCACCGTCGCCGCCGCCTCCGCCGCGGAGGAAGACGGCGCGGTCGTTCGCGGTGCGTCTGGCTCGCGACCGCTCGCCCACAGGCCGACGCCGACCCCCGTTGCGAGCAAGGCCCCCAGGGCGATCGGCACGAGGCGTCCCGGCTTCTTCGCCCGATGGATGGACGTGTCCACGCTGCCGTGCACGGCGCCGGCGTCCGCCGACGGGGCGTCGGCAGGCGGCGGGGGACCCAGCAGGCGCCTCATCTCGGATGCGACCTCGGCTGCGCCCACCGCGGGCCCGCTCGACCCGAGGAACGCCTCGAGCGCGCTGCGCAGCGCGTCCGCCGAGGCATATCGGTCCGCGGGGTCCTTCGCGAGCGTGCGTCCGACGATCGCGGCGAGCACGGGGGGGTAGTCGGAACGCAGTCGCTCGGGCGGCGTGATCTGCGACTCGATCGCGGCCAGGAAGGTCTCGGGCTCCGCTTCCCGCTTGAGCGCGGACTTCCCCGTCGTCGCCTCGTAGAGCACGAGACCGAGCGAGTAGACGTCGCTGCGACGGTCGACGGCGAGACCGCGCGCCTGCTCCGGCGACATGTACGCAAACTTCCCCTTCACCGTTCCGGCGGTCGTGTTCTGTCCGAGCCGACCCGCGGCCTTCGCGATCCCGAAGTCGAGCAGGACGATGCCGCCGCTCCACGAGACGAGCAGGTTCTGCGGGGAGACATCGCGGTGGACCAGGCCCACGGGCGTCCCGTCGGGGCCGGCGAGGTCGTGCGCGTGGTGAAGGCCCGCGGCGGCGTCGGACACGATCCGGCAGGCGACCCGCAGGTCGAGCCGCTCCTCGTGGTCGATCGCGGTGCGCAGGATCGCGGACAGGGGCGCGCCCTCCACGTACTCGAGCACGAGGTAGTGGATGCCGTCCGCCTCGCCGACGTCGAAGGTCCGCGCGACGTTGGGGTGGCGCAATCGCGCGGCGATCCGGGCCTCGTCGAGCAGTGCGGACACGAACTCGGCCATGCCGGCCAGGTGGGGGTGGATGACCTTGAGTGCGAAGAGCCCCTCGAAGCCTGCGGGGCCCGTCACCCGCGCGAGGTAGACGGTCGCCATGCCGCCCGAGGCGATCTCGCGGACGATCTCGTAGCGGCCGAGGCGGGTGCCGGCGGCGATCCGGGCGGACACGGCCCGGAAGTCTACCCGTTGATCGGTTCTCGCGGCTGCCGTAACCTTGGCATGACCGTTTCGTCTTCGGAGGCCACCGGATGACTTTCCCGCGCGCAGCACTCCTCGCCTTGCCCCTTCTTCTCCTCGCCTGCCAGGAAGAAGTGAAACCCTGCGGCGACGACCACATCGAGTGCGAGGGCGACAACGAGGTGACCGCCTGCGTCGATCCCAACACGAACCCGACCCACTGCGGCGGGTGCGGCGACGCCTGCGATCCGGGTCTCGTCTGCGCCGGTGGGACCTGCGCCCTGACCTGCCCGGAGGAGCTGACGGACTGCTCGGGCGGGTGTGTGGATCTGCAGAACGACCCGGACAACTGCGGCGAGTGCGGCGCGGCCTGCAAGGCGGGCGGCGGGTGTCAGGCGGGCCTGTGCGTCGGCGAGTGCAACTCTCCGCGGACCGAGTGCGGCGGCGTCTGCATCGACCCGGACACGGACAACGGCAACTGCGGCGACTGCGGCGTGACCTGCTCCGCCGGCCAGACCTGCGTCGACGGCGCTTGCACGCTGACCTGCCAGGAAGGCCTCGAGCCCTGTCCGAACGCCGCCGACGTGCCCGTCTGCCGCGACGTGCAGGTCGACCGCGACAACTGCGGAGCCTGCGGCACGGCCTGCGACGCCGGCTACGTCTGCACGGCGGCGGCGTGCGTCCTCAATTGCCCGGAGGGGCAGAACCTCTGCGGCGCGATCTGCGTCGACAACCGCATCGATCGCGAGCACTGCGGCCTGTGCGACAACACCTGCGGGGACGGCGAGATCTGCGCCTCGAGCCTGTGCACCGTGTCCTGCGGCGAGGGTCTGGAGGACTGCGGCGGCCTGTGCATCAACACCGAGTACCACCCGGACCACTGCGGAGGCTGCGACGACGCCTGCGCCGCGGGCCAGGCCTGCCTCAACGGCTCCTGCGTCGACGTCCTCTGATCTGCGTCCGATGAACCGGAGGGAACACATGTCCCCGACCTTGCCCCGCCTTGCCGGCCTCGGCTTGCTCGCCCTCTTCTGCACGACCTGCCTCGCCACCGCGGCGCCGCCCTGTGACATCGGAACCGCGAAATGCGACGGTCTGTGCGTCGATCTCGCGAGCGACTCGGCGAACTGCGGGACCTGTGGCGCGGCCTGCGACCCCGGATCCGTGTGCTCGGGGGGCCTGTGCGAGTCCGGGTGTCCCGCGTCCCTGACGGAGTGCGATCAGACCTGCGTCGACCTCAGCACGGATCCCGACCACTGCGGGTCCTGCGAGGACTCCTGCGCCTCGGGCGAGTTCTGTCTCGACCAGACGTGCATCCAGACCTGTCCCGAGCCGCGCGTCGGGTGCGAGGGCGCGTGCGTCGACCTCGCGACCGATCCGGTGCACTGCGGCGCGTGCGGCGCGGCGTGCCCCGCGGGCCAGGTCTGCTCCGACGGCGTGTGCGCGGCGAGCTGCCAGGACGAGCTCGACCTGTGCAGCGACCGCTGCGTCGACACGCAGTCCGATTCGCTCAATTGCGGGAGCTGCGGCAACGACTGCCCGGGCGGAAACATCTGCCAGGCGGGGGCCTGCCTTCTCGCGTGCCCGCCGCCCGAGCGCGACTGCGTCGGACGCTGCGTCGACACGACCCGTGACCGCAGCCACTGCGGCGGCTGCGGCGTGCGTTGCGAGGACGGGGAGATGTGCGAGGACAGCGTCTGCGTCGACTTCTGCAGCCCGGGCCTCGAGGTCTGCGACGGCGCCTGCGTCGACACCGAGCACGATCCGCTGCACTGCGGCGTCTGCAACAACGACTGCGACGTGAACTGGGCCTGTCTCGACGGCGTCTGCCGAGAGCTCGACAACCCTTGCGGGGTCAACGGCGCGCTCGTCGAGGGCTTCTGCTGGTTCAAGGCCTCGGCCTGCGGCGAGAACCAGGCGGCGACCTGCGCGGCGCACGGATTGACCGCCACCGCCGGGACGATCGCCATTCCCGGCACCTTCGACGCCGCGACCCAGCGCGAGATCTGCGAGGGCATGGGCTACGCGGACACCGGCAACGGCGGCTGCTGCGCGACCTCCATGTGGGTCCGCGACGTCGGCACCTGCTACTCGCACTCCTGGGCCGCGAACTTCACCAACTGGGGCAGCTGCCTCGGCTCCGACAAGCCGGTTGCCACCTGCAATCGCCCGTAGTCGCGAGCGGGCGCCAGCACGCCGCGACTCCGTGCCCGTGCCCGTGCCCGTGCCCGATCGGTTCCTGCGCTGCGCGGCCCTCGCCGTCGTGGTGACACTTTCCTGCCAGTCCTCCGAGCCGCCCGATTCCACGCCGGCCCTCGTCCCATGGCCGGCGTACTGCGCGGACGATCCCGATCCCGCCGCGATCCCGCCCGGCCCCGCCGAAGGCCCCCTGCCGGGCATCGCCGACTTCCGCGCCGCCGCCGCCGCGCTCGAAGGTTGTCAGCCCGGCCACGAGACGGCCGGAGCGAGCCAGATCGTGATCCGTCCGACCGGCGGCGACTGTCCGCGCGTCGAGGTGCGCTTCCACGCGAACGGAAACGCGCCCGGCCGTTTCGTCCTCGGAGGACCTCGCCGCCACGCCGGGCTCGACGACGTCCGCGTCGTCTCGTGTTCCGGCGAGTCGATCCCGGCGGGCGACGACGTCCACGGCATCCTCGTCCTCGATTCCGTCACGCCGCCGCGCGGCCGGATCGGGTTCTGCGCCCGTGCAGGCGAAGGTCGCCTGCTCGGCCTCGCCGGCGTCTTCTGATGCTGCTTCGCCTCGTCTCCGCCGAAGCCCCGGACGCCGCGCCCGGCCACGCAAGGACCGCGCGCCTCTTCGTCGTTCTGCTCGGCCTCGTCCACCTCGTCGCGTTCGCCCAGCTGATCCCCCAGATCTCGACGCTCATCGGCCCCGCCGGCCTGCTGCCGGCGCGCGAGTCGCTGCGGGCCCTGCGGGACGGCGCCGGCCCGGGCATCTACTGGGACCTTCCGACGATCTTCTGGGCGTCGTCGGCCGATCGGACGCTCCTGGCGGCGCTCTGGATCGGCGTCGTCCTCTCCGTGCTCGTCGTCGTCGGGGTCCGGACGCGCGTGTGTCTCGCCCTGCTGTACGTCCTGTACCTGTCGATCGTCGGCGCCGGCCGCAGCTTCTTCGCGTGGCAATGGGATTCGCTTCTGCTCGAAGCGACCGTCCTCGCGATGTTCCTCCCCTCCGGCCGCGCGGCCTCTCCGTCTCCTCTCGCGATGGGCCTCCTGCGCTTTCTCGTCCTTCGCTTCTACGTCGGAGCGGGGATCGCGAAGCTGGTCGCGGGCGACGACGCGTGGTGGAGCGGCGCCGCGATGCGCTTCTTCTACGAGACCGCGCCGCTTCCCACATCGCTGGGCCTGCGGGTCGCGGGCCTTCCCGCCGGTTTTCACGAGGCGACGACCTTCGGCGTCCTCGTCCTCGAGATCGTCGTGCCGTTGCTGGTCCTGTGGGGACGGCGCGGCAGGCTCGCCGCGTTCTTTTCGCTGTCGGCCCTGCAGATCGGGATCGGGCTCACCGCGAACTTCGGATTCTTCAACTGGATCGCGCTGGCGCTCCACGTCGTCCTGCTCGACGACGGCCACCTGGCACGGCTGCGCAGGATCCTGCCGGCGCGCCCCGCAGCGGCCGCGGCTCCGAGCCGGCGGCGGGCTCTCGTGCTGTCGGCCCTCGCCGCGCTGCTGGTCGTGGCCTCGATCGTCGAGAACGTCGTCGATTTCTCGGGACGTCCCGGAATCGCGGCGGCGCTCCGGCCTGTCCGGCGCCTCTGGGCGCCCTGGCATCTCGCGCACGCGTACCACCTCTTCGGCACGGTCGAACGGCAGCGCATCGCGGTCGAGGTGCTCGGAAGCGCCGACGAGCGCCTCTGGCGTCGATGGGAGCTACGACACTTTCCGCATCATCCGCAGCGCCCACCCCCGTGGCTCGGCCCGTACCTTCCGCGCCTCGACTTCCAGTGGGCGTTCCTGACGACGCGCCCCCCCGGCGGCGCGCGCGACGAGCAACGCCGCTGGCTCTCTCGACTGCTGGAAAAGATGGCGCGCGACCCGAGCAGCGTCGCGGACCTCTTCGTCATGAACCCTTTCCCGACCCAGCAGCCCCGCGCCGTCCGCGTCCAGCTCGTCCGCTACGAGATCGCGTCCCACCGCGAGCGTCGCCGCAGCGGCGCCTGGTGGAAACGCTCCGTCCTGCCCGGCGCGGGCTCGGTGTGGCTCCCCGCGCGCGACGCGGTCCCGCAGATCTGACGTAGACATCTCTGTGTCTCGATGATATGTCTTGATGCATGAGGACGACGGTCCGCCTGGAAGACCAGCTTCTCTCTCGCGCCAAGGCGCTCGCGGCGAGGCGGGGCATCACGCTGACGAAGCTTCTCGAGGATGCGTTGCGCGAGACCCTCGCGCGAGCCTCGCCTCGCGGAGTTCGCGGGCGCGTGGCTCTCCCGACGTTCACGGGCCGCGGCACGCTGCCGGGCGTCGATCTCGATGACGGCGCATCCCTCGTCGATCTGATGGAGGGCCGCTGATGGAGGGCCGCTGATGGAGGGCCCGAGGTGATCCTCCCCGACGTCAACGTCCTCGTCTACGCGAGCCGCGGCGAGTTGCCGCGCCATGCGGAGTACCGTGCGTGGCTGGAGAGCGTCGTCGCCGGGGACGCCGCCTATGGGATCTCGGACATGGTGCTGTCGGGGTTCCTTCGCATCGTCACGCACCCGCGCGTCTTCGACCCGCCGACGCCGCTCGATCTCGCGGTCGAGTTCGCGACGGCGGTGCGTGGCGGCAACGCATGCGTGTCCGTCGCGCCCGGCGAGAGGCACTGGGAGATCTTCCTCGGCCTCTGCCGGACCGTCGGCGCCAAGGGCAACCTCGTCCCCGACGCCTACCTGGCGGCCCTCGCCATCGAGTCGGGAAGCGAGTGGATCACGACCGATCGCGACTTCGCGCGGTTCCCCGGCCTTCGCTTCCGTCATCCTCTGGATTGAAGCCGCCCATGGGGGAGAATCTCGCTCGTCGAATGGGCCTACTGGACGTTCGACCGCGGGGCGCGCCTCATCGTTGGCGGCGAGGGCGGCGAGAGGGGGAGCGTGAGGCGCCCTGCCGAAGAGTGATCACCACGATCTCGGGGCTCGCGCCGAGGCGAGCGGGGGGGCCGGTCGTGCCCAGGCCGTTGGACACCACGAGCCATGCGTCGCGGTCGCGGTGCGTTCCGGTCGTGTGCGCGAACGCGGGGCGCGCGAGGTTCACGGCCGGCAGGAACGGGATCGCGACCTGCCCGCCGTGTGTGTGGCCCGACAGCGTGAGCGTCACCCTCTGCTCCTTCGCGGGCGCCCAGAGGCGCGGGTCGTGGGCGAGCAGGATCGTCGTCGCGCCCTCGGGGCGGCCGTGCATCGCGCGCTCGACGTCGGCGAGCCGCTTCCAGTAGTCGTCCGCGCCCGCGATCCACAGGGTGGATTCGCCGCGGCGAACCTCCCGTCCTTCGCTCCGCAGGACCCAGATGCCCTGCGCGGCGAGCAGCGAGAAGAACCGCTCGTGGTCGCAGAAGTAGTCGTGGTTTCCAGGCGAGAAGGCGACGCCGTCGGTGGCGCGAAGAGCGCCGAGCGTCGCGGCGGCCGCCTCGAGGAACGCCGACCCGCTCGAGATGAGGTCGCCGGTCAGGGCGACGAGGTCCGGGCGCAGCGCGTTGGCGCGGGCGACCCATCGCGCAACGCGCGCGGGCGGCGCGAATGTGCCGACGTGCAGGTCCGAGAGTTGGACGATGCGGTAGCCGTCGAGCGAGGTGGGCAGACCGGGAACGGAAAGATCCACGTTCCGGACGCGGACGGAGGTCCGACGGACGTAGACGCCGTAGACGGCGAGCGCGAAGGCCCCCACGAAGGTCCACTGCAGGGTCGGGAGGGTCGGCCGCTGCGCGAACACGGAGACGATCCACGCGAGGGGTGCGGCGAAGAAGAAGGCGAAGCACGCCGACCACACGGTGAAGTAGGGCAGCTCGACGAGGTGGATCCGGACGGACGACGTCGGCCTGTCCGTGAGGCCTTCCGAGATCAACAGACCGAGCGGGACGTTGACGACCACGACGATCGCCAGCGCGACGAGCGGCGCGAAGGGCACGCCTGCTCGCGCGAGCGACAGCGCGAGGACCACGGCAGCGGGAGCCTCCACCGTCAGCGTCATGGTCAGGAGAACGCGCGCGAAGCGGTGCGGTCGCATCGCGCGACTGACCGCACCTGTGCGCTGGACGGCCTCCGCCAAGAGTGCGAAGTCTAGCAGTGCATCGTGGAGAGCAAGCTCGCAGCGGGGGCGGCCCCCATCGGGACGTCGCTGCCGCGCGAAGTCTGGCGGCTCGCCTGGCCGGCGATGACGCAGATGCTGCTCCTGACGACCGTCTTTCTCGTCAGTCGCGCGATGATCGGCCGGCACTCCTCGGCTGCGCTTGCATCGATGCAGATCTCCGGGCCGTTGACCTGGAGCGTGGTCGCCGTGCTGACGGCGTTCTCGGCGGGAACGATCGCGGTGGTCGGGCGCGCGATTGGCGCGGGCGATCTCCCCGGGGCCGCCGCCGCAGCGCGTGCCTCGCTCGGGCTCGGCCTCGGCGTCGGCATCGCCGTGGCGATCCCGCTCACGCTCGCGACGGGCCCGATCGCGCACGCCCTCTTTCCGAACGCGAGCGCGGCGGTCCACAGCGAGGCCGCGGCCTACATCGGGATCCTCGCGCCCGTGCTCCCCGTCGTGATCGCCGCGCTCGTGGCCGCGGCATCGTTGCAGGCAGCCGGGGATACCCGATCGCCCCTCGCCGCGGCCGTGGTGGGCAACGCCGTCAACGTCGTTCTCAGCGCCCTGCTCATCTTCGGCCTCGGCGGATTTCCCCGCCTCGGGATCCGCGGGGCCGCGATCGGCACTGCCATTGCCTTCGTGCTCGAAGCGGTGATCCTCCTGTTCGTCCTCATGTCGCCGAGGAGTCCGATGCCGTGCTGGGCAAAGCCATGCGGCGCCGATCGGGACGCGCTGGGCCGCGTGATCCGGGTCTCGTGGCCCGCTTTCGGCGAGAAGCTCCTGTACCACGCAGGCTTCATGGGATTCGTCGCGATCATCGGCCTGCTCGGACCGGTCGCGATGGCGTCGAACCAGGCGCTGGTCAGCATCGAGTCGATCTGCTTCCTGTCCGCCGAGGGGTTCGGAATCGCGTCGGGCGCGATCATGGCGCAGAAGCTCGGGGCCGGGCGGCCCGACGACGCAGGCCGGGCGGGCCTGCTGGCCTCGGGAATGTGCATCCTGCTGCTGACCGCCTGCGGGCTGCTCTTCGCCGCCATCCCTCGCGTGCTCGTCGCCGCGTTCACGAGCGACCCGGAGATCGTCGCGACCGGGGCGCGGGCCCTGTACGTCGCGGCGGTCGCGCAGCCTTTCATGGCCTTCGCGACCGTGATGGGAATGGGACTGCGCGGTGCGGGCGACACCCGGACGGTCCTCGCCGTCACTCTCCTTTGCGCCGTCGGCGTCCGCCTCGCGGCGACGTGGACCTTCGCTGTGACCTTCGACCTCGGCCTCGTCGGCGTCTGGATGGGCAGCACGACGGACTGGATCTGCCGCTCGGCCCTCCTCTGGCTCGCCTTCTCCCGCGGCCGCTGGCGGACGGTGCGCGTCTGAAGCGGCAAACCCGCAGGCACGGAAAAACGCGGAAGCGATTCACCGCAGAGATCGCAGAGACGCAGAGTGAAGTCGGTCCAACCTCGAGAGCCCCTCTGCGATCTCTGCGTACTCTGCGGTGGCCTTTCGGGCCTTGCGAGGTCAGAGCTCTTGCACGAACTCCAGCTCGTTGCCGTCGGGGTCCTCGAAGTAGACGCGCCTGTAGCGATCGTCCTCGGTCCGATCGCTGGGGCGCAGCCCCTCCTTCGCCAGGCGCTCGACGAGCGCGGACACGTCGGGGTGCGCGAACCCGATGTGGCGCACGCCGAGCGTCTCGTCGTCCGGGGCCTTCGCATCCGGATCGCGGATCTCGCACAGCGACAGGTAGCCCGGCTGTCCGTCGCCGGGCGGACCCCAGTGGATCCAGCGCTTGCCGCCGTATCCGAGGCCGTCCCACCGTACGATCCACGCCGGCATCGCTTGTCGGTAGAACCGCAGGCTCCTCTCCACGTCGGTGATGTACAGGAACGCGTGCTCCAGCCGAACGCCCTGCTTGTCGATCTCGTCCATCTCGAACCTCCGTGGGCAAACGATGCCGCCGACATGACGGTACGGCAACCGTCTTGCCAATAAACCGACAACCTTCCATCCTGCCGGCAATGTCCGACTTGCCCGGCAACCTGGCCGCGAACCTGCGGCACCTGCGCAGCGTGCGGGGCCTGACGCAGCAGCAGCTCTCGAAGCTGTCGGCCCTGCCGCGATCGACGCTCGCGCAGCTCGAGACCGGAGCCGGGAATCCGACCCTCGCCGTGCTCTCGCAGCTCGCGGGGGCGCTTCGCATCTCCATCGAGGAGCTTCTCTCCGCGCCGCGCGCCCGCTGCCACCTCTACGGCAAGGGGACGCTCCCGACGCATTCGAGAGGCAAGGGAGGAGACGCGGTCGTGCACAAGCTGCTGCCCGACCCCATCCCGGGAATGGAGATCGACCGTTTCGAGCTCGCGCCCCGCGCCCGGATGACCGGCGTCCCGCACCGACCGGGGACCCGCGAGTACCTGGCATGCGAGCGCGGCCGCATCACGCTCTGGACGAGTGGCGAGCGCTTCGATCTGACGCCCGGAGACGTGGCCGCCTTCGAGGGCGACCAGCGGCATTCCTACGCGAACGAAGGCGACTGCGTGGCCGTGGGGTTCTCCGTGGTGACGCTCGCGCCGATCTAGGGATACTGTTCGTCACGGTGTCGAAGCGTTTTCGCGCGGCGGTGATCGGCGGCTCCGGCTACGGCGGCGCGGAGATCATCCGCCGGCTTCTCGTGCACCCGGACGTCGAGCTCGTCCGCGTCGCGAGCATCGATCACGTCGGCGAGCCGCTCTCGTCGGCGATCCCGAGCCTCGAAGGCCGCTCGGATCTCGTCTTCGAGAACGTCCCCGCCGCCCTTGCCGCCCGCGGCTGCGACGTCCTCTTCGCGGGCCTGCCCCACAAGGTCAGCGCCGAGGTGCTCCCCGACGTGATCGCGCAGACACAGAGTCGCGTGATCGATCTCTCCGGTGATTTTCGGCTTCTCGACGCATCGGCGTACGAGAAATACTACGGGGCGAAACACCCGCGGCCCGATCTTCTCGGGACCTTCGTCTACGGTCTTCCCGAGGTGAACCGCGCCGCCATCGCGGGCGCACGGGCCGTCGCGTCGCCCGGGTGCTTCGCGACGACGATCGCCCTGGGCCTGCTTCCTCTCGCGAAGGCGGGCCTCCTGTCCGGCGTCGTCCACACCACGGGCATCACCGGCTCGTCCGGCAGCGGGGCCATTCCCTCGGAGGGAACGCACCATCCGGTGCGCGCGTCGAACCTCCGGACTTACCGTCCGCTCGATCACCAGCACGTCCCGGAGATCGAGCAGACCCTTGCCCAGGCGGGCGCGACGGGCCTTGCCCTGCGCTTCGTCCCCGTCTCGGCTCCCTTGCCGCGCGGGATCCTCGCCGTCTCGCAGGTCGAGGTCGACTCTTCCGTCGACGAGGCGCGCCTGCGCCGGGCGTTCGACGACGCCTTCGCCGGCGAGCGCTTCGTCCGGATTCCGCGCAGGCGTCTTCCCGAGGTCGCCGCCGTCTCGGGGTCGAACCATGTCGAAGTCGGCTTCGTGCTCGGCCCCCCTGGCGGCAAGACGCGCACCGTCACTTGCCTCTCCGCACTCGACAACCTGATCAAGGGCGGGGCGGGCCAGGCCGTCCAGAGCATGAACCTCATGCTCGGCCTTCCCGAGCACACGACGCTCGAGGACCCCGGGCCTTGGCCATAGGCTGGACGGTCATCAAGGTAGGCGGCGAGGTCCTGGAGGGACCCGTCCTTGCCGACTTCGCGCGCGAGGTGCGCGGCTTGCGGGACGTCGACTCCGGAGCCCTCGCCATCGTCCACGGCGGCGGCCCCCAGGTCACCGAGCTGCAGCAGCGTCTCGGACAGACGCCGAAGGTCATCGCCGGCAGGCGCGTGACCGACGCCGCCGCGCTCGACGTCCTCAAGATGGTCGTCGCGGGACGGCTCAACGTGGATCTCGTCGCGTCGCTGGTCGCCGTCGGGATCAAGGCCGTCGGCCTGCACGGCGCGAGCGGCCCGGCGATCCGTGCGAAGAAGCGTCCCGCGCGGATCTACGGCGGCGCCGGCCCCGATCCGATCGACCTCGGCCAGGTCGGCGACGTCGAGGGCTTCGACACGGATCTGCTCTGGCAAATCGCACAGACCGGCCGCGTCCCGGTGCTCGCGTGCCTGGGCGCAGACGACGCGGGCTCCATCTTCAACATCAACGCGGACGTCGTCGCCAGCCGCCTGGCGACCGTGCTCGGCGCGCGCCGGCTCGTGCTCGTCACGGGGGCGCCGGGGGTCCTGTCGGATCCCGACGATCCTTCGTCGCGGCTCCCGAGGCTGACGGCCACCGAAGCACGCGCCGCGATCGCGAGCGGCACGGTGCGCGGAGGGATGATCCCCAAGATCGAGGAATCGCTCGCGGTGCTCGGCAAGGTCGCGGAGGTCCTCGTCGTCGGCCGCCTCGGACCCGGTGATCTGGCCCGCGCCGTCCGTGAACCGGGGAGCGTGGGAACCCTTCTGACCCGCTGAATCACCGCGATTAACCCCGCCGGATTTCAGGGTACGATGTTCGCCCCTTGCGAGGAGCAACGCTCGGCGACGTCATCAAGGACCGACAGGTCCCTTGCTCCAACCGCTGCGGGCGGTCGTGGATCTGGAAGGGGACCGACCAGTTCAAGACCTGGCTGCAGCCCGGTGGGCGCGAGCCGCCGCCGGGGATGTGCGAGGTCTGCGCCGAGTCGTCGATGGACTTCTCCGACCGCGGCGTTCCGTGCGCGCGGGAGGGCTGCGACGGGAAGTGGATCTGGGCGAGCGGGGAACGCCAGGCGGCGTGGAAGAAGAAGCAGACCGAGCCACCGAGCCGGATCTGCGCCGGCTGCCAGGATCGCCGCACCGCGGTCGTCGACGTCGAGGTTCCCTGCCGGGTGAAGGGATGCCCGCGGACCTTCGGCTGGCCGCGCGCGAGGCAACTCGACCTCGGTGCGCCTTTCGCGGAGGTCAAGCCTCCGGAGGGGATGTGCGAGGCCCACGCCAAGCAGGTCAAGCAGGCCCAGGACCGCAAGGTCCCTTGCCGCACGCCCGGCTGCACGCGCACGTGGGTCTGGAACCGGTGGCAGCAGATGGAGGCAGGCTCGAAGGAAGACGACCCGGCCAAGCTCGACGCTCCGCAGCGGTATTGCGAGCCGTGCTTCGGCCAGTTCAAGGCGGCCCTCGATCAGGAGCTGACCTGCCGCGTGAAGGGGTGTTCGAACAAGTGGACCTGGTCGAAAGTGCAGCAGGTCCGCGCGTGGCACGAGGCAGGCGAGCCGGCCGACAAGACCGCGTCGCCCCCCGAGCGAATGTGCAACCGCTGCTCCGAGACGATCTCGAAGCTCGAGGACAAGGAAGTCCCGTGTCGCATTCGCTCCTGCAAGAACTCGTGGAAGATGACGCGCGCCCTGCAGCTCGAATCGGTCGTGAAGACCAAGAAGCTCCCGCGCCGGCTGTGCGGGCCCTGCTCGAGCGACCTGTCGAAGCTCGCCGACCGCGCCGAGCCCTGCAAGAACCCCGGTTGCACAGGGACCTGGACCTACTCGCGCACCGCGCAGCTCATCGCGCAGCGCCGCCACGGCTCGGGCACTCCGCCGACGCCGAAACGCACCTGCGAGACATGCGACGCGTTCATCAAGGCCACCGCGCCCACGGAGGTCGTCTGCATAGGCTGCGGAACCCCGATCCACTGGACGAGCCTCGCCCAGCTCATGACGCACCTGGGAAAGTGGGTGAAACCGTCCCGCTGCCCCCCCTGCGCTGCGAGGGGAGTCCCCGCGCCGGCCCCGGAAAACCCGGCCGCAATCGAGCCTTTGCCGGATCCGCCAATCTTGATAGAAGAAGTGGAGAACGAAGATGTGGAAACCGTTGAGGAATCATTAGATTAGACGTTGTCATAGCCGGCATCCAAGGGATAAGATTCAGGCCTCGGGTGTTCTTGCGCGGGCAGGGCACCCCACCGGTTGGAGGGAGCGAACGATGAAGAAGGCGATGACGGTGATGCTGCTCGGTTCCATGGCCGGCTGTCTGGGCGGCGGTGGCGGCGGAGATTTTGGAAACGCTGACGGCGACGTGGATCCCGATGGCGATGCCGACGGGGACGTCGACCTTCCGCGCGAGTATCCGGCGGATCCGTATTGGGTCGCGGGCGAGCCGGCCGGCAACATCCTCGCGGACATGCAGTTCGAAGGGAGCGGGCCCGAAGGCATGGTGTCGTTCGACGATGCCTACCAGGCTTGGCCGGAAACGAAGGCACTCGTCGTCATCGGCGTCTGCGCAACTTGAGGTGGCTTCACGGCCGGTGCGGCCGCCATGGGAGTCGAGTGGGAAGCCACGTACGCGGACCTCGGAGTCGAGTTCATCGTCCTCGCTGACAGTCTGCCGAGCATGGACCTCACGCGCGAGAACTCGGAGCTCTTCTTCGCCGGTTGGGACGGGGACTGGGGAATGGATCCCGCAGGTTGGATCCGGACCTGGGGCAACGGGATCGCGCCGACCGGCGCGATGGTCGTCGAGACCGAGACGATGGAGATCACGTACATCAGCGCAGGGGATCTGTCGACAGCGGCCGCGATCGAAGCAGCACTCGACATGTAGATTCCGCGACGGGTAGTTGATAGGAAGGGGCCGATGCGAATCGGCCCTTTTTTTTTCCTCCTCCTCCTGGGTTGCGCTCCCGACGAGCGCGCGATCATCCGTGAGGTTCGTGCCGTCCTCGAGTCCCAGGCCGCCGCCTGGAACCGTGGCGACGTCGACGGCTTCATGGTCGGCTACGACGAATCCGACGAGATCGTCTTCACGTCCGGCTCGAAGATCCGGCGCGGCTTCCGAACGACGCGCGATCACTTCCGCCGCAGCTTCGGCGGTCATCCCGAGAAAATGGGGCGGCTGCGCTTCTCCGACCTGGAGATCCACCCGACGGGTCCGGACGCCGCCTGGGTCCTGGGCCGCTGGCGCCTCGAGGGCGCGGAAGGAACGCCCGGCGGCGTCTTCACTCTGGTCGTCGCGAAACGCCCGGCCGGCTGGCGTGTCGTGATGGACCACACCTCGGTAGAGACCCCGCCTTCGCCCTGATACATTCCGCCGCCCGATGGCCGACGTCCCGAAGCTCGACTGGGAAGAGATCGGCCTGATGTCCGGCGTCGAGGTTCACCAGCAGCTCGCGACCAAGAAGAAGCTGTTCTGCCGATGCAAGGTCCAGACCTCTCACGGAGCCCAACCGCCCGACGCGGAGCTCGTCCGTCACATGCGCCCGACTCTCTCCGAGATGGGCGCCTACGACGGGACCGCGCTGATGGAGTTCAAGACGCGCAAGAACGTCCACTACCTGCTCTACCGCGACAACACCTGCACCTACGAGATGGACGACACGCCCCCGTTCCCGCCGAACCGCGAGGCGCTCTCCGTCGCCCTCGAGGCGGCGGTTCTGCTCGGCTGCGAACCGGTCGACGAGCTGCACGTCTCGCGCAAGCAGTACCTCGACGGGAGCATCCCGACGGGGTTCCAGCGCACGTCGATCGTCGCGTCGGAGGGCTGGGTGCCCGTCGGTGCGCGCCGCATCCGCGTCGCCTGGCTCACGCTCGAGGAGGACGCGTGCCGCGAGCGCGGCGACAGCCGCCACGAGGTCTGGTTCGCGACGGACCGCCTCGGCACGCCGCTCATCGAGACGATCACGCACCCCGACTGCCGGACCCCCGAGGAGGTCGCCGGCTGCGTCGCCGCGATCGCGCGTGCCGTCCGGCTCACGGGGAAGATGCGCCGCGGGATCGGCGCGGCGCGCCAGGACGTGAACGTCTCCATCCGAGGCGGCACGCGCTGCGAGATCAAGGGCGTCCCGCGGATCCCGCTCATCCCGCGCCTGGTCGCGGGCGAGGCGCTGCGCCAGAAGGATCTGCTCGATCTCAGAGCCGAGCTGCAGCGCCGAGGCCTGGCCCCCGATGCGGCGTACGCTTGGATCTTCGTCGACGCGCCGCGCCCCGGCCCGCCCGAGGTTCGGTTCGCCGCCGCGCGCCTGCCCGGCTGGGCCGGGTTGCTCTCGCGCCGCGTGGGACCTGGACGGACGTTCGCCGACGAGATCGCGGGCCAGATTCGCGTGATTGCGTGCCTCGACTCGATGCCGAATCTGCATCACTCCGACGCGCCGCGGGCGTCCGACTTCGACTGGCAGGCGCTGCGCCGGGCGGCGTCCGCGGGCGAGCGCGATGCGGTGGTCGTCGTGTGGGGCCCCGAGGCTGACGCGGCGACGGCCGCGAAGGAGGTCCTGCTCCGCGCGCGCCAGGCCTTCGAAGGCGTTCCCAACGAGACGCGCCAGGTGATCCCCTCCATGCCGGACGCGACGGACTTCGAGCGCGTGCTTCCGGGCGCGGACCGCATGTACCCCGACACGGACACGCCGCCCGTCGCGATCGACGAGGCCGACATTCGCGCGCTGCGCGCGAAGCACCCGGTCCTGCCGGGCCCCCGCTACGAGGCCAACCGCGCAATGGGCCTGTCCGCGGAGCTCTCGAAGAACCTCGCCGGATCGCCGCGCGCCGCGCTCTTCGATCGACTCCGCGAAACGACGACGTTGCCGCCCTCGCTCCTCGCGTCGCTCCTGACCGATTTCCTGTGGGGCCTGGGCGATGACCTGGACGACGTTCGCCTGCAGAACTGCCTCGAGATGCTCGCGAAGGGGGATCTCTGCCGGACCGGACTGGCGAATGTCGTCCACGCCCTCGCCGCCGACCCCGCGCTCTCCCCCCGTTCCGCCCGCGACCGCCTCGGCCTCGTCCCCCTCTCGGACCGCGAGATCGAGTCCCTCGCGCGCGCCGTCGCCGACGACGCCGAACTCCGCGGCATCGCCGACCCGACGAAACGCCTCGACCGCGCCCTCGGCCTCGCCGTCCGCCGCGCCCCCGGTCGCGCCGACGGCTCGAAGATCCGCCCCGCAATCGAGAGAGCGCTGCAGGGCTAGGCCGCGGACGGCAAGGACCGGCCGGCCCCAACCGGACGGAGACGCGCCGAGAAATGTCTCAGTGATTCGGGCGCCCACTCGATCTCGACACCGCCGATCCGCCCCGGGCTCCGCCAGATCATGCTCGAAGCGCTCCCGCAGTCGGCGCGTCGGTGTGCGGGGCGGCGTACACGGCCGCGAAACGAGTTCAAGTAGCGTGCCGTTGCGAAACGCAGCGCTGTGAAGCCCCCCGGGCGCAATCCTTGCGCGCTACCACGTCGGTCGCGCGGGTTCTGCGGTCATCGCTGCGGTCCTTCGAGCGTGACGTACGTCATTCCCGCGTGGCACGGCTTTCGCACACTCCGCCATCCGGAGGAACGGCGATGCACGACATCCGATCGATCCTGGTTCCGGTGGATTTCTCGAAGCCTTCCCGAGCAGGGCTCGATCTGGCGCTCGAGCTGGCCAGGCGCTTCGAGGCGAAGCTCACGCTGCTTCACGTCTGGGGCCTGCCGGTGTACGCGTTTCCCGAGGGCTCCTTCTTCGGCCCCGAGGTCCTGACGCGCCTGTCGAGTGCGGCGCAGGACGCGGTGGATCGCCTCAAGCTCGAGGTGGGCGGTCGGGGCGTGGAGGTCAGCGCGGTGTCGGCGATGGGGACACCGACCGAGGAGATCGTCGAGCGAGCGAAGGCAGGCGGGTTCGGCCTCATCGTGATGGGCACGCACGGAAGGACGGGGCTACCGCACGTCGTCCTCGGTAGCGTCGCCGAGCGCGTGGTCCGGCTCGCCCCCTGCCCCGTGCTCACGGTACGCGGGTAGCGTCATGGGCTCGGAGCCGATTCGACGGATCCTGGTGGCGACCGACTTCTCGGAGGTAGCTGACGAGGCGCTCTCGGACGCCGGTGTCCTCGCCGAGAAGCTCGGCGCGGAACTGGTCCTCGTGCACGCGCACACGTCGATCTCGGACCCGGCCTTCGGCGACCTGCCTCCCGAGATGCGGACCTACGCGGAGGGCCTTCGATCCAGGCTGCAGCGCGAGACTGCGGACGCAACGGCGCTCCTGGCGGCCCGCGCCCTGCGTCTCCCGGAGGGCGTGCGCGTGCAGACGAAGATGCTCGTCGGCCGGCCGGGTGACGCGATCGTGGACGAAGCGAGGCAGTGCGCGGCCGGGCTCGTCGTCCTGGGCACCCACGGGCGCGGCGCGGTCGGGCGGGCCATCCTCGGAAGTGTCGCGCACGAGGTCCTGCGGGCGGCCCCGTGTCCGGTGCTCCTGATCGGGCCGCACGCCGAACGGGGCTGAGGCGCGTCGGGACCCTTGGCAGAAATCGAGCCGATCCAGGCGTTTCCGCTCGAGCCGGGCAACGAGAGAGCCGACCTACTTCGACCTTCTTCCCACACTTCATCCACACCGGGAGAGGCTCGTCCGTGCGGGTCCTCAGCGCGCGACGAGGGGCCGGAGCATCAGAACGAACTCCGCGCCCGCCGTCCGGGGCGCCAGGACGAGGTCTCCGCCGTGTGCGCGCGCGATCTCCCTCGCGACCGGAAGACCGAGCCCGGTGCCGAGCGACTTCGTCGTGAAGAACGGCTCGAAGATCTTGTCTTCGTGGGAGACGCCCGGTCCCGTGTCGGCCACCGAGATGCGGACGGTGTCCCCGTCCCCGTGCGCGCGGATGACGAGGCGTCCGGCGCCCGCCATCGCGTCGATCGCGTTGCGCACCAGGTTGTGCAGGACCTGGGTGATCTTCGGGACGTCGATCTCTACGCGGACGTCGGCGTCCAGATCCAGCTCGACGCCGATCTTCGCCTCGGCGAGCGCCGACTCGTGAACCCTGAGGACGGCGCGAACGGTCTCGGCCACCGCGACGACCTCGCGCCGGAGCTGTCCCGACCGGCCGATGAGCAGGTAGTGCTCGACGAGCTCGTTGAGGCGGCGCGTCTCCTGCTCGAACGCGAGGAGGGCGGACTCCAGAGGCTTGCGCGCCTCCTCCGGGATTCCCGACATCCGTCGGCGCATGAGCGCGGCCTGCAGCGACATGCTGTTGAGCGGGTTGCGCACCTCGTGGGCGAGGACCCGCGAGAAGCGTGCGACGGTCTCCACGCGTTCGGACTCGGCCTGCCGGCCCAGCAGGATCCTCGTCTTCCACGCAGTCCCGAGGTGGTCGGCGACTGCCTGGAGGATGCCCCGCTGGATCTCTCCGAGGTCCAAGCGGTCCGACGAGAGAAGGGCGAGCACCCCCATCACCTCCGTGCCGCTGCGGATCGGTAGAGCGAGCACGGTGTCGATCGAGCGCTCGCGCAGGATCGGGTGCGGCACCCGCGGCTGGTCCTTCACCCCGTGCAGGAGGACCGGCTCGCCGCTCTTCGCCACCGCCGCGATCAGGGCATCGTCGGTTCGGACGTCGAGCCCGCCGATCGCCTCGGTCTCGATTCCGTGCGAGGCAACGATGTCCACCCGGCCCGTCGTGGGATCGGGTCTCCAGACGAGGACGATCTCGAAGCCGGTCGCGCCCGATAGCCCCGCGCAGACATCGGCCAGGGCCTCATCGCTCGCGACGAGTCTGTTCACGTCGTCCTCGACACCGCGGATCCTGGCTTCGAGCGACAGCGCTTCCTCGAAGGTGGTTGCGCGCGCGGCGGACTTCTCCAGGTCGATTGTCGCCTCCGCGTAGCTCTCCAGCATCACGGCGAGCTCGAGGTCGAGCAGGCGCCCCACCGCGTCGATGGACGCTTCGCGATGCGCGCCGCCCCCGGCCACGAGGATCCGCGAGATGCCCGATCGGATGACGGCGATGCCGCCGAACATGAAGCGCTGCGGCAGCCCGATCTGTACGTGCCGCCTCCCGATACGCATCCGCTTCTCGAAGTAGGCGTCGTCGTACGGCCCCGCGAAGAGGTCCGTCAGCCATCCCCGAAGCGTCTGCTTGAGCCGTGCGCGCTGCGCCTCGCCCGAGAACACCGCCTGCGCCTCGGGGTGGCGATCGAGCTCTTCGTAGAATAGGTCGACGAGCGCGGCGTGATGCGGCTCGACGACGCCCTGCGCCGAGCGGACGTCGTCGGCGGCGCGCTCATCGAACCCGCAATAGCGTCGCATCTGGTTCCAGAAGCCCGTCAAGGCGGACGGAGTGTACCGAGTCGTCGTCTGCTCGGGCGATGAACGATGCGGTCCATCCGGCCCACCGCGCTCGGGTCGGGGTGTATCGCTTCTGCTTTTCCACAGTGCGTCCTCCTGAGCAATGGAATTGCGAGAACCGTGCCGGAGGGATTGCGAAGGGGAATGGCGGACTTCACCGCAACGCTTGCGCCGCCTACCTTGACGGCGCAGTTCGTGCGCGTCACCGTCGTACCCGGATTCGGGCGTCGACCGCGACCGCGCCCTTGCCGGGCATTCCCGCGACCAGCGGGTTCAGGTCCAGCTCGCGGATCTCGGGCAGGTCTCCGACCAGGCGGCTGACCCGCAGGACGGCGTCGGCGATCGCGGCGCGGTCGGCGGCTGGAGACCCGCGGAAGCCGTCGAGGAGCTTGACGCCGCGGATCTGCTCGATCATCTCGGCGGCGTCCGTGTCGGTGAGCGGATGCACCCGGAACACGACGTCGCGGAAGAGCTCCACGTGCACGCCGCCGATTCCGAACGCGACCAGCGGGCCGAAGGACGGATCGTGGGTCGCCCCGACGAAGGTCTCGACCCCCGCAGGGATCATCTCCTGCACGACGACGCCGGCCATCTCCGCCGCGCGGCCGATCTCGACGAGCCGCGTACGGATCCGCGCGTATGCCTCGCGCACCCCTACCGCGTCGGCGACGCCGAGCACGCCGCCGCCGACATCCGTCTTGTGCGGGATCGTGCCGGCGACGAGCTTGACGGCAACCGGGTACCCGAGATCCTCGGCTGCGAGCGAAGCGAGGTCGCCGTCCGGGACGAAGACCGTCCGGGGCATCCGGATCTCGTAGGCTTCGAGCACGGCCCGCACTTCGAGAGGATCCAGCCAGCGTCCCTCGGCGCCGCCTGTCCCCTTCGCTGCGTACGCCGCTCGCGCACGCTCGGGCGACACGCCCGGCAGGGCGGGGATCGTTCCCTCCGGCCGCCGGAGCCACTCGCCGTAGCGAACCGCGCGCGACAGCGCGATCGCGGCCGACTCGGGGAACCGGTACGACGGCAAGTGTCCCTCCCGGAGCGAGGACAGCGCCCTGGGAACTCCGTGAGTTCCCATCAGGCACGCGGCAACGGGCTTGGTCGCGCCGACGGCCGCTCGACGGATCGCGTCGGCGACATCGGACGCCTCGGTCACGATGGGCGGGACGAACAGGACGAGCACCGAATCGATCACGGGGTCGGCGAGGACGGCCCGGATCGCGCGCTCGTACTGTTCGGGCCTGGCGCTCGCGATCAGATCGACGGGGTTTCGCGTGGAGGCCTCGGGCGGGAGGAAGCTCCGGAGCACCGCTTCGGTGTCGACCGCGAGCGCGGGCACCGACAGGCCGTGCCCCTCGCACGCGTCCGCCGCCAGGATGCCGGGTCCGCCCGCGTTCGTGACGATCGCCACGCGGCGGCCTGCAGGGACAGGCTGGTTTGCGAGCAGCATCGCGAGGTCGAACAGTTCCTCGATCGTGTCCGTGCGGAGCACACCGGCCTGTCCGAGCAGCGCGTCGACCGCGACGTCGAGGCCCGCGAGGGCGCCGGTGTGGCTGCTCGCCGCACGCGCGCCGGCCTGGCTCCGTCCAGCCTTCACGACGGCGATCGGCTTTCGACGTCCGACGCGCTTCGCGATCCGCATGAAGCGCTCGGGGTTTCCGAGGCTCTCGAGGTACAGGAGGATGACGTCCGTCCGCGGATCGGACTCCCACGCTTCGAGCAGGTCGTTGCCCGACACGTCCGCCTTGTTGCCGACGCTCACGAACTGCGAGATCCCGATCCCGAGGTCCCGCGCGTAGTCGAGGATCGCGAGGCCGAAGGCCCCGGACTGCGACGAGAACGCGACGTTGCCGGCCGGCGGCCAGGTCGGCGCAAAGGTCGCGTCGAGGCGGACATTCGGGTCAGTGTTCAGGATGCCCAGGCAGTTCGGGCCCACCATCCGCATCCCGTGCGCGCGCACGCGCCGGCACAGCTCGTCCTGCAGTTCCCGTCCCGAGGCCCCGGTCTCGCCGAAGCCCGCGCTGATCACGACGAGGGCCTGCACGCCTCGAGCCGCGCAGGCGTCCGCCACGGCCAGGACTTCGTCCCGGGGAACGGCCACGACCGCGAGGTCGACGGCCTCCGGAACGTCGCGGATCGACGGGTAGGCGTGGACGGACTGGACGAAGAGGGCTTTCGGGATTGACCGGGTAGACGGGGCCCTCGAAGTCCGCCGCGAGCAGGTTGTGAAGGATCTCGCCGCCGATGGTTCCCCGGCGTCGCGACGCCCCGATCACCGCGACCGATCGCGGCCGCAGGAGCGGGTCGAGCGGCATCGTCATTCGCGGTTCTCTTTCAGCACGTCCGCCAGAGTGCGCAGGGCGTCGGTGGTCGTGAAGACGCCGATCACCTTCCCTCGTTCCATCACGACGGCCGACCCGTACTTGTGTTCGGCCATCTCGCGGGCCGTCGCCTCGACGGGCTCGTCGGGCGCCACCGTGAAGACGTCGGACGTCATCGCCTCCTCGACCGGGACCCGCATGGGGTTCACGTCGCGCAGGGTCTCGACCAGGTGCAGATCCCGCTCCGAGACGATCCCGACGAGCTTGCCTCCCGACAGGACGGGGAGGTGACGGACGTGGTGCTCTCGCATGACGCGGTGCGCCTCCGCGAGCATCTGGTCCTGGCCGATCGAGTGCGGGCCTGCGGTCATGTGGTGTCGTACGGTTCGCATGTCGGAGCACCTAGCAACTGGCGTTCCCGATGCTTTCGACCTGGGTCCGCCCCATCGACCCGCACCGGATGCGCCGCGCCTCGCATCGGCGCAAGGCCTGCGTGAGGCTAGGAGGCTCGTGTGAAAGGGCGCCGTAGCGAGGGTGCCGAGGCGTGGCGAGATCGGCCGGGTTCTCGTCGCTTCGCTCCTGCGATCACCGGGGCGGACCGAGGACCGACGAGCCGCGCTCCCCCATGTTGGGGTACTAGACGTACGGAGAGGAGGCCTCACCCCAACATGGGGGGCGGAGCCGGGAGCACGGCGCCGAGATTGCCGCGTATCGGCGGCCGCAGTAGGCGGCATTTCACACCAGCCTCCTAAAGCACCAGGCGCGACCGGAATCGTTGCCGGATAGCCTCGGCGGTCCCGGAGTCCTCGCTGGTGACGTCGACGGCGGCCCCGTCGGACGACAGACGCACTTCGAGACCCCGCAGATAGAGGGGGCATCCCTCGTCGTTCCACCGGCCGGTCGCCCGCGCGAACGCAACGTGGCAGCGCATGTGGGCTGCGGCGCGCTCGACGGACTGGCCCTCGAGGACGCCGAGGCGGACGCCGCCCGGGATGTCTCGAACCGCCGCGATGTGCCCCAGGAAGGGGCACGCGGTCCGGCTGGCCGGGTCGATCCCGGCGCATTTGCCGCGTCACTTCCGCAACCGAAGCGGCCAGACTCTCGTCGACGACGTGGAGCAACACGTAGGCGCAATCAGCGCCGAATCGATCCACAGCGAATGCGAGGGCCGCGTCGGAGCATTCGCTGAAGTCCGTCGGTGCCAGGATCGTCCGGAACGGGGGCATCTTGCCGGAGCCACTTCAAGCGGCGTGCCGGCCGGGCCCTGCCCGGAAAATCGGCTTCCGCCCGCGCAATGTTTGCGCCCTTGATGCGCGCGGCGCAGGGATTGCCGGTACCATCCGCGAAAAGACTGCGGAACCATCCGGGAACGACCCCTGCAATGGGAAGGCGCAATGAGCAAGGGAAAGATCCTGATTGTCGACGACGAGGCGAATGCCCGGACCGCGCTGCAGGAGCTCCTGCGCGAGGAGGGATACGACGTCGCTTCGGCGGCGGACCCGTTCAAGGCGCTGGGGAAGATCGAGGAGACGATTCCGGAGGTGGTCCTGACCGACGTCCGGATGCCCGGCATGGACGGCATCTCCTTCATGGAGAAGGTCCGCGCGAACTGGCCCGACGTCGTCTTCGTCGTCATGACGGCCTTCGGGTCGATCGACGCCGCCGTCGAGGCGGTCAAGCGCGGCGCGGAGAACTACCTGCAGAAGCCGCTCGACCTCGCGGTCCTCTCGGCCGTCGTCGAGCGCGCGTTCGAGAAGGCGCGCCTGCTGCGCGAGATGCAGAGCCTGCGGTCCCGTCTCAAGGAGAAGTACGCGTTCGCGAACATCATCGGGGACCACCCGTCCATGCAGGAGTTGCTCAAGGTCGTCGGGCAGGTGGCGCCGAGCCGCGCCTCGGTCCTCATCCACGGAGAGAGCGGCACCGGCAAGGAGCTCATCGCCGCCGCGATCCACCAGAACAGCCCGCGAGCGAACGGGCCGTTCGTGAAGCTGAACTGCGCCTCCCTCGCGGAGTCGCTGCTCGAGTCGGAGCTCTTCGGGCACGAGAAGGGGTCGTTCACGGGAGCGATGGGGCGCCGCGAGGGTCGGTTCAAGCAGGCCGACGGCGGGACCCTCTTCCTCGACGAGATCTCCGAAATCCCGATGGGCACTCAGGTCAAGCTCCTTCGGTTCCTGCAGGAGCGCGAGTTCGAGCGCGTCGGCGGCAACGAGACCCTGCGCGTGGACGTCCGGATCGTCTCGGCGACCAACAAGAACCTCAAGGCCGAGGTGGCCTCCGGACGGTTCCGCGAGGATCTCTTCTTCCGCCTCAACGTCGTGGGCGTGCAGATCCCGGCGCTGCGGACCCGGCGTTCCGACATTCCTGCGCTCGCCATGTTCTTCGTGACCCGGTTCGCCGACGAGAACGGCAAGAAGTTCGAGGGGATCTCGGCCGAGGCGCTCTCGAGGCTGCTCGCGTACGACTGGCCGGGGAACGTGCGCGAGCTGGAGAACGCCGTCGAACGTGCCATCGTGATGGCGCCGTCGGGCGGCCTGATCCGTCCCGAGCACCTGCCGCAGATCGTGAGCGCCACCCGGACGGACGAGGGCATCCGGATCCCCGGCAGCACGCTGGCGGAGATCGAGCGCGTCGCGATCCTCAAGACCCTCGAGACCGTCGGCGGGAGCACCTCGAAGGCCGCCGTCATGCTCGGGATCTCGCCGCGCAAGATCCAGTATCGGCTCCAGGAGTATCGCGAGGGACGCCCGGGCACCGATGAGGAGGAAGAGGAACCCCGCCCCCAGGCCGCCGAACGCTCGGGCTGACCGCCGTCGAGTGCCGATGGATTCACCGCCGATTCACCGCAGAGATCGCGGGGGGGCTGCGACGAGAAGGACGCCTCCTCCGCGTCCTCTGCGCCCTCCGCGGTGAATCCTTTTAGCTGCGCTCGGCGTGCGCCCGCAGCTTGCGCAGCGACGTCGCGACTTTCTCCAGCGACTTCGCGGTGACCTCGAGCGCATCGTCCGCCGCGGCCTCGAGCTCGTGCTCGAGTCTGTCGATCTGCGGCTCCATCTCCGCGAGCAGGTCCTTCGCGTCCATCCCCGCGAGGTGGACCTTCACGCGGACCTCGTCTCGCAGCGTCTTGAGGTCGTCGAGGCGTGAGCGCAGAGCGCCGCGCGATCCGGGCCTGGTGTCCTGCTTCTCGGTCTTCGTCTCCATTTGTCCTCCTCCTTACTTCGCGAGCATCACGAAGAGCGGAACGGCCGTCGTCAGCAGCATCGCCGCGCCGACGACGACCATCAGGAGCCACAGAAGGTTACGGGCGGGGTTCTGGTCGTCGCGAGTGGTCATGCCCTCCGTCATGCAACCCGCGCGCCTAGGCGACGGTGCTGGCGAATCCGATCGCAAGGGCGAAGCAGTTGCGCGAGGGAAGAGGACGCGCGCAGGTCTTGCCGGGATCTGCTGCGCCTACAGCGGGTGCTTCTTCAGATACTCCTCCACCTCCGGCATCCCGCCCTGCAGAACGATGTAGCCGTCGTACGGCTCCCGCTCGGTCACGTCTCCGGCGATCGGCGTCTCCATGATCTTGCGGACCTCGGCGAGGTCCTTCGTCTGTCCCAGGGCCCAGCCGAGCTTGATGAACCCCGTCTCGGGCAGCATGTTCCAGCAGGAGACGACACCCATGTGCAGGAGGTCCCGGCCCGTGTCGTAGACGTGCATCTGCGTGTAGCCCCACAGGGTCTGCACGGTCATGTACACCGCGACGCCGGCCTTGATCGCGCGCTCGATCGCGGGGAAGAGGATGCGGTTGACGTGGCCCAGGCCCGTCCCCGCGATCAGGATCCCGCGGTATCCGCAGTCCACGAGCGCGTCGACCACGTCCGGCTGCATGTTCGGGTAGTAGTAAAGGATGGTGACCTTGTCCTCGAAGACGGCGCGGACCTGTACCTGCCGGTCGGTGCGTCTCTTCGCATAGTCCGTCTTGATGGGCTCGAACGACTCCGGCGTGATGCGCGCGATGGGCACCTCGCCGATCGTCCGGAAGGTCGACCGGTAGCTCGAGTGCATCTTGCGCACTCGCGTCCCGCGGTGCAGCAGCGCGTAGCGGTCCGAGGTCGACCCGAACATGCAGACGAGCACCTCGGCGACGTCGGAGTACGCCGCCGCGCGGACGCTGTTTCGCAGGTTGAGCGCCGCGTCCGACGAAGGCCGATCGCTCGAGCGCTGCGACCCGACCATGATCACGGGCACCGGCGGCTGCTGGACCATGTAGGACAGCGCGGCGCTCGTGTAATGCATCGTGTCGGTTCCGTGCCCGATTACGATCCCGTCGACGCCCTTCTCGATCTCGCGACCCACCGCAAGGGCGATCGAGATCCACTCCTTCGAGGTCATGTTCTCCGAGAAGATCCCGAAGAGCTTCTCCGTCTCCAGGTTGCACACGTCCGCCAGCTCCGGCACCGCCCCGTACAGCTCGCCCGGTGTGAACGCCGGGATCACCGCGCCGGTCCGGTAGTCGAGGCGGCTCGCGATCGTGCCTCCGGTCCCGAAGAGCTTCACCCTCGGTCGCCCCGCGTCGAAGGGGAACTCCTTCTCCGGGATCTTGTACGCCGCTTCCTTCCGTGCCACCTGCGAGATCCCGCGGATCTTCTCCGCCCGGACGCCGAGGTTGTATCCGTGCTGGAGCTTCAAGACGACGTGGAGGTCGTCTTCCGTCTCGGCACGCGGGAGGATCACGCCGCGGTAGCTCCCGCGGTCCGTCTCCATCTCGACGTCCGCCCACACGTCCACGCCGAACTCCTCGAGCTTGCGCAGCGCGACGCCTCGATAGCCCTTGCGGTCCGACACGGCGGGCGGACTGTACGTGAACTATGCTGCGCGGGCCACGATGCCGCGCTTTCGCAAGCGCTACATGATCCTGACCGCCGTCGCGATCGTCGCGGCGGGGGTGCTCGTACCGGTGGTCGTGCGGCGCGTGCGCCCTCCGGAGGAACCGTACTTCCTGGTCCGCATCCTCACGTGGAACGTGGGGCGCGCATACGGCCTCGGTGGCGAGACGCGGGCGGGCAACGAGATCCTGGACGACGTCGCCCGCACGATCCAGGACGCCGACGCGGACGCCGTGGTCCTGCAGGAGATCTGGAGCGGCGGGCAGCTCGACGTGCTCCTCGCGGCCCTCGGAGGGACATACACGGGAGCGCTCTCGGAGCGAGAGCGCACCGACCGGGCGATCGCAATCCTGGTCCGTGGCGTCGGGACCTTCACTCCCATCCCGTCCAAAGCAGGCCGGCCGAAGATCGCCGCGACCTTCGACGCGGCGCCGCGTCGGGAGGTGACGGTCGTGGGCGTGCACCTGTCTGCGTTCGACCCCGACCGCCGGCATGCCGAGGCCCTCGAGATACTCGAATGGGTGAGCACGCGCCCGGAGCGGCTCCTCTTGGCCGGAGACTTCAACCTCGACCCAGGTGACCCGGCGGCGGGCGAAAAGGACCGCTTCACCCACGAGCTGTTGAAGCGGGATCTGCTGGACCTTGGTGCAGTCGCCGGATCGACGGCGCTGCTCGGTCGCCGGATCGACTACGTGTTCGGCCGTCCCGCCGAGATCGTCCTGGCGCGGCCGCGCGTCGTCGTCGGCCGCCGGACCGGACGCATGGACCACGAGCCGCTCCTCGTGCACGTCGGGATGCGCGAACTATGATTTCCCCGGGGGGAAGGATCGCTCTCGTCGCGTCGCTCCTCGGCGGCTGCCCCCCCCCGACGTCCTCGATCGAGTCGTCCGGAGGAGTCGCGCTGCGCGCCCTGCGCGGCGCGCGCGTCCGGTGGCTGCTGTCCTCCGGCTCGGTCGAGGTCGAGGCGGAGGGACCCTCGCCGCGAGCGGGAATGCACGCGGGGCACCTGCGCCGCGTGAGCCTGCGCGGGGATCCCGCCCCGCGGCTGCGTCATCTCGCGTTCGGGCTCGAGGTCGACGGACGCGTGCGTGAGATGAAGGACGTCGACGTCCGGGCCGTCACGCGCAGCGGGCGGCCCGTCCTGCGGATCTCCGGCACGGTCGAGGCGTCGGGACGGTCGTTCCGGCTGGCGAACGAGATCCACGTGCATCCCACGAGCCCCGTCGTCACGATCCGCTCGCGCGTGCGGCAGACGCGCGGACGTCGGACCCTGGCAAAGGTCGTGGACGTCGTCGACTGGGGCGGCGTGCCGGCCTTCGTTCCCGGAGTCGGGCTCGTCGCGACGGAGCTGCGGCTCGACGCGCCGTGGATCGCGCGCGCGGGGCTGCGCTCGCCGTACGCGTTCGTCCCGCGGCACCCCCCCCTGGGCGTGTGGCTGCGAACCGAGCCGCACGGGCCGGCGGACCTCGTGCTTCGCGGGAGCGCCGGGGACCTGCACGAGCGCCGGATCGTCCTGGCACCGCGAACGCTCGCCGAGGTCGCCGCGCGGGCGTGGTCGGTCGCCGGCGCGGCGCACCGGACGATCGAAGGGAGCGTGATCGGGCCGCTGCAGGGAATGCAGGTGGTGGCCGCGGGCGAGGAGGGAGGCGTCGAAGCCGTGGCGACACCGGACGCCCAGGGGTCGTTTGCGCTGGTGGTCCGGCCGGGACGGTACCGCGTGATCGCGGAAGGGTCGGCCGGCGGTTCCGAGACGAACGCGGACGCGACCGTGTCGGACGCGCGGACGGTGCTGGACATCCCCGACGGAGGCCGCCTGCAGATCGACGTCCGTGAGCACGGAGGAGATCTCGTGCCTGCGCGGGCCGTGATCCTCGGCGTCGACCCGACGCCGTGGCCGGACCTGGGTCCGGACTACCGCGCAGACGGCGCCCAGCATTCGATCTGTCTGTCGGACGGACCGGTGGAGTTGCCGCTGCGGCCAGGCAGGTACCGGGTCACGGCGACGCGAGGCCCCGAGTGGTCGATCGAGACGCGCGACGTCGCAGTCCCGGCCGGCCGTACGACCAGGCTGGCGCTCACGCTCCGGCGTGAGGTCGAGACACCGGGCCTCGTCGCCGGCGATTTCCACGTCCACGCGTCGCCCAGCTCCGACTCGCTCGTTTCGATCCCCGATCGCGTTCGGTCCCTCTTGTGCGAGGGCGTGGAGGTCGCCGTCCCGACGGACCACAACCACGTCACGGATTACGCCCCCGCGATTTCGGCGCTGGGTGCCGGTGCGTCGCTCGCGACGGCGCCAGGAGTCGAGATCACTTCGGGCGGACCCTACTTCGGTCACTTCAATGCGTTCCCGGTCGACCGGTCCTGGGGGCCGATGCCGTTTCCCTTCATCGAGACCTCTCCAAGAGCGATCTTCGCGGCCGTGCGCGAGCGGTACCCGCAGGCAGTCGTCCAGGTGAACCACCCGAGGATGGGCGGCATCGGGTACTTCGAGCTCGCCGGGCTCGACCCGAGGGCCGGCCGCGCGCGCGAGGGCTTCTGGTCGCCGGACTTCGACGCGATCGAGGTGTGGAACGGGCTCGACCTCCACCGGATGGATCGGGTCGAGCAGAACCTGCAGGACTGGATGGCTCTGCTGGCTTCGGGGCTGCGGTACACGGCGCTCGGCAACTCGGACTCTCACCGCATCCACTGGCAGTGGGTCGGGTATCCGCGTAGCTACCTGCGCGTCGAGAACGACGACCCGCGGGCCGTCGACGCAGGCCAGATCTCGCGCGCAATCAAGGGAGGACGCGTGTTCGTCACGAGCGGCCCGATCCTAGATCTCGAGGTCGACGGGGCCGGCCCCGGAGAGACGGTCCGGCGGCAGGGCGGGTCCGTCACGGTGCGCGTTCGAGTCCAGGCCGCGAGCTGGGTCGACACGAAGGAGGTTCAGCTCGTGGTCGGCGGAGAGGTACGGGAGACCTGGACGGTGCGCGACCGCGAGGCCGCCGGCCTGCGGGGCGAGTGGACCGCGCAGATCCCAATCGATCGTCCGACGTTCGTGCTCGCCATCGTCCGCGGCGAGCGTGCCCCGACCGAGATCCAGCCCGGACGCAGCGGACCTCCCATGGCGTTCACGAACCCGGTCTTCATCGAGTGATCGACGCCCTTCCTGCGCGCTCGCGGACTTGCCACGGCCGGGCGACTACTCCGAGAACGCGAAAGCCCCCCTGTGCGCCGGAACCTCGACCTCGCCTGCCGATCCGGCGAAGTCCTCGATCACGGACGGCTGCATTGCGGCGAACGAGCCGCTCCGCGGATCGAGGACGAAACCGGCCGGCTCGGACGGAGGGTCCTCCGAGAAGCCGACGTCGTTCGTCATGAGGTTGTCGAGGAGCGCGTTCGCCTTGCCGGAGTCCTCGACGTCGAGGGCTTCCCGCGAGCGGGGGGCCGAGCCCAAGTTGCCGTCCACCGTGCACTCGCTGGTGTCCGTGCTGAGGTGAACGATCGTGCAATCGTCGGCGGACCCCGACCACAGCGAGTTGTGCAGGACGTCGATGCGCGCGGGTCCGGGAGGCGGCGCCTGGTCGGGATCGGGCTCGGCGACGCGCTGCGTGATCGCCATCGCGTACCGGAGCGTGTCTGATTCGTCCAGGAAGACGTTGTTGCGCAGCACGCCGTCGAGTCCGCAGCCGACGTACAGGGCGATCTGGGTCGACGGTCCCGACTCGAAGAAGTTGGAGTCGACCACGAACTCGCGGTGCCGCTGCTCGGTATGGTTGTCCTCGGGGCCGACCGTCACCATCCAGGTGCTCTCCTGGCTGCGGAAGTGGTTCGAGGCGATCACGTTGTGCTCGGTCCACTGCTCGACCTGGTAGCTCGAAGCGTTGCCGTGGCCGTTCCAGACCCCTCCGTGGAACTTGAGCTCGGACTTCGTGGCGGCGGACGCCTCGACGTAGTTGTGCGCGTACACGGAACGCTGGCTGAAGAACACGCGGATGCCGTGCTCGCCGACGTTGTCGATCACCCGGTTTCCGAGGAAGGCAGAATCGACTTGCGCGAGTCCGAAGACCGAGGTGCCGTCGAAGTCCTCGTAGGCGCCGTCCGCGATCACCCATCCGCTGTGCGGCTCCTGGTCGACCCACTCGAGGAGTGCGCCGCCCTGCGCGACGGCACGCTCGCAGCCGGTGACGTCCACGCGCAGGATCAGGATCCGGTCCGCGGTGCCCGCGACGTCGACGGGTACGCCCGAAACGCCCGGCGTACCCACGAAGTCCAGATCCACGAAGCGCCAGTCGTCGGTCACGTTCTCGGCGGCGTCCCCGTCGCCGAGACCGATGGCGGTGATCCCGTCGTCGGTGGGCATCTCGAGTCGGGGCTTCGCGCCGTCGCCGTAGGCGCCGAGCATCCCTGGTCCTTGCTGGTTGAGGCCGCCCGACGACGTGACGCTCCACGATGAGCCCCGCTCGAGGAGCACTCGTGTTCCCGCCCGGCACCTCTGGACGATCGCGTCCCACGACGCGGTGCTTTCTCTCGCCGCGCCCTCGGGACATCCGTCGAACGTCGCGTCGCCCGGGGTGCTCACGCAGACCGTGTCCTCGCCGCCGAAGACGACGTCGGGATCGTCGACCGTGATCTCGATCGTCTCGCTCGACCGGTGGCCGTCGAGGTCGGTGACCGTGAGCTCGACCCTGTACGTTCCCGGCTGCTCGAACACGTGCGCCGAGATCGGTCCCGAGTCCTCGTTTCTGTCGCGGCGCATCGGGTTGCCGTTCGACCACTGGCCGGCGTCGGGGTCGTCGAAGTCCCAGCGGTAGGCGAGGTCCGCGAACGGCGCGGTTGTCGCGGATGCCGTCGTCCCCGAGGCGTCGAACACGACGCCGAGCGGCGCGACGCCCGACGTGCGGGTGGCGAGGATGCGCGGGACGACCTCCTCGGAGTCCGGCGGTTCTGAATCCGAGTCCGTGTCCGCGTCCGAGTCGACGTCGGTGTCCGCGTCCGAATCCGAGTCCGCACCGCCATCCGGATCCGGATCGTCCGCGACGCGGTCCTGCGCGCAGGCGTAGAGGGCGATGAGACCGACGAGGAAGAAGCCAGAGATGGGGCGCATGCGATCCTCCTTCGAGGGTCGCCTGCTGCAATCACGGATCCATGCGATTCCACTCGGGATCTCGCCGGGGCTGTCTCCTGGCAGGCGACGGCCGTCCCCAATCCGGGTCGGTCGGGCGACAGGATTGGCTCCGCGCTACTGCCCTTCCTGCGCCTCCCGGACCTCGTGCATGCCCGCGGCCATCGTGTTCGAAGCTCGCAGCACCACCCACAGTCGCGCGTTCGCGGGGAGACCGGCGCGGGGGAGCTGACGGAGGATTCGCAGGACGCAGGTCGTGATTCGTCCTCGCTCGAGCCCGGCCTCGGTCACGTCGGCGGTGACGACGCGCCGCGCGTTCGTCTCGAGCAAGAGCTTGAGCACGCCCTGGATCTCGGGGTCCGCGGCGACCGCGCGGTCGTAGCATCCGCGGATCTTCGTCAGCTGCTGCTGCACGGCGCCACCCATCTTCTGGACCGCCGCCGCCGGTGTGCCGGGGAGTGTCTCGAGCTCCATCTGGACGTCGGCGCGAAAGCCGATCCGGCCGGTGTCGTCGAGGACGACTGCCGCGTCGGATTGCCGGGCATCGGTGGTCGTCCCCGTGGGGCCTGTGGGGCCAGCAGCTGCATTCGGCTCCGCAGCAGCCGCCCCCTCCGTGCCCGTGTCCGTGCCCGGATCGGCGTCGCCTTCTACCTGCGGCGCAGTCGCCTCGGCCCCCGCGGACTCGCCAGCCGGCTGCGCCTCCTCGGCGCCACCGCAAGCCGAAAGCGACAGCGCCCACACTCCCACGATCGTCCGCATGCCACCGATTCTACAGTATCGTTCCCCCCATGCTTCGACGCTCGACGGTCCTGCTTTCCCTCCTCGCCGCGTGCGACGGCTCCACCACCCGGCCGATCGCCGGATCCGACTACGCCCCCGAGTGCAACCCGCTCGGCATGCGGACCGAGCGCGTCACCGGCCCGGGCATCGTCACGATGCAGTGCGCGCTCCCGTATCCGTCGTCCGTCTACGAGATCCCCGACGAGGCCTCGCCGACCGGCGTCCGTCTGGACATCCCGACCGAGGCGCTCCCGCTGGGCACCTACGGGGACGTCGACACCACCTTCTACAATCGTCTCTCCGGCTTCTCGGCGGCCACGCGCATCGTGGTCGAGATGCCCGGTGGGTTCGATCCGTCGAACCTCCCGTTCCACACGGACATCGAGGCGAGCCTCGGCGCGGACAGCCCCACCCTGATCGTCGACGTCGGAACCGGCGAACGCGTCGCTCACTGGGCGGAGACGGACCTGCTCCACCCGGACCCGGAAAAGCGTGTGCTCCTCCTCCATCCCGCGAACCGCCTTCGTGGCGCCACGCGATATGCGGTGGGATTGCGGACCTCGCTCCTACGTGCGGACGGCTCCTCCCACGAACGTCCCGCGGTCTTCCAGGCTGTTCAGGACGGCGGGCTGTCGGAGCACGAGCGCTTCGATCGCGTCCGCGGAAACTACTTCCTGACGTCGCCCGCGATGGAGAAGGCTGGCATGCCGGCCGGCGAGCAGCTCCTCGTCTGGGACTTCGTCACCGCGGACGACGGCGACTACGTCGACGACATGGTCCGCGTCCGCGACCTCGCGATCGAAGTGATGGGCGAGGGTGGGCTCGGCTACGAGATCGAGATCGTCGACGACACGCCGGACCAGGAGCGGTATCGCCGCACGCTCGAAGGAACGGTGACGGTGCCGTGGTTCCTCGACTCGACGAACGTGACGGGGAAGGAAGGCTTTCTTTCGCGTGGCGCGGACGGCGAGCCCGCCCAGAACGGCGAGTCGACGGCGCGCTTCAAGGTCGCCTTTCCCTCGAACCCCGACTGCTACGTGGGGGGAGTGGACATGCCGGTCCTGCTCTACGGGCACGGCCTCTTCGGCGACTACCACTCGATCGACAGCGATGGCGTGGAGCGGGTCGTCGATCAGGCGTGTGTCATCGCCGCGACGACGAACTGGCTGGGCTGGGACGAGGTCACCCGCGTCGGGGCGATCGAAGCCCTCTACGACGTGTCGATCGCGAATCTGCCGATGGAGCGGATGATGCAGGGCATCGTGAACTTCATCGTGGTCGGCAGGACGGTGACGGGCCTGATGCAGGGCGATCCGTCCGCCGCGATCGACGGCGTCCCCGTCGTCCGTCCCGGCCCGGCTGGCGTGCTGTACTACGGCAACAGCCAGGGAGGGATCTTCGGGACGACTCTGATGGAGTACCACCCGGACGTGACGCGCGGGGTCCTCGGTGTGCCGGGCGGGATCTATTCGCTCATGCTGCCGCGCAGCGTCGACTGGCCGCTGTACGAGGCCCTGTTCGGATCGTCGTATCCCGATCTCGCCGACCAGCGTCTGCTCCTGTCGATGTTCCAGAGCGCGTTCGACGTCACCGACCCTGCTGCCGCCGCGCCGTACCTCGCGGCGGATCCGGAACGTCTCGGCGTTGGGCCGAAGCAACTCCTCTTCCAGGCGGCCCTCGGCGACAGCCAGGTTCCGAATCTCTCGACGGAGAACATGGTCCGCACGATCGGCGTGCCCCTCTTGCAGGGATCTCGCCGCCAGACCTGGGGCCTCGAGGAGAGGGTGGACGACGTCCCGAGCGCGCTCGTGATCTACGAGGTCGAGGGGGCCGAGTTGCCCCCGGACACGCTCGCCTTCCAGGACGTCGACGACAACGGGGTGCACGGCTTCGTGCGAGACCACTCGATCCCGGTCCAGCAGATGGCCCGATTCCTAACGGGCGACGGCGTCATCCACGACTTCTGCGACCCCGACGAAGGGTGCCTGCTGCGCGAGGAGTGATGCGGACCTTCCTGATCGCCTCCGGAGCCCTGGGCTTTCTCGGCGTCCTGCTGGGCGCGTTCGGCGCGCACGGTCTGCAGCGCAAGCTCGCGGACCTGCCCGACGCCGCGAAGCGCATGGAGTGGTGGCAAACGGCCACGCAGTACCACCTGGTGCACGCGCTCGCAGTGGGCCTCGTCGCCTTCGCCGCGGCCAGAGCCCCCGGGACCGCCGTCTCCGTCGCCGGGTGGTGCTTCGTCGCGGGAATCGCGCTCTTCTCCGGGAGCCTCTACGTGATGACGGTCACCGGCGCCCGGAGCCTCGGCGCCGTGACGCCTTTCGGAGGCCTTTGCTTCCTCGTCGGCTGGGCCGCGCTCGTCTGGGTCGCCGCGAAGTTGCCGGGATAGGGGAGGGCGCTACACCGTGGAGCGTGCGCGCCGCGCTCCTCCTGACGGCCCTGGTCACGGACGGCTCTGGACGTCGTCTGCCGCCGGGATCGATCGACCGGATCGTGATCGACAAGAGCGACCACGAGCTCGTTGCCTTCGACGGCGGGGGCGGCGTCGTGCTGCGTTTCTCCGTCGCGATTGGCAGCGGCGGGAACGGCCCGAAACGCGTCGAAGGCGACGGCCGCACGCCGGAAGGCGTCTACCGGATCGACTCCCGGCACCGCAGCCGCCCATTCCACCGCTTCCTGCACGTCTCGTATCCGAACGCAGCCGACCGCGCTGCGTTCCGGCGCGGCCTTCGCGACGGGACGATCCCTCGCGGCGCCCGCATCGGGGGCGACATCGGCATCCACGGCGCCCCGCGCGGTCCGCTCGGGACTTTCCACAAGGCCGTCGACTGGACCGCGGGGTGCATCGCCGTGGACGACGAAGAGATCGAGGAGCTCTTCGCCGCCGTCCGCCCGAACGCCGAGGTCGAGGTCCGGCCCTGAGGACCTCACGCACGACGCAACTGGTCCCATCCGAAAACGAGCGCAAGACCGCCGAGAACTTCCACGATTCTCGAACGACTCAGCCGCCCCACGCGCCGTCGCAGTCGCCCGCGATCGAGCGTGACGATCTGCGTCACGTTCACGACACTCGCCTTCGGCAGCCCCGCTTCTCCTTTCGCGAGCTCCACGTTTCCGGGAGCGCCCGCCCTGCGAAGGTTCGAGGTCAGTGCGGCGACGACGATCGTGCGCAGGCCGCTGCGGTTGTAGCGATCGTCCTGGACGACGAGCGCCGGCCTCAGGCCCAGCGGTTCGGAGCCGGAACCGGAGAACTCGACCCAGTAGACCTCGCCCTGTTCGATCACCAAGGCTCGTCGGCCCCCGCGAAGAGGCGTCCCCACGCTTCAGACTCGCGGCGTTGATCCTCCGCGATCGCGGGGTCCGCGAACAGCGCGTCGAGTCGGGCCGTGATTTCCCGACCGTGGCGCGCGCGCATGGCCTCCCGGAGCACGCGCCCGATGAAACGACTGCGCGACTCCCGGCGGGCGTGTGCCTCTCGGTCCACGAAGGCGAGGACATCGCCCGCAACCGCGATGCTCGTCTTGCGCAACACGGAGGTATTCTCTCTCTTCCTACCCATGAGAATACCCTACCGCGCCAGCAGGCCGCGGTCGAGTGTCATCGCCAGCGGTGGGGGAGGGCAGTGGCGTCCCCGCCGAACTTCAACTCGTCGCAGAGGGCGAGGTACGTCTCCTTCGGGACGCCGCGCCATTCCAGGTCGGCGAGGGTCTCGGGGATCGGGGCGTCGGTGCGCAGGGTCGCGAGCGTCCTGTAGAGGAGCGCTTCGTCGCGTCGCTCGCGAAACGTCGCGGCCAGCTTCTCTGCGCCGCGGACCTTCACGTCCCACCGGGCGACGTCCTCCGGGATGTCCTCCAGGTGCTTCCACCGGGACAGGACCGTCGCGGCGGACTTCTCGCCCCACCCGGGCAGACCCGGGAAGCCGTCCGCACTGTCGCCGACGAGGGCGAGCCAGTCGGGAATCGACTCGGGTGCGACGCCGTACTTCGCCTTCACCCCGCCCGCGTCGTAGGTGATGTTGCGACGACGGTCGCGCAGGACGACGTGGTCTCCCCGGACGCACTGCGCGAGGTCCTTGTCGGGAGTGCACAGGACGACCTGCTCGACCTCGTCGCGCCAGCGCGCGGCGCCGGTCGCGAGCGCATCGTCCGCCTCGAACTCGACCATGGGCCAGACGACGACTCCGATGGCCCGCATCGCCCGCTCGGCGACCGGGAACTGTGCGAGCAGGTCCGGGGGCACTCCCTCGTCGGTCTTGTAGCCGGGATACAGCTCGTTGCGGAACGACCGGATCACCGTGTCGAACGCGGCGGCGACGTGCGTCACGTCGTGCTCGCGCACGAGCGAGAGCATGGTGCCGACGATGCCTCCGACTGCGCCGTACGGGTGAGCATCCTCGCGCGTCGCGAAGTACGCGCGGAAGAGCTCGTACGTCCCGTCGACGAGGTGAAGCTTCAGCCTAGTGGCCGCAGGAGCCGCTGCCGCCCGTGGGCGCCAGGTTCTGCTGGCGCGGGCCGCGCGGTCCGAGGCCGGTGAGCGTCGCGCCGGACAGCGCGGGCCGCGCATTCGCGACCTCCCGGCCGCCCGCATGATTTCCGCAGGAGCCGTCGCAGTTGCCGCCGCAGTCGCACCCGCCGGCGCCCGCCGCCGCGGCCTGCGCGTGCTGGCCGCAACCGCCCGCTGCCGCAACCGGCGACGCTTCGGCGTGCTGGCCGCAACCGCCCGAGGCCGCCGCCAGGACCGGCGCCGCTTCCGCGTGCTGCCCACATCCGCCCGCGGCCGCCGCGACGACCGGCGTCGGTGCCGCTTCCGCCTGTTGCCCGCATCCGCCGCCCGTGGCGACTCCGCCCGCCTGCGCGCGGACGTTGCGAGGGAACTGCGCCGACGACACTGCGCCGACTCGCGGAGCCTCGGAGGGCGCCGCCGCCTCGATCTCGGGCAGGATCTCGGCCGACCGCACACCGAGCGGATCGGGCGCGTCGCAAGCAGCGAGGGCGAAGAGGGGGAGAGCAAGCAGACGGGTCATCGGAGCCTCCAGGGGCGAAAGCCTATCACGTCCCGCGCAGGCGCCCCAAGACGACCCGCGCCTCGCGGGTTCCCACGCAGAAGTGGTTGCGGATGTCCTCTTCGAGGATGGGATCGGCGCGCTCTTCGTCAGGCTGCGCCGCAATCCAGCGCTCGATCACCTGTGCGAGGCGATCTCTCAGATCCGCACCCAGTCGATCGACGACCTCCGCACAGGACGAGACTGTCCAGCCCAGCAGGAACGCGGGCTCGAACTGCTCGTCCGAGGCATCGATCCGCTCGAGGTCGGGCACCACCACCTGCAACGCTTCGAGCGTCATCTCGAGACACTCCTCGTCATCGAAGTGGACGAAGTAATGAGCATCTTCGAAACAGGCGGCGACCTCCTGTGCGGTCAGAGACAGCCGGGGTTGCCCCCGGAGCTTGACGGCACGCACGAGTTCGGCGAGCCAGCTTGCGGCGACGAGGCTCGTCGGCGCCGACTCGTTCAGCAAGCGCGCGACCTTGCCGTAGGCGGAAGGATCTTCGCGATGCAGGGATGCGCGGCGGATTGCGAGCGTCCGATGGCGTTCGTCATCGAGTGCCCCGGCCGACGGAGTGCCCCTGGAGCGCAAGACGGTTCTCGGCTCGTCGTGTGCGCGGATGGCGCAATCGACGCACACCTCCGCCCCCGGGCTCCAGATCAGGAACTGCTCGCCCGCCGTTCGTCCGCAGAAGGAGCAAGCTCCGCGTCGGTGGGGGAGCGGATTGAACGTTCGCCCGCGCGCCTTCTGGGCGCGACGAATCCGGATTCCCGCGCAATCATCACAGAAGGCGCGATCGAACCTCGGAGACAGTCTGCACTCGCCATCGAACAGTCCACACGAGAGACAGCGGGGCTTCTGCATCGGATCACGTCCGGACGGACTCGGCGAGCCGGGCGGGGTCTGTGACCGGCGGGGAGCAGGTTCGGCCGCGGCATACATACGCGGCGGGGGCGCCGTCGACGGGTTTGCGCCCGAGGGGGTCGTTCGCCTTCACGAGCAGGACGACGCGGTTCGGGACGTTCGTGCGCATCGCCGCGGCGTGCAGCGCCTGCAGGCGAACGTCCGTCAGGTCGTCCGCCGCGAGCGCGATGACCGTGGAGCCGCGGACCAGGCGGTCGGCGGCGCCGAGCAGGTAGGAGAAACCGAAGGGGTTGTCGCAGGCGGCCTCGAAGTACGAGCGCACGAGGGGCTCGGCTGCGGCGCGCAGCGATTCGTCCCCGGTCAGGTCCGCGAGGCGCAGCAGCGCGTCGGCGGCGACGCTGGATCCCGATGGTGTCGCGTTGTCGAACGGGTCCTGCGCGCGGTGGAAGAGCGCCTCGTGATCGACCGACGTGAAGAAGAAGAGGCCCGTGTCGGCATCGCGGAAGCGGGCGAGCGCGTCGTCCAGAAGCGCGCGCGCGCGGACGATCCAGCGTTCGTCGAGGGTCGCCTCGTACAGGTCGAGCAGGCCCGATGCGACGAACGAGAGGTCCTCGAGGTAGCCGTCGATCTTTACGACGCCGTCCTTGAAGCATCGCTGCAGGCGTCCGCCCGGAGTCATCCGCTCCTCCAGGAAGCGAGCCGCCCCGATCGCGGACTGCACGTACTTCGGCTCGCCGAGGGTCGCGCCGGCCTGCGCCATGGCGCCGATGAGCAGTCCGTTCCAGCACGCGAGGACCTTCTCGTCCCGGAAAGGCTTGACGCGCTTCTCGCGCACCTCGAAGAGCCTCGCCTTCGCGCGCGCGACGATCGTCAGCACCTCGGAGACCTCGATTCCCTTCGCCCTCGCGACGAGGTCCGGCGCACGGTTCACGGAGAGCACGGTGGCCCCGTGCTCGAAGTTGCCCATCTCCGTCACGCCCCAGACGCGCATCGCGACGTCCGCGTCGTCTTTTCCGAGCACCTCCTCGATTTCCCGGGGCCGCCAGACGAAGAACTTTCCCTCGTCCCCTTCGCTGTCCGCGTCCTGAGTCGACCAGTAGCCGCCGTCGGGCGACTGCATCTCGCGGATGGCCCAGTCGAGGGTCTCGCGCACGACGGCCCCGTAGGCGTCGTCGCCGGTCGTCCTCCACCCCTCGAGATAGAGATTCGAGAGGAGCGCGTTGTCGTACAACATTTTTTCGAAATGCGGGACGAGCCAGCGTTCGTCGACGCTGTAGCGGTGGAAGCCTCCGCCGATCTGGTCGTACATGCCGCCGCCCATCATCCCGCGCAGCGTGATCTCGGCCAGCTCCTTCGCCTCGGCGTCGGCGCCGTGGGCGTACTCACGCAGCAGGAGCGACACGGCGGTGGAGTTCGGGAACTTCGGCTTGCTTCCGAAACCACCGTGCCGGGTGTCCACGCGCGCCGCGAGCTTCTTCGTCGCGCCGCGGATGCCCTCGACGGTCGGTTCGCCCACCGAGACCCGGACGGTCGAGACCTCCTTCACCGCCGCCACGAGCGCCTTCGCGTTGCCCTCGAAGTCTGCGCGCCGCATCCGCCACTGGGCCGCGATCGCCTGCAGGAGGGTCGGCAGGCCGGGCATCCCGTGGCGATCCGTCGGGGGGAAATACGTTCCGCCGTAGAAGGGTCGTCCGTCCGGGAAGCAGAATACCGTGAGCGGCCAGCCCCCGTGCCGCGTCAACAGCTGGATCCCGAGCTGGTAGATCTGATCGATGTCCGGCCGCTCCTCGCGATCGACCTTCACCGACACGAAGTGCTCGTTCATGATCGCCGCGATCCGCGCGTCCTCGAAGCTCTCGCGCTCCATCACGTGGCACCAGTGGCACGCGGAGTACCCGATGGAGAGCAGCAGCGGCCGGTCCTCGGCCTTCGCGCGCGCGAACGCCTCGTCGCCCCACGCGTACCAGTCGACCGGATTGTTCGAGTGCGCTACGAGGTACGGCGAGGTCTCCTTCGCGAGCCGGTTCGGCATCGGCGGAGTATGGGCGATCCGCCTCCGGGCGTGGGTCGCCTGTCGGCGGGCGTCGGTATCCTGGCGTCGCACCGCGCCGCGAACGGGCATTCCGCAGTGGTTTCGGGCCGGCACGGGCCTTGCGTCGCACCCCCGCCGGGATGAACTCCGAGACCGGAAAAGAGGAGGGGGGGAACGGGGCCGCGCTCAGATCCCCGAGGGCGCCCGTCCCCGTCGCCGACCTGGAGGTCCCCGCTGCGCCCTCGCCCCCCCCCGCGCCGCCTCCTCCTCCAGCGGAGGCCTTCCGGGTGCCGACCCGCGGGCGCCGCATGCGCCTCGGCGAGCTCCTGGTTCGCGCCGGTGTGGTCGACGACGCCGGTGTCGAGCGTGCACTCGGCGTGCAGAAGATGGGCGGGGGCCGCCTCGGGTCCATCCTCGTGAAGCTCAAGCTCTGCGCGGAGGCGCAGATCCGCGAGGCGCTCTCCAAGCAGTTCGACACGGAGATTGTCGAGCTCTCCGACTTCGATCCCGACCCGGCGACGCTCCAGATGCTCCCGCTCGACCTGGTCAAGAAGTACGAGGCCGTCCCGCTCAAGAAGGAGAAGGACACGGTCTGGATCGCGATGATGGACCCGTACAACCTGACCGCCCTCGACGACATCCGATTCCGGACTGGGGCGCGAAAGATCGTCGCAGTCACGTGCACCGAGACGGACTTCGACAAGTTCATCCGCGAACGACTCGCGACCGAGACGCTCGTCCAGGAGATCCTGGGCGGCGGCGAGTTCTACGAGAAGGCCCTGTCCTCCCTCGCGGAGGTGAAGGAACGTCCGGCGGAGGAAGAGGCCCCGGACGTCGTCCACGACCTCAAGCTCGCCGGCGAGCAGCAGCCGGTGATCACGCTCTGCAACTTCCTCCTGGTCGAGTCCATCAAGCGGCGGGCCAGCGACGTCCACGTCGAGCCGTACGAGACCTACTTCCGGGTACGGCTCCGCGTCGACGGGCAGCTGCACACACTGCTCACGCCCCCGCAGCGGCTGCACGCTCCGATGATCTGCCGCCTCAAGGTGATGGCCGGAATGGACATCTCGAAGCGTCGGATACCGCAGGACGGCCACATCGGGATCTTCTTCGGCGGAGAGACGGTCCACTACCGCGTCTCCACCCTGCCGACCGTCTACGGGGAGAAGTGCGTCGTGCGGCTCCTCAAGAGGGACAAGGGCCTGCAATCCATCGACTCGATCGGCTTCGAGCCGGAGGAGCTCGAGGTCTTTCGCCGCGCGCTCCACAAGCCGCAGGGGATCCTCCTCGTGACGGGGCCGACGGGGAGCGGGAAGACCACGACGCTACACGCGGGCCTCGCGCACCTCAACAGGGAGGAGACGAACATCGTCACGCTCGAGGACCCGGTCGAGGCCTCCTTGCCCGGCATCAACCACGTCCAGATCCACGAGGCGGCCGGCGTCAGCTTCGCGAGCGGACTGCGCTCGATCCTGCGCCAGGACCCGGACGTGGTCTTCGTGGGCGAGATGCGCGATCCCGAGGTCGGGGCGATCGCGGTGCGGGCCGCCCTGACCGGACACCTGGTCCTCTCCACGTTGCACACCAACGGCGCCGCGGAGTCGCTCGTCCGCCTGGCCGACATGGGAATCCCGCCGTACCTGCTCGCGGGCAGCCTCGTGCTCATCGTCGCGCAGCGGCTCGTCCGGCGGGTCTGCGAGGCGTGCGCGAAGCCCCACGCCCCGGATCCGGCGGAGCTCGAGCGCCTCGGCCTCGGTCCCTCCGCCATCGCGAGCGCTCGATTCGCGAAGGGCGAAGGATGCGAAACGTGTCTACGCTCCGGATACCGCGGCCGGCTCGCGGTGTACGAGCTCCTCGAGGTCACGCCCGAGATCCGCGGGCTCATCCGCGACAGCGCATCGGTGGACCGGATCGTCTCCGCGGCGCGTGCGGCCGGCGCGGCGACCCTGCGCGAGGCGGGGCTTCGCAAGGCCCTCGCGGGTTTGACGACCCTCGACGAGGTCGAGCGCGTGCTCCCGCAGTCCTGACAGGAGTCTCAGCGAGTCAGGGCGCGATCATCGCCGCCGCGAGCTCTCGCCCCCCCCGCCCGATCGGGGGCGGGCCCGTTACCAGATTGGCGACAGATCGAGGACGAAGCCCGGCAGCACGGCGCCGCCGTCGACCGTGGAGGGGTCTTGCAGGGTCTCGGCGAGCGCGCCGGAGCGGTACACGTGCACGGTTCGTTCGACCGGATCGATCAGCCAGCCAAGGGCCGCGCCGTTGCGTGCGTACTCGTCCATCTTGGCCTTCAGATCGGCCAGCACGTCCGATGGCGAACGGATCTCGGCAACGAATTCCGGACACAGAGGCGCGAACTTGCCGCGCTGCTCCGCTGACAGCGCGTCCCACCTGGCCCGGCGCACCCAGGCCGCATCGGGCGAGCGTTCCGCCCCGTTCGGGAGCACGAATCCCGTCGAGGAATCGAAGCCGACTCCGGTGCCGTCCTTGACGACCCAGGCCGCCAGCTGGCCCGTGAGTGCGAAGTTCCGGCGTCCGGTCTCGCTGCCGGTGGGTGCCATGATGATGAGGTCTCCTTCGGCGGCCCGCTCGATGCGCAGGTCTGGATTCGCCCTGCAGAAGTCGAAGAGGGCATCGTCGTCGAGCGGCCTGGCGGGTTGCACGCGCAGCGGCAGGCGGTCGAGGGGCGCCATGATCGGGACGACCGGATCGGGCCTGCGGCTTGCGGGCAATGCCATTTCGCTACTCTATCGCGATGGTCCGCCGCCTGCCATCCGGCGCACTCAAGGCTCACGGGTTTGACGACCCTCGACGAGGTCGAGCGCGTGCTCCCGCAGTCCTGATCGGGAGGATCAGCGAGCGATCGTCGTCTCGGCGACGACCACGGAGCGGCCCTGCTCCTCGAGCCATCCGACCACGAAGCCGGCCGGCGTCGCCGCGATCGACACGGGCGCCTCGACCCCCGCGGCGCCGGACACCGTGCGAGGCGTCGTCGCCCTGCCGGCGCGGTCGACCCGGATGACGCGCACGCGCCGTCTTCCGTCGACGACCGCCGTGTAAGCGACGATCGTCTCGCGACCGATCGACGCCCGGGCGGCCGCGGGGCGTGCGGCGCCCGCGAGCTCCGGCAGGACGACGCTGACCCTGCGCGACAGGCGCACCGTTCCGTCCGACGAGATTTCGGACGCGGGCACGACGCCGCCCGCGCCGAGCGCCTCGACGCGCTCCCCCGCGATCCAGCGCAGCGCCTCGCCGGGCCTCGACGTGGCGATCCGCCACGCGCCCGTCGCGGTCCGCTCGGTCCACGCTGCGGCCGCGCCCTGCGCGATCGCGAGCAGGCCCGCCAGGCGCGCCCCGGGGAAGCCTCGCGCGCACAGCGTCCTGCCCGTGGGCGACGCCGACGGATCGAGCGCGCGGATCGCCGCGACCGGCCCGAGCGGATCGGCAGACGTCGTCCACGCCGTCCACCCGGCGCCGGCCCAGGGCGCCAGCACGGCGGCTTCGACGATCCGGCCGGGTCCCGCCACTTCCACGGTGCGCACGCGTCCGCGAAGGAAGAGGGCGGCGACCGGGGTAGATCCGCCGGCCGCGACGACCGCCGCGCCGCGGCCCCACAGCCGAGGCGAGGACCAGCGCCCGCCCACCTCCACGGATCGCGCTCCCCCGGGATCCTCGAGCGTGCGCGGCAGGGTGCGCACGGCGAGCCCGGGCCCGTCGTCGGCCGTGGTTGCGACGTGCAGGTCGCGATCCGACACCGCGATCCCGAGGAGGCGATGACCTCGCGCAAGCGGCAGGAGGATCTCGCCCGATCGATTGCCCGACGCGACCCAGCGACGGACACGGACATCGTCGCCCGATCGGACGGCGAGGTACAGCGTCCGGTCGTCTCCCGTCACGGCGAGGTCCAGACCCGGTTCGATCCCGAGGTCCCAGGGCGCTCCGACGGCCGCGCCCGCGGCGTCGAGGCGATGCGCCTTCGGCCCGTCCGCGCCGGAGACGACCACCCACGCGCCGTTCACGCGCGATGCGACGACGGCCGCGGGACGCGGGGTCTCGTCGGCCGCGGCGACCGTGACGATCCCCGCGGTCGGGGTCCAGTTCGCGTCGAGCGCCTGCGCGACCACCTCGCCGTCGCTTCGCGTCCACACGACGAGCGCGCCACGGGCCGTCTGTACGAATGTCGGCTCGGCGAAGGCGATTGCCGGCAAGAGCGCGGCTGCGAGCGCCACGCCGCGCACTCGAAGCATTACCTCTCTGGGTTGCGCGCGAGGATTCGCGCCAGGTTCGTCATGAGCTTGACGCCCAGGCTCGGGTGGTCCTTCGCGAGGCCCAGGAAGTCGTTGCGGCGGATCGCCAGCACGCGCGCGCCGACGGGCGCGTGAGGCAGTCCGCCGGTTCCCGGCTCGCCGATGAGAGCGCCCGGATGGACGAGCTCGCCGGGCTGCAGCCGGCGGTCGTCGGGGAGGACGACCTCGTTCTCGAGGACGAGATACGCGGTGTCGTCGCCGGTCGTGATGCGGGGAAGCGCCTCGCCCGTGCGCATCTCGCGTTCGACCGCGAAGCGCAGTGTCTTGAGCGCTTCCTGGACGGACAGCCCCGTCAGGAGCGGCGAGGCCTTGAGGGCGTCGAGGTCGCGCTTCAGGTTGCGCGAGACGGGCGGACCGGACACCGCCTGGATCCAGACGAGCACGGCCGTGATGTTGTCCTTCCCGCCGCGATCGTTCGCCGTCTGGACGAGCTTGTGGGCGCCCTCCTCGCCGGGGTGCTCGTCGAGGATCCGCCAGATCTCCTCCTCGTCGTCGTAGTACTCGTGCAGGCCGTCCGTGCAGAGCAGGAAGCGATCGCCCGTCGTCAGCGTGAAGTGCAGGACGTCGATCGCGAGGTCGGGCGTGGCGCCCATCGCGTTGACGACGGCCGACTTCATCATCGACTTCTTGAGCTCCTCGCGCGTTCCGCGCCCGGCGGCGAGCATCGTCTCGATGAGGGAGTGGTCCTGCGTGACCTGCAGCGAGTTCCGGTCGCGGATCAGGTAGATGCGGCTGTCGCCGACGTGGACGAGGAACCCGTCGCGGCCGACGATCACGAGCACCTCGAACGTCGTGCCCATGCCGCGCTTCTCGGAGTCCTCCTGGGACTTGAGGTAGATGGCGGCGTGCGACTTCTGTGTCGCGGCGACGAGGTAGTCCTGGACGGCGTGCCGGTTGTCGAGCGTGGGGTCGTTGAGCCACCGGTCCTTCACGCGCCGCCACCCGGGAAGCTGCAGGGCCGCGAGGAATCCGTCGACCGCCATGCGGCTCGCGACCTCGCCCGCCGCCATTCCGCCCATGCCATCCGCGGCGATGAAGATCTGCCCGAGTGCGTCGACGTGGTGGGCGTCCTCGTTGTGCTCGCGAACCCTGCCGACGTGCGTCACTCCCCAGGCCGCAAGCTGAAGCATTGGCGCGCCAAGAGTGGCACGAGGGGTGGGGGAAGGCCAAATGTCGAGCCATCCTGGGGACTGCGGGCCCCAATTTTTTCCCCAAACCTTCGCCCCCGGTCGGGCGTCCAAGTTCTCCGAGACCCCCCCTTGGCCAAGGACACCTGGCGCGACACCGGGACCAAGCTCGTCGAGGAAGCGCGACGGGGCAATCGCGCCGCGTTCAACAGCCTGATCCGGCGGTACCGGACGCGCATCTTCTCCACGGCCCTGCAGGTCGTGGGGGACGAGGCCGAAGCGGACGACGTCACGCAGGAAGCGCTGCTGCGGGCGTGGAAGGCGATGGAGCAGTTCGAGGGACGGAGCGATTTCTTCACCTGGCTGTACCGCATCGTCCTCAACCTCTCGTTCAACGCGCTTCGGGCGCGCAAGATCCGGCCGAAGGCGGACCTCGACGACCCGCGGCTGCAGTACGCGCTCACGGTCGACAGCGAGGGCGACCCGCGCCGGACCGCGGAGCTGGCGCAGATCTACGTCCGGCTGTTGCACGCGCTCGACCGTCTCTCGCCGACCTTGCGTGCGACCGTCGTGCTGGTCGCGCTGCAGGGGCTCTCGCAGGCGGAGGCGGCGATCGTCCTGGAGTGCTCGCCCGGCACCGTCGCCTGGCGGATGCACGAGGCGCGGGGGCGGCTGCGCGACGCCCTGGAGGCCTACGAGCGAGGCGAGATCAAGCGGACGCCTGGCAAGGAGTAAGAAGAATATTCACCGCAGAGGTCGCAGAGGCCGCAGAGACGAAATCGGTAGTTCCTGAGACCTCCGCGTTCTCCGCGTGCTCTGCGGTGAATTCTCTCTTCCTATCGGGTTCTATTCGGCGAGCTGCCAGTTCGCGTCGAACCAGCCGGCGGCGGGCGGGCAGCTGCGGCCGCAGGCGAGACGTTCCCGGCGGCGCGTGGACGCGCCGTCGTACACGACCCAGTCGGGGACGAAATCGGGCAAGTTGTTGCCGCGCCGGACGGCGTCCGCCGAGTTTCCGGACTGGACGACGACGTAGCGTTCGGGCGCCAGGGGGTTGGGAGAGATGAAGCGGGTCCCGGCGTCCTCGGCCTCGAAGCGTCGACTTCCGACGATGATCGCGCCGGGCTCGACGCGTATCGGCAGCCGGTCGGCGATGCGGTCGAGCAGCGCGCTGTTCGCGCGGGTGCCGTACAGGACGACGTGGTGGGTGTGCAGGACGTGCTCGGGCAGGGCGTCCTCCGCGACGACGGGCGCCTGGTAGGTCAGCGACCACAGCGGCCATCCCCTCGCGCCGATCCGTGCGGCGTCGCGCATCTGCTCGGTCTCCTCGGCGACGCGCGTCCCGTACACGTGGACGACCGCGTCGTGCAGGACGTCCGTGATCGGTCCGGAGAGGCCGGGGCGCTTGCGGACCCCGGCGTCCTGCCCGGCCTGTCGCCAGCGGTCGCCGTCCTTCGCCAGGAGGATCGACGCGGGCCGCTCGCCTTCGGCGGACCATGCCTCATGACCGTCGATCTCGATTCCGATCTCGGCGTCACCCTCGGAGAAGGGGACGTCCCGCAGGTGGACGCGCAGGCGGGCGACGTTCTCGGTCGTGATCCTCAGGCGTCGACCGTGGGCCTTTCCCTTGACGAGCGCGCGGCCGGGGGTGGAGGCGAAGCCGTCGACCTCGAGCCAGTGTTGCCGTGCGGCGCGCAGGTCCCAGGTGGAGAGCCAGACCTCCTGCGGTCGCGGGTTGCGCCGCACCTTGGCGAGCCGCTCCTGGAGTCGGCCGCGCTGGTGCGTCGCGTACAGGACGTCGTGCCCCATCTCGAGCTCGCGGAACTGGTGCGGGATCCCGAGCCGGGTGAGCGCCTCGTCGAGGACCCGCGGATAGTCGGGCCGCATCGGCCCGGGATCCTGCAGGCCGTGGACGAACCGCAGGTCCGTGTTCTTGAAGTTCTCCGCGTTCTCGAGCGCCGACTGCGCCGCGAAGGCCGGGCGCTCCCACGGCTGCACGCGGGGCGTGTGGTACTGCAGCCAGGACGGGGCGCCCGCCATCGCGATGACCCCGGCGAACCGCCACGCGTGCCTGGCGCCTATCGAGTACGACCCGACCCCGCCGTTCGACAGGCCCGACAGGAACACGCGGTCGCGATCGACGTTGTAGTGGCGCGCGACGTCGTCGAGGGTCTCGAAGACGTCCTCCTCGCCGAACCAGCGCCACATCACCTGCCCGTATCCGTTCGGCGAGATCACGATGAAGTCCGTGTCCCACTGCGGCACGTACAGGTCGCGCCAGTGCCGGCGGTACTCGGTCCAGGTCTCGTCGTTGCCGAAGGTCACCGCGAGGAAGAGCGAGTGGTTCGAGCTTCCGCCGTGCAGCGTGAAGAGGACGGGATAGGACCGACCCGGATCGTAGTCGGGCGGCACGTACACGGAGTAGGGCTGGATCCCGCGCGAGAGAGGCGAGCGGTATCCGCGGATCACGAAGCGGCGCGCCGTGGCGAACGGGTCGGTCCCGGTGCGGGTCTTCTCGAGCATGTGTCCGGCGGCGTCGAGAAAACGCTTTGCGTTCTCGGTCTCGAGGCCGCCGTACTCGGCGGCCACCTCGAGGTGGTGAAGGATCGACGTGAACGTCCCGCGCGGGATGCCGGTGGGAGGCATCGCCTCTCCTCTCGCGGCTTCGCGGGCGAGGCGCGGCAGATCCTCCCAGCGCGCCGCGGCGACCGGAGCGGGGACCAGCCACAAGGCGAGCGTCGCCCACGGGGGCATCGAGCAAAACGTACCCGCAGCGCCGAAAACCGCGAGTTTTCGGCTATGTTGCGCTCCTCCAGCATGCGAGTCGTGACCCTCCTTCTCTGGCTTTCCGGCTGCGGCTCCCTCGCGTCGCTCGGGGAGCGCTGCGCGCAGGACGCGGAGTGCGCCACGGGGGGCCTGTGCGACGAAGGGCGGTGCGCGCCGCAGGCGCGGGTCCAGAAGAAGCGCGAGACCGACATGGCCGACGTCGTCCGCAAGGCGGCGGACTCCGTCGAGGCGGCGGGGATGCGGGTCGATCAGGGAGTGCAGGCGCTCGAGGCGGACCGGGCTGCGGCGGCTTCCGCGAGCAGCGCTCCCGGCGATTCCGGCGGTGGCGTCCGGTCCGTCGGACACGCCGAGAAAGCGGGGGAGGGGGTCAAGGTGCTTCGCGAGGACTACCAGCGGCAGGCGGCCGGCCGATGATCGACCGGCGCTGGGCGCACCCGCAGGCGCTGCGCGGCGCGCCGGCAGCGATCCTCGACGAGGCGCTTCGATCCGGCACCGCGCCCGCCCTCGACTCGATCCGAGGCTGGCTCTTCCGCGGCTGGAACAACCTCGCTCTCACGAGACTCCTCGGTTTCCAGAAGTTCGCGAAGGGCTTCTACGAGGGTCCGCCACGCGGGCGCGGGCCGTCGCCCTTCCTTCAGGGCTACAACACTCCGGTCGAGCAAAGCGCGAACTGGGATCCCCATGTCGAGCGGCCGAGTCCGGACCGACCGAAACGGTTCGGCTTCTACCGCGTCTTCGCCGCCCCGAACCGCTACGAGAATTCCCTGCTCCTGGACTACGGGCGTGGAGGCAACGGCCTCAACCCCGCCGGACTCTTGCGCGACTACCTGGTCCAGCCCTGGCCCGACGAGCCGGACCTGCTGCTGGGAAAGGCCTACCTGGCGCTCGGGGTGTGGGTGCCGGTGAGCTGGTTCGTGCTGGAAAGGTGGAAGTCGTCGGATTTTCGCGGCTGACCGCATCGAACGCGCAGAAACAACAGGAGACAGGAAACCGGCAACGGGCAACAGGCAACAGGAAATGAAAAGCGCCTCGGGCGAGAGTTTTCAGTTCCTGTTGCCGGTTGCCCGTTGCCTGTCTCCTGTTGCTTTTCGCTTCGCTCAGGGGCAATCGAACCGTGTCAACGTCACCGTCCCTGCCTCGATCGCCACGATCCCCCTTCCGGCGCACCGCCCGGGCAGGACGTCGACGTTGCCGGCGTCCGTCGGGTCGACGTTCGCGAACAGGAAAAAGCCTTCGCTGCCGTCGATGAGCGCGTAGTCCTCGCCGTCGACGTACGTGTCGAGGCCCTCGCTTGCGATCTTCGCCTCGTATGTTCCGTCGAACTCAACCGTCGCGCCTGTCTTCGGGACCGCGGCATCGCCGACGATGTAGACGACCAGGTGGCCCTTGGACGGATCGTCGGTCGCGAATCCGGTCAGGATCGCGTCCCGCTCGGCCGCCGTCATCGCCCAAAGGTCCGTCGTGTAGTCGGAGTCCTCCACGCGCGCGGCCGAGCGCAGCGGCAGGAACCCTTCGGCCGACATCAGCAGATCGTAGAACGCGCTGGCCTCGACCGGAAAACGAACGTTGCCCGTGGCGTCGGTGTTCGCGTTGCGGGCGGTTCCGTCGAGGACGACGTTCGCCGCCGCGATCGGTGCGTCCGGGTCCTCGAAGTCGCGGGCGTGCCCCGACAGGTTGACCATCAGCGCACCGGTTCCGGTTCCTGTCCCCGTGCCCGTGCCCGTGTCCGTGCCCGTGCCCGATCCGGTCCCGGTATCCGTGCCCGTCCCGGTGTCGGTATCGGTGTCCGTGTCGACATCGGTGTCCGTATCGACGTCCGTGTCGGCGTCCCCGCCGCCGCCCGCTTTTCCGTCGCCGCATCCCAGAAGCGCGATACCCAGGATCCAAGTCGCACGATTCATGACAGCCCTCCCGGCCCGTTGATTGCCGCCACCATGCGATCCAGGGGCGCCGGACGTCAACTCCCCGTCGACAGCGAGGTCCACAGGTTCCAGGCGTCCCGGAGGGCGCGCGGGTCGTGGGTCCGGACCCAGTCGGCGCCGTGCGCCAGAGCCCAGATCTCGGTCGCGAGCGTGCCGGCCGCGCGGTCTGCTGGCGGGCGCCCACCGAGCAGCGTTCCGACGAACGACTTGCGCGAGGTCGAGACGTACACGGGCCGGCCCAGGGCAGCCTTGATCCTTCCCATCCCGCGCAGCATGCGCAGGCTCGGCTCGGGATCCGGCGACAGGAAGAATCCCATCCCCGGGTCGACGACGATTCGATCCGCGTCGATCCCCGCGCGGCCGAGCGCGTCGATGCGCCCAGCCAGAAACGCGATCGCGTCGTCGACGTCCGGCGCGCGCGGCTCGGTGCGGGCGCGAACGCCCTCCTGTGCGGCGAACATCAGGACGATCGGGACGCGGCTCTCGCGGAGGATCTCCACGCACCGTGGGTCCGCGAGCGCCGTGACGTCGTTGACCATCCCGACTCCCCACGAGAGCGCCGCCGAGAGCACCTCCGGGCGGTGCGTGTCGATCGAGACGTGCACCCCCTCCGACACGAGGGCCCGGACGACGGGCTCGATCCGCCGGATCTGCTCCGCGGGCTCGACCGCGGCGCCCGCAGGGTTGGAGGACTCCGCGCCGACGTCGATCCAGTCGGCCCCGCCGGCGCGCATGTCCCGGGCATGGACGATCGCAGCAACCGGATCCAGGAAGCGCCCGCCGTCCGAGAACGAATCGGACGTGAGGTTCAGGATCCCTACAACGTGCACGTCGGGTAGAGGGACTCGGACTCCGGCGTGTGACAAAGGTGCTGGTCGACGAAGCAGAGCAGCTCCTCGAGCACCGGCGCGTCGGTCTCGAGCACCCAGGTCCAAGCCACCGCCGCAAACCTCGGCCCGTCGAGCTCTGCGTCGGCCGTCATCAATATCGGCGCGTCGGGCCGGGCTTCCATGACCTGCCGCAGCACCTCAAGCTCCGCGTCGCAGGCCGCCGTGCAGTTGTGCAGGAGAACGACCCACCCGTGTTCGAGGTTGTGGACCCACTCGCCTCGCTCGACCGGTTCGGTGTGCTCGCCGGCCTCGTGCTCCCAGTTGGGCGGTCCGAAGTGCGATCCCGAGTGCGGCGGGTTGTTCGTCCACGTGATCTCGGTCCCGGCGTCTTCGTGGCACGCCCCCTCGCACGCGAACGACGTGCCGACCGTCGAATCGCAGCCCGCGATTGTCCCGGACTCGGAGGTCTCGCAGTCGTTGCACCCGCCCCCGCCCGTATCCGTATCCGTGTCCGTGTCGGCGTCCATGTCCGCGTCCCCGTCTGGCGCGGCGGACGTGGAATCCGAGCATCCGAGCACTGCGCCGAGCAGGAACGAGAAGGCGAAGATTCTCATGGAACCGATTGTGCCACGGTTTCTACCCGCAGAGCACCGCGCCGCCGTTGACGTTCAGGACCTCCCCCGTGACGAAGGTCGAGAGGTCCGAGGCGAGGAAGAGCAGCGCTCCAGCGATCTCCTCGGGGCGTCCGACGCGCCCGAGCGGGATGGTCGCGCGGACGGCCCGCGACGACTCCGGATCCTGCAGCACCGACTCGGTCATGGGCGTCTCGACCCACCCCGGCGCGACGCAGTTGACCAGGATTCCCAGGGGCGCCAGCTCGGCCGCGAGCGACTTCGTCAGCGCGATGATCCCGCCCTTCGACGCCGCGTAGTGCGCGTGCTCCGCCTCGCCCCGCTGACCGGCCGTGGAGGAGACGAAGAGGATGCGGCCGCTGCGCCGCCGCCGCATGCTGCGCGCGGCCGAACCGGCGATGCACGCCGCGCACTTGAGGTTCACGTCGATCGTGCGGTCCCAGTCCGACTCCGTCATCTCCGTGATGGGCGCCGACTCCCATATGCCGGCGCTGGTGACGACGATGTCCACGGGCCCCAGCGCGCGTTCCGTGCGCGCGACGATCGTCGTCGCGTCGCCCCATCGCGCCAGGTCCGCGCCGATCGTGATCGCCTTGCCGCCCATGTCCTCGATGGCCGCGGCCACCTGTGCCGCGCCCGAGGAGTCCGTCCGGTAGTGCACGCCGATCGAGGCCCCGGCCTTCGCGAAGAGCAGGGCCGTCGCCTTGCCGATCCCCTTCGACGCGCCCGTGACGAGCGCGACCTTGCCCTCGAGCTTGATCATCCGGCCCCGGCGAGGTCCGCGTCGCACAGGCGATCGATGTTCGCCGGGTCGTAGCCGACGACGATCCGACCGCGGAAATCCATCACCGGAAGCTGCGCGCCGGCCCGGCCGGCCCGCTCCAGCTTGCGGTTCATCTCGTCGTTCGCGCCCGGCGTGTTGTCGATGTCCTTGTTGACGTGGCGCACCCCGCGCCGTGTGAGGTGCGCCGACAGCGCGTGACACGGCTGGCACCAGCTGGCCTGATAGACGACGACCGGCGCGCGGCGGACCTTTGCAGTCTTCGCCGGTGCCGCAGCCGTCGCGGGCGCGGCGGTCTGTGGTGCGGCCGTCGCGGGCGGGGCGGTCTGTGGCGCCGCCGTCTCCGGTTCGGGCGCGGCGGTCTCCGGCTCCGGCGTGCTCGTCTCCGGCTCGACCGACGCCTGCGGCTCCGACTGTCCGCAACCCAGGAGAAGGAGGAAAAGGGCGTTCGCCGCCGACTTCACTCGGGCAGCATAGCGCCGCCGCCCGCGGTCGCGCTACCGCCGGCGACGCAGGCCCACGAGCAAGGCGAACGACGCGAGCCCGGCGCCCGCCTCGCCCGCCGACGCGCTGCAGGAGCAGCCTCCCCGGCGCGCGGATCCGCCCGCGCCGTCTGGGGCGGGTCCGCCGTCGCCCTCGTCGCTCTCGCACTCGTCGACGCAGGTCTCGAAGGAGCCGTCCACCCGATCGCTCTCGAGTGACCCGTCGGACGCCCACGCGCGCCAGTAGTGGACGGAGCAGTCCTGCAGGGGCCGCTCGACGCGCCACCGGGTCGGACCGTCCGGGTCCTCGGGGATGCCTCCGCTCACCTGCAGGTGGATGCTGCGCAGTCCCGGATCCGAGTCCAGCTCGAAGTGGTAGGTGATGGGGTCGCCGTCCGGGTCGCTCGAGCCGTCGACCTCGAGGTTCGGCAGGTTGAGCCGGACGCATTCGGCGCCGGTCGGCGCGACCAGCAGGGGCCTGGAGGGCGGCGAACCGCCGGCGGCCGCGAGCGAAGGGCAGAGGAGGGCGGCGAGAACGGCGACGAGTCGGCTCATGGCCGCCTGCGTCGGAGGCCGAAGAGCAACGCCATGGAGAGAAGCCCGAGGCTGGCTTCCGCGCCGTCGTCGGCTTCGCGCGACGAGTAGCAGGTGCAGCCGGCGTGCCGCGATGTCGCAATCTCGCCGACCGGAGGTGCATCGTCGCCAGCGTCGTCCTGCGGCTCGTCTGGGCAGTCGTTGTTGTAAGAGGCCCAGCACGGATCATCCGCGTGGACACAGACCTCGAAGACTTCCACGATCTTGTCGCTCTCCTCGTATCCGTCCGAAGTCCATGCGCGCCAGTAGTAGGTCCCGTTTGCGAGAGATCTTGGCACCTGCCACTCGCTGAACCCCGACACGCCTTCGGGCATGGCGCCGCTCGCCTGAAGGTAGATGCTCCGGAAAGCGGCGTCCGAGTCCACCTCGAACAAGTACACGAGCGGATCGCCGTCCGGATCGACCGCGTTGCTCACTTTGAAGGTCGGACGATCGACCATGGTGCAGTCGGAGCCTGTGCCTATCGGATACAGCAGCTCCGGCGCAGACGGCGCCGCGTTGTCAGTCACCTCGATGGTCCACATCTGCTCGGTGCGCCCGCCGTCGTCGTCCTCGACCGCGATTGTCACCTCGTGCTCGCCGAGCTGGTCCGCGCGGGGCGTCCACCACAGCTCGCCTGCGACCGGGTCGGCCTCCATCCCATCGGGAAACGCATTGTCGAGCAGTTCGAGCGTCCAGGGGTCGGACGCGCCGGCGGGGTCGACCACGGTCGGCGCGTAGAAGTACAGGCCGCCACGGCGTGCGCCCGTTGGAGGCGCGCTCACGATCGTCGGGACGACGTTGTCCACTTCGATCGAAAGCGGCTGGATCGACTGCGAAAGGTCGTCGTAGGCCACGTAAAGGTCGACGGTCGCCTCGGTCGGGCCGTCGAGCCCCGCGGCGGAGAAGATGCACTGTGCCTCGTGCGCGCATTCGCGGAAGGCCCCATCGCCGTCGAGGTCCCAGGCCCAGTCGGCGGCACCTGCGGGGGCTTCCAGCAGCACCTCGCCGCCTTCCGCGACGTGGATCTGCGCCGCGGACACAGCCGGAGCGGTGATCGCGGCCAGGACCGCGACGATTCGAGTCATGGGCTGATCGACCCCGGTCGGCCCGGGAACGTCCATCACCGCAGGGCGGCGATCACCTTTCGGCCGAGTGCGGAGAGAGGCAGGCGGGCGAGGGCCCAGGGCGTCACCCAGCGCACGTCCGTCCACTCCGATCGGCCGACGACGTCCAGGGCCGTCCCCTCGTGGATGGACAGCAGCAATCGCCGATGCGTGAAGACGTGCTCGACGCGCGCCAATCGACGGCCCGGGCGGATGCCGAGGGCCTTGCCGGCGCGCGCCCTGTCCGCGTGCAGCGCGAAAGGCAGCTCCCAGAATCCACCGAGGAGGCCGCCGGGCGCGCGGCGGACGACGAGCCATCGGACCCCGCGCGTGACGAGGAAGGCGGTCGCGCGGACGAGGCGCGGAGGCTTGCGGGGAGGGAGCGCGGGGACCCTGTCGACCGTCCCCTCGCGGCGGGAGATGCAGAGCCGGGAAGCGGGGCAGTCGCCACAGCGCGGCGCGTCTGGAACGCAGACGAGCGCTCCGAGCTCCATCAACGACTGGTTGAGGTCGCCCGGAGATACGCCCTGCGCGAGGTCCGTCGCGACGGACCACAGGCGCTCGCGGACGGCGGGATCGCGAGGGCTCTGGCGGATGCCGAGGATGCGGCACAGGACGCGCTCGACGTTTCCGTCGAGGACGGGCTCGGGGAGGCCGAACGCGATCGAGCCGATCGCGCCGGCGGTGTAGCGGCCGACTCCGGGCAAGGCGAGCCGGGCGGCGCGATCGACGGGGACCCGCCCGCCGTGGCGGGCGACGACGGCGCGGGCGCCTGCATGAAGATGACGGGCTCGCGCGTAGTACCCCAGGCCCTGCCAGAGCGCGAGGACGTCATCGAGGTCGGCGCGAGCGAGGGAACGGATGGACGGAAAGCGGCGAAGGAAGCGGCGAAAGTACGGGACGACGGTGTCGACGCGCGTCTGCTGCAGCATCACCTCGGAGACCCAGATGGCGTACGGGCTCTTCGTCCGGCGCCACGGGAGATCGCGGCGGTGATCGTGGAACCAGCGGAGCAGGGCACGACGGAGCGCGGGCTTGCGGTGCGTGAAACCGACCCCAGGTTTGGTTTTCGTCATGGAGGCGTCATGAAGAATCCGGGTGTTTCGGCCGTCCTTTCGTTCCTGGTGCCGGGCGTGGGGCAGTTCTACAACGGGGACCTGCTGCGCGGACTGTTCTGGCTCGTGATCACGCCGGGATTCTGGATCGGCACGGGTGGGATGCTCGGCTGGGTCTGCCACGTCGTCGCCGCGTTCACGGCGTATCACCGGTCGGACGAGAAAGGCCGGTTGAGACTTCAGGCGCCGGTCCAGTAGAATCGCCGGCAGGAGGATTGGCTGCGATGACGACTTGGATGGCACTTGCCGTAATCGGGGCGCTTGGGCTCGGGGGCTGCGCGACGAACTTCGACGGCGGCAGCGGGGGCGACGCCGACACGGATTCGGACACCGATGTCGACACGGATGCCGATACGGACACCGGTACCGGCACCGGCACGGGCACGGGGACCGGCACCGGGACGGGCACCGGAACGGGCACAGGCACCGGGCCTGCGGGTGCGTGCGACGACTCGGACGACCCGTGCTGCGAGGCGACGGGCGGGAATCCGATCTCGGACGTCGGGTGCAACGGCGATCCGACGGGTCCGGCGTGCGAGAACGAGTACGGCGGGACCTGTGACCCGAGCGACGCGGATCCGGCCGGGACATGCGTCGACACGGACAACCTCTGCACCGTGCTCAGCGGCGAAGGCGGCATCTGCCTCATCGAGTGTCCGGACCCCGACGCCGACTCCGGCACCTACACCTCGACCGGAGGATGCCCGGTGGGCTCGCGGTGCTTCGATCTGGCCGATGCCTCGCTCTGTTTCCCCGACTGCGATGCGGAAGCGGACTGCGAGAGCGGCTTCTGCGACGACGAGGGTTCGTGCCGCGAGGGAGCGACGGACGGCGTGAGCCCCGCGGGCTGTGATGGCTACACGGACACGGATAGCGACACCGACACCGACACCGACACCGACACGGGCACGGATACCGATACCGGCACCGACACGGATACGGATACGGGGACGGCGCTCTAGATCAAGCCTTCGAGCACTTCCAGCGCGGCCTCGAAGCGGTTGAACGGCGGCATCACGTACGCGCCCTGGATCCGTCCCTTCGCGGCCGCGAGCGCTTCGCGCGCGATCGCGACGCCCTCGGCCCGCGCGGGTGCGCCGGAGCCCGCCTTCCTCATGCGCTCCCGGATCTCCTCGGGGATCTGCATCCCGGGAACCTCGTTGTGCAGGAACTCGGCGTTGCGGTAACTGGCGAGCGGGAGCAGGCCGAGGAGGACCGGCAGGCCGACGCCCTCGACTGCGCCGAGGAACCGGTCGATGAGCGCCGGGTCGTAGACGGGCTGCGTCATCACGAAGTCGGCGCCGGCTTCCTTCTTCAGGCGAAGCCGCTTCATCTCGCGCTCGAAGTCGCGCGCGCCCGGCTCGACACCGGTCGCGCAGACGAACGCGGTCTGACCGGGCATCGCCTTTCCGCCGGGATCGATGCCGCAGTTCATGTTCGAAACCAGGCGCAACAGGCCGATCGAGTCGATGTCGTAGACGGCGGTCGCCTCCGGGAAGTCGCCGACGCGCGGCGGGTCGCCCGTGATGATGACGAGGTTCTTGATCCCGAGCTGCCAGGCGCCGAGAACGTGCGAGGTCAGGCCGATGAGGTTGCGGTCGCGGCAGCAGACGTGGAGGAGGACCTCCATCCCCAGTTCCTGCTGCACGCGCAGCGCCCAGGCGAGGTTCGAGACCCGCGCGGTCGCGCGCGGCCCGTCGGCGGTGTTGATCACGTCGATGCCTGCGTCCTGGAGCATCTTCACGCCGGCGACGTATTTCTCGAGGCCGAACCCGGCGTCGGGATTCACCTCGACCGAGACGACGAACTTCCCCTCGGCGATCTTGCGGCCGAGCGTGCTCTTCTGCGCGAGGGGCAGGGGCGCGCAGCCGGCGGGGACGTGTCCGGCGGGCGGTGCCTCGGGCATGGAGACGGCGGTCGCCGCATGATCGAGCATGCGCGCGGCGGCGGCGACCTTGCGGATGTGCTCGGGCATCGACCCGCAGCACCCGCCGACGTGACGGACGCCGGCCTTCCAGACGCGGCGCGCGAAGGTCCCGAAGTACTCGGGCGACGCCATGTAGATGAGGCGGCCGTCGATGCGGCGGGGGAGGCCCGCGTTCGGCAGGGCGCAGACGGGCAGGCCCGCGCAGAGCATTCGCTGCGCGACTTCGTCGGCGAGCTGGGGACCGTCGGAGCAGTTGACGCCGACCGCGTCCGCTCCCCACGACGCGAGCTTCGTCGCGACATCCTCCGGGGTCGATCCGTCGGCGACCGTCGCGTTCGTGTCGAACGTCATGAGTGCCACGACGGGCAGGTCCGACGTCGTGCGGACCGCCTCGATGCCCATCCGGATCTCGTCGATGTGCCGGAATGTCTCGAGGACCACGAGGTCCGCGCCGCCCTCCGCGAGAGCGCTGGCCTGCTCGCGGAACGTGGCGCGCACCCGATCGAGGTCCTCGGCGGGGGACATCGACGGGACGATGCCGGTCGGGCCGATCGACCCCGCCACGAACGCGACGTCGCCCGCGACCTCGCGCGCGATCCGGACGCCCGCGAGGTTGATCTCGCGCACCTTCGACTCGTGTCCCCACCGGGCGAGCTGGAAGACGTTCGAACCGAACGTGTTCGTCTCGAGCACCTGGGCGCCCGCGGTCAGGTAGTCCTCGTGGATCCGCCGGACGATCTCGGGGCGCGAGACGCAGACCTCGTCGTAGTTCTGGTTGATGAAGACGCCGCGCTCGTAGAGCATCGTCCCCATCGCGCCGTCCCAGACCAGGAGGCGCTCGCGCAGGGCGTCGCGAATGGGGATTTCTCGGAGCTTCATCGGCCGCACTCCATCACTGCCGTTGGAGAGGTCACGGGGCGGCCGATAGGCCCGTGAGGATGCGCGCTGACCGCGCGCGCGGCCTTTCGAATACGCGCCTTCGGCGCTCGCGGGTTCACGGGTCGCGGCGGACTGTAGCAGGGGGGCTTGACCTGCGCCCCGGACTGAATTAACTAACTATTTAGTCAACAGGAGGTAGCCATGGACGTCGAGCGCCTGCCGACGAGCTTCGACCTCGTCTACACGTGGGAGTACGAGAGCCGCATCAAGGACCTGCGCCACCTCTATGAGAAGTCGAAGGACGCGCAGTGGAACGCGATGACGGCGCTGCCGTGGTCGACGGACGTGGATCCGGAGGCGGACACCTTTCCCGTCGAGATGATCGGGATCTACGGGACGCCGCACTACGACCGACTGACGGAGCGGGAGGTCCGGCGGCTGCGGACCGAGTTCATGTCCTGGATCCTCTCGCAGTTCATGCACGGCGAGCAGGGGGCGCTCCTCGCGACGGCGCAGATCGTGACCGCTGCGCCGACCGTGGATGCGAAGTTCTACGCGTCCACCCAGGTGATGGACGAGGCCCGCCACGTCGAGGCCTACGACAAGTACTTGCGCGAGAAGGTCGGCAAGGTGTTCCCCGTCAACGCGCACCTCAAGACGCTGCTCGACCTGATCCTGCAGGACTCCCGCTGGGACATGAAGTTCCTCGGCATGCAGATCATGGTCGAGGGGCTGGCGCTCGCGGCGTTCCGACTCATCCACGACTTCGTCAAGGAGCCGCTCATCAAGGAGATCACGCGGCTCATCATGCGGGACGAGGCCCGTCACGTGGCGTTCGGGGTCTTCTCGCTGCGAGGGTTCTACGGGGACCTGCCCGAGAAGGACCTGCGCGAGCGGGAGGACTTCGTCTTCGAGTCCGCGCGCCTCATGCGCGATCGCTTCTTGGCCGAGGAGGTGTGGGACGCGATGGGAATGGACGTCGAGGCGTGCAAGGACTTGACGATGAATTCGCTCGGCATGATCGAGTTCCGCAAGCTCCTCTTCTCGACGATCGTCCCGAACTTGAAGCGGCTCGACCTGCTCACGCCCCGGGTCCGGGCGGGTTTCTCGGAGCTCGGGATCCTGCAGTACGAGGACTGGGAGCCGACCGCTTGACCCACCCGGCGACGGATGCTCCGGTCCGCAACGGGATCGAGACGCAGCGGCGCATCCTCGACGCCGCGACCGAGGTCTTCGCGGCCAAGGGGTTCGACGGCGCGCGGATGAAGGCCATCGCACTTCGCGCGGGAGTGAACCCGGCGCTCCTGCACCACTACTTCGTGGACAAGGAGACGTTGCACGAGCGGGTGATCGAGCGTGGGCTGCAGGCGCTCTCGGCGCGCGGACTCTCGGTGCTGCAGAAGAAGCACTCGCCGCAGCAAGCCATCGAGCGGTGGATCGAGGTCGTGACGGACCTCTTCCACGAGAACCGCGCGCTGATCGCGATCATTCACCGCGAGAGCGCCGCCGGGGGGCCGCGCATCAAGTCGCTCGTCCGCAAGACCCTGGCGCCGGTCGCCGACGCGGTCGTCGCGTACCTGCGCGCCGGCCAGGCAGACGGCGCCTT
>Ga0247727_10000711_pt1 | contig 81556 bp, 72 predicted proteins | sample WisWelCaveWW1625_FD_202498 | JGI IMG/M metagenome (GOLD analysis project Ga0247727, IMG submission 202498) | Biofilm microbial communities from Wishing Well Cave, Virginia, United States - WW16-25 | ecosystem: Environmental > Aquatic > Deep subsurface > Groundwater > Cave microbial mat | place...
CCGAATTGCGGGCATTGCATGGGTACAAATCCCATGTATGAAAATTGAGCTGAGACTCGCAATCGATTGTCGCGACTCAACATTTCAAGGATCAACCTCGGTTTTTCGCGGGGAACTTCGGGCTAGACTGAGCGGAGTTTCCTAGCCGGGCCAAAGTCTGGCCAGCGCATCCGCTTTCGATGCTTGCCCGCCAGACGGCCGCGCATTGCAGCGGGAGGCTTGACCCGAACCGCCCGTGTTGCAGGAGGGCCATGGTACGGCTCCCAACCGCCAGCTCTTGTTGGCTCCCAACGGTCGCCAGCCGTTGGCGTTGGGTTCGCAATCCGCACCCGTCTTCGGAACTCCGTCAGCCGAGCCTCCAATTCAATTGGAGGGCAGAGGCTTGGCCATATCTGTCCGATTGGGCATTATCCGGCATCGGCGAGGTTTTGCCCGCGCCGTCATTGTCGGGGCGCTCGTCCCCGACGGGAGCGCGCGGGATCGCAGGGCGAATTTCGTGCTTGGTGCGAGGGGATGACAAATGACGCGGTTCCGGCTCCTTGTCGTGGCAGCGATGATGGCTACTGCGGCACCTGTCATGGCAGACGACCTGACGGATTGCGCAAAGGCGGCGAACCCCGAGCAGCGTGCTGCTGCCTGCACGCGCATAATTGAGGGCCTTCTGGCGGAACGAGCCAGAGTAGTCGAGAAGGGTTTCGCAAAAGCCAAGCCAAAGGAAGCTGCGCGCTTCTTTCAGGCAGGTACGGCGGCAATGTCGATCGCGTACGACCTTCGGGCAGACGCATTCAATAGTATCGCGGCCGACCATTTCGAAAAATGGGCAAAAGCGCTCAAAGATGGCGAGTTCAATTCTTTAAGATACGAAGAATATTTCCTATTGAGGGCTTCGCTCGAGAAGCGGTTATCAGATCAACGCGCGGCGTTACACTTACGTTCTCCGCTGGAACAGAAGGAAAAAGACCGGCAAATAGTTAAGAGGACTGAGGAATCAATTGCGGGGCTTGAGAAGCACCAACGGGAGAGGTTGGGGGACTCCTGGGAACGTGATTGGCAAAGTGGCTGGGCTAAATGCTCTCAAGCTCGAACAATCCAATTATGGGGAGTAATAAAGGCCATAGGCGTGGGGGATTATGGGCTGGAGCCATCTGCTAGAGAGCGACCGGATGATGTGATCGAGGGGTGTACGCGATTCCTCTCTCCAGGTAACGAGGAGCCGCACGAAAAACGCGCGGAAGCCTACGCGCGCCGCGCGCTAGCTTGGCTTAGTAAGAGTGACCATGAGCGAGCGATTGTCGATTTCGACCTGGCACTTCGGCTCGATCGACAGCATGAGGCCGTCAATAACTCCGAATTCTACAACTGGCGCGCCTGGAGCTACCATTTGGCGGGCAGAGACGCTGAGGCGCTAGCAGACGCCGAGAAAGCCGTGGAACTGACCGCTGACGTCAAGACGTGGCCCTACCTTGCCGACCGGACAAGCGTACTCAACACGCGCGGCCACATCTATGTCGCCCTTGGCCACTTCGATAAGGCGCTCGCGGATTTCGACATCGCGGTAGAACACAATGCCGAGCACGTGTCGGCTTACATGGGCCGAGGCCTTGCCTATGAGCGCAAGGGAGATCGCGATCGGTCGATCGGCGACTTCAAGAAGGCCGTCGCTCTGCCGGCAAGCAGCCGCGATGCCAAGGCCGCGCAGGCGAAAGCGCAGGAGCGACTGGCAGTGCTCTCAGCAGCGCCGACACGGCGCATCGCCCTCGTTATCGGCAATTCGGTGTATGACCATGCGGCCCGCCTCAACAATCCGGCCAACGATGCGAAGGCGATCGCCTCGGCACTCCGCCGTATCGGCTTTGCCGATGTGACCGAGCGTTTCGACCTTACCCATCGGCAGCTTCGCGACGAGCTCAAGGCGTTCGGCGACAAGGCCGCTGCAGCCGATTGGGCGGTGGTCTATTTTGCGGGCCACGGCATGCAGGTGAACCAGGCGACCTATCTCATCCCGACCGACGCCAAGCTCGCACGAGCGAGCCATATCGAGGACGAGGCGATACCTCTGCCCTATGTCCTCTCCAAGGTGGAGGAGGCGCGCCAGCTGCGCTTGGTGATTCTCGACGCGTGCCGGGACAATCCCTTCCTTCCGCGCATGGTGCAAAGCGCGGGCGTTCGTTCAGCCGGACGCGGTCTTGGGCGAATCGAGCCTGAACGCGGGATTCTGGTCGCCTACGCGGCGCGAGACGGCCAGCTCGCCCAGGACGGCAGCGAGCGGCATAGCCCGTTCACCAAGGCCCTCATCGAGCACATCGAGGAGCCGGGCCTGGAGATCGGCCTCCTGTTCCGCAAGGTGAGGGATACCGTGCTGAAGCGCACCGGCAACGCGCAGGAGCCATTTACCTACGGCTCACTGCCGAGCGAGGGGCTGTACTTCAAGGCAGCGGGGCAATGAATGCACCCGTTCCGGGGACGACCGTCCGGACAAGCAAAGGCGCCACGGTCCTGTGCAGCGGATCGTCGGCGGCGTTGCATTCTGGCCACGCGAAAACGGATCAACATCGGTGTTGAGCTGTAGTTTCTGGCACTCTTGCCCCGGTCTCCGTCCGTCAGGTTCCGGAGCATAACTGCCTTTGCCGGGCATGCTTACGTTGGGCCGACGAGGAGACTCTGCTTGGCTCGGCCAGCGCGCCGGTCAGCGGCGCTGCAGGATCGGCAGCTGCGGCCGCTCGCCCGCCGCCTTGCCGCCGATCGGCGCCTTCGGCAGCCGCGATGCGCCGTCCTCCATGACGAAGGTGCGCTCGAGCGAGTACCACGCGCCCTCGACATCGGGCGCAGGCGGATGCGCCTCGTGGCGCACATAGTCGCCGATGAGATGGCGGGTGACGCCGAACTGGACATCGGAGTCCAGGTGCTCGTCGTCGTTGACGTAGATCTGCGAGATCAGCGTCTTGAAGCCCGCCTTGCTGGCGAGGAAATGCAGGTGCGCCGGACGCATGTTGTGGCGCCCTTGCGCGCGCAGCAGCTCCCCCACCGGCCCGTCGACGGGAATGGGATACCCGGCCGGCTTGACGCTGCGGAAGGCGATGTGGCCGTCGGCATCGGTCGTGAATTTGCCGCGCAGGTTCATGTCGGCCTGCCCGGGATCCTGGTTCTCGTAGAACCCCTCGGGCGATGACTGCCAGATATCGACCTCGGCGCCCGCGATCGGCCGACCGCCCGTGTCCTTGAACCGGGCCTGCACGAGCAGCGCCGGCCCCGGCGTCGGTGAGCGCACGATCGAGCCGCCGTTCTCCGTCGCCGGCGAGTGGAGGCGCCAGAACGGCCCGAGCAGGCTGGCATCGGTTTCCGTCTGCCCGTCGTCGCCGTTGTTCAGGAGGCAGACCAGCGAGGAGAGGCCGAGCGATCCCGCCATCAGAATTGCCTCGTTGTGCGTGTCGGTCGTGTGCTTGCCGAGGGCGACGACATAGCCTGCGGCCGCGCGCAGCTCCTCCTCCGTAAGCTTGACCTCGCGCGCGAAGTCATGCAGGTGGCGCACCAGTGCCGACATGATCTCCTTGAACCGCGCGTTGGGTGCCCGCTGCAGCTCGCCCAGGACTGCGGAGGTGACGTCCTCTTGCCTTTCGATGATCACAGCCATTGAACTCCGTCTTCGAGGGTGGAGCGTGGGTAGAATTTCCTTCGCCGGCGGACAGGCGGTTTTTCCTGGCGTCAATGCTACTACCACCCCTTGCGACCTTGCGTTAGCCCCGGAACACTTGCGCCCGCCGGCCGCAGCGGCTACATGACACTCCCGCGGCGGCTTACATTGCCCCGAGGGCCTGCGGGCGGCTGTAACCCCCCCCGCTTGCCGGGCGCACCCAGCCCGGAACGCACCGGTAGCTCAGCTGGATAGAGCACCAGACTACGAATCTGGGGGTCGTGGGTTCGAATCCTGCCCGGTGCGCCAATAAATTCAATATGTTGCACGCAATGTGGATCGCGTGTTTCAGAAATCCTGACGATGCGTGTCGCAAATCGTCGTCTTTCGCCGGTTGTTCGGGTCGCCGGCCTGTTGATGAAGATCGCTTGCCCTCAGCAACGTTTGGTGCGGCTTGGCGCCGTGCTTTCCTCTGGCGGGTATGGCTGCCCCGTCGGCGGCTTGGCGTCATACCTTCTGCCGACAGCAGAACAGAAAATTTGCCAGGCACGACCTGTTCACCGCGGTTGGAACCGCTCGCCTTTGAAGGTCCGCACCGGCCGGCCGCGCTCGAGCAGGTCATGCCCGGATTGAACGGTCTGGCGGTCGGTGATCGCAGCCAGCTCCCGCCGTAGTTTCAAGAGTGCGGCGAGGCGGGTCACAGCAATCGCTTTGTTGCGGTGCTGCGAGCGTCCGTCGCGCACGACGACGGCAAGCCCTGTCGGCTCGTGCACGGCCCTGACCGCGCTCGCGGTCTTGTTCTGGTGCTGACCGCCCGGTCCGCCGGCGCGGAACGCTTCGAAGCGCAGGTCGGCCGGATCGAGCTTGATCGGCGCATTCGGAAGGCCTTCGAGCTTGAAAACGCCAATGAACCAGTTCTTGCGCTTGTGGTGCGGGCGGAGCGGGCTCTTCGCCACCCAGAGGATGGACCCGATCCAGGTCGCCGCGAACGTCTCCGCGCCCGGCCCTTCGACGAGCGCGATCGCTGAAGCGGGCCCATGTCCGTCGGCATCGGAGCCCGGCGCCACGTCGAGATCGAGGCCGGCGGCCTCGGCTTCGCGCGCCAGAACGCCGAGGGCTTTGGCAAGCGCGATGCGGCATTCCGCCGGACCGCGCCCGCTGGTGAGCAGGAGCCTGATCATCGCCGATCCTCCCGGTTGGGTGCGCGGGGGCGCGGCTGCGATGCCGAGCGTGCCGTCTTGAAGGTGACGAGCGGCCGGAACGTTGCAACGACGCGGGCCAGGCCGAAATCGGTGAGATCGGCGATGACGCGGTCGATGCTCTTGTAGGCTTCGGGCGCTTCCTCGACGAGCAGATCGCGATCCTCGCACACGACCAAGCCGCCAAACGGATTGCGGGAGAGCGCCTCCCGGTCCGATTTGCCGGTACGAATGCGGCCATGCATCGAGGCGCGATCGAATTTGCGGCCAGCGCCATGCGCCAGCGATGCCAGCGTCTCCGGTCGCGCTGCTGCCAGTGGCTCGACCAGGTAGGACAGCGTGCCGCGCGATCCGGGGATGGGAACGAGGCCCCGGTCTGAGGGCGCAGCCCCTTTACGATGCAACACGCCGCCGCTGCCGACCTCCGCCAGGTTGTGGCTGAGATCGGCGAGCGCACGGCAATCGGCGCGAACGGCAGCCGCGGCGCGCGCTGCGATCACCCGCCGGTTCAGCGCGGCCCAGCGGACCGCGATGTCGTGCTCGGCCAGATAGGCACGCCCGTCTTCGCTCAGCGGCCCGAGCGTCACGGTTCCGGCAGCCAGGTGCCGCTGCAGGATCGAATAGCCCAGTCCACGCGAGCCGGAATGGACCAGCACGTAGGCCAGCGCGCGATCGAGGCCGGCGCTTGCGGCAACCTCCGGCTCGAGGATCTCCTCGATCGTCTGCAGCTCGCAGAAGTGGTTGCCGCCGCCGATGCTGCCGAGCGAAGCGTCGAACGGCGTGGACGCGAGACCGGCTTCGGCCAGCGCCGAGGCGACATTGCCCTCCCAAGCCGCGTCGAGCGCGCGCGGGCGCTCGGCCGCCCTGTCGAGCCGGAGCTTGCGTGCAGCAAGATCGAGCTGGAACAGGCCCATGCCGCAGCCGATGTCCGATCCGACGAACTGCGGGTGGATCTGCTCGGCCAAGATCGTGCAGCCGACGGGGCCGTATTTTCCCGGATGCAGGTCGGGCATACCGGCAACCGCTGTGATGCCGGGGAGCGAGGCGACGGCCTGCAGTTGTCGCGTGGCATTGCCCTCGATCCAGGATCTGGTCGAGTAAAAGACATGGATCGGCGCGCGGCCGTCCACGGCGGGAGAATTGCCCATAATGTGCTTTCCAGAGAGAGGCTAAAGCCGGCGCATCGCGCGACACCGCGCGCGAGAACGAGCGCGCGTCAACGGCCGCAGCCCACCGCGAATGCGATGACCTAGGCCAAGCCCCCAACGGGGCGCTGTGACAAAACTGCCATCGAGCCGACTCCCAGCAGCAATCAAAGGCGATCAGACGGGCTGATCGCCGCAAGCTGATACAGTCATGCGCGAGACATTGCAATGGCTCGACGAAGGGTTCACTGGTCGGGCGCGAAGCCGGAGGCCTTGACCGCCGGCGCCCACAGTTCGGAGTCGGCTTTCTGAATCCTGGCCAGCTCGGCGGCTGTCGTGCCAGTAGGCTGCAGGCCAAAGGCCAGCAGGCGTTCCTTGGTCTGCGGCGTCTGCACGGCAACGGCAAGCGCCGCGCTGAGCTTCTCTACCATGCCGTTCGGCGTGCCGGCCGGCGCGAACACGCCGTACCAACCGGAGCCCTCGATGGCGTAGCCGGCCTCCTTGAAGGTCGGGATGTCCGGCAGGAACGGCGAGCGTTGCCGGTCGGAGGTGGCAAGCACGCGGATGCGCCCGGCCTTGTGCTGTTCGAGCAGGTCGGCCGTGGTGGTGACGACGATCGGGATCTGGCCGGCGACGAGGTCGATGAGGGCCGCGGCCGAGCCGCGGTAGCCGACGTGGCGCAGGTCGAGGCCGGCGGCGCGTGCGAAGGTCACGCCGAAAAAATGCGGCAGCGCGCCGGCACCGGGACTGCCGTAGCTGCCCTGCGCGGGGTTGGCCTTCACCCAGTCGACCAGCTCCTTGAGCGATTTGGCCGGCACCTGCGGTCCCACCGCGAGCGCGAAATCGAAGGTGGCGACCTGGGAGAGTGGCTGGAAGTCGGCGATCGGATCGTAGGCCAGCGCCTTGTAGACGTGCTGGTAGATCGACATCGGTGCGACGGGCGTCAGCAGCAGCGTCTTGCCGTCGGGGGCTGCGGCTCTAACGGCCTGCACGCCGAGCCGGCCCTGGGCGCCGGTGCGGTTCTCAACGATGACGGGCTGGTCGAGAGCGACGCGCAGGTGCTCGGCCAGCAGCCTGGCGAGTGCGTCACCGGACCCCCCGGCGGCAAACGGGAAGATGATGCGGACCGGCTCGGCGCCGATCTGGGCGCGGGCCGGCAAAGCAAAGACGGCTGCGGCAAGCGTTGCGAGCACCAGCGCCCGCGCGAGATATCGGATCATCGTGTCCTCCCTTTGGCTATGATACCGGCTCTGTAGCTCCGCCGGCACGTCGGTCTCGTCCCATGCGCCGCCGCGGCGTGTCGCCTTGCCTTGCTTGGCGCGGATCGGATCGACGAGATTGCTCAGTTCAAGTGATGCACCTCCTGCCGGCCATAGACGGGTGTCTCCAACCCTGCCTCGCGCGCCTTGATTTGGAGTGCCAGGATCAGCGAGTAGAAGCGCGCCTGCTGCAGATTGCCGCCGTGAAACCAAAGCGCTTCCTGCTGCGTCGGCTTCCACATGTTGCGCAATTCGCCCTCCCAGGGGCCCGGGTCCTTGGCCGTGCCCGACCCCACGCCCCAGCACTTGCCGACCTTGTCCGCAACCTCCTGGCTGATCAGTTGCGCTGCCCAACCGTTCATCGAGCCGTAGCCGGTGGCATAGACGACGAGGTCGGCGGCCAACTCCGTCCCGTCTGACAGCACCACCGAGGTCGCCGTGAGCCGCTCGACCTCAACCCTGCTTTGCAACTTGATGCTGCCGTTGGCCACCAGCTCACAGGCGCCCACATCGATGTAGTAGCCGGACCCGCGGCGCGTGTATTTCGCATTGATCCCGGATCCATCCTCGCCGAAATCGTACTGGAAGCCCGCTCTGTCGAGCGCCTCGTAAAGATCGCTGTCGCGCCGGCGAATTTCCTCGACAACCTGGATGCTGCGCCTCGGGGCGACGCGATAGGGGATCGAGGCCACGGTCAGATCGGCAATGTCGGTGGTGATGCCCCTGCTGAGCGCCTCCTCTGAGTAGAGCGGGCCCAGCGCGAGCTCCATCAGCGATTCCGACCGTGCGACCACCGTCGGCGAGCGTTGCACCATCGTGACATCGGCGTCGTGCTCCCAAAGGTTGGCACAAATATCATGCGCCGAGTTGTTCGCGCCGATGACGACACAGCGCTTGCCCCGATACGGCGCTCCGGACGTGAACCGGCTCGAATGGCATTGCTCGCCGCGGAAACGGTCAGCGCCCACGAGCTTCGGGACCTCGGGCACGCCCGACATGCCGGTCGCCAGCACGAGGTGCTTCGGCCGCACCGTGACCGGCTCACCGCGACGGTCGACGACAACCGCCCACTCCCTGCGCGCGTCATCGAAGCGCGCGCTCCTGCACTCCGACGACGTCCAAATATTCAGCTCCATGACCTTGGCGTACATCTCCAGCCAGTCGCCGATCTTGTCCTTGGGCGAGAACACCGGCCAGTGATCTGGAAACGGAAGGTACGGCATATGGTCGAACCAGACGGGATCGTGCAGGCACAGCGACTTGTAGCGGTTGCGCCAGCTGTCTCCTGCGCGCGCATTCCTCTCGACGACGATGGTGGGAACGGCGAGTCGCTTGAGGCGTGCGGCGAGCGCCAGGCCGCCCTGTCCGCCGCCGATCACGAGGCAATAGGGCTGGCGCGTGACGCCGAGCGAGGCCTCCTCATCGGTCTTGTGCTCCAGCCAGGTCCGGCGGTGCTTGTGCGCGCCGTGCGTCACCCCCTTCTCGCGTGCCGGCCCGCATTTCTCCTCGAAGCCCTTGAGAGCGCTGGCGAGCGTCAGGATGGTCCAGGCGCGCTCGCCCTTCAGCCGCAGGACGCCTCTGCCTCGGGCCGCTTCCGTCTCGAAGGTGAACCGTGCCTCCGTTGCGCCGTCGGCCTCGTGCGCCTCGCCGTCGATGCGGAAGGTCCGTGGTTGCGCCTCGTCCAGAGTTGCCGCAAGGAAGGCGGCGATTTGATCCTTGCCTTCCATCGTCTTGATGTTCCATGTGAAGGCAACCATGTCGCGCCAGAAGCATTCGCTGTCGTCGAACAAGGCGAGGACAGAGGCGACGTCTCCGGACGCGAGAGCCTGCTCGATCTCCCGCAGCCAGTGCGTAACCCGCTCGGTTGCGGCGGCGGCGCTCACCCATCATCTCCCAGATAACGGCTCCACAACCCCGCCGGCACATCGCTCTCGTCCCACACGCCGATCAGGATACCGCGGCGTGCCGCGCTGCCCCGCATGGCCTTGATCTGTGCTTCCGACATCGTCGTGCGCTGTGACAGCCGCAGCCCCCACTGCGCCAGTGCAGCGGCAAGGCGCCGGCGCTCGGCCTCGCAAATGGGATCGGCGCCGAGATCGCGAAGCTCGTTGGGGTCGGTCTCCAGGTCGTAAAGCATCGGCCGGAAGCCGACGGCATGAATGTATTTCCAGCGACTGTCCGCGACCATGAAGAGGCGCGCGTCGCGCGGCGCAACGCCCAGCTTGGTCGCCACCGGCAGGATCGAATAGTCGTACTCGCTGATGGTGTACCGGCGCCAGGCGCCGGGCTTCAGTCCATGGAGGAACGGAACGAGCGAGCGGCCCTCGAGCCGATGGTACTGCTCGGCGGGGTCGCGGCCCAGGGCATCGAGGAAGGTGGGGACGAGATCGATTGCCTCGACCAGCGCGTCACAAACGCTCCCGCGCGCCGCATCGGCTTCGCGCGAGGGATCGTAGACGCTCAGCGGCACCTTGACGGATGGCTCGTGGAACAGATCTTTCTCGCCCAGCCAATGGTCGCCCAGATAGTCGCCGTGGTCTGATGTGAAGACGATGAGCGTATTGTCGAACAGGCCGCGGTCTTCCATGAAGCGGAAGAGCACGCCCACCTGATCGTCGATCTGCTTGATGAGCCCCATGTAGACGGGAGCGACTTCGGCCCTCACCTCCTCGCGTGAGAAGGTGCGGCTCGCCTGCGCCTCCATGAAGGCGCGATAGACCGGATGCGGGTCGCGGCGCTCCTCCTCCGAGCGCACGACGGGAAGCACATCGTCCGGCCCGTACATGGCGTTGTAGGGCGCCGGCGCGATGTAGGGCCAGTGCGGCTTGATGTAGGAGAGGTGCAGGCACCAGGGCTCGTCGCCGGCTTCGCGCATGAAATCCATGGCCCGGCGCGTCATGTAGGGTGTTTCGGAATCCTCCTCGCCGACGCGTGCCGGCTTCCGTGCATGCCGCATGGCCCAGCCGGAGGCTAGTTGGTTGCCCTCGCCCTGGGCAGCGTTGGCCCAGTCGTGCCAGGGGTTGTCGCCGGTGTAGCCCCTTTCGTTGAGGTAGCGGTTGTAGCGCGGGGTCAGCGGATCGTAGCGGCCATCGGGACCAGTGCCGTGCAGGCCGTCATCGCGCTCGTAGGGGTCGAAGCCGCATTCGGCGACGCGAACGCCGATGATCGAATTCGGATCGATGCCGAGGCGAGCCATTCCCTCGGTATCGGCGCGCATGTGCGTCTTGCCGACCAGCGCCGTGCGCAGCCCGAGCGGGCGGAGGTAGTCGCCGAGCGTCATCTCGCCGACCTTGAGCGGAAATCCGTTCCACGCGGCGCCGTGCGAGCCCACGTAGCGGCCGGTGTAGAAGCTCATGCGCGAGGCGCCGCAAACGGGGGATTGCACATAGGCTCGCGTGAAGCGCACGCCCCTCGCTGCCAGCGCGTCGATATTGGGGGTGTGCAGCGTCGGATGCCCCGCGCACGACAGATAGTCCCAGCGCAGCTGGTCGCACATGATGAAGAGGATGTTGCGGACGGCGCCCATTGCATCTCCGTGAGGTCAGGCAGAAATCTTGACACGGTAGTGCCAGAACAACAGCCGTTCCTCGACCAGCCGCAGTCCGATGTTGATGAGGAGCCCCATGATCGCAATGGCGACGATGCCCGCCAGCCCGGACGCCACGCGCAGGCTTTCCTGACTTCGCTGGACGAAGGCGCCGAGCCCGTCGCTCGACAGCAGCATCTCCGACGTGATCGTGACCAGCAGCGAGGCGGTGACCCCGAGCCGTAGGCCCGTGACGATGCCCGGCATGGCTGCGGGCAGATCTATCAGCGCCATGGATTCGAGCCGGCTCAGGCGCAGGGAACGGCCGACGCGGTCGAGCATCGGCGGGGCCTGCCGGACGGTTTCGATGGTGTTGACCAGTATGTTGGGGACCATCGCGTAAGAGATCACCGCAATCTTGGCGGCGTCGCCGACCCCCGCCAGGACCATGACCACCGGGATCACGGCCGGCGGCGGGATCGTGATCAGGAACTCGAGGATCGGATCGACGATCGTTCCGAGCGGACGCAGGCGGCCGCAGGCAATGCCGAATGGCACCATCACCAGCACCGACAAGCCGAACGCCGTGAACGCCCGGCGCAAGGTATTGATGAGCTCCTCCGATATCGCATGGAAGTTTTCGACGATCGCGAGCGCAGTCTGCCATGGGCCCGGGAACAGCACCGTATTGTAATGCCACGCCGCGAGCTGCCAGCCTGCGAGGACCAGCACGATCGAGAGCAAGGCCCACGGATCGACGGGCAAGCGCGCGCTCATGCCGCCTCCGCCATCATCTTCTCGTGCCAGCCGATGCTCAGCCGGCGCAGGATCAACACCATTTCGTTGAAGACCATCCCGCACAGACCGCACATCACGGTCAGCGCGAAGACGTCGGCGATGCGCAGGGCGAACGCCCGCTGGAACAGAAGATAGCCCAGCCCATCCTGGCCGGCGAACAAGTCGGTCACCACGGAACCGATCAAGCTGACGGCGGCGGCAATCCGGATGCCGATGAAAATCTGCGGGAGCGCCTGCGGCAGCACGATGGAACGGACGATCTCGAGCTTACTGTAGCCAAACGCGCGGCCGGTGCGCAAAAGCACGTCGTTCGTTCCGGCGAACGCGGCGACGGTGTTGTAGTACACCGGCCAGATGGCTGCAAAGACGATGATGAAGAGGTAGAGCTTGAGGCCGAGGCCGACTGCGAACATCGAAATCGGAATGATCGCGGCCGGCGGAAGCGGACGCAGCAGCTCCGCCCAGGGTCTCAGCATTCGCTCGAAGGGCGGCACAACCGCAGCCAACGCACCCAGGGCAATCCCGAGCGGCACGGTCAGCGCAAAGCCCGCCAATGCACGCAGCGTCGTGGTCGCCGTCGCCTTCACTTCCTCGGCCGAGGTGAGTGCTGCGACCAGCGCCTGGAGGGTGCGCGCGGGCGCCGGCAAGAAACGTTCGGGCGCGAGTTGCGCCCAGACCACGACCTGCCAGATCGCGAGAACGACGACCAGAGCCAGGGCACGTCGAAGCCAGATCATGGCGTTGGACCCATGGCGCGCCTCTCGCGGCGAATGAGCGAGAGCACCTCGTGGCGGATCTCGAGAAAGCGCGCGCCCTCGCGCGTCTCGATCTGATCCCGCGGTCGCGGCAATTCGACCGTAATCTCCCGCGCCACACGGGCCGGGCGGCGAGAGAGCACGACGATGCGATCGCCCATATAGATCGCCTCCTCGACGTCGTGGGTGACAAGCACGCAAGTCTGACCGTAGCGCCGAGCAATCCCGAGCAGGAGGTCCTGCAAGTCCGCGCGGGTTTGCGCATCGACCGAGGCAAGCGGCTCATCGAGCAGCAGCAGGCGCGATCTGGACGCCAGGCCGCGAGCGATCGCCACGCGCTGCTGCATGCCGCCCGACAGCTGCCAGGGATAGTGGCTTTCGAATCCGGCAAGGCCGACGGAGTCGAGCAATTCCATGGCCTGCGCGGTCTTCACCTTGGTCGACTGCCCTCTCGCCCGGTGCATCCCGAACAGGACATTGCCGAGATTGGTCTTCCAGGGGAGCAGCGAGCGGCTGTAGTCCTGAAAGACGATGGCCATGCCCTGGGGCGTGCGGTCGTGCACCGCGGCGCCGCCGAAGCTCACCTCTCCGGCCTCGGCAGGCTGTAGCCCCGCCAGAGCCAGAAGCAGCGTGGTCTTGCCACAACCCGACGGGCCTACGACGGAGACGAACTCGCCCTCGTCAACGGTGAAGCCGACGTCTGCCAACACCTCGACGGGCGGTGGACCCGCAAAGGTCTTGCGAAGCCCCCTCGCCGCCAACAGTGGAGGCGAGGGTGGCCCGCCGGCCCGATGACCGGAGCATGCTGCCCCCGCAGCATCCGCGCGCATCCGGTCATTGTCCTCTCAGTACGGCAGGGTCGCAATCACCTCGTCGATTGGGAATGTCTTGGTGATCATTCCGGTTCGCACGAGCGTGTCGTAGTTGGGCGCAACCGATTCCTTCCTGACCGCCAGCGTCTCGAACCACGCTTCCGGTATCGTCTCCGCGGTGGCGCGATCCATCCCGACGGACTTCATGATAAGGCCGATGCGGAGCTCGCGGTCGGCGTGCAGCTCCTTTTGCCCGCGCAAGTAGGCGCGGCCAAAGGCAAGCGCCGCCTTCTCGTTCTTTGCGAGCCATTCGTCGCGGGCGAAATAGGAGCTCGCGGTGACCGCCTGCGTCGCGCTGATCGTCAACGTGCCCCGGTCGAGCAACTTTGCTCCGATGGCCTTGTTGGCCGCGATCGCGGCGTACATCGGCTGGATCGTGACCACGACATCCGCATGGCCAAGCTCGAGCGCCGCGGGCATCTGCGGGAACGGAATCACCACTTTCTTGACGTCATCCCAGGCGATGCCGGCCTTCTGCAAGCGATCGCGGAAGGCGAGCTCGGTGGCGGTGCCGAAGGCGTTGATGGCGATGGTCTTGCCCTTGAGCTGATTGACCGCCGTCACGCCCGAGCGGGCCGAGGCGACCATGAAGGTGCCATAGCGATCGGGCGGACCTTCCTGGTCGGCGGTCATGAAAATCTTGACATTGACGCCATTGGAGCGCGCGAAAATCGGCACCGTCGCCGCGGCCCAGCCGACATCCGCCTGTCCCGACGCGACGGCCGAAACCGAAGCCGCGCCGGTCGCGACCCGGACCAGCTCGACGTCGAGTCCAGCCTCTTTGAAGTACCCCTTCTCGAGGCCGAGATAGAGCGGCAGCGCCACCGTGTTCTGGAAATTCGTGACGCGCAGTGGGGTCAAGCTCTGCGCAGAAACGGCCGTTGCGAAACCCGTCGCAGCCAGCGCAAACGCGGCCGCCAACGCTGTGCGCCTCGGGGCGCGCAGCAACGCTCCAAGATTTTGTTTCACGATGTCCTCCCTGTGCCGGTGCCGTTGGTTCTTGCTCGATCGCTTCGGCCCCACGAAGCCTTGTGACGCGTCTATCCCCCCTCATGCATCGAAGCTTCATTGGGCTCCTCAGGAGCGCCGCTCCGCAATCGGAATTGCCGTGCGTGCCGCTCTGCGGCACGATGGGGCCATGAGGCGTCCCATTGAAAATCGTTCGCTCGACCGGGGACTGGCCATCCTGGAGAGCCTCTCGATCAACGGTGCCAGCAGCCTTCAGGATCTTCACCTGCGCACGCGGCTGCCCAAGACGACCATCCGCCGGACGCTCGGCACGCTCATTCGCCGGAAAATCGTGCGCCGCAGCCTTGCCGACCGCCTGTACCGGGCCAATGTCGCGCTACCCATGCAGAGCGGCCGCCTCACCCAGGGCGAGGGATGGCTTGTCGATCGCGCCGTACCGCATATGATCGAGTTGACGCAGTCGGCCGGCTGGGCGTGCGATCTGCACATCTTCGAGCGGACCTGGAGCCGGATCATCGAGTCGACCCGGCCGCTCAGCCCGTTCTTCCAGTACGAGCGCCACATCGACCTGCAAGTCCCGGCATTCGCTTCCGCCGCCGGTCTCGCTGTGCTTTCGACCTGGCGCGACGCGGCCGTGCTCGCCCTGATCGAGGAGACCCGCGACCATCCTGCATGGAGCTTGTCGAGGCTGGGTATCACGCCCCGCGATTTCCTGGCGGTGTTAGGACGCGCCAGGCAAGCGGGCTACGCGGTGCGAGCCGGCCAGTATCGCGGCGAGTCGCCTCTGGCGGACACGTTGAACGCGATCGCTTGCCCGGTCTTTCGGGTTGAGACCGCCGTAGGGGCGCTGGCCATGCTTTGGCCAAGAGGCTTTCTGCCTCCAGTACGGTTTGCCGAAATCCACCTGGACCGACTCAAGGAAGCGGCCGCCGCCATCAGCGCCGATCTTCTTCCTGATGGTCACCCGCGCATCCGGTAGACGTCGACGACGTGAGGGCCGAACTCCTTGTCGCGCTGCAGCAGGGACGAGGCAAATGTGGCCCGGAACTGGGCGCGGCGCTGCTCATGGTAGCCGGGGCGGCAAAAATATAGCTTCTTCGGCAGAAGCGCGAACGGCACCAGGCTCTTGCTTCTTTCGAAGAAGGCGAACACGCCGCTGATGACGCCGGTCCACTCGATATGGAGGATGTCGTCGGCGCAGCACATGCCGCCGTCCACGAGGATGGCGTCCGCGATCTCGAGGTCGTTGCGCGTCACATCGCGCGTGTGGCCGCCATCGATGGATAGAAACCGCAACGGCTCCAGGAACTCGCGCTCCCGGCCACGGATGTCCAGCGAGGACATAGCCAGAACGGAGACCTTCGCTTCCGGAGCGTAACGCTGGACGTTAGCGAGGAATTTGTCGCGATCGCCTTTGCCGGAATAGTCGAGGTTGAGATGCTGCTGCTCGAATATGTCGATGGCGTAAAGCGGATCGCCCGGGAGGGCCGCACAGGCCAGAGCGATGAACGACTTGCCGTGGTGCACCCCGATCTCGGCGATGCCTCCCATAATGCCTTCGCGGGTCTGCATCGCCAGGCATTCGGCCATCGCCAACGCGTCCGATAGATCGAACCAGCCTTCGACGGCTTGCATGTCCTTCAGGTAGTTGAGGAATCCATCGGACATCCTCTGGGTCCTTCGACTATTCGGCTCGGTATCCCTCAAGGATGGATTCGTGAACGAAGAAGTCGTCAACAAACAATGATTTTGCCAGTGCGTAACCATTGTCTCGCAGCAGCTTCCTTACGGCCGAGCAGTTCATTGTATCCACTAGATTGCCGTTGGGGTCTGGGTAATGCAGTTCAACGGTCATGCAGAGAATTCTGCGCTTCGCGAAAGGATAGGCAGAAAGTACGGCGAGCTCTCCGCCCTCGACGTCCAGGCTCAGGTATTCGATCGTCTCGGGCGCGGACACCTCATCAAGTAACGAGTCCAGGGATCGCAGCGCCACTTTCACGCGCTCGGCCTGCTCACCATCGAAGTCCTTCTGATAATTGACGTGTTGCTCAATAGATTGCCCCTGAGCCGCAAACACGTCTTCGACGAGTGAGGGAACAACTCCAAACCAGCCCGCCTCGATAAATTCGGCTTCGCCATCTCTGTCGCCAAGCGCACAGTTCCTGACTGCGCATTTTCTGTTCTGCTGCAACCGAGCGAAAAATTTCCGATTTGGTTCGCAGCAGAGGCCGGTCCAGTTATGTGCGGTCTCGAGAAGATATGTGTTGCTGCTGTAGACCCCGTCCGACGCGCCAGCCTCGACAAAGAAACCTGGATCGGTCCGTCCGGGAAACACATTGTGGAGCACCCATAGATCTTGCCCCATCTGACGATCGGAAAATGATGTTGCTTGGCTCATCTCATGCTGCGGTAACGAGCTTCTGAGGCGTTCTGAAACCTTTCCTGGCGCCTAGACGCTCCAAGGCGCGGCCGGTACGCCAGTTCGTGCAGCATGGTACCTGCATTGGCTGCGCAGTTGAAGGGCTTTAGCTCGACGCTGCGTTGCGGCGGCCCCAGGCGCGAGCCGCCCTTTCGAGCTCCAGGCTGTTGTCGGAGCAAAACAGCCCGAGCGCGTTCGACCACCTTCCGCGGCAGACTGCTATAGGCAATCAGCCGCTCCAGCGTCGCGCGCGCACTGTGATTTCTTCGTGAGAACCTGCCCGATGACTTACGCGATAATCCAGCCCCCGCCTACGACGCCGACGCCCTGGCTCTGGACGATCTGGGCGCCGTTCATCTGCCAGAGCGTCACCTGCCCGTTGCTGGAGTTGTGCCACAGGATATCGCTGTTGCCATCACCGTTGTAGTCGCCGGTGCCGGCAACCTGCCAAGCCCCGCCGACGACGCCGACACCCTGGCTCGAAACGATCTGGGCGCCATTCATCTGCCACAGCGTCACTTGCCCGCTGGTGGGGTTGTACCAGAGGATGTCGCTCTTATCGTCGTTGTTGAAGTCGCCGGTGCCGGCAACTTGCCAAGTCCCGCCAACGACGCCGACGCCCTGGCTCGAGACGATCTGGGCGCCATTCATCTGCCACAGCGTTACCTGCCCGTTGTTAGGATTGTACCAGAGGATGTCGCTGTTGCCGTCGTTGTTGAAGTCGCCGGTGCCGGCAACCTGCCAAGTTCCGCCGACGACGCCGACACCCTGGCTCGAAACGATCTGGGCGCCGTTCATCTGCCACAGCGTCACCTGCCCGTTGCTGGGATTGTACCAGAGGATGTCGCTCTTATCGTCGTTGTTGAAATCGCCGGTGCCGGCAATCTGCCAGGCCCCGCCGACGACGCCGACGCCCTGGCTCGAGACGATCTGGGCGCCGTTCATCTGCCACAGCGTCACCTGCCCGTTGCTGGGGTTGTACCAGACGATGTCGCTGTTGCCGTCGTTGTTGAAATCTCCGGTGCCGGCAATCTGCCAGGCCCCGCCGACGACGCCCACGCCCTGGCTCGAGCTGATCTGGGCGCCATTCATCTGCCAGATCGTCACCTGCCCGCTGCCGGGATTGTACCACAGGATGTCGCTCTTATCGTCGTTGTTGAAATCATACGGGACGGAAACGGCCGCCTGCGTAATGAGCGACGCCGTGCTGACCGTGGTGCCGTCGGCGAAGTGGACGAACTCGACGTCCTGCAGGGTATCCGTGCCGGCCGCGCCCAGCATGACCAGGTTCGATGCCGTGCTGCCCGCCTGAATAGTGTAGCCGGCCCCGAAGTTATAGCTGACCCAGACCGTGTCCGAGCCGCCGTTGCCGTCCACCAGATTGCTGCTGGCAAAGCTCGTCAGGAAGATCGTGTCGCTGCCTGAGCCGCCCAGGGCGTTCTCGATCAGCGAGCGAAGGTCGCCGTTGAAAAGCAGCGCATTGTAGATGTTGCCGCTCGCAATTTGGCCGGGGCCCAGGTTGGCAAGCTGAGCGCTGCTGAAAATCGAGAATCCGCCCGGATTGAGGTCGATCGTGACGCCTGTCGCATACGCACTGAGATCGTAGGTATCGACACCGCCACCGTCCCAGATGGTCGCGAAGATCTTGGTGCCCCCCGCATCGATGGCAAGCTGGCCGTTCACCAGCGTGTCGCCGGACCCCGGCGTCCAGCTGTACACCGTGGCGTCGCCGTTGGTCGTGAAGTCGGCGCCGTACATGTGCTGCAGGGCCGCGATGTCGGCCATCATGTAGGTTTGTGCGAAATCCCATTGCCCGTTGGTATAACCCGTCAGGGGAGCGCCCACATACGACCGATAGGTCATGATGGAATATTCCATCGAGTCTTCATTGAACGGCAGGGCGCCGTATACGTTCGTCTCGTGACCGTGCTTCAGGCCCAGCGCATGGCCGATCTCATGCAGTATCGTGTGCCAGTGATAGTTGCCGGCCTGGGGCGCGCTGTAGTCACCAAAGAACCAGATGTCGCCACCCTGGGGGGCCGTCGAAGGATAATAGGCCCAAGCCGTAGTCGGAAAGCTCGGCGGAATTGAAGTATTGGTGTTGGCGAGACGAATATGCGCGTTTGGATTGGTCGTCCACTCGATATTGAGATTTGTGAACCCCTCCACAGAGAAACCCGCGTCTGCAGCACCCCCAAAGAATGTATCCAAAGCGAAGTCGGCCGCGGCCAGCATCGCTGCGTTGATAGGCGAAAAGGTGCTGGGTTCACCCGAATACAGATATTCCAAACTGCTGGTGGGAGCTGAGTAAAAGACGGTGGCGTCGTTCCAAGCGATGCTGCTCAGCACGCCATTTACGGTTTGATCAGCAGTCGAGGAGATGAATTTCGTAGTCTTCCCGGTTCCACTCATTATAGCCTCCCTCCTTCAAAGTACTCGCTTAAGCTTGGTTCGCGCATATCCCATCACAGAGGATAGTGTGTATCCTCGTCCGGCAGCCAGTTCTCACGCTCGTTGCGAAAATCCCCCGTCCCTTTTGCTCCTAGGGCGACGCTTGCTTGGACGTCGGCCAATGTCCTCCGCCCGTCATCGTCCGCGCCCCTCCTTACCGTCGGCTGCACGGCGCGTGATCAGGCCTTTCTCCTCCATCCTTTGCAGATGCCCCGCCATTTCCGCGCAGAGCCGCACGAACTGCGGCAACTGCATCACGAGATGGTGCACGGTCTCAACGTTGGGTTGTTTGCCTTCGCCCGTCGGCGGCCGAACCACCACAAGATCGATGTGGGCCATGCCGTTGACAACGGCGACACTGCCAACGCCGTCGACGTATTGGAATCCGCCAGTCATGGCACTGCCCACCCCTCGACCCCCGGGAATAGAGCCGGAGAAATCAAACCGCTGTCAAGACAATTCCTGCCCGAACTTCCGCTCTTGTTCAGTCATATGATTGTCTCATTTCTCGCGGCGCAAGCACTCCCGCCCCTACTTGGCGACCGGAGCTCTCCTACCTTTCCCGGAACGCGCGTGCGAACTGGTCGGTCAGCGGTTTCAGGAGATAGCTGATCACCTTGCGGTCGCCCGTTCGCACGAAGGCCTCGACCGGCATGCCGGGCACCAGCTTGAACTCGCCCAGGCGCGGGATCTCGCCGCTCGCGAGCGATATACGGATGGTGTAGTAGCTGCCGCCTGTCCGCTGATCGCTCACCGCGTCGGCCGAGATGCGGCTGACGGTGCCGCCGATCTCCGGGGTGATTTGCTGATTGAAAGCGAGGAAACGCAGCACTGCCGATTGGCCGACGTGAATCTGGTCGATGTCCTGCGGTGCGACCTTGGCCTCGACGATCAGCCGGTCGCTCTCCGGCACGATCAGCATCAGGGGTTCGCCGCTCGCCGTCACCACGCCGCCGACCGTATGTGCGGTCGACTGGTGCACCACCCCGTCGATCGGCGCGCGGATGTCGATGCGCTTGAGCTGGTCCTCGGCGACCACCTTGCGCTCCAGCAGCTCGGCGATCTTGGCATCGCCGTCGCGCAGCTCCCTGGCGACCTCGCTCGCCAGATCGCGGTCGACCTGCACGATCTGCAGCTCGATCTCGGCGATCTTGCCCTTGGCCTGGGCGCTGACCGCAATCAGCTGCGCCCGCTCGCCGTCGAGCCTGGTCGCCTCGCGCTCGAGATTCGTGAGCTTGGTGATCGGGTAGAGGTTCTTGTCCCACAGGCCCCGCGCGCCGGTCAGCTCCTTCTCCACCAGCACAATCTCCCGCGCCTTGGCTTTGGCCTGGGCGTCGAGCCCCTCGACCTCCCGGTCGAGCTGGGCGATGCGCTGGCGCAGCAGCGACTTCTGGCCGGTCCGCGCCGCACGGCGCAGATCGAACAGCTTGCGTTCGCCGGCCATGATGCGCGACACATCGGGGTCGCCGGCGCGTTCAGTCAGCTCAACGGGGAACTCGACCTCCTCCCGATCGTCCCGTTCCGCCTCGAGCCGTGCCTTCCGGCCGCGAAGCTCCGCGAGCCCCTTGATTACCATGGCCAGATTGGCGACCGTGGTCGTGGCGTCGAGGCGCACGACGATGTCGCTCGCCTTCACGCGGTCGCCGTCGCGCACGAAAATCTCGCCAATGACACCCCCCGTCGGGTGCTGGACCTTGCGGACGTTGCTGTCGACGACCAGGGCACCCGGCGCGATGACGGCGCCGGCGATGTCCGTGCTGCCGGCCCATCCGCCGACGCTGCCGACCAGGAAGACGGCAACGCCAATACCCGCCCAAAGGTTGCGTCGGATCGAGCGCTGCGACTTGGTCATGGCACCACCTCAAGCCTGGTTCGTGCCGGCGTCGGGCATCGACTTCAGGATATGGACCACGCTGGCCGCCTGCCGCGACGGCCTTTGCACGACCGGGTCCTTCGGCCCGGAGGCCTGAGGCCGTCCCTGCTCCAACACCAGCATCAGATCGACGGCGCCGAGCACGGTCTGGCGGTGCGAGATGACGATGACGATGCCCCCGCGCGCCCGGACACCCAGGATCGCCCTCTGCAGGGCCTGTTCCCCGTCCTGATCGAGCGAGGCGTCCGGCTCGTCGAGGACGACCAGGAACGGATCGCCATAGAGCGCCCGGGCCAGCGCCACCCGCTGGCGCTGGCCGGCCGACAGCGCAGTGCCGCCCTCGCCGATTTGCGTGTCGTAGCCTTTGTCGCCAGGCAGGCTGACAATCAGATTGTGCACGTCGGCCTCCTGCGCCGCTCTGATCACCGCCTCGGGATCGGCCTTGGGGTCGAAGCGCGCGATATTCTGCGCGACCGTGCCTGCGAACAGTTCGACATCCTGGGGGAGGTACCCGATGTGCCGGCCAAGGGCCTCCGGGGCCCACTGATCGAGTGCTGCCCCGTCGAGGCGGATCCTGCCGGCCACCGGGATCCAGGCTCCCACGAGGACGCGAGCAAGCGACGACTTGCCGGAGCCGCTCGGCCCTGTGATTCCGAGGCCCTGGCCGCGGTCGAGTGCAAAGCCAACATCGCGCACCACGACCTTCTGGTGGCCGGGCGGCACGACGATCAGGTTCTCGGCTTGGAAGGTGCTCGAGGGCGCGGGCAATGGCATTGGCCTCGGCTGCGGGGGCAGCATGGCGAGCAGCCGGCTGAGGCGATGCCAGCTCTGTCGCGCAGCAATGAACCCGCGCCAGTTGGCAATGGCGACGTCGACCGGTGCAAGCGCCCGTGCCGCCAGAATTGCGCCCGCGATGATGATGCCGCCGCTCGCCTGCTGAATGATCACCAGATAGGCGCCGACTGCGAGCACAGCCGATTGCAGGATCATGCGCACCACGCGGGCGATCGCCCCCAAGCCACCGACAATGTCGTTCGCCCGGCGCTGAGAAGCCAGCACACGGTCGCTGCTGCTGCGCCACAGACTTCCCAGACGAGACGCAAACCCCATCGCGGAGAGCACCTCGGCATTGCGCAAGCATGCCTCTGCAATCGCATTGCGGTCGATCGCATGCGCGGTCGTGTCCCTCATGGGCTGTCGCGAGAAGACCTCGGTCAGTAGCGTCAGCGCGACGAGTACGATGGCGCCGAGCAGCGCTGTCAGCCCGAGCAGGGGATGAAAGGCGTAGACGATCGCAAGGTAGAACGGCAGCCAGGGCAAATCGAACAGCGCCGGCGGTCCCGGGCCGGACAGAAAGGACCGGACGGCATCGAGGTCGCGAAGCGGTTGCAGCCCATCACCGCGGCTGCCGGTCCTTACCGGCAAGTGCACAAGGATACCGAAGACGCGTGTCGCAAGTGTCTCGTCGATGGCATCTCCCGCACGCACCAAGAGCCGGCTCCTGATCAGGTCGAGAAGGCCCAATGCCACGAACAGCAGACCGGCGATGATGCACAGGCTGATCAGCGTTGCCACGCTTCGACTTGGCAGCACGCGATCGTAGATCACCAGCATGAAAACCGCGCTAGTCAACATCAAGACATTGATGATGAAGCTGAACCCAGCCGTGCCGAGAAGTGCGCCGCGGCAAGACCAAAGGGCGCTCCGCAGCTCCGAAGCCTCCGAGGCGGGCTGCTCACCCTGCTCTTCCGTGCTCTCCCGAAGACCCCAGCGGCGGCAAGCAATCGCCCAGAAGTTGGCCCCAGCGGACACCAGCAGACGCAGTGCATCGACAAGCGCAGTCAACGCGCTGTCCCATCGCGGCCCAAAGGCCGTAGCGAACCGGCTGGACCGCTCGGAGGCCAAAGCCCCGATAGCCGCACCCAATCCCAAAATTTGCGCACGCTGACGGTCAAGAAACCGGCGCGCGCGCGGTATGCACTGTGAGCGCCCCCACCACGCGACGAGCGGGGCCGCAACCAAACGCATCAGGCCCAGCCAACGCACAACGATCATAACGCCGATCCCTCAATCCCAAGAAGATGATAGCATAGGTCTCGGGCAACGGGGGAAGATATGGGAAGGGGTCGGATCTACGGGGCTCCGCCCGGCATCATGAGGGGAGCGCGGTGAGGCTTCGATGTGTAGGTTTGTTTCGGCCGGTAGGCCCTAGCCCAACGATATTTCTTTGCAGGGTTGCGCGCCGAGGCGCCGATCCAAACCTACAGCAGGGCTTCGGCCAGCGGGCGACACCTGCCACATGATCTGTACGTACTCTTTGAGCCGCGTCACGACCTGCGGGGGAGGGGAAACCGGTCACGCACGCTGAACGGTTCATGCTCCACCGAATTCCGTACCACGCGCCGCAGCAGCGGGGCTGCGAGGCGTCTGCCGGGCGGCGCTGGCGCCCTCAGATCCGGCCCGCCTCGACGGCGTGGCAGGCCGCCGCGTGGCCGCTGCGCTCGACAAGCTCCGGCACGTCGATGCGGCAGGGCTCGAACGCATGCGGACAGCGCGGATGGAAGGCGCAGCCGGGCGGCGGGTCGATCGGATTGGGGATCTCGCCCTCGATCGGCCGGCGCGGCCGCCCGGTCATGGCGAGGTCGGGCAGCGCATCGAGCAGCATGCGCGTGTAGGGGTGCCGCGGCCGCTCGAACAGCTCCGCGGTAGGCGCCATCTCCACAATGCGTCCCAGGTACATGACGCCGATGCGCGCCGCCATGTGCCGCACCACGGCGAGGTTGTGGCTGATGAACAGGTAGGACAGCCCTAGCCGGTCCTGCAGATCGCGCATCAGGTTCAGGATCTGCGCCTGCACGGAGACGTCGAGCGCGCTGGTCGGCTCGTCGCACACCAGGAACTCCGGGTTGGAGGAGAGCGCCCGGGCAATGCAGATGCGCTGGCGCTGGCCGCCCGAGAACTCGTGCGGATATTTGGCGCCGTCCGCCGGGTCGAGCCCGACGAGGCGCAGAAGCTCGCCCACGCGATGCTCGATCTCGCGCCTGTTCTTGGCCAAGCCGAACGCTTTGATCGGGTCGGCAATAATGCTCGCAACGCGCCAGCGCGGGTTGAGGCTCGCAAAGGGATCCTGGAAGATCATCTGCAGGCGCCGGCGCAACAACTGCCGTTCGCGGCGGCGCGCCGCCGCCCACATGTCGATGCCGTCGATCGTCACGCTCCCGGACGTGGGCGCGAGCAGCCCGACGATCACGCGCGCCACCGTCGATTTGCCCGAGCCCGATTCGCCGACCAGCGCCAATGTCTCGCGCCGGCCGATACTGAAGGACACGCCGCTCACGGCCTTGAGATACAGCCGCTTCTCGCCTTCGACGACCCGGTTGATCCAGGGCTTGGAGACATCGAACACGCGGGTGAGATCGCGCACCTCGACCAGCGGCGCCGAGGTCATGCGCCGGCCCCGGCCGTCTCGGCAACGAGCCAGCACGCCGCCTCGGACGACTCCACGGGCATGCGCTCGGGGCGCTCGCGGCGGCAGCGATCGAAGGCGTGGCTGCAGCGCGGATGGAACGCGCATCCTGAGGGAATCGCAGCGAGCCGCGGCATGGAGCCCGGAATCTGCACCAATCGCTCAGCGCGCGTCGCGACCGTGGGGATGGCCCCCATCAGCCCCTTGGTGTAGGGGTGGTGCGGGTTCTGCACGACGTCCCGCACCGGCCCGATCTCGACGATGCGCCCGGCATACATGACGGCCACGCGGTCGGCGGTCTCGGCAATCACGCCCATGTCGTGGGTGATCAGCATGACGGCGGCGCCCCGCTCCCGGCACAGCCGCTTCAGCAGCGCGATGATCTGCGCCTGGATCGAGACGTCCAGCGCCGTGGTCGGCTCGTCGGCGATCACCAGATCGGGCTCGGCGCACAGCGCCAGCGCCAGCACCACGCGTTGGCGCATGCCGCCCGAGAACTCGTGCGGGTAGCTGTCAATGCGCGCCCTGGCGCCCTGGATACCGGCCTCCTGGAGCAGGGCGATCGCCCGCTCGCGTGCGTCAGTCTCCGTCATGCTGGCCCGGTGGGCACGAATGGTTTCGACGATCTGGTCGCCGATGCGGTAGAGCGGGTTTAGGCTGGTGAGCGGATCCTGGAACACCATGCCGATGCGCCGCCCCCGCACCTTGCGCATCTCTTCGGGCCGGAGATCGTCGATGCGCCGGCCGGAAAGGCGCACCTCGCCCTCCAAGATGCGTCCCGGCGGCTCGATCAGGCCGATGACGGCGGCGCCGGTGAGCGACTTGCCGGCACCCGACTCGCCCACTACGCCCAGCACCTCGCCTGCTGCAATGTCGAACGACACGCCGTCAACGGCCGTCAGCGTGCCGCGCCGCGTCGGGAACCCCACCTTCAGGCTTCGGACAGACAATACCGGCTCGGCCATGCTCGCCTACTAACCGAAGTCAACGATCCACGAACGCGCGATGACACTCGCTGGGTTTGTACTCGGAGGACGCCGCTTGCGTACCCTCCCCCCTGCGGGGAGGGTGGCGCGAAGCGCCGGGTGGGGGATCACACCAGGGGGAGCGCTGCTTGTTACCCCCACCCCCAGCCCCTCCCCGCAAGGGGGAGGGGAGTCCGGGGGAGCCCGTTTCACGGTTGGCGCTCCTTTGGCCGCTCCTACTTCGCCGCGACGAACTTCATGTGCACCGTGTTCTCCGGCGACACCGGGATATTGAGGTCCCGCTTCATGGCGTAGGCCAGCATCTGGTGATGCAGGGCGATGTAGTTGAGCTCGCTGGCCAGCACCCCCCAGATTTTGGCAATCGTCGCGTTGCGCTTGCCCGTATCGACTTCGCTGGTGAGGCTGCGAATGGCCCCATCGATCTCGGGATTGGAATAGCGGGTGGCATTCCAGCTCCCCTCGCTGCCCGAGCGCGTGTGGTAGAGGAAGGAGAAGATGTAGTGGGAGTCGTATGGCGGCACGCCCCAGCCCAGGAGGTAGAACTCGGTCTCGGGCGGGTTCTTCTGGATCAGGGTGAAGTGCGGCCCCTTGGGCTGCGCCACCAGGTTCACTTTGATGCCGACCTTGGCGAGCATTGCAGTGCCAGCCTGACAAATGTCAGCGTCGTTGATGTAGCGATCGTTGGGGCAGTGCAGCGTCACCTGGAAGCCGTCGGGATAGCCGGCGTCCTTGAGCAGCGCCGTGGCCTTGGCGACATCGACCTTAGGCAATGCGTCGAGCTCCTTGGTGTAGCCGTTGACGAACGGCGGCGCGATGACGCCCGCCGGCACCGACTGGCCGCGCATGACCGCCCGTTTGATCGCTTCGCGGTCGATGGCCATGTTCATGGCCTGCCGCACGCGCTTGTCCGCGAACGGGTTCTTGCCCTTGATGTTGGAGGACGTGAGCTCCGGCGAGCTGACGTCCATGCCGAAGAAGATGGTGCGGTTCTCCGGTCCGAAGTTGACCTTGAGACCGGGCGTCTTCTCCAGACGATCGATGTCCTGCGGCGGCATGTCCTGGACGAAATCGACCTCGCCCGAGAGCAAGGCGGCGACGCGCGTCGCGTCCGACTTGATCACGACATAGGTAATGTCGGAAATCCCCAGCGGGACCTCGCCGTTGCCCCAGTACGCCTCGTTGCGTTTGAGCACGGTGCGCACGTCCTGCTCACGGGAGACCAGCTTGTAGGCCCCGGTGCCGTTGGCGTTGCGGACGGCGAAGTTGTCCTTCTTGGCCTTATAGTCCTGGACGGTGACGGTGTTGTTCGCCTCGCACCACTCCTTGTCCATCATGTGCAGGTTGGTGAGGTAGTTGGGGAGCAGCGGGTTCGGCCCCTTGGTCTTGATGTGCACCGTGTAGTCGTCGACCTTGCTGACGCTCTCGATCGAGGTGAGCAGGCCCTTCATGTCGGAGGTGGGTTGCCGCGCGCGATCGAGCGAGAAGACGACGTCGTCGGCGTTGAACGGATTGCCGTTGTGGAACTTGACGCCCTGGCGCAGCTTGAATTCCCACACCGTCGGGTCGGCGGTGACCTTCCAGGAGACGGCCAGCGTGGGATGGATCTTGCCCGTGTGATCGCGGAGGAGCAACGGCTCGTAGATCTGGTGCTGCAGGTTGAGCGTCGGCCCCTCGTTCTGGGCGTGCGGATCGAGGGTGAGGGCATCGCCCGTGCGGGCCCATGTGAGGCTGCGTGCGTCGGCCGAGGTGGCGGCGAGAATGAGGACAGCAAGCCCCGCCGCAGTCTTGAGGATCGAACTGGATATCATGGACGCCTCCATCGTCTATTGCTTCGCCGCTCGCGGACACTCCCCACGCGCAGCGACGCTGGGGGTGGGACGCCAGAATGTCGGATATTCCGCCATTCCGTCGCGCAATACTACCTGAGCTTGGGGTTGAGCGCATCGCGCAGCCAGTCCCCAAGCAAATTTACGGCCAGCGCCAGGAGTGCAAGAGTCAGGCCGGGAAATGCGACCATCCACCAGGAGCCGGAGAACAGGTACCTGTTGCCGACCTGGATCATGGTGCCGAGCGAGGGCTCGGTGGGGGGAAGGCCGACGCCGAGGAACGACAGCGTCGCCTCGGTGATGATGGCCAGCGCCAGGTTGATGGTGGCGATCACCAGGACCGGGCTCAGAACGTTGGGAAGGATGTGCTGGAACATGATCTTGACCGGGCGCAAGCCGATCAGCCGGGCCGCCTCGACATACTCCTTGTTGCGCTCCACCAAGGTCACGCCGCGCACCGTGCGTGCGTACTGCACCCAGTAGGCCAGGCCGATCGAGATCACCAGCACCCAGAATTTTCCGCCCTCCAGCCGGTAGCTCCTGGCGATCGCCAGGGCTACGCCGTCGATCAGCAGGGCGGTGAGGATGGCCGGGAACGTCAGCTGCACGTCGGCGATGCGCATGACGATGCTGTCGACGCGCCCGCCGGCATAGCCGGCCCACAGGCCGAGGGTTACGCCCAGGGCGGTGGCGAGCAGCACCGAAGCGAGGCCGATCAGAAGCGATGAGCGGGTGCCGTGAAGGATCGTGGAAAGGATGTCGCGGCCCTGGTCGTCGGTGCCGAGCAGATAGCGGCGGTCGCCGCCTTGCTCCCAAGCCGGCGGCATATTGGCGTCGAGCAGGCTCAGCGACTTCAGATCGTAGGGGTCGTGCGGGGCGATCAGTGGCGCCAGAAATGCCGCGCCGACCATCAGCGCCGTCAGCAGCGCCGCCGCGACCACCAGCTTCGAGCGCGTGAAGCTGTACATGAGATCGCTGTCGAGCCATCGCCACCCGTCATCCCGGCCGGAGCGATGCGAGCCAAAGGCGAGCAGTCGTAGGTTGGGTCGAGCGCCAGCGAAGACCCAACGCAACCAATGGTACTTGCCCGGTCGTGTTGGGTCTGCGCTTCGCTTGACCCAACCTACGCGTGGATGATCGCTCATGCCCCGCGCCCCATGATGCGGATGCGCGGGTCGATGCGCACGTAGACAAGATCGACGATGAAGTTGATCAGCACGAACAGGAACGCCACCAGCAGCAGATAGGCGGCCATGACGGGAATGTCGGCATGCTGCACCGCCTGGATGAACATCAGCCCCATGCCGGGCCACTGGAACACCGTCTCGGTGATGATGGCAAAGGCGACGATGCCGCCGAGCTGCAGGCCGATCATGGTGATCACCGGCACCAGCGTGTTCTTCAGCGCGTGCCCGAAATTGATGGCGCGCTCGGAGAGGCCCCGCGCCCGGGCAAACTTGATGTAGTCGGTGCGCAGCACCTCCAGCATCTCGGCGCGCACGAGCCGCGTCACCAGGGTCATCTGGAAGAGGCCCAGCGTGATGGCCGGCAGGATCAGCGCCTTGAGGCCCGAGGCCGTCAGCAGGCCGGTGCGCCAGAGCCCCAGGTTGACGACCTCGCCGCGCCCGAATGACGGCAGTACATTGAGCCAGACGGCGAAGATATAGATGAGGAGGATGCCGATCAGGAAGGTCGGCAGCGAAATACCGACGAGGGAAACGGTCAGGAAGATTTTCGCCAGCCAGCTGTCGCGGTAGATGCCGGTGTAGACCCCCATCAGGATGCCGAGCGCAACGGCGAAGATGGCGGCGGCCAGGGCCAGCTCGACGGTGGCGGGAAAGCGGTGAGCGATCATGCCCGTGACCGGCTGCTTGAACTGGTAGGAGATGCCGAACTCGAAGCGGACCGCGTTGGTGACGAAGCGCGCAAACTGCACGTAGGCCGGGTCCTCGAGCCCAAGATCGCGCCGAATCTGGGCGCGATCCTCCAGTGTGGCGTCCTGCCCGACCATCTGGTTGACCGGGTCGCCGACATAGCGGAAGAGCACGAACGCGATCAGCGCCACGGTCAGCATGACCAGGATCGCCTCCAGCAGGCGCCGAATGGCAAAGGCAAGCATGGCCCATCCTCTCCGATTGGGCGTCAGAGCGCCAGCGGCCAAAAATGCGCGATCGCGTGAAGTCGTGAGGTCGTGAGCTCGATTTCACGACTTGGCGATTGCGCGACTTAGCCTTAGTCAAGGGCCCATGCAGGACAAAACCAAAGCCGCGGGCAAGGACCTCGTCAAGGGCGCCACCGGCGACTGGGAGGTGGTGGTGGGCCTCGAGGTGCACGCCCAGGTCGCCTCCAAGGCCAAGCTGTTTTCGGGCGCCTCAACCGAGTTCGGGGGCGAGCCCAACGGCCACGTGTCGCTGGTGGACGCGGCCATGCCCGGCATGCTCCCCGTCATCAACGAAGCGTGCATTGCCCAGGCCGTGCGCACGGGTCTCGGCCTCAAGGCCAGGATCAACCTCGTCTCCGTGTTCGACCGCAAGAACTACTTCTATCCGGACCTGCCGCAGGGCTATCAGATTTCGCAATACAAGCGGCCGATCGTCGGCGAGGGCGAGGTGGAGGTCGACGTCGACGGCGCCACCGTCAAGGTGGGCATCGAGCGGCTGCACCTGGAGCAGGACGCCGGCAAGTCGATCCACGACCAGCACCCTGAACTCTCCCTCGTCGATCTCAACCGTGCGGGTGTGGCGCTGATGGAGATCGTGTCCAAGCCCGACCTGCGCTCGGCCAAGCAGGCGCAGGCCTACGTGACGAAACTCAGGTCCATCCTGCGCTATCTCGGCACCTGCGACGGCGACATGGAGAAGGGCAACCTCCGCGCCGACGTTAATGTGTCGGTGCGCAAGCCGGGCGCGAAGCTCGGCACCCGCTGCGAGATCAAGAACGTCAACTCGATCCGCTTCATCGGCCAGGCCATCGACTACGAGGCGCGCCGGCAGATCGGCATCCTGGAGGACGGCGGCAGCGTCGAGCAGGAGACCCGGCTGTTCGATTCCGCCAAAGGCGTAACGCGCCCGATGCGCACCAAGGAAGAGGCGCACGACTACCGCTACTTCCCCGACCCGGACCTGCTGCCGCTGGAGCTGGCGCAGGACTACGTCGACCGCCTGAAGAAGGACCTGCCGGAGCTGCCGGACGCGAAACGCGCGCGGTTCATGAATGCCTATGGCCTTTCGGCCTACGACGCCGGCGTGCTGACGGCCGAGCGCGAGAGCGCCGATTATTTTGAGCGAGTTGTGAGAGGCGTATCAGCTGACCAAACGTTGGAACCGGTAACGCAAGTCGCAGAAGCATCGGTAACCGTTTCGGCGACCGCCAATCAGACACTTGATGGCGTGACGCTAACTGCGCACATGATGGTCCATGATGGTAAGCCAGCAGCAAACTGGATCATCAACGAGCTGTTCGGCCGGCTCAACAAGGAGGGCAAGGACATCTCTTCCAGTCCTGTTTCCGAGGCTCAACTCAGTGCTATCATCCGTCTCCTCGATCAGAAGGTCATCTCCGGCAAGATCGCCAAAGATCTGTTTGAGATCGTCTGGAGCGAGGGCGGCGACCCGACCGAGATCGTCGAGAAGCGCGGGCTGAGGCAGGTTACCGACGCTGGCGCCATCGAGGCGGCCGTCGATGCAATAATCGCCGCAAACCCGGACAAAGTCGCGCAGGTCAAAGCCAAGCCGGCCGCGCTCGGCTGGTTCGTCGGCCAAGTCATGAAAGCAACCGGCGGCAAGGCCAACCCGCAAGCCGTGAATGAGGTGCTGAGGCGAAAACTTGGAATCTGAGTGGCAGCCTGTTCACGTATTTGGGCTTTTGTTCTATGTTTGTTCGTCGGCCTACATCGAAGCCGGCGTGGCAGCCGATAACTTCGAAGTAGAACACCCGATAGGTCGTCCTACGACTTCATGGCGCGAGGGTGCCGCCTGCCTCGTAAATCCCAGGGCGCCGAGGGACTCCCGTCTGACCTCGTAAAATACGCGGACGCTCGTCGCCGCCGGACGTTACGGGCGAAACTAAGGCAGCGCCATGCCTCAGAGTTCGTGGGAGCCAAACGGCCACTGCTCGAGGCGTTGACGTCACGCCGATTGCAGCGCCCTTTTCCCGTCCATGGCGCAAAACTGGATGCGGGGGCGCTTTATCCGCAACCTTTTGGTTCGCGGCGCACTGCGACCGGAGGGCTTCGCTATGAAGCTAACGGTCAGCATCGTGATTGAGATGAAGAGACGAAAACGTCCTTGGACGCTCGTCTTCATCTTGACACTACTGACATGATTTGGTGGGAGCCGTCGCGAGATGGCTCCCATTCTGCTACTCTTGCTCTATGAACATCGCTTTCCCGACGCGCCTGACAGTCGACGAGTTCCTGGTGTGGGCCGTGCGCCAGAAAAAGGGGAAGTACGAGCTCGTCGACGGCGTGGTCATCATGCAGCAGGCGCAGAAGTGGGCGCACTCGAAGGTCAAGCTCGAAGTGGCTTTCGTGCTGCGCGAGGCTATCAGGAAGGCGGGTGTTGCATGCTATGTCGCGTCCGATGGTCCGACAGTGCGCATCAGCAGGCATAAGGCCTTCGTTCCGGATGCTCTTGTTGCGCCATTGCCGGAACCCGAGTTCGATGACCTCGAGATCGACAACCCGATCATTGTTGTCGAGGTCCTATCGCCGTCGACGGCGCGCATGGATGCCACCATCAAGCTGCGCGGCTACTTCAAGGTGCCGAGCGTGCGGCACTACTTGATCATCGATCCGGAGGAGCAGACCGTCACCCATCACAAGCGCGGCCGAGCGGTTGCCGTGAGCACGCGGATCCTTCGCAAAGGCTTGTTGGCATTGAAGCCGCCGGGCATCGAGATACACCTCGGCGAGCTGTTCGGCGGATCGTCAAGCAGGTCGTCGCGGCGGTGACTGCGGGCGGTGGACGACGGCAGCGGCCGGGGAGCGCATGAGAACGAAGGCCACCGCCCTCTATCCATTCGTGCCATCGGGGCCGGACTTCCGGCTGGCGCTCGCCTTCCTCTCCGAGCTCGGCTTCGAGAAGGTGTGGGAGCACGACGGCTACGCCGGCCTTCGCCTATTTCATTCTGCAGGACATCCACGTCGCCGAGTGGCAGGCCAACCAGATGCTCGTGATCGAGGTGGAGGACCTCGACGCCTACTGGTCCGAAGTTGCGGCCAAGGACTTGCCGGTCAGGTTCCCCGGCGCCAGGGTGAAGCCGCCCTCAGATTTCCCGTGGGGCCGGGAGGTCCACATTGTCGATCCCGGAGGCGTCTGCTGGCACGTGCGGCAGGCAAGCCGCGCCGCCTAGTCAGCAGACGTTTTCCTCCCGACTCCGGGACGGCCTTCATCAACCATGTGCGTTCGCACGGCTAGGAGGCGGCCATCGGCCCTCAGGTCGAGGACCGGTTGCGGATGGCCGTTTGCTGTAACGCGGGGCAGCGCTTTTTTTGGCCTCGCCGCCGCGTCCGCAGGGGGGTAGCCGGGAGCCGAGATGGCGAGAAAAACGCGGCCCCCGCGTTACAATCCGGCAACGGGAGAAAAAGGTGGCGTCTACACCTCCTGCTTCGCCGGGCGCAAAAGCGAGAGCGACATACAACGCGAAGAATCGATCGGCTGGTGTTCCTAACACATGGCAGATCGCATGCCCGCGCTCCGGCCGCCGATAAGCCCCGCGATACGTGCGCGGGCCTCAGCAAGGGAGTGGCCCGCTGCGCAAGGCTTGGCAGCTCTTCTTTGCCGCGGCGGCTTCGGCTCGGGCAGAGTTGCGAACACCTCCGGAGTCGAGACGTCCGAGCCTCGCACGACAATGCCGGCAGCATGAAAGTTCGGCAGCTTGGCGAGATTTGCGGCCGGCAACTCGGGCTCGAAGCGCTTGCCGAGGCGCAGGGCATCGGCAATCCCGACGCGGAAGGCGATCACATTCGCCGCGTTCGACATGACGGCCTCGGCAACCTCGGCCTGGTAGCGGTCGCCTTGCAGCTGACTGAGGCTCTGGTTGGCGAGGACCAAGTTCAAGCCGTACTTCCTGACCTCGGCGAGACCGTCGGCAAGCCCGGCGCTGATGTAGGTCTGGAACTCGTCCATGTAGACGTTGACGCGCTTGCGCTGCCCTTCGGGGACGGAAGCCTGCGAGACCTTGGCCGACGCCACCAGGCGGGAGGTGATCATCCCGCCCAGAAAACGGGAGGCCTCCTTGGCGAGATAGGGCTGCGCGAGATTGATGAGACAGATCTGCTGCGCGTCGATGACCTTGGCGAAGTCGAGTGTCGAGCGGTTGGCGCCGAGGATCCGTTTCAGATGGGCGTTGCCGGTGATGGGGCTCATCTTGCACACGATATAGGGCGCGTGATTGGAGAGCTTCGCCTCGTACTGGGCTTCCGCGACGATGTCGCGCCAGAACCGCACGACGTCCTGGTTCTTGCACTTCGCGAGCAGCGCATCGCGGTAGGAGTCGTCGCTGAAGATGCGCGGAAAGTCGAGGATCGAGGCGTTGTCGCCTTCGGCATTGAGCAACAGCTGCAGGCCGTTGCGGAAGTAGTTGGTGAACATCGGGCCGAACGCCTCGGGAACCTCCTTCCACTGGCTGCGCTTGAGAAAATCGAGGAGTTCGTCGATCACTCGGCCGTGCTCGCCTTCCGTGTCCTCGCTGAGGCGCTCGAGGATGTTCATGGTGAAAGGCCCGCGTGCATCGGTTGGGTGCACCAGCACCAGATCCTTCAGGCGTTTGCTTGGCACCAGCTTCAGCGTCTTCTCCCAAAGGTCGCCATGGGGATCGATCACGATCACTGCTCGGCCGGCTTTCATGTCCTGGACGATCATGTTGAGCATGAGGGTCGACTTGCCGGTTCCGGTGCCGCCGAGCATATAGATGTGCTGCTTGCGCGCGGCCGCAGCTATCGCGAAGGGCGCGGCGTCATCGAGAATGCCGAGGGTGATGCTGCGCGAGCGATCGGCCGCCGTGCTCGCCTTGCTGCGCGCATCCAGCCGTGCTTTGGCGGCCGGGATCGCAAACAGGCGTCCGAGGAAGGAGAGGTCGAGGTCCGGCCAGGCCGCCGTCAGGTCGATCTGTGCCTCCTCGCCGTCGGTGCACCTGGTCGGCCCGAACAGCGCCTGGCACAACATGTCGAGGACCGCGCCCGGGACGCTTTCTCGAGCGGAGAGTCGCGCCGAAATCCGCAGGCCGCTGCGGGCTGTGCTCCACGCCTTGATTTGGTGCAGCACCCGATCGTTCAGCAGCAGCAGAGGTACGTCGGTGGCTCCACCGCGTGACGCCTGCACCAGGCCTTTCAGGAACTCCTGCAGCGCCCGTCGGTGGTGGGCGTCGAGCCGAAAGGAGGAGAGGTCGAGCTCCAGCACGGCGTCTCGCAAGGCCGGTCGGCCCATAAGGCCGGCGACCGCAGCTAGATCGGGACGCCGCTCCGGGTAGAGCGCCAGCCGCAGCGCGGGGCGAGCTGTCTCGGAGGGACCGGCCCTCGGCGTCGCAACGGGCCGGGGCCCCGCCAAATCGTCGAGACAAACGCGCTGGGCCGCTGGCCTGATCTCGACCTTGAACGGCAAGTCGCAAGGGCGGGCCGCGCAATCGGCAGCCAGCTTGAAGTGCGGCGCGGCAGATGCCACCACCTCCCGCAGCGCGTGCTCGAGCTCGCGCATGCGCGCTTCGATCGTGGACGGCGGCGCACAGGCGGTCGCGCCAAACGACAATCCCCCCTTGGCATCGAAGGCCACCTTCAAGGACAGGCTCTCGCCGGGCTCGAGTTGGTTCAGGAAGGACTGGAACCACTGCTCGCTGCCGTCCTGCACGCCGCACGACACAAATCCCGCCAGCTGCGCCTCGATTGCAAAGCGCGAGGTCTCCGTCTTTTCGATTTCGGCGGCCCCCAACGGGAGGACATTGTTGGCAGCTGGGCGTGTCTGCGAGGCAGGCGATTCGAGACCATGGGACATGACGCACCTTTCGCCGCGGCAGCGAACCACAGAGCCCCAACGATCAGTCGGGGGCAGGCGCCGCGCACAGTGGGCCATTCAACCTGTGCGCGGGCAGGACAACATCGGTGCTGAAGGCGGGATGACGGAGGCAATCAAAAAAGCGAGGAAGTTTTGGCACCACCATCCGGCCGCTCCGCACAATACGAGCAGCCGCAATAAGCTAACAACGAATTGGGCATTTCCGTGGTGGGAGCCGCGGCGTCGGAGTCAGCCCCCTCGCCGCTTCTGTTGGCGATGCGACACTCACTTTGGTGGGGAGGGGTCTGACCCCGTTAGCCCTTGGCCTTCGCGGCGCGGGACTTGCCGGCCATCTTCTTCAAGCGGACGCGCGCGCCGAGCGTGTTGCCCTGGATGCGCGTCGCCTTCGCACGCGGGATGGCGCGGCGCTTTTTCTTCTTCTGTTTTTCGACGTTGCGCGCGGAGCGGATGGCCATGGCGAACCTCTCGGATCGGGGTCGGACCCCTCGCAAAGACCTTCGTGCAGAAATCCAACGACGGAGGCGAGGGGTCTGACCCCGTCGCGCCCCCGTCGCGCCCCCGTCGCGCCCCCGTCGCGCCCCCGTCGCGCCCATGTAGGGGCTTTCGCAGCGCTTCACAAGCCGAAAGGAGACGGCGGCCTCAGCGACCCCGCTTCAGCGGCCACACGTGCAGCGGCATGCCCCCTTTCGGTCGCAGCGTGACGCGGCTCAGCGGCTCGGGCGCGTGCTCGCCGTCCCATTCGAAGTCCGCCCGCCGGATCAGTGTGGCCAGAATGGCGATGGCCTCCATCATGGCGAACGAAGCGCCAATACACGTGCGCGCTCCGAAGCCGAACGGCATGAACTGTGTGCGAGGGATTTTGGCTCTGCGCTCCGGCGAGAAGCGGTCCGGATCGAAGCGGTCGGGATCCTGCCACAGCCGCCTGTGCCGATGCACTGCGAACACCGGAATGACGATGAACGCGCCCTCGGGAATTGTCTCCCCGCCCAGCGACGCCGGGCCGGCGGCCTGCCGCGTCATGACCGGGGCGGGCGGATAGAGCCGCATCGCCTCCTCCAGCACCGCGCGCGTCAGCGGCAGCCGGTCGATGTGTTCGGCATGGACCGCAGCGTCGCCGGCGGCCGCGCGCACTTCGCGGCGGATGCGGTGCTGCCACTCGGGCGCGCGGGCAACCAGATAGAGCGCCCAGGTAAGCGCCTTGGCGGTGGTTTCGTGGCCGGCGGCAAGGAAGGTGAGCAGATTGTCGACCAGCTGCTTCTCCGACATCGGCGCGCCGGTCTCGGGGTCGCGCGCGCGGGCGAGGCGCGCCAGGAGATCGCCCCCCTCCAATCCGCCGGCCCGCCGGCGCGCCAGGATGACGGCAACGGCCTCGCGCAACGCCTTGCCAGCCTGCCGCCGGCGGTACTTGCCAGGGTACCAGAGCCAGTCCGGAACGCGCAGCATCGCGGCCGCGATGTCCCAGGAAATGGTCGAGAGCGCCTTGTCGGCCGATCTGAGGATGGCCTCGGATTCCGCGTCGGCGCTGCCTGCGAACATGGTTGCCGAGATGACGTGGAACGTCGTTTCCGTCATGTCCCGGTCGATGGCCTGCACGGAGCCGGCGGGGTGCGCCTGCCAGCGCGCCAACTGCGCCTCCGCCGCCGCGCTCATGGCCGGCACCAGACCGGCGAGGTCGGCAGGGCGGAACAGCGGGGCGGCGGTGCGGCGCTGCCAGCGCCAGCTGGCGCCTTGCGAGGTGAGGATGCCATCGCCCAGCGTGTGCTGGAATACCTGCTTCTCGAGCCGTGTCTTGGGAAACTGTTCGGCTTGGCCCAGCAGCACCGTTTCGATCAGCGCCGGGTCGGTGACCCAGGCCACAACGCTGCGGCCGTTGTCGTGGACGACGATGCCCTCCTCGTAGACGGCACGAGGCAGGCTGGAGAGCGGATTGCGCACGAATCGGAAAAGGAACTTGCGCAGCGGCAAGGGACGCGGCGCCGGCTCGACCGTCGGCGGGTACAGTGCCGGTTCGGTCCGCACCGGCGCCAGCGTTGTCGTCATGCGCGCCTCCCGGGAAGCACGTGGCCGTCACAAGGACAAATATTTGAGCAGCCACTCCATGCCGAACTTTCCGGCCGCGAGGAGGCCTATCGCCCACAGGAATGCCGAGGCCCAGTTGGCAATCTGGAACGTGATCCAAGGCATCTCGGCGATGCCGGCAACGATCGGCACGCTGGCGCGCAGCGGCCCGAGGAAGCGGGCTATGACGATGGCCCAGGCTCCCCACTGCTTGAAAAACACGCGGCCCTGCTCGATCAGGTGGGGATGGTTCTTGAGCGGCCACATGTGCTGGATCCTGTCGTGGTAGTGATAGCCCAGCCAATAGGAGAGCCAATCACCGAGAGCAGCTCCGATCGCCGCGGCCGAGGCGATCATCCAAAAGTCCAGCGTACCTGCCGCCCCCAGCAGCGGGCCGATACCCAGGAACAATATGGCCCAGAACGGGAAGACCAGCGAGACGAACGCGAGCGACTCTCCGAACGCCAGAACGAATACGATGCCCGCCGTCCAGTTGGGGTAGTTCTTCACCAAACCGATGATCCAATCCCTGAGATCGGCCGTCCAGCTAAAATCAATGAACGCAATGACGTGGAGGGCAATCGAAAGTGTCATGTCGCAGGCCGTTCCCTTGTGTGGTCCTCAATGGCGCGTGCCGAGCCTACCACACGTTGTCGTCGAGCACCGAGATATCATGGCCCTGCGGACCGGCTGCGCGTCAGGCCCGGCAGCGGCGCTTCTTCATCTCGGCGGCAAGCTCCTTGCCGACCTCGGCGGCGAACAGGGCGGCGCGTGAAATCTGTGCCGGCGAAAGGCCTTGCTGGCCTTTTAGGGCTTTTGGCGCCGCCTCGGCTTCCTTGCGCGCGTGCCCCAGTTCGTCGCAGCTCAGCTCGGCCTTCTTGCTGCGGAATGCAAACAGGCGCACGCCGGTGGCGTGAGCCTGCGGCGTCGGCGATTCCCGGACCCACCTGCGATCCTTGTCGGCCAGCATGGACTTGAGCGTCGTCTCGCGCCGCGCGACGCATTCGGGGCTGTCGTCGATGCAGGATAGCCCGGCCCTGTCATCGAGGTCGATGCCGCCGGAGCATGCCGACAGCCACAGGCTGAAGCCGCCGAGCACGGCCATGATCCATCGTCTCCGCGCTGCAGCGCACATGGTTTCCTCTTGAGGTTGCGGCGGCGAGCCCATAGAAGGCAGGCATGGCGGCGTCAAGGCGCCGTGGCCGATGCCGGCCGCGTACGCACGCGCCACGCATCGCCCATTGCGTTCGAGTCTGCCACAGGGAGAAAACGACGATGGCCCACGCGATCCGTGTTCATCAGACCGGCGGCCCCGAGGTTTTGAAATGGGAGAGCGTAGACGTGGGCGCGCCAGGCCAGGGGCAAGTGCGGCTGAAGCAGCACGCGGTCGGCGTCAATTACATCGATATCTATCAGCGCACCGGCCTCTACAAGCTGCCGCTGCCGCTCGTGCCGGGGAACGAGGGAGCAGGTGAGGTCGTAGCGGTCGGACCTGGTGTCACCGACTTCAAGGCGGGTGACCGCGGCGCCTATGCGGGTGCCGTCGGCAGCTACGCGGATGAGCGCGTCATGCCCGCGGACCGCCTCGTCAAGTTGCCAAATTCCATCGACTACAAGACCGGCGCGGCCATGATGCTGCAGGGCATGACCGTTCGCTACCTGCTGCGCCAGACCTACAAGGTGGTACCCGGAACGACCATGCTGCTCCATGCCGCGGCAGGCGGCATCGGCCTGATCGCCGCCCAGTGGGCAAGGCATCTGGGCGCGACCGTCATCGGCACGGTCAGCTCGGCCGAGAAGGCAAGCCTGGCCAAGGCGGCCGGCTGCGCGCACGTGATCAACTACAAGACCGAGGACTTCGTCAAACGCACCAAGGAGCTCACCAACGGCCTGGGCGTCGACGTGGTCTACGATGGCGTCGGCAAGGACACCTATCCGGGCTCGCTCGATTGCCTCAAGCCCCTGGGGTTATGGGTCAGCTTCGGCAACGCCTCGGGCGCCATCACGAATTTCGAGCTGCTGAGCTTGTCGACCAAGGGCTCGCTCTTCGCCACGCGGCCCACGCTCGGCACCTACGTCGCTAAGCGCGCGGACCTGCTCGCCAACGCCAGCGAGCTGTTCGATGTCGTCGGCAAGGGTGTCGTGAAGATCAACGTCAACCATACCTATCCGCTGAAGGATGCGGCGCAAGCGCACCGTGACCTCGAGGGCCGCAAGACCACCGGCTCGATTGTGCTCTTGCCGTGAGGGAGACTGACATGGCGCAACGGCGCATCGAGCTCTACTACTGGCCCACCCCAAATGGGCACAAGATCACCATTATGCTGGAGGAGTGCGGCCTCCCCTACGAGATCAAGCCGGTCAACATCGGCCGCGGCGAGCAGTTCAAGCCCGAGTTCCTGGCCATCTCCCCCAACAACCGCATGCCGGCGATCATCGATCCCGACGGGCCGGGCGGCCGTCCGATCTCGATCTTCGAATCGGGGGCGATCCTGCAGTATCTCGGCCGCAAGACCGGCAAGTTCTATCCAACCGACGAGCGCCAGCGCGTCGCGGTCGAGGAATGGCTCTACTGGCAGATGGCCAATCTCGGCCCCAACGCCGGCAATGCCCACCACTTCCGCAACTACGCGCAGGAGAAAGTGCAGTACGGCGTCGACCGCTTCACCAACGAGGTGAACCGGCTCTACGGCGTACTCGACATCCGCCTGACCGACCGGCCGTACCTGGCGGGCGAGTATTCCATTGCCGACATGGCGAGCTATCCGTGGGTGCGGCCGTACAAGAACCAGGGCCAGGACATCGCCGAGTTCCCGAACCTCGAGAAGTGGTTCCAGCGCATGCGTGACCGGCCGGCGGTCGCCAAGGCCGTCAAAGTCGGCGAGGAGCTGCGCTCCGCAGCCTACAACCTCGCCACCGACAAGGAAGCACAGAAAGTCCTGTTCGGGCAACGCGCACGTAGGGGTTAGGCACGCTCGAAGAAGCCGCCTGCGCGGCGCATGCGCGATCCTGGCTATCGCAGGGGGCGGCGAATTTGCTCAATCGGACGGCAGTTGCCCCCGAGGAACCGCGATCCGGCAAAGCAGATGTGACCATCTCGCCAAACTGCATCTGGTCGCCGGATCATGACTTGGGCTACAACTCGGTAGCTGACACCGAAGGCTCCGCCTCGCGGGATGCTCGAGAGGGCAGGCGCCGCATCCGCTCATGCGGGCAATAGCACTAGGGTGGAACCAGAGGCGTAACTCGTCGATTGAAGGGGAGGAATGATATGCAGCAACACGCAACACCGATCGGGCCGGTCGCCGCGCCGCGACGATCTGGCCGCAGAAGGGGGACGATTGCGGGCATCGCCTTTGCGTTGACGACGGTTGTCGCCACCGCATCGGTCTTCGCCGTCCCCGCGTTTTCGCAGCAGGCGCGGACCCTCAAGATGCAGTCGACCTGGCCCGCCAGCCTCACGCTGCAGGACAACTTCCGCTTCTTTGGGGACAGGGTGGAGAAGCTGACCAGTGGTGCGCTGAAGATCGAGACGCTCGCCGCGGGCCAGATCGTGCCGCCGTTCGAGATCCTCGATGCCACGCACAAGAAGGTCATCGATGGCGGGCACGGCATCTCCTATTACTGGGTCGGCAAGAGCAAGGCCGCCACCTTGTTCTCCAACACGCCGGCCGGCATCGTCGGCATGGACCATATGGACTTCCTGGGCTGGATCTACGAGGGCGGCGGCCTCGATCTGTGGTGGGAGTTCTATCAGAAGGAACTGAAGCTCAACGTCATCGCGTTTCCGATCCTGCCATCGAGCCCGCAGGCGCTGGGCTGGTTCAAGCGGCCGATCCAGACCGTCGAGGACTTCAAGGGCATGAAGTGCCGGCAGACCGGCATCGTCGCCGAGCTCTACAAGCGCATGGGGCAGAACACGGTGAACATGCCCGGCGGCGAGATCGTGCCTTCGGCCGAGCGCGGCACCATCGACTGCGCCGAGTGGGTGGGCGGCATCGAGGATTTGCGCCTGGGCCTGCCGCAGGTGTGGAAATATCACTATACTCCGGGCATGCACGAGAGCGCCTCGATCGGCGAGCTGATTATCAACAGCGAGGTGTGGGCGAGCCTGCCCGCCCAGCAGCAGGAGGCGATCCGCTCGGCCACCACCGAGACCTTCGTGCGCTGGTGGGTGAAGTGGATGAAGCAGAACGCTGAGGCCATCGAGGAGATGCAGACCAAGCACGGCACGCAGATCCTGAACACGCCGCGCGATATCCTGATCGAAACCCTCAAGACCTGGGACTTGATGGCCAAGGAGGAGAGCGCGGCCAACCCGTTCTTCAAGCGGGTGTACGAGTCGCAGAGGGCCTACGCGGCGAAGGTCATTCCGGCGCGGCGGTTCATGTTCCCGCCCTACTCGTTCGCGGCGAACCACTACTTCCCGCCGGTAACGAAGTAGCTTTCACCCGTCATCCCGGAAGCCGAGCCCCGCTGGGGCGAGGCTATCCGGGACCTCGGTCAACGAGTCGCAACCTTCACGAGATCCCGGCCCATAGATTCCCCTGAGCGCTGCTTGCCTCCGGCTCGCATCGCTCCGGCCGGGATGACGGGTGGAGGGGAGGGATCGTCATGCCCGAGCCCATCACTTGCATCGAAGATCTGCGCCTGCTGGCCAAGCGGCGGGTGCCCAGGATGTTCTATGACTATGCCGACTCGGGCGCCTGGACCGAAAGCACCTACCGCGCCAACGAGGCCGATTTCCAGCGCCTGCATCTGCGCCAGCGTGTCGGCATCGACTTCTCGAACCGCAGCCTCGCCAGCACCATGGTGGGCCAGCCGGTCGCCATGCCGGTGGCCCTCGCTCCGGTCGGCATGACGGGCATGCAGCATGCGGACGGCGAGATCCTCGCGGCGCGCGCTGCTGCCGCTGCCGGCGTGCCGTTCACGCTCTCGACCATGAGCATCTGCTCGATCGAGGATGTGGCCGAAAATACGGACAAGCCGTTCTGGTTCCAGCTCTACGTGATGCGCGACCGCGACTTCAACGAGCGCCTGATCGGCCGCGCCAAGGCCGCGGGCTGTTCGGCCCTGGTTTTGACCCTCGACCTGCAAGTTCTGGCGCAACGCAACAAGGACATCAAGAACGGCCTCACCGCGCCGCCCCGCATGACGCTCGCAAACATTGTCGACATTGCGAGCAAGCCGCGCTGGTGGCTCGGCATGCTCGGCACCAGGCGCCGCACCTTCCGCAACATTGTCGGCCATGCCCCGGGCGTGAAGGACACGCGGGCTCTGGCCTCGTGGACCAACGAGCAGTTCGACCCCACCCTCAACTGGGACGACGTCAAGCGCATCAAGGACCGCTGGGGCGGCAAGCTGATCCTGAAGGGCGTGCTCGACCCGGAGGATGCCGAGCTCGCCGTGAGGAGCGGCGCCGATGCCCTGATCGTCTCCAACCACGGCGGGCGTCAGCTCGATGGCGCGCTGTCCTCCATCGCCGCGCTGCCGGCGATCGTCAAGGCCGCCGGCAGCCGGATCGAGGTGCTGATGGATGGCGGCATTCGCAGCGGTCAGGACACGCTGAAGGCGCTCGCGCTGGGCGCCAAGGGCGTCTTCATCGGCCGCGCATATATTTATGGCCTGGGCGCCATGGGCGAGGCCGGCGTCGCCAAGGCGCTCGAGTGCATCAGGAAGGAGCTCGACATCACCATGGCCTTGTGCGGTCTGCGCGACGTAAAGCAGGCGAACGCCGACATTCTGGTGCGGCGCAACGTGTGACTGGCGGCGCAGGGCCGCGGGCGCCGATGGCTTGGCCGCCCGGCCGGTCAGGTTGCCGGTAGCGCTCCGCTCGCCATGCGGGCGGCAAGCCAGTCCGAAAGGCGTCGGCGCTCCGCCTCGCTCATGCGCAGCCCGAGCTTTGTGCGCCGCCACAGCACATCGTCGGCCGTCATCGCCCACTCGTTGCCGACGAGGTGCACCACCTCGCGCTCATAGAGGCCGGCGCCGAAGTCGATGCCGAGCTGCTCCTCGCGGGCGATGCCTGCGAACATGGCTCGCGCCATCGTGCCGTACGTTCTGGCCAGGCGCTCCGCAACGGTCGGGCCTAGCGGCGGACAGGCCGCAGCGAGCTCGCGCGCCAGCTGGTCCCGGCTCATGCCGGCGAGATCGCCGCCCGGTAGAGGTGCGCCGCGCGTCCAGGGCGGCCCGGCTCGGGGAAACGCCGGTGCAAGCATTCCCAGCGCGGCCTCGGCAACACGACGGTAGGTCGTGATCTTGCCGCCGACGATGCTGAGAAGCGGCGGCTGCCCCCTGTGCCCGTCGAGCTCGAGAGCGAAATCTCGCGTCGCATCCTGCGCGGAGACCTGTCCGTCGTCCTGCAGGGAGCGAACGCCCGCATAGCTCCAGATGACGTCGGACGGTGCGATAGAATTGATGAAATACTCGTTTGCCGCCGCGCACAGATATTCGGTTTCGCCCTCGGTGATCGAGACTCTCGAGGGGTCTCCGGTGAAATCGACATCGGTCGTGCCGATGAGCGTGAAGTCGCTCTCGTAGGGAATGGCAAACACGATCCGGCGGTCCGAATTCTGGAAAATGTAGGCCCTGTCGTGGCCGAACAGTTTGCGCACGACGATATGGCTACCCTTGACAAGCCTGACGCGCGGCAAGGCCTGCGCCTCGATGCGGTGAGCTGCCGTGTCGGCCACAAAGGCGCCGCTGGCATTGACGAGCGCCCGCGCCTCGACCGTCTCGCGCTCGCCCGAGACGGTGTCTCGCAGCTCGATCTGCCAATGGCCGTCGCTTCTGCGCGCCGACATGACCTCGGTGCGAACGCGAATCGTCGCCCCGCGGGCAGCCGCATCCATGGCGTTGAGCACGACCAGGCGCGCGTCATCCACCCAGCAGTCGGAATACTCGAAGCCCCGCTCGAACCCCGGCTTCAGGGGCCGGCCGGCTGGCGTGTCCAACAGGTCGATCGCCGCGGACGGCGGCAAGCTGCGCCGTCCGCCGATGTGGTCGTACAGGAAAAGGCCGAGCCGGATGAGAATGGCCGGCCGCAAGCCCCGATGATGCGGCAGCACGAAGCGCAGGGGCTCGATGATGTGAGGCGCCATGCCAAGCAGCACCTCGCGCTCCCTCAGCGATTCTCGCACGAGGCGGAAGTGGTAGTGCTCGAGGTAGCGCAGCCCGCCGTGGATGAGCTTGGTCGAGGCCGAGGACGCTCCGCTCGCCAGATCGTCCTTCTCCGCGAGCAGGACCGACAACCCTCTTCCTGCGGCATCGCGCGCGATGCCGCAGCCGTTTATGCCGCCACCGATGATGGCAATGTCGTGCATCGCGCTTCCGCGCACGCCTGGTGCACCGGATACCGGCATTAGTTAACATGGGGGCCGCGCGGCGGAGCGTTGCCGGTAACGCTCCGCCGGTTCGACTTCAGCTCAAATGGCTGACGAATTTGGACTGCATGTAGACCTGCAGGCCCTCGATGCCGCCTTCATGGCCGAAGCCTGAATCCTTGACGCCGCCGAACGGCGTCTCGGGCAAGGCGAGGCCGAAGTGGTTGATGGTCACCATGCCGCTTTCCAGCACGTCCGCCACCTTGCCGGCCGTCTTGGCGTCCTTGGTGAAGGCGTAGCTGGCGAGGCCGTAGGGCAGCTTGTTGGCGCGCTCCAGCACGTCGTCGGTCTCCTTGAAGCGCAGCATCACGGCCACCGGACCGAACGGTTCCTCGTTCATGATGCGGGCGTTGTCGGGCACGTCGGTGAGCACGGTCGGCTCGAAGAAGTTGCCCTGGTTGCCGATGCGTTTGCCCCCGGCCTGCACCTTCGCGCCCTTCTCCTGCGCGTCGGCCACGAATGCCTCGATGGCGTTGATGCGCCGCGGATTGGCCAGCGGCCCCATACGCGTGTCGGGCTCCAGGCCGTCGCCGACCTTGGTCTTCTTGGCAATGTCGATGAACTTGCCGACGAAGCTGTCGTAGACCTTGTCGTGCACGAAGAACCGCGTCGGCGACACGCACACCTGGCCGGCGTTGCGGTACTTGAAGGCGCCCATCAGCTTGGCTGCGCCCTCCACATCGGCATCGTCGAACACGAGCACGGGCGAATGGCCGCCCAGCTCCATGGTGGCGCGCTTCATGTGGCTGGCGGCGAGCGCGTTGAGGTGCTTGCCGACCGGCACCGAGCCGGTGAACGAGATCTTGCGGATCACCGGATGCGGGATGAGGTATTCGGAGATTTCGGCGGGAACGCCGTAGACCAGGTTGAGCACGCCGGCCGGCACGCCCGCGTCGTGGAAGCACTTCACGAGGCCGATCGGGGAACCGGGTGTCTCCTCCGGGCACTTGATGATGATCGAGCAGCCGGCCGCCAGCGAGGCCGCGATCTTGCGCACCGCCTGCGTGACCGGGAAGTTCCAGGGCGAGAAGCCCGCCACCGGGCCGATCGGCTCCAGGATGACGAGGTTGCGCACGCCGTCGGCACGGGCCGGAATGAGGCGGCCGTAGGCGCGCTGACCCTCGCCGGCGTACCAATCGATGATGTCGGCGCTGCTCAGCACCTCGAGCTTGGCCTCCATCAGCACTTTGCCCTGTTCCAGGGTCAGGACCTTGGCGATCTCGTCGGCCCGCGCGCGGACGAGATCGGCGGACTTGCGCAGGATCTTGCCGCGCTCGAAGGGCGAGACCCGCCGCCACTGCTTGAAGCCCTTGTCGGCGGCGGCGAGCGCCTTGTCGAGATCGCCCCGGGAGACATGCCCGAGCTGGCCGATGGGCTTGCTGGTGGCGGGGTTCATCACGTCCTGGAACTTGGCGCCGGAAGGCTTGACCCAGTTGCCGTCAATGTAATGCTCGAGCGATGTGTACATGCGTTCGTTCCTCGGGGCTTTTGGGACAGGAATGGCTGCCCGAATAACGACAGATGGCCCCTCTGGTGCAAGTGATTTCATGACCCAGGCCCGCCTGCTTCGGCATCCATCGCAACCTTCTGCGGGTCGCCTTCAACTTAGACGGTAGGTTTCTCTTGGCAGGTGGGAGGCTCTCCCTGACGCCAGCCGCGCGAGTGCCAAAGTGGCTGCGGCCGGAAGCCCCCTTTCATCGAACGGCAGGCGGGCACTGGGCCAGACCAGGTGGAACTCGTAGCAGTTGGCCCGGATCTTCACAGCGGCAACGCAGCGCTTCTCCAGGCGCCAAGCGGGCGGGCCATAGAGAAAGCAGAACGCTCGGCCGCGAAAATACCAACGCCCCTCTGCCTGCAGTTCTTTCGCATCCAACTCCTTCTCGCTGACGCGATATCGACCTCCCTCGTCAAAGCTGGCCGTCCATGTGACGCCATCGCGGTAATAGCCTTGAAGCGTGTTGCCGACGAAGTCGGCACGCATGGCTTCCTCGCTCATCCAAGGGCTCTCCCCCCATGCCGGCAGCAATCCCCCAAGCAGAGCGCCAATCACGAGCGCTGAGCCGAAATGAGAACAAGAACATCCGAACGCCAAAGGGTTCTCCTCCGCCGGGGTCGGCCCTAGACGGGGCTGCAGGAACGTCTTGTGGCTACACGCTGGGCCGCGCCTCGCATGTCGAGGGCTCGCTCTTGCGCCAGGCACGCGCAACCCAGCTGCCGAGCGGGCCCGGGGGTGCAACTTCCTTGTCGGCTTCACGCTCGGTCAGCCCCGCCAGGTAGAACTCGTAGCAATTGGTGCTTGTCTGGACGGCGGTGAAGCAGCCGCCGTTCAGCCCCTGGCCCGGGTCGTAGAAGGTACAGAAGACACGACTGCGGAAGTACCAGTAGCCAAGGCCCTTGCGGACGTTCTCGCGATAATCGAGGCGGCCGTCCGACGTATAGGTTTCGGTCCACCCTTCGCCGCTCACGTACTGGCCATCGAGCGTCTTGCCGATGAACGCGGCGCGCATGGAATCCTCGGTCATCCAGACCCGGTTTGCGAGGGCCGCTGGCGCCATTGCGGCCGTGAGGCAAGTCGTGCCGAGCGCCACAAGAGCCGCCAATCGTGCAAAGTTGTTCACAGCAAGTCTCCCAGTCCGCCAATGGGTCTCCGATAGTGCGCCATTGTGGCTGACGCGGGACGTCTCCGCGGACCCGGTAGTTGCAGCAATGGACAGCGGGCGTCTCCCCGAGTAAAAGCGCGCCGCATGGCGCGCTGCTTCGGGCGCGCAAATTCGGAAAGGTGGCCAATGGGCTACAACGTCGCCGTCGTCGGCGCCACAGGCAATGTGGGCCGGGAAATGCTGTCGATCCTGAGCGAGCGCCAATTCCCCGTGGGCGAGGTGCACGCGATCGCCTCGCGGCGTTCGATCGGAGTTGAGGCCTCTTTCGGCGACAAGACCCTCAAATGCAAGGACCTGGAGGCGTTCGATTTCTCCACGGTCGATTTCTGCCTGATGTCGGCAGGCGGCAGCGTATCCAAGGAGTGGTCGCCGCGCATCGCCGCCAAGGGCTGCGTTGTCATCGATAATTCCTCCGCCTGGCGCTACGACCAGGACGTGCCCCTGATTGTGCCGGAGGTTAATGCCGACGCGGTCGCGGGCTATAGGAAGAAGAACATCATCGCCAATCCCAACTGCCAGACCATGCAGATGCTGGTGGCGCTGAAGCCGCTGCACGATCGCGCCACCATCACGCGCGTGGTGGTGGCGACCTATCAGTCGGTATCCGGCGCCGGCAAGGAGGCGATGGACGAGCTGTGGACACGCACCAAGGCCAAATACGTGCCGGGCCAGGAAAGCGAGCCGAAGACGTTTCCCAAGGAGATCGCTTTCAACTGCATTCCTTACTGCGGCACGTTCATGGAGGACGGCTACACCAGCGAGGAATGGAAGATGGTCGCCGAGACCAAGAAGATCCTCGATCCCAAGATCAAGGTGACGGCAACTTGCGTGCGGGTACCGGTGTTCGTCGGTCACAGCGAGGCGGTCAACCTCGAGTTCGAAAAGCCGATTACAGCCGATGAAGCGCGGGACATTCTGCGCGAGGCGCCGGGCTGCTTGGTGATCGACAAGCGCGAGCCCGGCGGCTACATCACGCCCATGGAGGCAGCCGGCGAGGACGCCACCTACATCAGCCGCATCCGCGAGGACGCCACGGTCGAGAACGGCCTCGCGCTGTGGATCGTCTCCGACAATCTGCGCAAGGGTGCCGCCCTCAATGCCGTGCAGATCGCCGAGCTCCTGATCAACCGCAAGCTGCTGAAGCAGGCCGCGTAAAGCGCATCATCCAGACCCGCCGGGCGGCCAAGATAGCCGCGCGGGGGCTGGCGTTCAGCGTGACGTTCCTAACGCCTCCACCACCGCCTTCGGATTGCGGGCGATGACGGTGAGATACGCGCGCGCGGCCTGATCGGGTTCGGTCTTGCCCTGCTCCCAGTCGCGCAGCGTCCCCAAAGGAATGCGGAAGCGCGCCGCGAACTCCTCCTGCGTCAGGTGCAGCGCGCGGCGCATGACCTTGACCCGCGGCACGCGCCTCAGATGCTTCTCGCGCTCGGGCGTGCGCGGCGGATTGTCGGGGTCGGTCAGCGCCGCGGCGTTGATCTCCTCCTCGGTCAGGTGCGGGAGCGGCCCTGGATCGGGAAATGGCTCCTCACGGCCGTCGGGAAACACGCGGACGAGCTTCCCGTCAGTCTTCCTGCGCCGCGCGACGATAGTTTCTCCGCTCATAGTCATTGGCCTCACGAGCCGAAATTATGCGAATACGGTCGTTGCGTTCGGTGTAGACAACGGCAAGCACCCCATCGGTTGCCCGTCCGATCAGGATGAAACGATCTTCGCCATAGTCCTCGCTGACATCCAGCTCGACCAGGGCATAAAGGTCCTCGCACGCTTCGGCGGCGTGTTCGAAGCGAACCCTGTGCTTCCGTAGGTTCGCCTCGGCCTTGGCATCGTCCCACTCGAAGTACTCGGTTTCCATGTAATGGATACCATTAGTGAAATCAAGCACAGTGCAACGCAGGCGACACTATTGTAATCGGGCGTCATGAAATTCGAAATCTCGGACCATCAAGGCGCACTCGCGCAAAACGAGGCCCAAGCATGACGCCGCGGCCGAAAAGGCTTTATCGGGCGGTGACGGTCGGCGGCGCGGCGGCCGGCTTCCGCATTCTCCTCGACGACAAGCCGATCCGCACGCCGGCCAAGCGCGAACTCGCGGTACCGAGCAGGGCGCTGGCCGAGGCGATCGCGGCGGAGTGGGCGGCGCAGGGCCAGCGCATCGATCCCCAGACCATGCCGCTGACGCGGCTCGTCAACACGGCCATCGATGGCGTCGCCGGGCGGGAGGCGGAAGTGCGCGCCGACATCGCAAGCTACGCCGGCGCAGATATGCTGTGCTATCGCACCGCCGATGGGGGCGAGCTGGCGCGGAGGCAGCGGTCGGCGTGGGATCCGATCCTTGCCTGGGGAAAGGAGGCGCTGGGCGCGCACCTCATCGTTGCCGAGGGGATCATGCCTGTCGCCCAGCCTGAGGCGGCCAAGGCGGCCCTCTCTCGCGCGCTCGATCGCTACGACACCTTTGCTCTCGCAGCCTTGCACGTCGTAACGACGCTGACGGGGTCCGCCCTGCTGGCGCTGGCGCACGCCCGTGGCCGTCTGTCGGCGGAGGCCGCCTGGGCGGCCGCCCACGTCGATGAGGATTGGCAGATCGACAAGTGGGGAGAGGACGCGGAGGCGAGCGCGCGGCGGCAGAAACGCTGGGCCGAGATGCAGGCGGCGAGCCAGATGCTCGCGTTGCTCGCCTGCTAAGGCGGAAAAACCGGAACGGTTCACCCGCAGCTGCTCTCACTCCGCCCCGCGCACCAACCGTGCACACTGGACCCTTTTCAGGTGTCGCTCGCGGCATTAAGTTCGGCATGGGGCAAGCTGAAGGACGCGGCGCGTGAGCTGGCAACCCGGACAAGACCCCGTTCCCGGCGATCGTCTCTCCTGCGACGCCATCGAGGACGTGATCGTGCCACGGGCGCGCGACATCGGTGGCTTCGAGGTGCGCCGCGCCTTGCCCTCGGCGCACAGGCAGATGGTCGGGCCCTTCATCTTCTTCGACCAGATGGGCCCGGCCGAGTTCCTGCTCGGGCAGGGCATCGACGTGCGCCCGCACCCTCACATCGGCCTCGCCACCGTCACCTACCTCTTCGAAGGCGAGGTGTTCCATCGCGACAGCCTGGGCACGGCGATGGCCATAAAACCGGGCGAGGTCAATCTCATGACGGCCGGGCGCGGCATCGTTCATTCCGAGCGGGAGACGAGCAAGGCCAATCTCGTCACTGGCGGGCACGGCCTCGCGCAAGCCGAGGGCGAGGCGGCGGCCGATCAGCCGCGGCGCCTGTTTGGCATCCAGGCCTGGGCGGCGCTGCCCAAGAGCGATGAGGAGCAAGCCCCCGCCTTCGCCCATCATGGTCAGGAGGACCTGCCCCGCATCGCCGGCGAGGGCAAGCGCGTCCGCCTGGTGATGGGGGAGGCCTACGGAGCCCGCTCTCCCGTTGCGTTTCCTCACGCGAGCCTGTTTGCCGAAGCGGTCCTGGCACCGGGCGCCCTGCTCCCGCTCGATCCCGACTACGACGAGCGTGCGGTATACGTGGCCTCGGGCCAGATCGACATCGCCGGCGACGTGTTCGGCGAAGGCAGGCTGCTGGTGTTCAAACCCGGCGACCGCATCTCCATCCTTGCCGTCTCCCAGTCGCGCCTCATGCTCCTGGGCGGCGACCCCATGGACGGGCCGCGCCACATCTGGTGGAATTTTGTCGCGTCCTCGCAACAGCGCATCGCGCAGGCAAAGGAAGACTGGCGGGCCAGGCGGTTCGCTTTGGTGCCCGGCGACGAGAAGGAGTTCATTCCGCTGCCGGGGTGAAGCGGGCGAGGGAGCGGGTCCGAGAAGAGCAAATGGAGCAGATGGTCGTAGGCCGGTTGCCGTAGCGGGGGAGGGATGGACGTTGCAAAGCTGCTCGATAGCGTATTGGTCTACGCTCTGGCGGCAACGCGCTGGCTCAGCCTTCAACACGTAGGCACGCTGGTTGTTGTTGGTGCCATCTTATTGACGCTGGCGGTCGCCGGGCTTTACCGGATGCGGCGCTGGCGCGCTGGGCGCGAGAAGACCACGCGCTTGCAGGGCGGGGTTCGCCTCCTGAAGGAGCGGTTGCGCCGGCGCTTGGCGGAGCCTGCAGAGCCGTTCGCAGACACCGGGGCCGGACCGACCGTAGGTGCCAGCGAAGCCTTCGAGGCCGACATCGAGGAGGCGGCGAAGACGGTCCTTCCCGAAGCCGGCTGGCAGCGAGCCGCTGCCAAGCAGTTGCTGCGCAAGCGCCTCAATGGCCACAGGGCGGGCGGCGGCAGCCTGAACGGCAGCGAAGCGGCGCAGTGGCGCCAGCTCGGAGCCTTGTCGCTCCTCGACGATACCCAAGATGCGTTGACAGCCTACGCCAGGGCCGCCGACCTTGCCCCCGAGGATCCGGATGTGCAGATGCTGGTGGGCGTACTCTATCTGCGCACCGGACGGTTGGATGCGGCCGAGGCTGCATTCCGCCGGCAGATGAGCCTCGCCGACGCAACAGCCGGCGGCGAAGCGACCAGGTACCGCGCGGGCACGATGCTGGGCGATGTCCTCCTCGCCAAGGGCGCGCGCGATGACGCTCTTGCGGCCTACGAGGCCGCTCAGCGTGACGTGATGGCCTTGGCGGAGCGTGAGCCCGACAACACGCGCTGGCAGCGCGATGCTTCTGTTGCGCACGATCGCATCGGCGACTTCCTCGTTGTCGGCGGGCAGCTCGACCTGGCGCTCGAAAGCTATCGGCGCAGCCTTGCGATCGCCGACGCCCTGGCCAAACGCGATCCCGCCAATCCAGGTTGGCAACACGACCTGTCGGTAGCTCACGACCGCATCGGCGAGGCGCTGGAGTCCAAGGGCGACCTGGATGGCGCGATCGAGAGCTACCGCTGCGGCTTGGCGCTTGCGGAAGGGCTGATGCGGCGCGAGCCGGAGCGGCCGGATTGGCGATGGGACGTCTCCGTCAGCCTGGATCGGATCGGCGACGTCCTGGTGGCCAAGGGCAAGACGGGCGAGGCGCTGGAGGCGTATCACCGCGGGCTGGAGATCGCCGAGGCGCTGGTGGAGGCCGAACCCACGCGCACAGCGTGGCAGCGGGACCTTGCCGTCAGCTTTCACAAGATCGGCACACTCGAGGCGCGGTGCGGCCGCGATGACGCAGCGCGTGAGCTGCTGGAAAAGGGGCGCGCGATCATCGCGCGGCTGGCCCGCATCGCGCACTACCAGGCGCAGTGGCGCTCAGACCTGACCAAGTTCGATGATGCGCTCAGAAGTCTGGGGCCGTGAGCGGATTTGACGGCGCGCCGGTGGCCCTCGAGCACTATTTCTTTGCTGGCTTTTTCTGCGCAACCGTTTCGGCGGGCTTGTCGGCTGCCGGCGGGGACGCGGGCGCCTTGGTGGCCTCGGGCGCAAAGGTGTTGGAGGCCGTGCCGAACACCTGCTGGTTGGGACGCGTCGTGGTGGCACCGGCGCCGAATGCAGCGGAATCGGCGTGCAGCGCCTTGGCGGTGTCGCCGATGGCGACCGAGGAAGGGCACGATCTGGCGCCGAGGCGACTTGCTCGCGTTAAAGTGAACCGCGGTCGATGCCGGCGTTGCCGGCCGGCCCGCTGGTGGTGCCGGCCGCCGGGCCGCCACGAGCCGGGTTGCCGTTGCCGGCCACACCCTCGGGCGGGCTGTTGGTGCCCAGGCGGTCGGATGTGATGCTGGGGCTGTCGTCCGGCGTGTTCACCTGGCCATGCGCTGAGCTGCCGTTGGGGCCGGCAGCCGTGCCCGTCCCGCTCGCCGGATCGGTGCTGGCGCCGCCTGCGGTGCCACCGCTGCCACGAGCAGGGCCGGCAATGCCGCCCATGGTGCCATCCCCGCCCTCGGCCGGCCCGGCGGCGCCGATCGCTCCACCGTCAGCCGTCCTGAGTTGGTGGCGCGCCGGAGCGGCGCTAGCAACGGCCGGCGATCCGGTTGTTGAACCGCTGCCGACCTGCGACGTGGGGCCACCGGCGCTGCCCAAACCAAGTCCTGCAGCTTGGACTGGACCCGGCGCGAACATTGCAGCAGCTGCCAGGATGGCCACAGCACCCGCCTTGCGGAACTCGACGTGCCAGGACGATGCGTGGAAGCGGTCCCGCCCTGGGGGCCTGTGGGAAGTCCTCGCCATGGTGAACACCTTTCTCTCGCCGCGCGTCATTGGCGCGGCCTCCGGATCCGATCGCTACCGATGTTCAGCCGCAAGAGCGGGAGATTCGAACAGAGCAATCCAGAAGAAGACACTCTGCGCTCAAGATCTGCCTCGCCGCTCGGCCTCTTGCGGCAACTCGTGATTGGAATACTGATTCGCCGACGACTGACTATGCGTCCAAAATTATTTGGAGCGGGAAATGCAAAGCAGTAACGGATATTCAAATGACAACATTTATAGGTTTGGCGTGCGAATAGAAAAACAGTATGGGATCATATATCCGATGTACTCCTAAGGCTTTGGCAGCGAGCAATCGGCAGCCGTCAGGTCGAAGTTCCCTCGCGAGTCGAAGCACGCATAGAGCTGATGCACGAAGTTGGCGTAGGCCTGCCCCTTCTCCGCGACGGACACAACGCCCTTCTCGTCGATCTCGCACGGGTTCATGATCTCGCAAGGGGCGCCGTCGGCAACGTAGCCGGTGCTGAGGACGCCGATCACCTCGCTGGTGTCCTCGCGTATGACCGGCGAACCGGAGCTGCCGCGACGGGCGTTGCAGTCTGTGGTGAGGCGCAGGACGGGCCCAAAGGTCCAACGCATCTCCCGCAGCTTTGGCACCGTCCCGCCCGTCGAGCACGTGGTGTCGGTTTGGTGCAGCGCGGACGGCAAGCGCACTTTCGTCCCGGCCGGAATCCGCCCGTCGGCTGCGATCATGAGCGGCGTGGTACCGGTGCGCCCTTCGATCTCCTCGTAGGTCTCGGTCAGCCGGTAGATCGCAATGTCCAGATCGGTCATTGTCGCATACATGAGCTCGTCGGCGCTGAGGCATGCCCTGGGCGCTGCGGCGTTGCCGGTATCGAGGGTGAAGCTCCGGCGCTCCTCGAGGTGGCGAAGCACCTCGCCGGGCGCCGGAACGACGAAGCGCCGAAGTAGACTGGCAGTTCCCCGCCCCACGCAATGGCCGCTGGTGAGGATCAAGCCCCGCTCAGACTTGCTTCGCCCCTTCAGCGTAACGAACGAGGCCGAGCACGCGAAGAATTCGGCGGCACCTTTCAATCGATTGAGCAACGGATCGTCAGGTCCGCTCAGCCTGGATGCCAGGTTACACCTTAGGGGTGTTGGGTCCTTGGCTCCGGGCAACTCCTGCGCCTGCGCAACGCCGACAAGGAGCGCGATGGCAATATGCAGCATGCAAGACCTCCCCAGGGTTTGAACGGCTCGGCCGGCCTCACCCTCGCTTCTTGCGCGTGCGCAGGTCGATGATGCCGGCGCGGCTGCGCGGATCCTCGCCGGTCCTGAAGATCTGGGTCTTCTGCACCTTCTGCGTGCCCGTCGTCGGCAGCTTGTCGAGGAACAGCATCCAGCCCGGCGCCTTGAAGTAGGCGAGGCGCGCATTGCAGTGCTCGAACAGAGCGTCGGCAAGGCTGGATCCGGCCGCAACGCCGGGTGCCGGCACCACGCAGGCGAGCACCTCCTCTTCGCGCAGCTCGTCGGGGACGGCGAGCACCGCCACCTGCGCCACGTCGTCGTGCGCCTGCAGCACCGCCTCCACCTCCGCCGCGGCAATATTTTCGCCCGCGCGCCGGATGATGTGCTTCTTGCGATCGACGAAGAACAGCATGCCCGAGACGTCCTGGCGCACGACGTCACCAGTGTGGAACCAGCAGCCGCGCCAGGCTTCCTCCGTGGCGGCGTCATGCTTCAGGTAGCCCGAGAAGAAGCCGTGGCGCGGGGCTCCTTCGCTGTGGCGCACGACCAGCTCGCCCTCTGCGCCGGTGGGCACGTCTCGTTCCTGGGCGTCGACGACGCGGGCCTCGAAGCCCGCGAAGGGCCGCCCGAAGGCGCGCGTGTCGACCAGGCGCGGCTCGCGGCTGTCGGAGAAGATGCGCCCGGTTTCGGTCATGCCCCACACCTCGATCATGGGGAAGCCGAAGCGCTGCTCGAAAGCCGCGTGCAGCTGCGGCTCGATGCCGGCGCCGATGCCGAAGCGCACCTCGTGCCGGCGGTCGGCAAGGCCGGGCGGCTGGTTCAGAAGCATGGGAGCGACCATGCCGAGATAGTGGATGATGGTGGCCCCCGTAGCAGCCACCTCCGGCCACCAGCGCGACGGCGAAAACCGCTCCGGCAGCACCAGCGTGTTGGCGGTCAGGATCGCCGCGGTTGCGGTGATGGCGAGATGGTTCATATGGAACAGCGGCAATGGATTGTAGAAGCGCTCCTGCGCCTCGCGAATGTCCACCAGGCCGCCGAGACTGCAGTAGTTGCGCGCCGAATTCAGGAAGTAGAAGTTCGAGAGCATGCACCCCTTGGGGCGGCCTGTCGTTCCCGATGTGTAGAGCAGCGCGCATTCCGTATCGAGGCCGGGATCGCCAGAGCGCCGGGGGCGCCCGGGGCGAGTCAGTTCGGCCGGAAGCGTCAGCGCGTCGACGACCGCCGGCGGCTTGGTTCGCCCGGCAGCGACCCCGCGTATTTCGGCCGCTCGGTGCGGCAGGACGACGGCAAGGTCGGCTTCGCTGTGCTCGACGAGATAGAGCAGCTCGTCGTGGCGATAGTCGGGGTTGACCGGCACGATGCCGGCGCCGAGCGCGTTCAGCGCGAGGTAGTGGAAGAAGAACTCCGGCCGGTTCTCCAGCAGCAGCGCGACCCGGTGGCCATTGCCGAAGCCGGCCCGCGCGTAGCGGGCCCGCAACCGGTCGACCTCGCCCGCCGCCGCTGCATACGAGAACGCGACGCCACTGGGATGCCAGTTGCGGTCCGGACGCGCGGGCACAATCAGGAAAGGCTGTTGACCGTGCGCTGCGGCCGTCGCCGCAAAGGCCTCTGCAACCGTGCTCGCCATCGCTGGCACTTCTTCCCTTGCCGAGGACACCCGAATTTGTTCGGCAACGCTAGAGCAGTTTCGCCATGAGATGAAGCTTGGCTGTGCCGAACCGCGGGTGTAGGCCGGGGGGGGGAGCGTCCGGGGAGGCTCGCATGAAACCGTTCGTGGTCCTCAACCCCAATGCGGGCAGGGGGCGCGTGCGCCGCGCCTGGCCTGGATTGGCTGGGCAGTTGCGCAGCATCCTCGGTCCCTTCGAATTGGCGACGACCAGCGCCCGCGGCGACGCCATTCGGCTGGTCCAGCGGGCGGTGGCGGACGGAACTTCGTGCGTGATTGCCGTCGGCGGCGACGGCACGATCAGCGAGGCCGTGAACGGCATGTGCAACGGCGCCGACCCGCCCGCAGGCGATGTGACTTTGGGCGCCATTGCTTGCGGAACCGGCAATGACTTGGCACGCATGTTCGGCGTCGGTGCGGGGCCCGATGCCTCGCTGGCCCGGCTCGCCGAGAAGCGGCGGCGGCGCATCGATTTGGGACGCATCGATTTTGTCGACCACGGCGGCCACAAAGCGTCGCGCTGGTTCGTCAACATCGCGAGCTTCGGCCTGTCGGGAGCGGTCAACGACGCCGTGAGCCGCGCGAGACTGACCAGGATGCTGGGCGGACGCGCGGCCTTTTTCATTCACAGCTGGCGCGAGATGCGGCGGTTCGTGGGCCGGCGCGTCCTGCTCCAACCGGACGATGGCGAGCCCATTGAGGAGTTCATCTCGATGGTGGCGGTCGCCAACTGCCGCTACTTCGCCGGCGGCATGAAGATTGCCCCACATGCCGATCCGGCCGATGGGCGGCTCGAGATCGTCGTTCTGCGCCAGAACCCTCGGGTTCGCATGACCGAGATGCGCCTCGTCTACTCGGGTGCGCACCTGTCGCATCCCGCGGTCAGGGTCATGCGCGGCCGCTCTCTCTCGGTGCGGCCGACGGACGGGCGGGCTGTGCTGCTGGACGTGGACGGCGAACTCCCTGGCCGGCTGCCGGCAACCTTCAGCGTGGTGCCCGACGCGCTCACGCTGCTCTGGTAGGAACGCAAGAAGACGGCGTTGCGTTTGCGTGTCGGCGATCTCACGGGGGCCGGAGCGGCGAACTAGCAGAAAACCCCGGCCGGAAATCAGGAGAAAGCCTGATGCCGGGCGTCGCGTCTTTCCCTTACCAAGGTAGGGCAAAACGATGGTCCGCACCACGGCGTCGTTCCGAGAGCCTCGGCGCCCGTAGGGGAATCAGCGCCATGCACACCAGACAAGGCGACCTCTCCACTCTGCTCTCCGCCCACGGCCTCCACGCCCTCACCAGGAACTGGTGGCTGCTGCTGTTGCGGGGGATCGTCAGCATCATCTTCGGGGTCGTTGCATTCTCATGGCCGGGATTAACCGTCGTGGCGCTCGCCCTCCTCTTCGGCGCGTTCGCACTGGCTGACGGTGTCCTCTCCCTTATCGCCGCCGTAACCGGTAGCGACAGATCGACCCCTACATGGTGGCTCGCGCTGGTCGGTCTGCTCGGCATCGCCGCCGGCGTCATCGCGTTCCTCTGGCCCGGGAAGACGGCCTTCGCGCTCGTCATCATCATCGGCGCCTGGGCGCTCACGATCGGCATCTTCGAGATCATCGGCGCGATAAGGCTGCGCCACGAGATCGACGACGAGTGGTGGCTGATCGCGGCGGGCATCCTCTCCGTGATTTTTGGCCTCGCCGTATTGATCTCGCCGGGAGCGGGCGCGCTGGCGTTGGTCTGGCTTATCGCCGCGTATTCCATTCTCGCCGGCATCCTGATGATCGCCTTCTCGTTTCGCCTCAAGGGCGTCCACGACAGGACTGGAAGCATCGAAAAATGATCGTCCTGCAGTGATCCATAACAGGCGGCCGCGATCTCACCGCGGCCGCAGAAGCTGCCGGGCCGGCGTACGCAGCATCGAGAACTCGATATTGGTGGAGCTCCCGACATGAAGCGTCCCAAGCTAAGCCGCCGCAACTTTCTCGCAGCCTCGGCCGGAGCCGGCGTTTGCGGCTGGTCCGGCGCCTCGGCGCAGCAGGCACCGGACCAGTCCGGTGCCTCCGCTCAAGCGGCGCCGAAGGATCAATTGCCGTCCTGGAACGGCGGCGCCGTCAGGACGTCGATCGCCGATTTCGTCGCCCGCGTGACGGCCAAGGGCGGGCCGGACTACGTGCCGCCGCCCGAGCGCATCGCCACCTTCGACAACGACGGCACGCTGTGGGCCGAGCAGCCGATCTATATCCAGCTCCAGTTCGCGCTCGACCGCGTGAAGGCGCTCGCTTCCCAGCATCCGGAGTGGAAGGAGACGCAGCCGTTCAAGGCGGTTCTCGAGGGCGATCATCAGGCGCTGGCGACCGCCGGCGAGAGGGGACTGCTCGAGATCATTACTGTCACGCACAGCGGCATGACGACCGAGGAATTCTCGAGGATTGTCGCGGACTGGCTGGCCACGGCCCGGCATCCGCGCTTCAACCGGCTCTACACCGAGATGGTGTATCAGCCGATGCTGGAGCTGCTCTCCTACCTGCGCGCGAACGGCTTCAAGACCTTCATCGTTTCGGGCGGCGGCGTCGAGTTCATGCGGGCGTTCTCGGAGCGGGTCTACGGCATTCCGCCCGAGCAGGTGGTGGGGTCGACGATCGCGACGCAGTACGAGATGCGCAACGGGAAGCCGGTTCTGATGCGGCTGCCGAAGGTCGACTTCATCGACGACGGGCCGGGCAAGCCGGTGGGGATCGAGATGTTCATCGGCCGGCGGCCGATTTTCGCCTTCGGCAACTCCGACGGCGATCAGCAGATGCTGGAGTACACCGCCGGCGGCAGCGGCGCCCGCTTCATGGGGCTCGTGCATCACACCGACGCCGAGCGCGAGTGGGCCTACGACCGGCATTCTCACGTCGGCAAGCTCGACAAGGCCCTCGACGAGGCCAACGCGCGGGGTTGGACCGTGGTCGACATGAAGCGCGACTGGCGCACCGTCTTCCCGCCGGAGCCGGCCGCGGGCAGCCGCGCCCTGCAGTGATACCCGTCATCCCGGAAGCTGAGGCGCTCGCGCCGAGGCTGTCCGGGACCTCGATCAACGAGTCGGACCCGGCAAGGTCCCGGCTTGGAGCGCTGCTCGCGTACCGCTCGCATCGCTCCAGCCGGGATGACGGGTGAGGGGGCCGAATAGAAGAGTGCCCCAGCCTGAAATCGGGAAAACGCCCGATGCCGCCGATCGCATGTTTCCCTTAGTAACCGGGGAGCCGTAGCAGCCCCTCGAAGGAGCGAGTCATGAGTAGCGATCGTTCAGATGGAAAGCCGCAAACCAGCCAGCCGCTAGGTAGCGGGGCCATCAAGCGGCGCGATCTGCTGCTGAGCGGGACCTCGCTGGTGGCCGCCTCCGCACTGGCCGCCACCGGCCTCACGCCGGCGGCCCGCTCGCAGCAACAACTGCCGGTGCCCGCACCCGCGGGCCGGCGGCCGAACATCCTCGTCATCTTCGGCGACGACATCGGCCAGACCAACATCAGTGCCTACTCGTTCGGGGTGATGGGATACCGCACGCCCAACATCGACCGCCTCGCCCGCGAGGGCATGATGTTCACCGACTACTACGCCGAGCAGAGCTGCACGGCCGGGCGGTCGAGCTTCATCACCGGCCAGGCGACACTGCGCACCGGCCTCTCCAAGGTCGGGATGCCGGCGGCCAACCTTGGGCTGCGCGCCGAGGACATCACCATCGCCGAAGCATTGAAGCCGCTGGGCTACGCCACCGGCCAGTTCGGCAAGAACCATCTGGGCGACCGCAACGAGTTCCTGCCGACCGTGCACGGCTTCGACGAGTTCTTCGGCAACCTCTACCACCTCAATGCCGAGGAGGAGCCCGAGAACCCCGACTATCCGAAGGACCCGCGCTTCAAGGCCCGCTTCGGTCCGCGCGGCGTGCTGAAAAGCTCGGCCACCACCACGGACGATCCGACCGTCGACCCGCGCTGGGGACGCGTCGGCCGTCAGAGGATCGAGGATACAGGTGCGCTTACCAAGAAGCGGATGGAGACCATCGACGACGAGACCACCAACGCGGCCGTCGATTTCATCCAGCGCCAGGCGCGCGCCGGCAAGCCGTTCTTCGTCTGGTACAACTCGACCCGGATGCACTTCGAAACCCATGTACGGCCGGAGTATCGGGGCCGCAGCGGCATCAGCGAATATGCCGACGGCATGCTCGAGCACGACGGCCACGTCGGCCAGCTCCTGAAGGCGCTCGACGATCTCGGCGTCGGCAACGACACCATCGTCGTCTACACCACCGACAACGGCCCGCACATGAACTCGTGGCCCGACGGGGCCATGACGCCGTTCCGCGGCGAGAAGAACACCAACTGGGAAGGCGCGTTCCGGGTGCCGGCGTTCGTGCGCTGGCCGGGCCGCGTCAGGGCGGGCGCGGTGTCCAACGAGATCTACTCCGGTCTCGACTGGTTCCCGACGCTGCTGGCGGTCGCCGGCGACACCGGCGTGAAGGACCGGCTGCTCAAGGGCTGGGACGCCGGCGGGCGCACCTTCAAGGTGCACCTCGACGGCTTCAACCAGCTGCCCTACCTGACCGGACAGCAGGACAAGTCGGCGCGCAAGGAGTTCTTCTATTTCAACGACGACGGCCAGCTGGTGGCGATGCGCTACGACAACTGGAAGCTGAACTTCTGCGAGCAGCGGGTCGAAGGCACGCTGCAGGTCTGGGCGGAGCCGTTCGTGTGCCAGCGGGTGCCCAAGATGTTCAACCTGCGCATGGACCCGTTCGAGCGGGCCTCGATCACGTCGAACACCTACCACGACTATCTGCTTCGCCATTCGTTCCTGGTGGTGCCGGCGCAGGATATCGTGGGCCGGTTCATAGAGACGTTCAAGGAGTTCCCGCCGCGCCAGCGGCCGTCGAGCTTCTCCGTCGATCAGGTTATGGAGTTGCTGCAGCAGCCCCACGGCGGAGAGGGCGTCGTTGGCCGGGCCCTGAAGTGATCGGTTGCGCGGTGCGGCCTGACGGCTCTGACGCCAACATTTGGTTCTGTGTCATCCCGGCGCTTGTCGCCGGGATCCAGCGCCAAGCAAGGGCCGGAGCGGGGGTTAGCTGGATGCCGGGAACAAGTCCCGGCATGACGACAGGGTGCGCTTTGCTAGGGTCACGACGCTAGTAGGTGACCGGATGGCCGACCTGCAGCCAACGCAACAGGGACCGGGCGGGCGCAGCCCGACCGAGGGCTGGCTTGACTTCGTCAAAGGGCCGGCGGGCATTGTCGCGGGCATCATGGCCCTCCTCGCCCTGGTCGGAACCGCAGTCACCCTCGCCGACGCAAGGTGGGCCCGTACCTACTGGCTCGTCCTCGTGCCCATCTACGGCGCCTTGTGCGTGTTCGCGGCCTGGCAGCGCACGGGTCAATTCAGCGGAACGGCAGCCCGGCAGATCCTGCATTGGCTGAGCGTCGGCGTTGCCATGGCCATCGACTTCGCCTTCCTGCAGGGCCAGCAGACAGTAGCCGTCACGGGCTTGAGCTCGCTGCTCATCCTGGCTCTCGGCTGCGTTCTCGCCGGCATCCACCTCGAGTGGCTGTTCACCCTCGTTGGTGTGCTGCTCGCCGCGATCCTCGTCATCGTCACCCTCGCGCAACAGTACCTGACCATTGGGTTCCTGATCGCCGCGCTGGCGGCGCTGATCTTCGCCGCCTATTGGGTGACCAGGAGCAGGGTCCCGCAGAGCTCACAGTCCCCACCTTCGACATGAGGTGGCAAGTCCCTGCGGGGTGACGCCGGCATTCGCAATATATCCTATATCGGACAGTCTGCAGTCCTCCGGTGCGAGCGAGACACATGCGCCGCAGAACGGAGCCTGCCAGGCTGGTGCGCCCGCCGTCTCCCTCAGTTCCGTCCGCGAATCGACATAGCTGTGCGCCCGACGTGGAAAACCTGTGCGCGGGGAGGCCGATTGTGCTGCGCCCAAAAGTGGCTCGCATCAGCGTTGGTGTTGTGCTCGCATGCGTGGCAGGGCCGGGCGCCGCTTGGGCGCAGGAAAAGAGTGCCGCCGACCTCGCCCAGCAACTCAGCAACCCGGTGGCATCGCTGATCAGCGTGCCCTTTCAGTTCAACTACGACGCACGCATCGGACCCGCAAGAGACGGCGAGAGATACTACCTCAACTTCCAGCCGGTCATCCCGATCCCGCTGGACAAAGATTGGAACCTGATCTCGCGCACCATTGTCCCGATCACCAGACAGTTCGACATCTTCCCCGGCGCCGGCGATCAATTCGGCCTCGGCGACGTCCTGCAGAGCTTCTTCCTCTCGCCGAAGGCGATCGGACCCGGCGGCATCATCTGGGGCGTCGGGCCAGCGTTGCTTCTGCGCACAGACACCGATCCCTTGCTCGGCACCGAGAAATGGGGCGCGGGCCCGACGGCCGTCGTCCTCACCCAGCAAGGCGGCTGGACCATCGGAATTCTGGCTAACCATATCTGGTCGTACGCTGGCGACTCTGATCGTGCCGACGTCAATTCCACCTTCCTGCAGCCGTTCATCGCCTACACGACCAAGGACGCCTGGACCTACACGCTGAACTCCGAGTCGACCTACGACTGGGTCGCCGACCAGTGGTCGGTGCCGATCCATTTCCAGGTCACCAAGCTGCTGAAAGTCGGCGACCAGCCGGTGAGCCTCGGGGCTGGCGTGCGCTACTGGGCGGAAACCCCGACCACGGGCGCGCACGACTTCGGCGCACGAGCCGTCGTCACCTTCCTCTTCCCAACGCAACAGAAATGAGGGCGGTCATGATCAGCCAGGCGGTTGCGTGCGATCCTAGGGGCGCAATGCGGCCGTTTCGGCGCCAAGGGAATGCTTGCGCCGTACTGCTGCTCGGCGTTCTCTTGAGCGTGCCGAACCTCGCGAGGGCCGACGAAGGCGGCGTGAGCTTCTGGATCCCAGGCTTCTACGGCAGCCTTGCTGCAGCCCCGCTGCAACCCGGCTGGTCGGTTGCGACGATTTATTACCACACCTCCGTCAATGCCGGAGGCGATGTCGCCTTCGCGCGCCAGGTCTCGCGCGGGAACCTCAAGGCGAACTTGACGGGCAGCCTCAGCGCCAACCTGGATGCGGACGCGGATCTTGGCATCGTCGCCCTGACCCACGTGTTCGCGTCGCGGGTCCTGGGAGGACAGCTTTCACTGGGCCTGTTGACGTTGGCTGGCCGCAACGAGGCCTCGGTGGACGCGACGCTCACGGGTACGCTGGGATTAGGTGGCCCTGGCTTCACGTTGTCGGGCGGGCGCAGCGATACGGTGGCCGGCTTCGGCGACCTGGTTCCGCAGGCCTCGCTGCGCTGGAATCGGGGCGTGCACAACTTCATGACCTATGCCACGGGGGACATACCGGTCGGCAGCTACAGCAGTAAGCGCCTGGCGAACCTAGGCATCGGCCACGGCGCGCTGGATGGCGGCTTCGGCTACACCTATCTCAACCCGCAAACCGGCAACGAATTTTCGGCCGTGCTCGGCTTCACCTACAACTTCGAGAATCATCACACCGACTACCAGAACGGCATCGATATGCACCTCGACTGGGCCGCCTCAAAGTTCCTGACCAAGCAGTGGCAGGTGGGCGTGGTCGGCTATGCCTACCAGCAGCTCACCGGCGACAGCGGATCAGGCAACCGCGTCGGCGGCTTCGAGTCGCGCGTGTTCGGCGTCGGCCCGCAGATCGGCTACGTCTTTCCGCTCGACAGCGATTACCAGGGCTACCTCAACCTCAAGGGCTACAAGGAATTCGAGGCCGAGCATCGCGCCGAGGGCTGGAACGTGTGGCTGACGTTCGCGATCTCGCCGGCAGCGCCGCGCCATGGCATGAAGTAGCCGCTGCAACCGTTTTCCTGGCATTTGGCCATGCCTTCGACCAGACGGGCGAGGGTCGCCTGCGGATGGCCGTTTCCTTTGACGCGGGGCGAGGGCTTTTTTGGCCTCGCTGCCGGGCCGGTGGGGGTAGGTAGCCACCCAAATTTTCAGCGTTCCTGGGCCTCGCCAGGCGGCAAAGAATCGATTTACCCGAAATGGGAAATAGGCACGGCTTTCGCCGCCTCCTGCAAGGCTCCATGTACAACTATGGAGTGAGCCAACCGGAGTTCAGGTGAGAATGGCCTCAGTCGGGCCAGCACGTTCACCCCTCGGCAAGCCAGCTGCCAGCCAGCGTGCGGGAATGGCCCCTGAACTCGGCGATGATCGTGCCGTGGGCCTCGTCCCGAACCGTGATGTCGTAGATCCCGGTACGCTCGCCGCGATGGCGCTCGCACGCCTCGGCCACGAGGCGCATGCCGAGCCGGCCCACTGCTAGAAAAGTGACGGCGCAGTGCTGCGCCACCGCGTGCCGTCCGTGCGAATTGCAGGCGTAGCCGAAAGCGGCATCCGCAAGCGTGAAGATGAACCCGCCGTGGCAAAGGCCGTGACCGTTGAGCATGCGCTCGGTGATGGTCATGGCGAGCCGGGCGCTGCCCGGGCCGACATCGAGAATCTCGATACCGAGTGCCTGGCCCGCCTTGTCGCCGGCCCGCTGGGCATCGGTGCTCAGGCGGGCTATCTCGCCGGCATCGCGCGTCACGCCTTTCTCCCGGTGAATTTTGCGGGCCGCTTCTGTAGGAAGGCGGCGATGCCTTCCGCGGAATCTGGCGAAGCGCCCGCGAGCCGCTGCAGATCGCGCTCCAGGTCGAGCTGCTGAGCCAGCGTGTTGGTCGAGGAGGCGGCGAGCGCGCGCTTGGTGAGCGCCAAGCCGTAGGTGGCAGCGGAGGCGAGCTTGCCGGCGACGGAAGCCACCTCGGCCTCGAGCTTGTCGTCGTCGACGCATTTCCAGACCAGGCCCCAGGCCTCGGCTTGTTCCGCCGTCAGCGGGTCGGCCAGCATGGCAAGACCGCGCGCACGCATGGGCCCGACGAGGCGCGGCAGCAGCCAAGTGCCGCCGGCATCGGGAATGAGGCCGATCCTGGCGAAAGCCTGGATGAAGGTGGCGCTGCGGGCCGCGTAGACCAGGTCGCAGGCAAGGGCGATGTTGGCGGCCGCGCCGGCGGCAATGCCGTTGACAGCGGCAACGACCGGCTTCTCCAGGGTGGTGATCAGCTTGATCAGCGGGTTGTAGGCCTCCTCGAGCATCCCGCCCGCATCCATTGCAGCGCCGGCCGCCAAGCCCCTATCCGCCAGATCCTGGCCCGCCGAGAAGGCGCGGCCGGCTCCCGTCAGCACCACCACGCCACACTCCGGGTCGGCTCCAGCCGCCGTCAGCGCCTCGCGCAGCTCGGTGAGCATCGCCCGCGTGAACGCGTTGAGCTTGTCCGGGCGATTGAGGATGAGGCGGGTGACGCTGCCCTCGCGTGAAGTCAGAACCGTCGCGGTGCTCACCGAGAGTTCCTCCAAGTCGGCGTGGACATGCATGGGAGTGTACCAGACCTCGGCTCCATCCACGCACATCCCGTTCACATCGACAGCGCGCACAATATCTCCGCCAATGCATCATCGTCGGCGGTCGCGGGACCAGCGGCCTCGAACTTCCCTTGATCCGCCTCCGAGATCGAATTGCCCTGCCTGCCGCTTTCCTTTGAACCAACTCGATGCGGACAGCGACCAAAGGGCTGGAGAAGCGCCGGGCTCTCAACCCCTTCAAGGATGGTGTGGCGGCAGCCCGCCCCCACAGGAATAGGAGCAACTCATGATCCAATCCCTTCCCCTCTCCGCCCCGCGCAAGATGCTGGTTGCCGCCGTCCTGGCCGCCGGTCTCATTGGCGTCGCCACAGCGACCGCTGCCCCCGCAGCCGCCAAGTGCGCCTCCGGGCCGAGCTGTTGGGGCTCGGTCGTGGCCAACCCCAACACGACGGCCTATGGCTTCGCCTACAACTACGTCAGCGGACGCGCCGCCAACAACGCCGCGCAGGCCAACTGCCCTGGCAACTGTGGCCTCTACGTGATCTTCAGGAATGCCTGCGGTGCCATCGCCGTCGGCAACAACGGCGTCTACGGCTGGGCCTGGAACAGGTCGCGCGCGAGGGCGCGCGAGGCGGCCGTGCGCAATTGCCAGAAGTACGGTTCCGGTTGCCAGCTCAGGGTCTGGTCCTGCACGAGCTATTCCCGCAGTTAGCCAGAAGCCGCGGGCCCTCGGAAACCCGCCGCAGGCCAGGGCGCGCTCTACAGCCGCGCGCCCTGGCCGCGCTCGCGGACCATTTGCGGCCCCTGCCGCGATGCATGTCGAACTCTGTCGGCTGTCCGACGCGGAACTGATACGGCGCGGCATAGTTCGCGACCACGTGAACCGATACGTATTCGAGGCTTTGACCGGACCCTAGTTAGGCCCCGGACGGACGTCCTGCGGAGCTGCACCCTAAGGGCGAGTGGCGATGACGGCGGCCGCCACCATCAGCGCGCAGGCGATCGCGAGGGACCAGGTTGCCTCGGCCAGGCCGATGGCCACGAGGAGGGCCGTGGAGAGGATCAGCGCAGCGTAGGACAACACGCCCAATAGCGGCACGTTGCCCCGCTTCATGCCAATGTCCCAGAACAGGAAGGCGGCGCCGAGAGGGCCGAAGCCCAGGCCGACGAGCGCCGCCCACGAGACCGTATCGGGCGGTGTAGTCCATTGCTCGAAGGCCAGACTGCAGACGCCGGCAAGCGCGGCGGTTGCAAGGCATGAGGCGGCGATGCTCTCGCTCGGCACCGAAGCCAGCAGCCGCGTGGCGACGGAGTAGCTGGACCACACCAGTGCACAGGCAAGGGCCAGCCCAAATCCCAGTCGCGCGCCGGCGAGCTGGGGGCCGGTGCCGAGCTTGTCACGCACGAGAATGGCGGCGGCGGCAAAGCCGATGAGAGCCCCGATGACGTGGCCCGGCCGCAGGCGGTGGTTGGGAAGCAGCCCTGAGAACAGCACCGTGAGCAGCGCCCACAGCGAGGTGATCAGGCTCGCTTCAGCGGGCGGCGCCAGGCTCAGGGCGGCGAAGTAGAGCGCGTGATAGCCGAACAGGCCATAGATGCCGAGCGCCAGGGACGCTGCGGTCGGCCTGAGCAAGCCCAAGCGGCCGCGCAGCCCGGCAACGAGCGCGATCAACGATCCGCCGATGGCAAACACGATGGCGGTGGTCTGGAACGGCGGAATCGGGCCCCTGAGCGCCGTTAGGCTGGCGAGCGTGGCCCAGAGCAGGATGGCGCCCGTCCCGAGCACGGTTGCGGCCCTGGACGACACGGGCTTACTCCCTTCCCAACTGTATCTGCCGCGTTGCAAGATGCGCGGCGCAAGCCCTAATGTCGGACCATGACGCACGCAATCGGCAATTCGCTCGAGATCGCACTGGCCCAGCTCAACCCCGTCGTCGGCGACCTTGCCGGCAACGCCGAGAAGCTCATCAGGGCGCGCGCCGAGGCCACGGCCAAGGGCGCCCATCTCGTCGTCTTCACCGAGCTCTTCATCACCGGCTATCCGCCGGAGGACCTGGTGCGCAAGCCGGCGTTCGCTGCCGCCGCAAGAGCAACCGTCGAGGCGCTGGCCGCCGCGACCGGCGACGGCGGCCCCGGCGTCATCGTCGGCACCATCTGGCCGGAGGACGGCAAGCTCTACAACTCGATCGCCCTCCTGGACGGCGGCCGGGTCGCGGCGGTGCGCCACAAGGTCGATCTGCCCAACTACGGCGTGTTCGACGAGAAGCGCGTGTTCGACGTGGGGCCCATGCCCGGGCCGGTCAACTTCCGCGGCGTGCGCATCGGAGTGCCGATCTGCGAGGACATCTGGAAGGACGAGGTGTGCGAGTGCCTGCAGGAGACGGGTTCGGAGCTGCTGATCGTGCCCAACGGCTCGCCCTTCGACTGGCCCAAGCCCGACCTGCGCATGAACGTCGCGGTGGCGCGCGTGACGGAGACGCGCCTGCCGCTCGTTTACGTTAACCAGGTGGGCGGCCAGGACGAGCTCGTGTTCGACGGCGCCTCGTTCGTCCTCAACGCCGACCGGCAACTCATCGCGCAGCTACCGGCCTGGGAGGAGGCGCTGGCAACGATCGAATTCCGCCGCACCCCGATGGGGTGGAAGGGCGAGATCGCAGCCAGGGCGCTTCTGGAGGTCGGGGAAGCGGCGGCCTACCAAGCCTGCGTGCTGGGCCTCAGGGACTACGTCGACAAGAATGGCTTCCCGGGCGTCGTGCTCGGGTTGTCAGGGGGAATCGACTCCGCCCTCTGCGCCGCTTTGGCGACCGACGCGCTGGGGCCGACCCGCGTGCACTGCGTGATGCTGCCCTATCGCTATACCTCCAACGAGAGCCTGGCCGACGCGGCGGCCTGCGCCGAGGCGCTGCGGGTGCGCTACGAGACCATCCCCATTGCCGAGCCTGTCGAAGGATTCGCCAAGGCGCTGGCCAAAGCTTTCGCCGGCAGCAAGCCCGACATCACGGAGGAAAACATCCAGAGCCGCGTGCGCGGTACAACCCTGATGGCGATCTCCAACAAGTTCGGCGCCATGGTGCTGACCACCGGCAACAAGAGCGAGATGTCGGTGGGGTATGCAACGCTCTACGGCGACATGAACGGCGGGTTCAATCCGATCAAGGACCTCTACAAGATGGAGGTGTACCGTCTCGCCCGCTGGCGCAACACCTATGTGCCGAAGGGCGGCAAGGGGCCGGCCGGCGTCGTCATCCCGGAGAATATTCTCGCCAAGGCGCCGACGGCGGAGCTGCGCGAGAACCAGAAGGACCAGGATTCGCTGCCGCCCTACGAGGTGCTGGACGATATCCTCTCTTGCCTCGTCGAGAAGGAGATGCCGCTGGCCGACATCGTCGCCCGCGGACACGATGCGGCGACCGTGAAGAAGGTCGAGCGCCTCCTGTATCTGGCCGAGTACAAGCGCCGGCAGGCGGCGCCCGGCGTGAAGATCTCCGCCCGCAACTTCGGCCGCGACCGGCGCTATCCCATCGTCAACAAGTTTCGGGAGGGGGTTTAGGCGTCCAGGAGCAAGAGCGGCAGCCCTTGGCCAACCTAGTCCTCAAGCCGCCGAGCGGCCGTCACGGGATTCGGACTTCGCTTTGAACGTCATGAGGCTGTGGTGGCGCGCCCAGATCCTCTTGAGCGCGACTGGACGCGATTTGGCAGTGTGGTCCGTGAAGCGTCTTGCAAGCTCGGCAATTTCAAGCTTGCCCACCTCAGGGTCGCGCTCGAGCCCATGGTATGCGGCGGTGAAGGCATGATCGTTGCCAAGCGTTTGTTCAAGGTGACGAAGGTGACGCTCGACGACATCCTCTCTCATCGTGGGCTTCTGCTTCCCCGCAGGCTTGCTTAGCGCGGCCCTTGCTTCGTCAACGAAAGGGCGGACGCCGGCTTGAGAGAAACGCCCGAGAAATACGGCAACCGCCTCGAAATCCTTTGCGAGGCCCGGTTTGCCGTAGTGCCTCACGAAGTCATGGAGTGGCGCGATTACCTTGAGTGCTTCACCCACTGTTGTTCCAATTGTCGCGGGCGCCAGCTTCGCTTTTGACAACCGCGTCACAGTGGCAGTTACAGTCGGCGAACGTGATGAAGCGAACAGCTCGGCAAGCGCGCGGAGATGAGCTGCGTCTGCCGGTGCCAGCACGGCTGCGCTCTTGTTCAACGCGTCCGCGAATTCCTTGACCTTCATGGCGCCTCACTCCGCTGCTTCCGACGCTTCCCGCAAATGGGCCTGCGGTGGCGGCAACCCAATTTGACCAGCAACGTACTCGGCTAAGTCGCCCAATGCATCCTTGATCTCTCTTTGGCGCTTGCCGTCGCCCATCACGAGATAAGCGATTCCCTCGTCACTGTCGTTGAGGAAGGCGGCTGATCTGCGAACAAAGTGGCTTTTCGCCAACAATCCTGTCGGGGAATTCCTCTGGCTGAGGGCGTCACGGATCATTGTCTGTGCATCGCGCTCTGCAATCTCATCGACGTTGGGGCTAACTCTCATCCCTACCACGCCCACGTACTTCAGCGCCGGACAAATGCCATTCGTCCTCAAGCGCTCGACTTCCTCGCAAAACGTGATCACGGCTTCAGCGCTTGGCTTGTCCAGGATCGTTGGGATCAGCAGATGCGAACCTGCACACAGCGCTTGAGCGGTGCTTGTCGACAGTCGTGGCGGACAGTCGATAATGACAACATCGAACTCGTCTTGCACGGCCTTCGATTGCAGCACCTCAGCGAGATTGTAGCGTACATCCTTGAGTCTTAACAGTTTGCCGATCAGCAAATCAGCAAGGAGTCGGCGCACGCTCCTGCTCCATCGCGGCCGGGTCTGCAGTAACCACTCGACGATTAGTCGGTTGTCGGCTTGCGCGAGATCATAATAGGCGGGAATGATCTTGAGCTTGGGCTCTTGCGGTACTGCCTTTGCGCAACTGACGAGGATGCTCGGCTCAAGATCGCCGCTGACGGCGCGCGACGCGAGGGAGTCTTGACCCTTGGGTATCCAGCCCTCCAAAAGTCTTAGCCCCATTGCTGACAGAGTTCCTTGAGGGTCCAGGTCAACGAGCAAGACCCTCTTGTCCCATTCGCGGGCCCAGACCGCTCCCAGGCTCGCTGCCAGCGTCGTCTTCCCGACGCCACCTTTGTTGTTGGCCAGTACGAGCACCCGCGTCATGAACGAACTGACGTAGTTGTCGGGCTGATGGGTCGGCTGGAGCCAGAGACCCTTGCCCTCGCGTGGGCCGTCCTTGGTTCGCTCTCGCGCGACGGCATTGAGCGCGCGCCTTCGGCTCGTAAAGAAATGCCAGATGATCAGGAGCCGACGCCAGACGAGGCGCGCGGCGATCCAAACGATGATGCCAGCGACCGCAACAGCGATCTCCCTTCCGCGATGCTCAAGTATCCAATGAAGCACTGAAGGAAGGTCAACCCAACCCATAACGTACACTCCCCAACGTGACACAAGCCCAAAATGCAGCGTACCACAGAAGGGCTTGCGACCGTGAAGAAGGTCGAGCGGCTCCTGTATCTAGCGGAGTACAAGCGCCGCCAGGCCGCCGGGCGTGAAGATCTCGGCGCGCGACTTCGGCCGCGACCGGCGCTATCGGATCGTCAACAAGTTCCGGGAGGAGGTGGCGCCGGGACACAAACAATAGAGGCGTCGCCCGCGCGGCAAGGCGCAGCCGTCAATTCCGGGGCGCATGGCGCCGCTCGATCAGGAGCCAGCGAATGCCTAGCCCAAGCAGCGCGCCCAGAAGCGCCGGCACTTGCAGCAGCAGGTACACAACGAACTCAAACGGAAACATGTTGTGCGAGGTCGGGTCGTAGAAGATTTCCGCAACCATGCCGACGGGGAGGGTGGCGATGCTGGCAAGCCCGATGGCGAACACCGGCAGCCTGGTCAACAACCCCGCCAATAGTCCCAACGCTGCCAGCGCCGCGAGGGTCTGCCACGTCATCCCCTCGATGCTCGTGCGCAGCAGCGGGAAAAGCGGGGAGGGTCTGAGCCTGGGTGCCGAGAGGCCCGAGTAGAGCACACACGCCAAGCCGGCCAAAACGATGACGAGGACCGCCGCGGTGTCCAAGGCGCGGCGGCGGAAGCCCGAATTGGTGAACATGCCAAGCTCCTTGGTTCGATCGCAATTGAATTGTGCGCGGTGCCAGCAACGTGCGCTGCTCGCCACGCATTGGTCGCGCGGCCACACAGAAAGGTTCAAGTCAGGATGATGAACCCCGACTCGACGCCGAGAGCGGAATCGCCCGGGGGGCATATGAGCCCGCGCACGCCTGATCCATGTCGGCAACGGCGGCGTGGATGTTCTGCCGCGCGAGCCAGTCGAGGTCGCCGGCGTGCTGCACAATGCCCGCAACGACCGGTAGCCCATGACGCCGTGCCAATCCTTCGAGCGAGAACGCCGACCACCAGGCGCGGAAGGCGAGCCGCGTCCAGGCGCGCTGATCCCAGCCGAGGAGGAGCATGTCCGGCGCGTACTTGCTTGCGGTTTGAGCAAGCTGCCACGGATAGAGGACGATGATGCCGAGACGTACGGGCCGCGCGCGTTGCCACGCAAAGGAGGCGGCGACAGGGGCAAAAGCAAAGACGACCGACCGGGCTGCAACGCCGCGGGCAACCAGCCGTTCGATGACCGCCTCCGCGAGCCCCGGCTGCTTGATTTCGACCAACAGCTCGAGCCGCGTCGGCGCCAGGAGCGACAGCGCCGCATCGAGCGGCAGCGCGGCCTTCCCTTGTGGCGGCGGATCGTGCGAGACCACGAGCGCGCCGGTGTCCGCTGCGCGGCAGATGTCGAACTCGACGCCTGCCACGCGCGCATCTGCCGCGGCCCGCTCGAACGCGGCGGCGGTGTTCTCCTCCGCGCCCTCCGACCAGCCGCGATGGGCGATGAGCTTCATGGCTTGTGCATAGCTCACGTCGATCACGACCGCCAACGATACTGTGATCGCGCTGTCCAATCGGTCGCATGGAACGGCTGGCTGAGTATGCGCATCTGACGCCGGCTGTTGACTGAGCAAATTCGGAAAAAACGATCATGAGCCAATACAGAGACGCTCTGCCGCAGATGCAGAGCCGCTTGTTTTTGACGGACGGCGGCATCGAGACGACGCTGATCTTTCACGAGGGCCTCGAGCTGCCGCACTTCGCCGCCTTTCATCTCCTCAAGGACGAGGCGGGCACCGAGGCGTTGCGGCGCTATTATTCCCGCTACGCCGAGATCGCCCGCACCAACGGCACAGGCTTCATCCTGGAGAGCCCGACCTGGCGCGCGAGCCCGGACTGGGGCCAAAAGCTCGGCTATTCCGCCGGGGCGCTGGCCAACGCCAATGCGACATCGATCGGGCTGATGCAGGAGCTGCGCACGGCGTTCCAGAGCGAGCGTACGCCCATCGTCGTGAGCGGCTGCGTCGGCCCGCGCGGCGACGGCTACGATCCGGGGACGGTGATGAGCCCGGAGGAAGCGGAGGCCTATCACGCCGAGCAGATCGGCGTGTTCGCCGGCAGCGACGCCGACATGGTGACGGCCATCACCATGACCAACGCCAGCGAGGCGATCGGCTTGACGCGGGCGGCGAAGGCGGCAGCGATGCCGGTTGTGATCTCCTTCACCCTGGAGACCGATGGGCGGCTGCCTACGGGCCAGAGCCTCAAGGAGGCAATTGATGAGGTGGACGGAGCCACCCGCAGCACACCCGCCTACTACATGATCAACTGTGCGCACCCGACGCATTTCGATGCGACGCTTGCCGGCAAGGGTGCGTGGCTCAAACGCATCCGCGGCATGCGCGCCAACGCGTCGAGGCGCAGCCACGCGGAACTCAACGAGGCGCCGGACCTCGACGACGGCGATCCCGTGGAGTTGGGTGGCCAGTACCGGGCGCTGGCGCTTCGCCATCCGCAGATCAACGTGCTGGGCGGCTGCTGCGGCACGGACCACCGCCACATCGAGCGGATCTGCGCGGCGTGTATGGCCACCCATTCGCCCCGTTAGGAGAAAACAGCGGAGCGTTGTTGAGATCGTCGTCGTGATTGGATTGATTGCGTCCCGGTGAGGCGGTTCGGCGTGCGGCGGCCATGCGTTCGACCGCGTTCGGGCGAGATCGCCTGTGGATGGCCGTTTCCCGTAACGCGGGCCGCGGTCTTTTTATTCCCCCTCAGCCGGGCGGCTACCCCCCCCGTACCGGCGCCACGACGACTGCAAGAAAACCCCTGCCCCGCGTTTACAAATCGGCGCAGCATCTGCAACCCACCGCGCCTGCCTGGAAGCGCACCCGACCTACATCGCGAGAGTCGACCAACCGGAGTTCGTAAGAAGAACCGGATTGGGCTTGCGGAAGCGCAGATTTAAGATATTATCTTTAATATCGTTTCGGTCACGGCGATCTTCATGGACTTGCAGACAAGCCACGTGCGTGCTGGCGCCGCTGAGCGCAATTACCTCGTGGGCCGCGCAGCGTCGCTGTCGGCGCAGATCGTCGCCGATGTACGCGAGGCGCTGTTCGCCAAACGCCTGAAGCCCGGCGACTTCCTGGGCACGGAGAAGGAGATCGCCGGCCGCTTCGGTGTCAGCAGGATTGTCGCGCGCGACGCGCTGAGGACCCTGCAGGCGCTCGGTATCGCCGACATCAGGATGGGCAGGGGCGGCGGCGCGCGCGTCGCACATGGCAACCCGCGATTGTTCGCCGAGGCCCTGGCGATCCAGCTCGACCTGACCGGCGTCAGCGCCGGCGAGGTTCTCGATGCGCAACGCGCCGTCGAGGCGCTGGGAGCCGAGCTTGCCGCCGAGCAAGCAACGGCGGCTGATCATGCCAGGCTGCGGCGGCTCATCGCCGACGCGGAAGCCAAGTTCGACGATGTGGCCGCGTTCACCCGCTCGTGTCGCGACTTTCATCTGGCCGTGGCGGAGGCTTCGCACAACCGCGTGCTCGTCGTGCAGCTGGTGTCGCTGGAGCACGTTGCCTGGCCGGGGCGCAACCCGACCCTGACGCCGGCGGTGGCGCGGCGCATTCTCGACGTCCACCGAGAGCTCACCCAGCTGATCGAGATGCGCGATGGCGCCGGCGCCCGCCGCCTGATGGACGAGCACGTCAAGATGATCCGCTCGCGCCGCGTGGCAGAACAGAAAAACAGCAGCATGGGAGGAGGCTGCTGCTGACGCGGTAGCTCCTTCAAGGAAATACCGGGATGAAACGCATAAGTAGAGGAGATGCAACAATGGCGAAGTTCATCATCGAGCCGCACTTCCGCTTGCAGGAATGGGTGGCCGAGGAGAAGGGCTATTTCAAAGCCCAGGGTCTCGACTACGAGTTCCGCGAGCTGGTGCAGGCGACCGCCGGCAAGATCCACGACAAGGGCAACAAGGTCGGCGCCTACCAGTCGTTCGAGAAGGGGCGCGCCGCCGATGTCAGCTGCGCCTGCCACTGGACGGTCGGTGTCGCGGCCTCCTCCGGCCACGGCAAGCTCTACCCCGACGTCTACTCGGTCGCTCCCTCCGCCGTGTTTGTGCCTGCGGACTCGCCCGTAAAGGGTCCGGAGGATCTGGCGGGTGTGCCGATCTCGGTCGGCTACCAGTCGGGCAGCCACTACTCCACCGTTCAGGGACTCGAACAGTACATGTCGGCCGACAAGATCGACCTGTCGTTCGCCGACGGCATGCTGTTCAAGCGCATGGAGCTGCTGCTCGACGGCAAGGCCCCAGCCTGCGCGCTGTTCAGCGGGCCCTACTACCTTGCCGAGCAACTCGGCTTCCGCAAGATCATCGACACCAGCTTCATGATCGCCACCATGGTGCACGGCAACCCCGACGCCGAAGACCTCGCCAAGTTCTTCCGTGCCTTGCGCCATGCCCAGCGCGACATCGACCTCAGACCCGACCGCTACACGCACTACTACAGCCGCGAATTCCCGGCGCGCTGGCACGCCGTCATGGACACGCGGCGCTGGGGCCCCGGCGAGCGCCTGGTGTTCGAGCCCTACACCAAGGAGGTGTTCGACGAGACGATCCGCTGGATCGGCGAGCGCGGCATCTTCGCGGAAACGGGCATGGGATCATGCCAATACGAGAGTTCGATCGCGAAGGTAGCGTAGCCGGCATGGACCAGCTGCTCGGGATCGCCGAACAGATCGCCGGCCGGCTCAAGGCGCGCCGTGAAACCGTAGCCGTCGCCGAGTCCTCGACCGGAGGGCTGATCTCGGCGGCGCTGCTCGCGGTTCCCGGCGCGTCGGCCTACTTTCTCGGCGGCGCCGTCGTATACACGCGCCAGGCCAGACGCAGCCTGCTGTCGATACCGGACAGCGCGATGTCCGGCATCCGCTCGGCGAGCGAGCCCTACGCCGCGCTGCTGGCGCGCACGGTCCGCGAACGACATGGGGCGACGTGGGGCCTGTCGGAGACCGGAGCGGCAGGCCCGGCCGGAAATCGCTACGGCGATCCCGCCGGGTATGCCTGCATCGCCATTGCCGGGCCATCCGAGCGCGTGCTGACCGTCAGCACCGGCAGTCCGGACCGCCAAGCCAACATGCGGCAGTTCGCGGCGAAGGCCCTTGAGGCGCTGCTGGAGGCGGTCAGGGATAGGGCGGGTTAGGCGACAGCCGTAACTCGCCGATACTCCCGTAGGGGCCAGCTGCGCGGGTGCATCGGCGCAATGCGGCTTCGCCTATTGCGCCCTACGTCCCCAAACCCAGCGCGAAGGCGGCGAGTGCTAACCCGCTGCACACGGCCAGAGTTGTCAGAATGCCCCGGTGCAGCACGAACAGCAGCAGGAAGGCCGTCATCGCCAGCAGCAACGCTTTCAGGTTCAGGCTTGCAAGGTCCGGCATGAGAAGGCCCAGCGGCCCCGCGTTGACCTGATGGAGACTGCCGAACAGCACGTGCAGGCCGAACCACACGGTGAGGTTCAAGATGACGCCGACCACGGCGGCCGTTACCGCGGCAAGGGCCGACTTGAGTTTCGGCTCGGCATTGAGCCGTTCGATGTAGGGCGCGCCGGCGAAGATCCACAGGAAGCACGGCGCGAAGGTGGCCCATAGCGTGACGACTGCTCCCAAGGTTCCCATCAGCCAAGGGTTGCCGCCCCCTCCGCGGAAAGCGGCGAGGAAGCCGACGAACTCGGTGACGAGGATGAGCGGTCCAGGCGTCGTCTCGGCCAGCCCGAGCCCGTCCATCATCTCGCTGGGGCCCAGCCAGCGGTAGTGCTGGACCACGTCCTGCGCCATGTACGCCAGAACGGCGTAGGCCCCCCCGAACGTCACCACCGCAAGCTTTGAGAAGAACCAGGCGATCTCGCTGAGCACATGACCGCTGCCAAATGCGCCGGCGAGGGCAGCGAGCGGGACGATCCAGATCGCCAGCCAGACGAGCACCGTACGCGCCGTTTGCAGCGTCGACACCGGCACGGGCGCGGCTGCTGTGGGCGCCGCGCCTCCTCCCCTCCAGAACCCGAGTAGAGCCGCGGCAATGACGATCAGCGGAAACGGCACCTTGAGGAAGAAGATGGCAACGAAGGCAGCGCCCGCGATCAGCCAGTCGAGGTTGCCCTTCAGAGCCCGCCTGGCGACCCGCAGCAGGGCCTCGATGACGATGGCGAGCACGGCCGCCTGGATGCCGACAAACAGGGCCTGGGCAAGCGGCAGCTTCCCCAAGCCGGCATAGAGCATCGACAGCGCCAGGATCACGAACGCGCCGGGGAGAACGAACAGCAGCCCGGCCGCCAGCCCGCCCTTCAGCCCATGCAGCCGCCACCCGACATAGGTGGCGAGCTGCATGGCCTCCGGGCCCGGCAGCAGCATGCAGAAGTTGAGGGCCGACAGAAAGCGCGGCTCGTCGATCCACCGCTTCTCGTCGACGAGGACGCGGTGCATGAGCGCGATCTGCCCGGCCGGCCCGCCGAAGCTCAGCAGGCCGATTTTGGCCCATACCCGGAGGGCTTCGCCGAAGGAGGGGGCCTCGGTGGGGCCGAGTCCGGCAGGCGCGGCCGCGGCAGGGATGCCGGTCATCGCATCTTCCTCATGTCGAGGCTCTGGCCGAGGGCCAGTTGTGCGTCTCCTCGGTGGCGTCGCGGCACCAGCGGTAGAAGGCATCGTACAGCCCTATGGCCGCCTCGAGCTGGGCGAGGTCGTCGCGGTACATGCGCGAATAGCCTAGCGAGGCGGCGAGCAGGCCCGCCGCCTGCGGCGCCAGATCGGGCCTGGCGGTATCCGCGCCGCGCACGATGGCCGCCAGGCGCGACAGCGGCTCCGACCCGAGGGCGAACGCTTCGATCATGGTGTCGAAGGTGCACGTCTCTCCGCGATGGCTCCAGAATACGCCGTCGATGTCGAACGGCGTGGCGTTGAACCGCTCGGCGACCGGCAGCACCTCGGACGGGTCGACGAACAGGAACACCGCATCGGGATCGACGAAGCGCCGGATCAGCCAGGGGCAAGCGATGCGGTCGACCTTGGGCCGCGCGCGGGTCACCCACACAGTGCGGCCGTGCGTATCACGCGGCGGCAGCTTGCCGGTCTTGACGAGCGGCTGGCCGGCCGCCTTCCAGGCCTCGAAGCCGCCTTCGAGCGTCTGGGCGTCGATGCCGGCATGCCGCAGCCAGGCCGCCGCGCCCTGGCTGAGCTTCAGGCCCTTCTGGCAGGTGACGATGACGGGCTTGCCGCGGTACTCCTCCTGCCATGCCGGGACGCTGCGGAAGTCGCGGCGGCGGGATGCCGGCAGGATGCGCGGGTCGCCGGCGTAGTCCTCGTCGGTGCGCACATCGATGAGCCGCGGGGAGCCCGGCAGGCCGATCAGGCGGGAGAGCTGGGGTACGGTTATTTCGGTAGTCGACGGCATGTCTGCGTCCTCCTCGGATGAGGGTTAGGACGCGATCTTTGGGCTGCCGCCTCACGGGGTAATCGCGGGTAACCCCTTGGTCCGCAAATTCGGGCCGGACCGGCCTCATGTCAAGAGGATGGGCGGATCAATCGCCGCGAGCGCGGGGCTGCAGGAAATTGTCGAGCTGTCCCGATGCCTACTTCTTCTTCGGGGGCTCGGTCTTGAACGGCTCGACCTTCTTCTCCGCCTTGGCATCGGGCGCCTTGGGAGCAACCGCGGTTGCGGCTGCTACCGGCACCACCGGCGTCGGCTGCACACTCAAGCCGAACAACCGCCAGCGGCCGTCCACAGCCTGGTAGAGCACCTCGAAGTCGACGCGCACGGGCTGGCCGGGGAAGAAGCCCTTGATGCGCACCATGCCGGCCTTTTCGTCCAGGACCGGCGCGTCGGTGAGCTGCGGCATGAGGATGGCGACGGCGGTCAGGTCGACGCCCTTGCCGGTAAGATTGCCGAAGATGGCGGAGAGGCGGGCGGCGGAGTTCGCGTCCCGGAAGCCGGGCGCCGCCACGTCGCGCAGCACCGTATAGTTGCCGGTCTGCAGCGCGTCGTTGAGGGTGAGCAAGGTCGTGCGCAGCAGCAGCACGATCTTCTCGGCCTCCGGCATCACCACCACCTGAGCGGGCTGTTGCGGTGCCGCCGCGGGGGCGGGCTGTTTGGCCACCGGGGCGGGCGCCGCAGCAGGCTTCTTTGCAGGCTCCTGTGCGCCACCTCGATCCGAGAGCAGGGCGAGCGCAAAGGTCATGGTGAGAGCGGCGGCAACGGCGGCGAGCGCCGTGAGAGCGAGAGAGCGGGAGGGCGGAGTCCCAGTCCGGTTCATGATGCCTCCTCGGAATGCCCAGCAGGACACCGGATTTGGAGATCGGCACCTCCCCCTACGCCCGGCAAAGGGTGCGGCACAAGCGGCAGCCCCCATCGATCCACAAGTCTCGCGTGGCGCTGCCGGTAGGGCCTCGTCGGTCCAACGGAGCAGCGCGTCAGCAGTAGGCGTCCCCTCCCCCCTGTGGGGAGGGACAGGGTGGGGGGATTGCAGAACATCAGAGGTAGGGGTTCCCCCCACCCCTCCCCGCGTCACGTCGAAGACTCGGCATGATGGGGAGGGGAATCCGCGCCGCTCACCATCCGACGCTTATGCCGGCGCGCGCACCAACCATGCCGGTCTGAGTGCCGACGCCCAGGCCGCCGTGCACCACCACGGCATGGCCGGTACCATGGAAGTTCCTGGACACCAGGTAGGCACCCGAGAAGCCGAGCGCGTTGTAGCCATCGAAGTTGCCCCAGCCGACGTTGAGGCCGACGGTCTGGCAACAGGACGACATCACCGGCTGCGACACCGCCAACGAGATGGCGATGCCCTCGGCCAGATGTATGTCGCGCTGCTGAAGGATGGTGATCTTGTTGTTGATGATGTTGATGTCGCCCGGGTTGCCGAGGCCCAGTTCGCTGATCGTGTGCGCCGCCAGATCGCCCGCCTCGTTGGTGGTGACGAGCTTGGTGGGCGCCACCTGCACGTCCTTGCTCTTTTGCGAGGTGATGCCGGGCATGGTGTATTGGTTGTTCGTAGTGCCGAATATTTGCTGGTCGGGCCGGGCCGTCGTTGCACCATTGCCGAAGGCCGCAGAATTCGGCAGCGTGGCGTTGGCGCCGAAGCCGATGGCGGTGGCCTTGTCGCCGGTTGCGATGGCGTTGTCGCCGACGGCCGTGCCGTTGAGGGACGCGCTGGAGAAGGCGCCGACGGCAACCGATCCGGTGGCCACGGCCCCGGTGCCGATGGCGATGGCGTTGGGACCGGTCGAGGATGACGTCTTGCCGATGGCGATCGAGCCGTCTGCTTTGGCGTTCGCGGTGTCGCCGATGGCGAGCGAAGAGACGCCTTCCGCGAGACTATTGGTGCCGTAGGCCGCAGCGTTGAGGCCGGCTGCCGTTACTCTGCTGCCGAACCCCATCGCAACGCTATTGGCGGCAAATGTTTGGGCGTTTCGGCCAATGGCGGCGGAATTGTCGCCCTCTCCCCTGGCTCGGTGGCCGACGGCGACGGCGCTGACGCCGGGTGTATTGGCGAAGCTGCCGACTGCCGTGGAGTCGGTGCCGGTTGCTATCGTGCGGGTGCCGAGGGCGCTGGCGAAGTCGGCCTGCGCCTTGCTGTTGTTGCCGATGGCCGAGGCGCTGTCCTTCGTCGCCAAGGCGCTCACGCCGGCAGCGAGGCTGGACGGTCCGGTCGCATCGGTGAGGTTACCGAGGGCCGTGGCGAAGTCGCCACTGGCATTGGCGGTGTTGCCGCAGGCCAAGCTGCTAGTGCCCGTCGCGGTGGAGCCAGCGCCTGTCTGGGGGTCGGCGCCGGTGGCGCTGACGCCGCACACGACGGCCGCTGCGGGCCTCGACATGAGCGTCATCGCCGCCGGCAGGGTGAGAACCGCGCACAACGACAGCAGCGCGGCGCGCAGCGGGCCTGGCCCGATGTTGCGGGCCGCATTGGGCGATGGCTTTGCAACGCACGAGAACGCTTGGAGTTCGCCGCGCCCGGGGGCCGCCCGATGCCCATTTTTCTTGCTAGTCATGATCGGTTCCTTCGTCAGGTTGAATGGCGTGCTTGCGGATTGCGCCCTCAAGCCGAAGCTATACACGCGTCGGCCGCCGTGCTTACGCCAGAGGTTACCGGCCTTTGATGGCCACTACCTCACCTGCCAATGCTGGCTCGCCAGCGAATTGCCGCACGAGTGTTGCCCGTGCTGAATAGTTTTGCGATCCGAATACTGATTCGGTCTCTTGATGGCCACCTCACTGATTGTATGACGGCGGAACATGCGATTTTAGCCCAGCTTGGCCTATTCGCGGGGTGCGAAGGGCCTAAGTGATTGATTTCCCACGATCGGGCTCCTGAAGGTCTTCACTACATGGGTGCGGGTGTAGGGGGCGCGGCCAGGGTGATCC
>Ga0247727_10000712_pt1 | contig 81482 bp, 62 predicted proteins | sample WisWelCaveWW1625_FD_202498 | JGI IMG/M metagenome (GOLD analysis project Ga0247727, IMG submission 202498) | Biofilm microbial communities from Wishing Well Cave, Virginia, United States - WW16-25 | ecosystem: Environmental > Aquatic > Deep subsurface > Groundwater > Cave microbial mat | place...
ATGGGTTTTCCACTACATCGACTTTCCAGCGAGCAACCCAGTTCTCGGGCTCATCGGGGCCGGTCGGCACCGAAGCCGTCGCCATAAGTCCTTGTGCGCGATTCCGAGCCCTTCAAGTTCGGCTAGGAGTCTGTACCATGAGCGTGGCCCGGCGAATGAAGCTCCAGGTGGTCTTGCAGAAGAGTGAGGAGGGGGGCTTCACGGCCTTCGTTCCCGCTCTTCCGGGCTGCATCAGCGAAGGAAACACTCGCGAGCAGGCGCTGACGAACCTGCGCGAGGCCATCGAGCTCTACCTGGAGCCGACGGAAGACGATCGCGATTTCGGGGAAGGCGTGGAGTTCCTCGAGATCGCGGTATGACCCGCATCCCCAGCGTCGGATACGACCGGGTCGTTCGCGCCCTTCGGCGAGATGGATGGGTCGTGATCCGTCAACGCGGAAGCCACATTCGGCTACAGAAGCACACTCGGACGGAGACCCTGAAGCTGACCGTTCCGGCCCACAGGCCCATCAAGCGCTCGACGCTCGCTCACATCCTGAAGCAAGCGCAGATCGAGCTGGATCGGTTCCTCGACTTGCTCTGACCCAAAGGCGCCTCAAGGCGTCTCGAAGATCACCTCGTCCCCGTCGTGGACCCGGATCGAGCCGGCGTCGCCGGTGGAGGTGAGCTCGAGGATCGGTTTCTTGTGGACGGGCTCCTCGCCCGCCGCTCCGGCGCCTCCCACGTCCGTGCTCATCTGCAAGCGTGATTCCTTGTCGTCACACTTCACAGTCACGGCGCATTCATCTCCCCAGCTCACGTCGAGGGCAGATCCGGCGTGCGATGCCAAGAGGCTCGCCACGCCGCCGGGGTCCGCTCCGTCCTCGAAGAGCATCAGCACTCCCTCACCAACGGCAATGAGGGCGTTGCTGTCGTCGTGTTCGATAATGAGCCCCCGTGCATCGGCGTTTCCCGGCGTGCCCAGGAGGACGCGCGCTGTCTCCTCGTCCCCATCTTCGGTCCAGGCGTGGACTCCGGCCCACGGTCCCGAGGTCGTCTTCTCCTCCTCGTTCGGAATCTCCATCGTCCGGGAAGATCCTCCGTCATCGACAGCGAAGCCGAAGAGGCTCTCAGAGGGCTCCATCTTGCTGCTCGACAAGACGAGGTGAGCCGAGCCCTGGGCATTCTGGAGCCAGAGGGTCGTGCCGGTTTCGTCCGCGCCCCAGCGGCCGCGTTCCTTGGCGTCGGGGCCGACCAGGACGAAGTCACGCGCGCGGACTTCGTCGGACGTGGACGAGACGGCCGCCGAGAGGCAGGCCGTGAGCATCGCCTCACCGAGCCCCATCAAGCCCAGGCTCATCTTGCGACAACGACGCTCCAGCTCGAGGACGCGGGTTTCGAGGACGGCTTCCGACGCGCTCATGTCTGCCTCCACGTTCCATCCGGGAACGAACCGGATGGCGGAGTCTAGCGAACCCATCGCCGTCCGGCGGTCTCGAGCTCGCGGTACCGGAAGCACCCGACCTCGTGGTCGTTCACCATGCCGACCGCCTGCATGAAGGCGTAGCAGGTGGTCGAGCCCACGAAGCGGAAGCCGCGCTCCTTCAGGGCCGTGCTGAGCGCGCGCGACTCGGGCGTCTCGGCCGGGATGTCGGCGAGGGACCTGCGCGCGTTCGTGCGCGGCTCGCCGGCGAGGTCCCAGAGGAAGGCGGAGAGCGAGCCGAACTCGTCGACCGCCTCGCGCACGGCGTGCGCGTTCGAGATCACCGACTCGATCTTCTGCCGGTGGCGGACGATGCCCGGGTCCCCGAGGAGCCGCGTCACGTCGCGGCGGCCGAAGCGCGCGACCTTGCGCGCGTCGAAGTTCGCGAAGAGGCGCCGGTAGCCCGCGCGCTTCTTCAGGATCGTGAGCCAGGAGAGCCCCGCCTGCGCCCCTTCGAGCGTCAGGAGCTCGAACAGGTGGCGGTCCTCGAAGGACGGCACGCCCCATTCGGCGTCGTGGTACTCGGCCAGCAGCGGATCGCCCGCGGCCCAGACGCAGCGCAGCTTCGTTTCCCCGGGGCGCCCCACCTCGCGAGCCCTACTTTCGCTGCGCTTCCTCGAGGGCTTGCACGTCGAGGAGATCCTGCGGGCGTCCCAGGAGCCGCTTGTTGGCGATCAGGTCCGCGCGGGAAAGGACATGGATCGGGCAGACGCCATAGGTTCCGACGGATCTTCGCTCCCATGCCGCGGCGAACTCCACCCCCTCGATCTGCGTCAGGATGTCGATGCGGTTCGGCGCGACCCCGATCTGGACGACCAGCCCCGGCTGGGACAGATCCGCGGCCGAGACGTCCCGCATCGGAGCTCCGAAGGCCGCCAGGGCCTTCCAGGCCCGCCCTGCATTGGCGGATTCGGGGTCGATCCACACGTCCAGGTCCTGCGTGAATCTCGGGCGCGCATGGAACGTCACGGCATAGGCTCCGACCACCAGGTAGCGAACCTCAGCGGCGTTCAATGCGGAGAACAGATCTTTGAAGTCGCGGTTGACCACGTTCGGATCCTTTCCAGACCTCCGCCTCGAGCACCATGTCCCACAGGAGCTCGAGGCGCTTCTCCGGGCCGAGCTCACGCCAGAACTGCGCGTCGAACTCGCGTTCCTGCTCGCCCTGGCGCACGAGACGGGCCGTGATTCGACGCTCGTTCCGCTCCTGCATGGATGCCATTCGACGCCAGCTCGGGCCAGGAGTCCAGCGCCGGCTCGGCCTAGTGCCGCGGCTCGAAGCGCAGCGCGGCCGAGTTGATGCAGTAGCGCAGGCCCGTCGGTTCGGGGCCGTCGTCGAAGACGTGGCCGAGGTGGGAATCACAACGGGAGCACGTGACCTCGGTCCGGACCATGCCGTGGGAGCCGTCGCGCAGCTCGGCGACCGCGCCCTCCTTCGCCGGCTCGACGAAGCTCGGCCAGCCCGTGCCCGAGTCGAACTTGTCGTCGGAGCGGAAGAGCGGCTCGCCGCAGGCGACGCAGCGGTAGGTCCCCGCTGCGTGATGGTCCCAGTACTCGCCGCTGAAGGCGCGCTCGGTGCCCTTCTCGCGCGTCACCTGGTACTGCATCGGCGTGAGCTCGGCGCGCCACTCCGACTCGCTCTTCACGACCTTGCCGGACGGGGGATCCGGCGTCTCATCGGGGGCTTCCTTCTTCATGGTGCAGGCGGTGAGGAGGGCGAGGGCCGGTGCGAGGAGGAGTCGGATTCTCATCACGGTCGAGATTGGATGTCGGGGGTCGCCCGAGGTTACCGCGAGCTGCCGTTCCCGCGCGACTGCCTCCACCCGAAGGCGTAGGTCCCCGCCGTGATCCCGACCAGGGTCGGGACGGCGTAGAGCTTCAGCTCCCCGAGCTGAGCGAGGGCGGTGCCCGGTCAGGCACCGGTGAGCGCCCACCCGACGCCGAAGACGAGCCCCGCGGCGAAGAGGCCGGGGGTCATCGGCTTCGTCCCGACCTCGATCGGGCAGCCGATCGCGGCCTTGGACGCGCTCTTCTTCAGGAACGCGAGGCCGACCGCCGCCACCGCGATCGCGACGCCCATGACGCCCCCGATGTGGAGATCCCGGAAGCGAAAGAAGGCGAGCATCGTGTCGTAGTCCGTCACCCGCGCCCGCGAGAGCAGGAAGCCGAAGACCGTCCCGCACAGGAGGAAGAGCGCGTTCATGCCCCGCCTCCGAGGCACCAGGCGAGGAGGTTCGCCGTCGCGAAGGCGCCGAGCATGAAGCCCATCGTCGCGACCAGGCTCGACTTGGCACCCTGGGACACGCCCAGGATCGAGTGGCCGCTCGTTCACCCTCCGGCGAAGCGCGCTCCGTACCCGATCAGGAAGCCGCCGAGACCGAGCACGAGCGCCTTCGCGAGCCAGCCCTCTCCGAAGAACGTCTCGAAGAGACCGATCCGGCTCTTGACCTCGAGCGATCCGGCGAGCCAGGCCGAGAGGGCCCCTCCCAGCGGCAGCCCGAGCAGGAATCCCAGGCGCCAGCGTTCCGTGTAGGGCTTCTCACGGAAGACGGGGAGGCCGGAGAGGAGCGAGCACAGGCTGCCGAAGCCGCTCGAGACGCCGAGCGCCTTGCCCGTCCCCCAGGCGAAGAGCACGACGAAGAGTCCGATCGCGAGTCCGCCGGCTCAGAAGGGCCAGGGGTGTTCGAACCAGGAGGAGAGAGCCATGCAGGGGATCTCGCTGGGCGTCCGATGGCCAGGATAGTCCGGCGCGCCGCCGGAAGGGAGTCTCCCGTTCCGGGACACGCGCTCGGGCTCGACTAGAGACCGCGCTCGAGCTTGCGCACCTTCGCCAGGTAGAAGATCACCGGATAGACCAGGAGCTCCATCAGGAAGCTGACGGTGATCCCGCCGATCATCGGCGCGACGAGGCGACGCGTGACGTCCCCGCCCGTGCCCGTCGCCCACATCAGGGGCATGAGGCCGAGCATGTCCGTGGCGACGGTCATGGTCTTGGGCCGGATGCGCTTGACCGCTCCCTCGTGGATGGCCGCCATCAGGTCGGCCTTGTTCTTCATGCGTCCCTCTGCTTTGAAGCGCTCGAAGGTGTTGTCGAGGTAGAGCAGCATGACCTGGCCGGTCTCGGCGTCCACGCCGAGCAAGGCGATGATCCCCACCCACACCGCCAGGCTCAGGTTGTAGCCCAGCGCCCACAGCGTCCAGAACGCGCCGATCAGGCTGAACGGCACCGCGAGCAAGATGACACCGACGCGGAACCAGCTCTTGTTCGAGACGTAGAGCAAGAGCACGATCAGCGCGAGCGTGATCGGAATCACCACCGCGAGCCGCTGGTTCGCCTTCTCCAGGTACTCGAAGCGTCCCGACCACACGCGCGTGTAGCCCGCAGGCATCGGCACCTGCTCTCCGGCGACGCGTTTCGCCTCGGCGACGTATCCGCCGAGGTCGCGGCCTGCGATGTCGACGAAGATCCACGCCGTGCGCTGCGCGTTCTCGCTGCGGATCATCGGCGGCCCGGGCGTGAAGTGCAGGTCCGCGAGCTGGCCGAGCGGGATCTGTGCCCCGGTCGGGGCCGCGACCAGCACCTCGCGCAGCGCGGGCAGGTCGTCGCGTAGCTCGCGAGCGTAGCGCACGTTCAACGGATAGCGCTCGAGCCCCTCGACGGTCGTGGTGACGTTCATGCCGCCAATCGCGGTCATCACCACGTCCTGCACGTCCCCGATGTTCAACCCGTACCGCGCCGCCGCCTCGCGATCGATGTCGATGTCGAGGTAATAGCCGCCGAACGTCCGCTCGGGGTAGGCGCTCAGCGTCCCCGGAATCGTGCGCATCGCCGTCGCGGTGCGCTCCGCGAGATCGGCGAGCACTTCCAGGTCCGGCCCGAGGATCTTGATGCCGACCGGCGTCTTGATGCCGGTCGAGAGCATGTTGATGCGGTTCTCGATGGGGTACGGCCACGCGTTCGCGACGCCGGGGAAGCTGACGGCCTGGTTGAGCCCCTGGTGCTGAGTGCCGTCGGGATCGGCCCAGCCGAAGACGAGCTCTGGCATCGTGATCGGCCGCTCTTCGGGCCAGAACGACCTCGTGAACGGCCACTTCAGCCAGCCGGGCCAGTCGCTGAAGAAGCGCTCGACCTTGCGCGCCCGCCACTTGTCGTGGTCGGTCTCGAGCTGCACGACGGTCTCGATCATCGAGAGCGGCGCCGGGTCGGTCGCGGTGTCGGCGCGGCCGATCTTGCCGTGCACGCTCTTGACCTCGGGAAAGCTCTTGAGGAGCTTGTCGCGTTGCTGCAACAGCTCCCGGCTCTTGCCGACGCTGATGCTGGGATCGGTGGTCGGCATGTCGAGCAGGTCGCCCTCCTCGAGCGGCGGCATGAACTCCGAGCCGATCTTCTTGATCGGGTAGATCGTCGACGCCCCGAGTGCGAGCACGATCACGAGCGTGATCACGGGATGCCGCAGCACCCAGTGGAAGAACGGCTCGTAGATCCGCATCGAGAGCCGATTGATCGGATTCCTCTCCTCGACCGGGATCTTGCCGCGGATCAGGTAGACCATCAGCACCGGCACGAGCGTGATGCCGAGGATCGCGCCCGCCGCGATGGCGAAGGTCTTGGTGTACGCGAGCGGCTTGAACAGCCGTCCGGACTGCTCGCCGAGCACGAAGATCGGAAGGAACGCGACCGTGATCACCAGGAGCGAGAAGAACAGGCTCGGGCCGACTTCTTGCGCCGCTTCGAGCACCACCGTCGCTTGCGAGCGCGCCTGCGCACCGCCCGCGACGCGCTCGCGCTCCCGCTCGAGGTGCTTGTGCGCGTTCTCGATCATCACCACGCCCGAATCGACCATCACGCCGATCGCGAGCGCGAGCCCGCCCAGGCTCATGATGTTCGCGTTGATGCCGAAGAGGTTCATCACCAGGATCGACACGAGCAGGCCGATCGGGAGCACGAGCACCGCCACGAACGCGCTGCGCACGTGCGCCAGGAACACGAGGCAGATCAGCGCCGTGACGATCAGCTCCTCGATCACCGCCGTGCGCAGCGTTCCGACCGCGCGATCGATCAGCGCCGAGCGGTCGTAGGTCGTCTTCACGAAAACACCGGCCGGGAGCCCGTCCTCGAGGTCGGCGAGCTTGCGCTTCGCGTCCTGAATGACCTTGAACGCGTTCTCGCCGAAGCGCGACACGACCACGCCGCCGACCGCCTCGCCGCGGCCGTCGAGCTCGCCCACGCCGCGCCGCGCCTCGCCGCCGATCTCGAGCGTCGCCACGTCGACGAGCCGGATCGGCGTGCCTTCCTCGCCGAGGCCGACGACCACTTTCGACAGGTCCTCGAGCCCGCGCAGGTAGCCGCGGCTGCGGACCATGTACTCGTTCTCGGAGAGCTCGATCACCGAGCCCCCGACGTCGTTGTTCGAGCGCTCGATGGCCATGACGACGTCGGCGAGCGGCAGCGCGAAGGCCTGCAGCCGCTGGGGATCGAGCACGACCTGGTACTGGCGCACGAAGCCGCCGATCGGAGCGACCTCGGCCACGCCGTCGACCGCCGTGAGCGGGTAGCGCAGGTACCAGTCCTGCAGCGTGCGGAGCTGGGCCAGGTCCTGGTTCGCCGCGACGAGCTCGCGGCCGTCGAGCGGGCACTCGCCCGGCTGCTCGAAGGCGCGCACCTTGCGCAGCTCTGCGCGCCGGGCCGGCGGCGCGTCCTCGGGGCGGGCGTACCAGCGCGATGCGCCCTCCTCCGGGCGCTCCTCGAAGAGCCCGCGCGGATGCTCCGGGCAGTACCAGCCCGGGTAGAGCACGTACTGGTAGACCCAGCCGACGCCCGTGGCGTCGGGCCCGAGCTTGGGCTCGACGCCCTGCGGCAGACGGTCGCGCGCGAAGTTCAGGTACTCGAGCACGCGGCTGCGCGCCCAGTAGAGATCCGTGCCGTCCTCGAAGAGCACGTACACGAACGACAGCTCGAACATGCTGTAGCCGCGCACGACGGTCGAGCCAGGCACGGAGAGCATCGCGGTCGTCAGCGGATAAGTGACCTGGTCGTCGACCACCTGCGGGTTCTGGCCCGGATACTCGGTGACCACGATCACCTGCACGTCCGAGAGGTCCGGGATCGCGTCGAGGCGGATGTGGTAGACGCCCCACAGTCCGAGCGCGCTCAGGATCCCGGTCAGGAGCAAGACCAGGAACCGGTTCCGGACCGAGTAGGCGATGATCGCGGCGATCATCGCTGCTCCTCCCGGTGCTCGTGGCCCGCATGGGGAAGCCGGGGCACGGAGGCGATCTCGCTCACCACGTCGCCGCAGGACTTCATGCTGCCCGGGAAGAAGGGATTGGCGATCGCCTCGACGCGCTGCAGCCAGCGCGCTTCGGCCATCGGGCAGCGCACGACGTAGAGCTCGCCTACCCGATCGCCGGTGCGCGGCGAGCGCTGGGCGAGCTCGATCACCGCCTCGCTCAGGGCCTCGAAGCGCTCGCGCTGCTCCCCGATCGAGAGCCCGAGCATCGCCCGGGCCTCCTGCAGGAGTCGCACGGCGATCCCCGTCTGGGCCTCGTCCCGGGCCTCTTCGCGCAGGGTTTGCGCCGCGGCGACGAGCTCGCCGGGATCGACGGGCTCCTCGTCCTGCTGCACCGCCCCCAGCCGCTCGGACAGGACCAGATAGGCGAAGAGCGCCGCCTCCGCGTCCGCCTTCCATTCCTCGCTCACCCCCGACAGCCCGCCCGGCGAGGTCGGACCCGCGCGCACCTCGGGAGCGGCCGCCGACTGCCGCTCGAGGAACTTCTGGATCGCTTCCCGCATGCGGCTCTCGGCGTCGAGCAGGAATTGACCGCTCGTCACCACCTGCTCTCCCGGCGCGAGGCCGGACAGCACCTGCACCAGGCCTTCGTCCCCCTCCGCGCCCAAGACCACGCGGCGCGGCTCGAAATGGCCCAGCTCGCGGCTCACGAAGGCCAACTGCCTCGTGCCCGTGTCGATGATCGCCTCGCGCGGCACCACGAGCGCGCGCTCTGCGACCTCGACGCGCAGGCGGGCCGTCGCGTACATGCCCTGGCGCAGCACGAGGTCGGGGTTGGAGAGCTCGAGCCGCACGCGCGCGGTCCGCGTCACGGGGTCGATGCGCGGGAGCACCTGGATCACCCGGGCGTCGAGGGTCTCTCCGGGCCGCCCGTCCATGCTGGCGACCGCCGGCATGTCGACCGCCACGTAGGGGAGGTCCGACTCGAAGACCTGCACGTCCAGCCACATGCGCGAGGTGTCTGCGATGCGCAGGACCGTGTCCCCGGCCATCACCGCCGAGCCCGTGAAGACGTGCTTCTCCACGAGATAGCCCGAGGCCGGGCTCGTGAACAGGATCGTCCGCGGCGCGCGGTCCAGGGCCGCGAGCTCTTCGATGCGCGCCCGATCGACCCCGTAGAGCTCGAGCCTGCGCGCGGCGGAATCGAGGATCGTTCCGGCGCCCTCTCGCGCACGTGGGTCGTCCGCCGCCGCCAGGCGTTCTCCCGCCTTGCGCGCCGCGATCAGCTCCTCGACCGCGACCTGGAGCTCGGGGCTGTAGAGCTCGAACAGCGGATCGCCCTCTTCGACGCGCATGCCCTCGACGTCGGCCTGCAGCCGCTCGATCCAGCCGCCGACGCGCAGGTTGACCTCGTGCCGGCCGGGCTCGGGCTCCTCCAGGGTGCCGACCGCGCGGATGTGCCTCGTGAGCGACGCTTCGACCACGGGGGCCGTGCGCACGCCCATGTTCTGGACGATGGCCGGGTCGATCCGCACCGCGGAGCCGGCCGCCACCTGGTCCGCGTACACCGGCACGAGATCCATCCCCATCGGGCTCGTGCCGGGGCGATCGGAGATGTACGGCGGGTTCATCATCGGGTCCCACCAGTACTCGACCTTGCGCTCGCTCTCCTGCGCTTGAGGGTCCGCCTCGCCCGTGGCGACCGGCGTGAGCTCCATGTGGCAGATCGGGCACTTGCCGGGCCGGTCCTGGATCACCTGCGGGTGCATGCCGCACGTCCAGAGCTGCCCGGGACGTGGCTCCGCCGTCGGTTCGCGCGCTCCCGGCTCCCGGGAGAGACCGAGCCAGCCCCCGATCCGGCCGTGCCAGTACGTCCCGGCCACGAGACCGGCCGCCAGCGCAAGGAAGAGCAGGGCCGCGAGCACGACTCGCCGGAGGCCGGAGCTGCGCGTGTGGATTCCGTTCTTGGTGTCCATGCTTCACTCCTCGAGGGCGGGTTTCTCGGATCCGGTTCGCGGCGCGGAGGACGAGCCGGGAAGGAAGAGCGTCTCCAGGTCCGCGCCGGCGAGCTCTTCCAGCTCGGCCATGCGCCGTTCGCGCTCGATCCCTGCCTCGGAGATCGAGAGGCGCACCTCGAGCAGGGTGCGCTCGGACTCGATCAGCTCGAGCAGGCGGCCCGTCCCGGCGCTGTAGGTCGCTCGCGAGGTCTCCAGCAGGAGCTCCGCCCTCGGCAGGACGATTCCCTCGAGGTAGGCCGCCTCGCGCTCGGCGTTGCGCAGCACGACCAGCGCGGCGACGAAGCTCGCGGCGCGCTCGAGCCGCGCCTGGCGCAACATCGCCTGCGCCTCGCGCAGCCTGGCGCGCGCCTCGGCGATCCCGCTCCGGATCTCGGGCAGGGTCGTGGGCAGCACCGCGACGAGCCCGACCATCCGCTCCGCGCTGCCGGTGATCCCCGCGAAGGGGTTGAAGTCGGGGAGATACGCCAGGCGCGCCAGCTCGAGGGCGTCCTCGCGGCCGGCGACCTCGGCCGCCAGGGCCGCGAGCTCCGGGTTCGCATGCGCGCCCGCGGCGAGGATCGCCGCGTCGTCGACGGGGAGCGGTCGCGGTTCGGGCAGGGCGGGCGGCAACTCCAGCGGCGCGTCGGGAGCGCGCGCGAGCATCCCGTTCAGCAGCGCGCGCTGGCTCCTCGCCTCCGCCTCCAGGTTCCGGAGCTCGTTCTCCGCCGCGCGCACCCCGAGCTCGGCCGCCACCAGGTCCCGCTGCATCCCGCCCGCGCGCGCGCTCGCGGCCGCCGTCTCCGCGGAGAGCCGCAGGAGCTCCAGGTCCTCCCGCGTGATGCGCATGCGTTCCTCGGTGAGCGCGACGTCGAGCCAGGCCTCGAGCACGCGCCGCTGGAGCTGGAACTTGGCGCCCAGGAAGCGCTGGCCCGCGGCACGCGCCTCCTCCAGCGCCGCTTCTCCCGCCTTCTTCACCTTCGACGGCCAGGCCAGGTTCTCCATGGCGTCGAAGCCCACGTTGATCGTCGTGCGGTCCCAGGCCTTCAGGCTCTCGTCCGAGAAGAGGTAGCCGAAGGACGGCGCGAGGTTCGTGTTGGGATAGCCCGCGACGCCGGCCACGCGCTCGACGGCGGCCTTCCAGTCGAAGTAGGCCGCCTCCAGCTCGCCGTTCGCGAGGAACGCGCGCTCGAGCGCGTCGCGCCAGGTCGGCCAGGTCGGCCAGGTCGGATGGGACGGGAGATCGGGGATCGAGCGCTCCTCGTAGGGCGCGTCGAAGGTCGCGCCCGCTTCGTCGAGCCGCGAGCGCTCCTCGTCGAGCCCGGGCGGAGCGAGGACGCAGGCGCACAGGAAACCTGCGCAGGAACAGAGGAGCGAACGGACTTGGAGCGACGTCGAATGGGCCATGGCCTTCTTCCTCGTGTCGAGGAGGTCCTGGGAGCGTGCGGACGGTGCTGCCGACCCGAGTTCGGGTCGGGAATCGCCGGCTCGACGGCCGGACTGGAGGGCGCTCGCCCCGGGCGGGGGACGAGGCTCGACACGCTTCGACCTAGATCCGCGCGCAGCCGAGGACGGACGCCGACCACGACCCGCCGAAGGCCAGCCGCCCGTTCCTTCCCAGGCATCCGCCAGGCTCGTCGAGGCTTCCCGGCGGTGCGGCTCCCCGCGCAGGGCACGCGTGTTCGAGGCCCTGGGAGAATCCCGCGCTCGTGCGTTCCGAGATCCAGCCCGCCAGGAGCAGCAGGTGGAACGTGCCCGAGCCCGGGCTCGTCGCCGGCGAGGCGTGGGGCACGCGTTCCGGGCTCCGAGCGCAGGGGCAGTCCGCGTCGCCGCCGCCTCCGCACTTCGAGGCGGGCGCCGGATCGCGCCGGGGGCAGCAGTCCTCGCTCGGCGCCTGCGGTGAAGTCAGGGGGCAGGCTTCGAGGAAGCACAGCAGCCGGCAGACGAGCGCCGAGGCTCCGTCGCTCGTCCCGAAGGTCAAGCTCGCCGAGACGAGCGCGACGATGAGATGGCGAGCCAGGCCCATGGATCCGTCCTACGGAGAACAACATCGGCTCGTGAGGCCGCAGTCGTCAAGGGGAAGAAGGGTGTACTCGCCCGGAGCCGCGATCCTAGCGTGTGATCGACACCCGCAGACCCGCCACGAGGTCGGTCTCGGTGGGGGAGTAGAGCTCGATCAGGTCGGCCAGGTAGGAATCGAGGTCGCCGCGATCGGGGGCGAAGATCGTCCCCAGGGACGCCTGGGCGCGGATCGCCGTGCTCGTCGCCGGGCCGACGCCCTGCTTCGTCGCCAGGGCGAGTTCGCTCGCGATGCGCTGCGCGTCGACGCGCTCGGGGAGCTCGGGGGTCCCGAACCAGATCGGAACCTTCGTCGGGTCGAGCACCGGGAGCCCGTTCGCGCCGAGGGCGGAAGGGACCAGCACCACCAGGTTGCCGCCGTCCCCGTTGTTGACGCGTTCGCCCGTCTCGCTGCCGGCGTAGAGCACGGGCTCGGCCGTCTGACGGCGCTCGAGCAGCGCGGGATCCGTGCGCAGCACGAGGATCCAGCCGCTCGAGGCGTCCGGCGCTTCGGCACGCCAGGAGTGCGTGTAGGGGACGTCGAGCGCGAAGGGCTGGGCGAAGACGAGTTCGATCGGCGTCGCGCCCGGATTCGTGGGCAGGGGCGATAGCCCCTGTCGCTGGGAACTGCGCGTGGCGATCACGGCGCCGGCGGCGAGCGTGGCGGCGAGGAACGTCGCGAGGGCGGTGCGCATGGGTTTCATGGAAGGCTCCTCAGTCGATCGTGAACTCGATCTCGTCCAGCCCGAGCCGCCCGACCTCGCTCCCGTGTCCGGTGCCGAACAGGAAGGTCACGCGGGTGATCGCGCGGAGCTCGAGTCGCCGGCCCTCGGCCTGGAAATCCGCGAGCCGGATGCGGATCGTCTCGAACTCGTTCGCCCAACCCTTGAGGCTCGCGCCGCAGCCCGAGCGCTGGTAGGGCTCCTCGATGCCGCCTCCGTAGGCGTCGATGCGGATGCGGCTCGTGCGGCCGAAGAGGTCCTCGAGCTCGACGGAGAAGGCGAGATCGCCGAGCGCCGAGGAGGTCAGCGCGTCGCGGGTGGCCTGCGCGGCGCGGAAGGAGAGGTAGCGGTAGGGCGAGAGGTCGCGCTTCTCGGGCGGCACGTCGAAGGCCAGGAAGGCCTCGGCGGACTTCTCCCACTCGAACACGATCCCGCGCGAATCGTCGCCCGGTCCGTCGAAGGTCATCCCGTTCATCGGGTCGCCGCCGACGGGATTGAAGGTCGAGGTGGTGTCGTCGAGACGGTCCTCGACGAGGCCGCGCACGTTGGACGTGACCGCGCCTCCCGAGCTCGAGACCTGTGGGCTCGAGTTCGTCTGGAAGTCGTCGAGCACGAACGTCTCGCTCCGCGGGTCCTCCCGGTACATGAGATCGACCACGACGCAGGCGCTCGTGGGGGCTCCGATCGGATGGAAGGCCTCCCACTGTCGCCACAGGAAGTCCTGGCAGGCGGGATTCCCCTCCAGGACGTACTTCACGAGCGGCAGCAGGTAGCCGCGCATGATCTGGTGCGTAACGGGGCGTCCGATCTTGCACGGCCCCTTGGCGACCGAGTTGCCGCCGCCGTCGTGGAAGTCTCCGTGCCCTGCGCCGTGGAGCGAGATCGAGAGCCGCGCTCCGGTGGCGCGCTCGTGCAGGTGGAAGGTCTGGCAGATGTCGCAGTCGGCGCAGCCGTTCACGTCGTCGTCCGCCCCGCCCGTCCACAGGTGATAGGTGACGTCGCCCGGATTCGACTTGTTCGTGCCGAGGAAGTCGGTGGGCGCCATGCTCGAGACGAGCTTCACGTCGGCCGCCGTGTAGAGCTGCGCGATCGGGTCGCCTTCCACGAGTCGCTTGTAGGCGCGCACCACGCCCTCGCCGCCGCGGCTGTGACCGATCCACACGATCTGCTGCGAGTCGACGTGGTCCTGGAGCACGCCGCCCGCGATCAAGTCGAGGTTCGCGAGGAACAGGTTCGTGTTGCGCAGCGTGGTCGTGGCCGCCGACTCGATCCCGGGCCCGGTGTTGTTCTCGTGGCTCATCACGATGTAGCCCCAGGAAGCCATGTGCTCGCCGATGTGGTCGTACCACTGGTAGTTGTGCCCGTTCCCGTGGCTCACGACGATCAGCGGGAGCAGGCCGAGCTGCGCGACGTCCTCCGGATAGTAGATGTCCTGGCTCTTGAAGCCGCCGCCGCTGCTGAAGAAGACCTCCTTCCACTTGTAGGGCCCCTTCGCCGTGAGATCGCCCACGACGTAGAAGCCCGCCTCGTCGCCCCAGCCGTCGACCCGATCGTCGGGGTCGAGCGTTCGATCGCGGTTCACGTCGAGCACGACGTCGTAGCCGATCCCGATCTCGGTCGTTCCCGTCGTGCCGGGGATCGTCCCGGGGTCGAGCACGATCACGTTCCCGAGCAGACCGCCCGGCGCGGCGGTCATCGTGGTCGGCGCGCCGCGCAGATCGGAGAGCGCGGGATCCGCGATCCAGTCGTCCTTCGAGCGGTGGCGCATCAGGTAGAGGTCGACCGTGCGGTCGGCGAGGTCGGGATCGCTCGCCGTGTCGAGCGCGACCTCTACGGCCGAGCCCTCGTTGAAGGCGCGCGTGAACGTGAAGCGCGGGTACTCGGGGAGCGCGACGCCGGCGAGGTCCTCCTGCAGATCCATGGCGCGCGTGAGCCGCGCGACCGGCACCGCGGACGCGCCCGGCGCGACGGCGGTCTTCTGGGACCAGGAGGTTGAGACGAGGAGGAGGCCGAGGGGTGTGACGAGGAGAGGCCGGATCATGCTCGCTCCGGGCGAGGGGTGGAGCCGGCAAGCATAGCAAGCGAGCCCGGAGGCGAGTGGGGCAGGATCCACGGTGATCGAGAGGATCCTAGAAATGCCTGGCGTCTCTGGAGGGGCCGAAGCTCCTCAAGCCGTCGTCAGTGGGGCTCGGCCGGATCGGAAGGCGGTGGAGGTGGATCTTCCTTCCAACCTTGCGGACGTCGAGGCGGGTACTGGACGAGAGGCAAGCCGCGCTCGCTCTGTCGCCTCTTGAGACGCTCGACGAGCTCGTGAAGGTCGTCGCCAGCCTCATCCAGGAGCCGCTGGCGTGCCTTGCGAACCTCGCGGATGATCTCGTCGTCCTCTTCCTCTTGGGTCACACCCTCATCTTCCCATGAGTTCTTGCGGAGTGCAAAGGAGGGGTGGTTCATGGCCTTGTTCTCTGCAGAGGCAATCGATACTGGAACGGGATTGAACGTTGGCGATATGGCGGCAGTTCCAGGTCAACAGGAAGTCGACCGAGCCGACGGCAGCAATGGCGATGTGGAGTGCGTCGACCCTCGCCTTGTGAGGCAGACAGCCGCTCTCGAGCAGTCGGTCGGCGAGCTCCTTGGCCCGGTCATCGATCCGCAGGACACGAACTCCTTCGAGGAGCGCCAATCGACGGCGTGACGTATCGCCATCCCCCAGCGAGGCTTCCTCGATGACGAGCTCGGAGCAGTGCAGATCGAATCCCGACCGCCGCCGAGTCCACCACTCGAACGTGAGTTCCTGGTGGGCTGCAACTACGAGATCGCGGCTCGGGCGGGCGGCGAGGTAGCCGAGGATGGTGGTCTCGAGGTAGACCTTGGGCAGCCGGGGCGGGTCCATGTACTCCGACGCGCCAGCAGTTCCTGCGCGTCGGAGGGGGAGACCGGGCTCCGCGGGTGTCGGTTACACCTCGTGGCAAATGCTCAGCCGCTGCGCGAGAATCCCCCAGTCAGCGTGGAGTTCCACCTTCCACGCACGCCCGCTCCGCCTCGAGCATGCGCGTGAGGCCGACGGCTTCGTCGATCGTCGCCTCGAGCACGCTCTTGCCCGCGCAACAGTCGAGGAAGTGGCGGATCTCGCCGTCGTAGCCCGTGCCTTCCTCGAGAGGCAGGCCGCGCGCCGTGCCTTCCTGATGGAGGAGCAGCGGCGGCGTGCGGCCGAACGCGTACTCGGCGGTCGCCTGCTCGAAGACGACCGTGTAGCCCATGTGGAACGGGAAGCCGCCCGTGTGGTCCCAGCCGCCCTCGGCCACGACGTGGGCGGGCCCGCGCTCGAAGCGATAGCAGGCGGTCACGTGGTCGAGCGAGCCCGTGGCGTGCACGGAAGTCGGTTCGCCGAAGAGCCAGCGCACGAGGTCGGCGTCGTGCACGTGCAGGTCGAAGAGCGCGCCGCCGCTGCGCCGCGCGTCGCGGTAGAAATCGGCCGACCAGGAGGGCGGCGAGGCGAGCCGGCGGAAGACGGCGCTCTTCACCGTTCCATGGGAGCCGCGCTCGATCGCCTGGCGCAGCCAGCGCCAGCCGGGCCAGAAGCGCAGGCACATGGCGGGCATGCAGAGCTTTTGCGTCCCGCGGGCGACCGCCGCCAATCGCTCGACGTCCCGCGCGGCGAGCGCGACGGGCTTCTCGACGAGAACGTGTTTTCCGGCGCGGAGCGCCGCGATGGCGAGCTCGACGTGCGTGTCGGTGGGCGTGCACAGGCTGACCGCGTCGACCGCCTCGTTCGCGAAGAGCTCCTCGGCCTTCGCGACGATCGCGGTCTCGCGCGGATCGAAGAGCGGGGTCGCCGCTTCGCCCTCCAGGTTCCCGCGCGCGCCGCCGTCCTCGAGGCGTGCCGGATCGGCGTCGGCGATCGCGACGATGCGATTGGCGCGTCCGGTTCCCGCCGCGGCGCGGTAGGCACGCGCGTGGGTGCGGCCCATGAAGCCGAAGCCGACGATCCCGATCCCGAGCGAGCGTTCCGAGCTCATCGCGTCCCCCTCATCCCATTCCCTGGGGGAGCTCGCGGCGCACGACGTCGTGGGCGCGGCGGACGTCCGCCGTTCGACTCGACCCCGCCTCGCGCTCGATCACGAGATCGCCCTCGATCGGGTGCTCCCGGACGATGCGGAAGAAGGCGCGCCAGTCGACCTCCCCCTCGCCGACCGGGACCTCCTCGCCCCACGTGCCGGGCACCTTCGAGCGCCGCGCGTCCTTGACGTGCATCTGGCGCACGTGCGGTGCGAGCAGGCGCAGCGCCGCGATCGGATCGCCCATGCCGTAGAGCAGGAGGTTCGCGGGATCGAAGTTGACGCCCGCGGCCGGCCGCTCGAGTTCCTCCAGGACCCCAAGCAGGGTCTCGGCCGTCTCCTGGCCGGTCTCGAAGGCGACGCGCACGCCCTCGTCCGCGAAGCGGTCGGCGATCTCGCGCATTCGGTCGATCAGGATCGCGCGCTCGCGCGAGGCGGGGTCCTCCGGCAGGAACCCGGCGTGGAAGGTGACCAGCTCGAGGCCGAGCGCTCGCGCCAGGCGCGCGTCCGCGCTCGCGGCGCGGAGGTTCTCCTCCCAGTGCTCGTCGGGCCGCACGCCGCCCGTGCGGCGGATCGAGGCGAGCGTCGAGTAGTCCTCGCCCTTCGTGGCCATCATCCCCGAGAGGACGGCGATGCCGGCCTCTTCGAAGGCGGCGCGGGTCTCCTCCGGGGACCAGGCGCCGAGCCGCAGCGGGTCGAGCGCGAGCTGCACGGCGTCGAGGCCGCAGGCGCGCACTCGCTCGGCGAGCTCGCGCGGCGAGCTCGGGGAGAGCGACCAGGAACAGACGGCGATGCGGTTCTTCATCCGGCGTGGACCTTCAGGGGGTTCTTCGCGGCGTCGTGATGCGATCCTGCGCCGCGAGCGGCCGGCCGATCACGTCGAAGGCCTCGACGTGGAGCGCGGAGAGCGGGCTCGACGGCAGTTCGGAACGCAGGAGACTGAACACGATCTGGTCGCGCCAGGTCCCGTCGGGCCAGGCAAGCGTGGCTCGCCGCAGTCCCTCGCGACGGAAGCCGAGCCGTTCGGGGATCGGCAGGCTGGCCTCGTTCTCGGGCTGGACGTGGATCCGGATGCGCTCTGCATCGAGGTGTTCGAAGCCGGCGCGAGCGGCGGCCCCGGCCGCCTCGACGGCGAACCCCCGCCGCGTCCACTCGTGCGCGACCCAGTAGCCGATCTCGAGACCGCCGGGCCCGACCCGCGGGTGCAGTCCCAGGCCGCCGGCGAGCGCACCGCTCGCGCGCTCGAAGATCCCCCAGTTGAAGTCGCGCCCTCGGTCGAAGGCGGCGCGCATCTCGCGCAGGACATCGACCAAGCCATCGAGGGAAAAGGGCAGGTCTGCGGCCCAGGTGAGCCAGGGGCGCAGGTGTTCCGCGTTGCGCGTGGTGAGGGCCTGGAGTTCGCGCGCATGCTGCGGCTCGAACGCCCGGAGCGACAGGCGTTCCGTGCAGAGCTCGTAGGGCGGGGAGAAGACGCGCTTCTTCACGGCGGGCGACAGTTTGTCACAGTCCGCGTGTCGGAGGAGCCCCTGCATGCCAAACTGTCGCCCCTTCACGACCCCCTTACCCATGAGCGCCACTCGACGCGAATTCCTGGCTCTCGGCGCGGGACTCGGCGCCGCCCGCTCCCTTGCGCGGGTCGTACCCGCCGCGGGCATTCCCCCTGCGAGCGCCCGGGACGAGCTCTTCCGGATCTCGCTCGCTCAATGGTCGTTGCACCGGCGGTTGCGCGCGGGCGCGCTCGACGCGCTGGACTTCCCCGGGTACGCCCGCGGCGAGTTCGGGATCGAAGCCGTCGAGTACGTGAACCCGTTCTTCCCCGACAAGGCCGTCGATTTCGACTGGCTCGAGAAGCTGCGGGCGCGAGCCGAGCGAGCCGGGGTACGGAGCCTGCTCATCATGATCGACGGCGAGGGCGAGCTCGCCGCGGCCGACGACGAGGCCCGGCGCAAGGCGGTCGAGAACCACTTCGAGTGGATCGCCGCGGCGAAGTTCCTCGGGTGCCACTCGATCCGCGTCAACGCGGCCGGGGAGGGAGCCTGGGAGGAACGTCGCGATCGCGCCGCGGATTCGCTGCGGCGCCTCGGCGACCTCGGGGGCGAGTACGGCGTGAACGTGATCGTCGAGAACCACGGCGGGCTCTCCTCGAACGGCAAGTGGCTGGCGGAGGTCATGCAGCGGGCCGGGCACTCGCGCGTCGGCACGCTGCCGGATTTCGGGAACTTCCGCGTCTCGCCGAGCGAGGAATACGACCGCTACGAGGGCACGCGCGAGCTGATGCCCTGGGCGCGCGGGGTCAGCGCCAAGTCCTACGCCTTCGACGCGCGCGGCGAGGAGACCACGATCGACTTCCATCGCATGCTGCGCATCGTGCTCGCCGCGGGCTACCACGGGCACCTCGGGATCGAGTACGAGGGCGAGGCGCCCTCCGAACCGGAGGGGGTGCGGCTCACGCAGCGCCTCCTGGAGCGCGTGCGCGACGAGATCGCCGCCGAGGACGCCGAGGAGGGGCGATGAGCCTCGTCCGGCTCGCGCTCGCACTCGCGCCCCTGGCGCAGGAGCCCGCGCGGCGCTACGCGCCGGAAGTCGAGCCGCCCTCGGAGGAGGGGCGCCTCGCGCTCGAGGGCTTCGAGGCCGCGCCCGGTCTCGCCCTCGAGCTCTTCGCGGCCGAGCCGATGCTCGCCAACCCGGTGGTTTTCTACGTCGACTTCCGGGGCGACTTCTACGTCGCGGAGACCTTCCGGCACCACGCCGGGGTGACCGACATCCGCGACCACATGGACTGGCTCGACGAGGACCTGGCGGCGCGCACGGTATCGGATCGCGTGGCGATGATCCGCGCCCACGAGGGCACGAACTTCGAGCCCGGCTACGCGCGCGAGCACGAGCGCGTGCGGCTCGTCCGCGACACCGACGGCGACGGTGTCGGCGATCTCGCCTCCGTCTTCGCGGACGGCTTCCAGGATCCCGCGGCCGGGATCGGCGCGGGCCTGCTCTCCTATCGCGGAGACGTCTTCTACGCCTGCATCCCCGACCTCTGGCGCCTGCGCGACCGGAACGGCGACGGCGAGGCCGACGAGCGCGCAAAGCTCTCCAGCGGCTACGGGGTCCACGTGGCGCTGCTCGGCCACGACCTGCACGGCCTGCGCATCGGGCCCGACCGGCGCCTGTACTTCTCCTGCGGAGACCGTGCCTTCCACGTCGAGACCGAGCGCGGGACGATCGCCCACCCGCTCTCGGGGGCCGTGCTGCGCTCGAACCTCGACGGCACCGAGCTCGAGGTCGTCCACGAGGGCCTGCGCAATCCCCAGGAGCTCGTCTTCGACGACCGCGGAGACCTCTTCACCGGCGACAACAACTCCGACGGCGGCGATCGCGCGCGCTGGGTGAACGTCGTCGAGGGCGGTGATTCCGGCTGGCGCTACGCCTACCAATGGATCACCGCGCCCGTGGCGCGCGGGCCCTGGAACGACGAGGAGCTCTGGCACCCCGCCCACGCGGGCCAGGCGGCCTACGTCGTGCCGCCGATCGCGAACCTCGCCGACGGGCCGTCGGGGCTCGCGTTCTATCCGGGCACGGGACTCGGCCCCGAGTGGGCCGGCCACTTCTTCCTGTGCGACTTCCGCGGTGACGCGGCCTTTAGCGGCATCCATTCGTTCACGGTCGTCCCGAAGGGCGCCTTCTTCGAGCTCGGCCCCGTGCAACCCTTCGTGTGGAAGGTGCTCGTCACCGACTGCGACTTCGGACCCGACGGAGCGCTGTACTTCACGGACTGGGTGCACGGCTGGGAGAAGACCGGCAAGGGGCGCATCTACCGCGCCTTCGACCCCGGAGAGCGGGCCTCGCCGCTCGTGCGCGAGACACGCGAGCTCCTGGCGGCGGGCGTGGAGCGCCTGCCGCTCGACGACCTGCGCGAGCTCCTCGGCCATCCCGACCAGCGCGTGCGCCAGGAGGCGCACTTCGCGCTCGCGGATCGCGGGCGCGAGGGGATCGAGACGCTCGCCGGCGTGGCGCTCGACTCGGGGCCTCTCCCTCGGCGCCTGCACGGCATCTGGGGGCTGTGGGTGGCGAGTCGCGCGAATCCCTCGCTCGCCCTCGGGCCGCTCGTCGCGCTCGCGCGCGATCCGGAGCCCGAGCTGCGCGCTCAGGCGCTGCGCGTGCTCGGCGACGTGCGCCACGCGGGCGCGGCCGGAGCGATCTTCGAGCGACTCGCCGATCCGGAGCCGCGCGTGCGGTTCTTCGCCGCGATCGCCGCGGGAAGGCTGGGGGGCGCCATGCCCGGCGGGACGGTCGACGCGCTGGCGCGCGAGGTCGAGCGCCCCGAGATCGAGAGGAATGGCGACACCGACCCCAATCTCCGCCACGCGCTCGTCATGGGACTCCTAGGGACCGCCGACGGCCTGGCGCTCGAGCGCCTGGGGTCGTCCCCGAGCCGGGCGGTGCGCCTGGCGACCGTGCTCGTCCTGCGCCGCAGGTCCGAGGCGCGCATCGCGCGCTTCCTCGCCGACGCGGATGCGCTGGTCGTGCTCGAGGCCGCGCGCGCGATCCACGACCTCCCGATCGAGGGCGCGCTTCCCGCGCTCGCCGCGCTCGAGATCCCCGCGGGTGCGCCCGATGCACTCTCACGTCGCATCGCGAACGCGCGCTTCCGGCTGGGGGAGGCGCGAGACCTCGGCGCGCTCGCGCTGCGGGCGGATCTTCCCGAGTCGCTGCGGCGCGAGGTCCTCGAGTGGCTCGCCGAATGGGAGAAGCCCTCGGCGCGCGACAAGGTCGTGAACGAATGGCGTCCGCTGGCGGAACGCGATCCGGCCGAGCTCGCGCTCGTCGTTGACGATCTCGTGCGAGGCGGACTCGCCCAGGGCCCCGACGCCCTCTTCCCCGCTTTCACGCGCCTGGCCGTCGTGGCGGGCGAGCGCGACCTCGCGCCGCTCTTCGAGGAGGCCTGCCGGGCGAGCGTGCGCGCGAGCGCGGCCCGCATCGCGGCCCTCGACGCGCTCGAGTCCTTCGGCGTCCCCGAGCTCGCGCGCATCGTGCGCGCGAGCCTGGTGGACCGGGACGGGGGGCTGCGTGCCGCCGCGCTCGAGAAGCTCGCGCGCTTCTCGGCCGAGGAAGCGCTGCCCGCGCTGCCGGCGATCCTCGAGAACGGCGAGATCGCCGAGCGCCGCGTGGCCTACCGCATCCTCGCGCGGCACGGCGAGCCGGGCGCGCTCGAACTCCTGCGCGGCGAGCTGGAGCTCCTGGCGAGGGGAACGCTGGCGGCGGAGCTCGCCCTCGATCTCGCGCTGGCGGTCGAGACGAACGGGACGGACGAGCTCGAGGCGCGCCTCTCCGAGCTCGAACGTCCGCGCCAGGAAGACGCCGAGCTCGCCCCGTTCCTCGACGCTCTCTTCGGCGGCGACGAAGAGCGTGGATCGGAGATCTACCAGCGCCTCGAGATCTCTTGCTGGCGCTGCCACGCGACGACGCCGGGGGGGTCGCAGCAGGTCGGACCGAACCTGGCGGGCGTCTCCGAGCGCCTGACGAGGCTGCAGATGCTCGAGTCGATCGTCGCGCCGAACCGGCACACGTCGCCGGGGTTCGCGTCGACGGTCTTCTTCCTGCGCGACGGACCCACGGTGAGCGGGCGGGTGCTCGAACGCACCGCCGAGCTCGTGCGCGTGCTCGTCTCGACGGGCGAGATCGTCGAGGTCGATCCGGCGGCCGTCGAGGAGGAGCGTCCGGATCTCTCGGCCATGCCCGAGGACCTGGTGAAGCTCCTCACGCGCGAGGAGCTGCGGGATCTGCTCGCGTACCTCGGCAGCTTGTAGGGGGGGGGGGAAGCTTGCAGGGGCAGCCTGTAGGATGGCGGCTTCCCGCCGGAGGAGAAACCATGAGCTCGTTCGTCCGAACGTTCCTCGCGCTGGCCGCTGTGCTCGCCCTGGGTGGCTGGTCCTCGGCCCAGGACATCCCCGGGCATCGACCCCCGGAGGCGGAGACGCCCGCGGCGCGCGAGGCCGGGCCGAGTCGCTCGGTCGTTCCCGGGAGCCCGCCTGCCGACCCGGACGACACCGTCCAGCGCTGGCACACGCAGGTCGAGCTCGCGCTCACGATCGGCACGCTCGTCTTCGGCGCGTTCGTCCTGGCGCTGCTCGGCTGGTTCCTCGGCAAGGGCCTCTTGCCCGCGGACTCCTTCCTCAAGCTCTTCGTGCTCGTGATCGTCGTCACGGCCGGCCTCTTCGTGGTCGTCGCCGGCTACACCCAGGACCAGATCGCGCCCATGATGGGACTCCTCGGCACGCTCGTCGGCTACCTGCTCGGCCGCGAGGCGAGCAAAGCGGCCGCGAAGTCGCACGAGGGCTCGACCTGACCGCCGGCTTCAGTGGACCTGGAGGTCGTGCGCGCGGGCGCTGACCGCGACCACGCGCACCTCGCCACGGTCGACGGGGGATCCGCGCCTTTTCGCGTTCGAATCCGCGGAGTCGTTCGTTTCCAGGGGCATTAGGGCCGTGCGACGAACGAAGGATCCAGGAAGGAGGCGGGTATGGACGCGATGCGATGGTTTGCGAGGTCTCTTGGGCTGCTCCTCACGGTGATGCTGGCCGGCTGGAGCCCGGCGGCGGCGCAGACACTCGGATCGCCGCCCAAGCTCCACGAACGATCCGGCGGAGGCAACCTCGCCTTGCGGACGAACGGCCAGGCGCCCGGGTTCCAGGGAGGAGCGGTCGTGGGCGGAGGCAGCTACCTGGGGCCCAAGGACACGGTGCCTCCCGGGGGCTCGGTTCCGCTCTCGGCATGGAGCGCGACCGCCAGTGCTTCCGCTTCCTGTGGTCCGAACACCACGCCCGTGCGATTCGCCGGGACCGGAACGGTCCAGTGGCCCGCGGCTCCGGCCTCCTTCCAGAACATGGTCTCCATCGTCTATCAGATCACCACCCGTGACATCGGGAAGGCCTGCGCCGGCGGAGCGACGACGGTGACGTTCTGCGTCCAGCCCATGTGTCGCAACGGGATCGCGGAGGCCTTCGTGTACAGCACGCTTCCTCCCCTTCCCGGTGGTGCCGGGATCGGCGTGCACCTGACGCCTTCCGGCTCCGCGCAGACGATCCGGATCCAGGTCAAGTGCGCGAGCTACAGCCAGTTCTTCCAGTCGCCCTTCGTCGCGATCGTCGTCCTCGTGAAGTGCGCCTCCCAGCCTCCGGGCGGCCCGGTTTGCCGTTGCTCCCCTGTGCTGCGCTCGGAGGGCCGCGGGATCCCTGCGCAGGAGGGAGGGAGCGTGGGCTTCTGGGTCGACTCCGGCGACCCGGCCATCGACCCCGGCAGCCTCGTGCTCCTGCTCCGGGCGCGTCGTCCGGACGCCGGTCCGGCGGACGTCCTGGCCCGCGGTGCCCAGATCGTCGCCGCATCCCGCTTCTCGGACGACTCGGGACAGGCTTGGTTCGCCGAAGTCGTTCCTCCGGATGCGCGGCTCGCGGGAGCGAGCTTCGTCTACCAGGCCTTGGTGGTGGATCCCGGGGGCTCGTGGAGAGCGAGCAACCCCGTCGAGCTCCATCTGCTCCGCTGAGGCGAACGAACCCGGTTCCTGCGACTCGGAGGAGCCGTCCGTTCCCTGTGGCTTCGGCTGGCCGCCAAGTGCGGCCAGCCGAAGCCTGTGCGCATGGAACCGGAGCCGCGACGTCGAGCCCTCGTGAACCCGATCGCCCCGTCCGAGACGGGACGCCCCCGCCATGACTCGGCGTGAAGCGACCTGCGAGCGGTAGAATGCGGCCACGGCGGAGCGACCGGCGCAGCCTGGGAGCCCAGGCACTCGGCTCGGCACCGCAGGAGGCGAACGATGTACGCGCTCGCATGGCTTCTCGCGGCCCTCGGTCTTCCCATGCAGACCGGGGCCGCGTCCTCGACGCCCGGGGAACGGATCGCGGTCGGGGAGAGCGTCTCCGGTCTCCTCGAGAGCGGAGCTCCGGCGCCCTCGGGTTCCGGGCTCTCGCAACGCTTCGAGCTCGCCGCGGGAGAGGGCCCCGTCACGATCACGCTCGAGTCCTACGACTTCGACGCCTTGCTGCGAGTCGAGAACGGCTCGGGGGAATTGCTCGCCGAGGACGACGACGGCGGCGTCGAGACGAACGCGCGGCTGGTGCTCGCGGAGGTGCGCGAGGGGCGGTGTTGGATCGTGGCCTCGTCGAAGGAAGGCGGCGGCGAATTCGAGCTCTCCACGATGGCTGGAGACGTGCCGCGGCCCGCCGGCGCCGCGCTCCTCGACGCAGGGATCGCCTTTCACAGCACGGCGGCCGAGCGGGCGCTCGGGCGTGGCGACAAGAAGGCGGTGGCGGCGCATCGCCTCGAGGAAGGGAATCGCAGGTACTCGCGCTCACAGTTCAGGGGGGCGGAGACGGCTTACCAGTCGTGCCTCGCCATTTCGCGCGAGATCGGCGACCGCGCGCACGAGGCCAGGGCCCTCGGAGGGCTCGGCGTGGCCTACGTACGGATCGGTGACTACCCAAAGGCGCGCGAGCACCAAGAGCAGTCCCTCGTCCTCTCGCGCGAGCTAGGTGATCGCGCGGCTGAGTCGAGGGCATTGACGAACCTCGGCAACCTTTGCTCCCGCATGGGCGAGTACGAGAAGGCGCGCGAGCATCATGAGCAGTGCCTCGTCCTCTCGCGGGAGTTGGCAGACCGGGAGTTGGAGGCGAGTGTTCTGGGAAATCTTGCCATCGTCTATAGCCAACTCGGTGAGAACCCGAGAGCTCTGAGCCACTATGAGCAAATGCTCGCTCTGGCGCGGGAACTCGCTGATCGTCCGCTCGAGGCCAGGGCTCTCTGGGGCCTTGGGAACGTCTCCGGCAGCCTTGGAGACTACGCGAAGGCACGGGGGTTTCATGAACGATGTCTTGCGCTGTCTCGTGAGCTAGGCGACCGCACGATGGAATCGAGTGCCCTGACGAACCTAGGCATCGTCGATCATTTCCTGGGAGACTACGCCGGGGCGAGAGAATGCTGCGAGCAGGGACTCGCCCTGGCGCGCGACCTGGGTGACCGAGAGAAGGAGGGGACTGCGCTCGGAGCTCTTGGACTGGCATGTTCGGCGCTCGGCGAGTACACCGAGGCATTGGGGCATCACGAACGTCATCTCGCTCTGGCGCGCGAGCTGGGGAACCGTGAGGGTGAGGCTTCTGCCCTCGGAGGTCTTGGCGATGTCTACTGGTTTCTTGGCGAGTATGTGAAGGCGCGGCAGCACCACGAGCAGGAGCTCTCGGTCTTGCGCGAGCTTGGTGACGTCGCCAGGCAGGCGGAGGCTCTCGGAAGCCTCGGGAACGTGTACCAGTCCATGGGTGAGGGGGAGCGTGCCCAGGAGCACTACGAGACTTGCCTCGCGCTCATGCGCGAACTCGGCGACCGCAGGGGAGAGGCAGAAGCTCTCTGTGGTCTGGGCACCGTCCAGGAATCCTTGGGCGACTACCAGCGTGCCCTGGAGCACTACGAGTGGGACTTCGCCCTCGTGCGCGAGCTCGGGGACGAGGCAGGGGAAGCAACGGCCCTCGGGAATCTTGCGAGCGTCTATCTCCACCGCGGGGATCGGGAACGCGCTCACGAGCTCGCTCAGGAGTCCGGGGGATTGGCGGCACGGCTCGGAAGGAAAGATGTGGAAGCCAACGCCTTGGTGATCGTTGCCCGCGCATGTCTCGAGCTGAGCGATCCGGCGGGTGCCACGGCGGCCGTCGAAGAGGCCGGGCGATTGATCGAGCAGCTATCGAGATCGGGCCCAGGCACTACAAGAGCGGGCGGCCTGCGCTCGCGCTTTGCAGATCTGGGGGTGGTAGTCCAGGACCTGACCGCGCTTCGAGCGAGCGAGGCCGACGACGACACCGCCCGAGCGAGCGTGGTAGCAAAGGGCTTCGCCGACGCCGGGCGATGGAAGGGGCGCTCGCTGCTCGAGGGGATCGCCGAGCACCGCGCGGGTGGACGCTCGGAAGAGGCGATCCGGTTGCGGCGCGAGAGGCGCGGCGCGCTCGCGTCGCGTGACGCGATCCTGGAGCGCGTCTCGCAGGCGATCCAGGACGGAAGGGCCTCCTCGGAGGTCGAAGAGCTCCGCGTGGAGGCGTGCGCCAAGCTCGAAGAGGCCGAGGATCTTGCCCGGCGGCTGCGGGAGGCTTCACCCCAGGACGCCGCGCTCGACCTGCCGCTCGGGATCTCGCCCGAGGAGGTGCGGAGGGCCGTGCTCGGTCCGGGGACCCTTCTGGTCGAGTACGTCGAGGGGGAGAAGCGGCTCTACGCCTACGTGCTCGACTCGGGGAGCCTCGCCTTCCTCGATCTCGGAGAGCGGGAGGAGATCGCCGCCGAGGTCGAGGGCTTCCTCTCCGGGATCCGCGACGGCGAGCACCTCGCCGGCGCGGACGAGGTCGGCCGCACAGGAAGGTCGCTGTTCAAACGCCTGCTCGCTCCGGCGCTGGAGCAGGTCGAGGAGCCGCCCGAACGCCTCGTGATCGTGCCCAGCGCATCGCTGGCGGGGCTGCCCTTCGAGGCGCTCGTCGTCGAGAGCGCGAGCGAGGAACCGCGCACCTTCGCCGATCTCGTCTTCGTGCTCGACCGCTACGAGCTCACCTACGCTCCGTCCTCGCCCGTGCTGGTCGAGCTCGCATCGGAGGGGACGCGGCGCTCGGGCGGCAAGGTGCTGCTCCTCGCCGACCCGCTCTATGCGTCGGAGTCCTCCGGGGCTGTGCTCGAAGCGACGGTCGTGCCCGGAGAGGAGGCGACCCGCGCTCTTCCCGACCCTGCCGTCCTGCCGAGGCTGCCCGGCACGCGCGACGAGGCGCTCGCGATCGCCACCTGGCTCCTCGGGAAAGGAGAGGCGGGAAGCGAGCGTGCCCTCGATCCGGTGCGCGCCGGCCGCAGCGGGACGTTCTCGAGCAACCGCTTCGACCTCTTCCTCGGCGCGGAAGCCTCACGCGCGCGACTCGCGGCAGGTCTGCGCGGATACGCGGTGTTGCACCTTGCCTGCCACGGTTTCGTCGACCGGGAGTTCCCGCAGATGTCGGGGATCGCGCTCGCGTCGAGTGGGGCGGACGACGGTTGCTTCCGGATCGCGGACGCCCTGGAGCTCGACCTGGACGCCGATCTGGTCGTGCTCTCGGCCTGCGACACGGCGCAGGGGAAGCCGCTGGCCGGGGAAGGCATCGAGTCGCTCGGGCGGGCCTTCCTCTATGCGGGCGCCCGCGCCGTGGTGGCGAGCCATTGGCAGCTCGCCGACTGGGCGGCGGCGGAGACGATGAAGGCCTTCTATCGCGGCATGATGGAGGAGCGGCTCTCTTCCTCCCGAGCGCTCCGCCAGGCGAAGCTCGCGCTGCGGGGGACGCGGGCGCAGGGAGACGCCCAACGGGGCGTCGGGGGCGTGGTCTCGGGGGCCGGTGCTCCTCCGCAGATCGATTCGGGCCACCCCTTCCTCTGGGCCCCCCTCATTCACATCGGGCTGGGGCGATGACGAGTGTGGGCCGGCTCCGGGGCCGCGGATGCCAGCCTAATTATCTATCTAGGGGGACTCGGGACGCGCCGGCGAGGGGGTTGTCCTCCAGGACGCGGATACCGGAAGAGCGAGTGCGGCGATGGTGGCGACGAGCATCCGTGCAATGGTCAGGATCGGCGGGTCGCTTCCATGGGGTTCGTCGTGGCAGCGAAGGGATTCTGCGCTGGCCTACGAGAACGAGCGGCGATCCCGCAGCGATCGAGGAATTGCACCTTCCGGAGCATCGGAGCCGAGTCGTGGGCACCGACCCATCGAACGCGATGCGCCGACATCCCCCGGACGATTCGAGTCAACGCGCCCTGAGGTCGTGCGCGCGGGCGCTGACCGCGACCACGCGCACCTCGCCACGGTCGACGAGCAGCGCCTCCTCGGCGAGGTTGACCGTCGGGCAGACGTGGCGCGGCACGAGGTAGAGCACCTCGCCCCGTCGCGGGCGCTCGCCGCGCGTCACCGAGAGCGGCAGGTGCTCCTCGCTCGGCGCGAGTGCGACGAGCTCGGGGCGTCCGATGACGAAGGCGCAAGGATCGCCGGCCTCGGCAGCGAGCGACTTCGAGCCCGCGTCGCAGGTCGCGACGAGCGGGCACGGATGGCTCACGACGCGCGCGAGCACGCAGGCCGCCGGCTCGAGCTCGAGGTCGGGGTTCTCCTCCTCCGTACGCAGGTCGTGGAACACCACGGTTCCCGGGGAGGCGCGGTGAGCGGGCGCGAACCCCGAGCGGAACCCGGGGAAGGCGAGCGCGTGCGTGAAGGCGGGCGTCCCGCTGGTCACGACCTCCTCGACGCGGGCGCCGTCGCGCTCGAGCGCCTCGCACAGCTCGATCAGCGGTCCGTAGCAGGCGAAGACCGCCGCGCGGCGCTCGGCGAGGTCCGTCTGGTGCAGGTGGCCGTCGTAGTAGTGCACGCCGCGGAAGCGCTCGCCCGCCGCGCGCGCGAGCGCGAGGATCGTCGCGCGCTCCTCGAGCGGCACGCCGGTGCGGTGCATGCCCGGGTTCACGTCGACGAAGATCGAGACCTCGCACGGGATCTCCGGCACGAGCGCGGGGTCCTCGGCCAACACGGAGACGCGCGTCTCGGGGAAGCGCGCGGCGATGCGCCCGAGCTGTCCGAGCGCCGGGCCGATCAGCGGATAGGCGACGAGCACGTCGGCGCCCTCGATGTGCTCCTTCTCCAGCGACGCGCAGAGCTCGCGCGCCTCGCGTGTCGTGGCGCACTTGAAGTGCCGAACGCCGGCGCGCGCGATCTCGGCGAAGACCTCGGGAATCTTGGTGGTCTTGACGTGCGGCCTCCAGCGATCCGCGCCGCCGGCGCGGGCGATCACGCGCGCGACGTTCTCGCGCACGCGATCGAGGTGGATCACGAGCGCCGGCGAGAGCGTGCGCTCGAGAACGGCCGGCGGCAGCTCGTAATCGGCGAGGCGGACGTTCGCGAACGGCTCGCGGGACATGGCCGAGATCCTACCGGGCAGAGAATCCGGCCTGCGGTGTATCCACACAAGGTGCGTTGCGGGCTCTACTCGACGGTGAGCTCGAATCTGTGGACGAATCGATCGGGGTAGTCGAGCTCTCCCGCGAAGGTGGGGCAGTGGGCCGGGATCCGGAAGGGCAGGGGAGGATCCACGATTTCCACGGAGTAGGTCAGCTCGAACTGGTACTCGCCCGGGAGGAGTTCGAGACATCGCTCGAGCGGCCATTCGTCGGTGAAGTACGCACCGGGAGCGAGGGGTTCGGGCCCGCTGACGCCACCCCAACTCGTACACCGAGCAAAGATCTCGTTGCCGTCTCGCCAGGCCCGGAGTTCGAATTCGTCGATCGGAGTCATGTGTGTGATCTCCATGGATCCGACGTTCGTCACGACGACCTTGGCTGGCGCGGGTTCTCCCTGCCTCACCTCGTCGGGAACGGTGAACGAGCACGTCAAGGCGTAGGGACGCTCCACGCGCAGGGCCAGCGGCACGTCCAAGGCGCTCGACAGCGCTTCGGCCACGCTCCGATCCGGGATCGAAAGACAGAGGTGTTCCTGTGCGCCGTCTTCGGATCCGTGCCAACCGCCGGGCCATGTCCTTCCAAGAAAATGGAGGTTGAACTGACGATCACGGCCGACCTTGTCCGCTGGAACGAGGCAGAGCTGGAAGGAGTCGTTGCCCGCGCTCTCGGCCGAGAGGAGAGCTTTCTCGAACTCGACCTCGTTCGTGCCCTCGAGGAACGCGGGCCGCCCCGGATCGAGCACGATGCCTCCCGGGCCGTCGCGTCCTTCGAAACGGAAGACGACTTCCTCGCCCGCGATCTTCGGGCCAGGCCCGAAGAGGAGCGGAGTCTCGAGCATCCCCTTCCAGGCGGCCTCGACTTCGAGCTCGAGACCGATCTGAACGTAGGGGAACTGCGCGCGGCCGTGCTCGATCCGGGCGTAGGGCGGCGTACGGGCCCACCAGACCTCGTTCCTCTTCGCCGGTGCCGGTCGCATCCGAGTCCAGGCCATCGGAGCGTCGGCCATCTCCACCGTGACGCTTCCCGTCGGAGGCAACTGGAGACGCAGGGGAGCGTAGGGACTCGCGGGGTCGATGGGAACGCGAACGGGATCGAGCAACGGGATGCCGAGGCGCACTTCCTTGGGAGCGCGCCTTTGCCAGGGGAAGATCGGTCGCTCCAGGAGGGTTTGAGCGTGGGGGAGGATCGCGACGCCACCCGGCCCCGCCGTCACGGCATTCCAGTAGGTCGAGACGATCGGAGCGTAGGGATCCGGCTCCCGTTCGGAGTCTCGGACGTCGAGCAGCACGACGTTCACGCCGGAGCGGGGAGCTCCGGTCGAGTCCACGACCTGGACGACGAGCTCTCGATCCACCCCGAGCCGCATCTCGTGCTCGCCGGCTTCCGCCGCAGAGAAGAAGTAGGTTCCGAAGAGGCCCCGGCTCGCGGCGATGACGTCCAGGTCTCCTTCGCCGAGGGACAAGTGCACGCGGCCCTCCGAATCCGTGTGCAGGCGTTCTCCCAACCGCTCGTGCATGTCCCAGACGTCGGTGAGCTGTGCGCGCCACGGAACGCGCGAGTACTCCTCCTCTCTCATGGAATCCGTGAGGACGTTCACCTCGGCACCGGCGATCGGACGGCTGTGGGGATCGAGGACTCGGACGATGATCTCTTGCGGCAGCAGGACCGGTCTTCGTTCCTGGACGGAGCCGGCGACCAGGAGGAGCGAACCGAGCGCGGCGATCACTTCGAGCTCCTCCTTCCCTTCCGTTCCCCCAGATCCCCGAGCAGGGACGTCGAGATCGCGTCCCATTCCTCGTCCAGGGAGAGCGCCGACGTGTCTTGCGGTGCGCGCCTGTACCAGTAGGCGGCGTTCGAGCGGTCGTCTTCCTTGCGATGGAGATGGGCGTGGACCCACGCCGCGAGCGGGCCCTCGATCGACTGGGCGATCTCGTGGGCCGCGTCCCAGTCTCCCTTGGCTTCGCGCCAGAGCGCCTCGAGCAAGGGCTCGCCCGTCTCGGGCGTCGAGCCCCGCTCGAGCGTCGCGCGGAACGCCTGGAGATCCATTGGAGCGAGTGTATCCCGGCCAGTGGAACGGAAGGGCGCACCGATGATAGGGTCCTTCCAAGGAAGAGGCCGTGCGTCAGAAGCCAACCATTCCTGAGCTGGTGGAAGTTGTCCTACGCCTGTTCCTCGAGCGAGTTCCGTCTCGAGCCTCTTCCCCCGATCCCGACATGGGACAGCGGGGGAGCTCTCGTCGACGTGGCCGACCGCGAAGCGCTCTACGACGCCGTGGAAGGCCGGTAGCGTTCGTCGTCGACACGAACGTCTTCGTCCATGCGGCAGGGCGCATTCTCTTCGCGAGAGGACGCGCCCGCGAGCGAGCGCCTACTTCAGGCGCAACTTGACGATGCGCTCGCCCGGCTCGCGCACGGTCACCGTCTTCTTGGCTTCCTTGCCGTCGGGGGACCTTCCGGTCACGGTGTAGGTGCCGAGGGGCACGGGTCCGACCCGCAGCTCCTTCGACTGGATGCCCTCGGAGATCATGTCCTCGAAGGCGTTCACGGAGGTGATCCCGCTCACGCGCCGGCCCGCCTCGTCGACGACCACCAGGCTTCCGCGGACGGGATCCTCGCCTTCGAGGAGGCTCATGACCAGGGTCGCGGCCGGCTCGAGGACGAGCTCGACCTCCGTCGAGCCGCTCGGCTCGACGCGCGTCGTGATCTCGCGCGAGGCGAGCTCGCTCGTGCGCGCGAAGAGCGAGATCGAGCCCGCCGGGAGACCGGAATGGAGGAATCGGCCGGCCGCGTCGCTCTGGCAGGTCGACAGGTCCGAGAGGATGCGGCCGCCGGCGTCCCGCGCGAAGATCGTCGCGCCCATGACCGGGCTGCGATCGGGCTTGCGCACGATTCCAGAGACCTTCGCCGCCGCCGGGAGATGGATCTCCAGCCCGTCGCGGTGCTCGTTCTCGGCGAGCACGATTCCATCGAGCACGGTCGCACCGAAGGACGTGGTCTCGCTGGAGAAGGTCGAGGCGCCCACCTGCAGGGCGTAGGTGCCCGGTTGCAAGTGCTCGAAGCGGAAGCGTCCCTCCGAATCGGTCACTCGGCCCCGCGACAGGCTCATCATCGTGGGCCCCGACGAGACTCCGTCCCGGCCCAGGTTCAAGGAGACGCCGATGGCGGGGGAGGAATCCGGCCCGAACACCTGCCCGTCGAGGCTGGCGAGCGGGAGGGCGAGGTCGAACTCGAACTCGGGGACTTCCGGCACGTCCACGTAGAACTCGGCCGTGCTCTGCCCAAGACCTTCGATGCTGACCGAGAACAAGAAGGCGCCGGGCCGGTCGAGGACGAGGGAGTACTGGCCGCTCGCGTCGGTCTTCTCGCCCTTCATTCCCTGGAGGATCGATCCGCCTTCCTCGATGGCGAAGACGCCCGCTTGGACGACGGGTTCGCCGCCCTCGCTGACCGTCCCGAAGACGCGCACCGGAGACTTGGTCTTCGTGCCGAGCACGACGTGCACTTCCTCTCCGTCTGCCACCTCGACCGTGGCCGTGCGGAGCTGACTGAAGAAGCCCATCATCGCGACTTCCTCGTCCTCCGTCTGCTCCATCGCGGCTCGCAGATCGTCTTCGAGCGGCATCGCCGTGACGGTGATCTTGCCCGGCGTGACGTGCTCGATGACGAAGCGGCCCGAGGCATCGGAGGTCACTCCCTGGCCGTCCTGACCGAACCAGAAGGGCATGTCGCCCGCGCCCACGCGGATGCCGGCCTGGGGGCTTCCGTCGGCGGCGTAGACCTCTCCCGTGATCGTGCCGCCGACGCGCAACGCGAGCACCACGTCCTCGCGCTCGGATCCCGGGCCGATCTCGACCGCCAAGGGCTCGCTCTCGGCCCAGGCCTCGTGCGAGGCGACGAGCGAGAGGGCCTGCCCCGGGAACTCGAGCGAGAACCTCCCCTCGGCGTCGCTCCCGGTCTGCTGCGAGGATCCCTCCTGGCCGAAGGGGCCCGAAGGGCCCGCCGAGGCGCGCACCGTGGCCTCGGGCACGGGGTTTCCCGCCGGGTCGACCACGAGACCCTCGACGTTCACCGCGCGGTCGAGCGTGATGAGGAGCTCCCCGTTCGCGCCCGGGAGCGTCACCGACAGCGGCTCCTTCGGCGAGGCGTAGCCGCTCGCGCTCGCGCTCAGGTTCCATTCGCCCGGTCGCAGGCCCGAGAGTTCGAAGGCGCCGTCCGTGGTCTCGAAGGCGCGGCTCGGAGCGTCGAAGAGCCAGCGCGGGATGCTCGCGGGTTCGGCCTCGACCGTGAACTCCGCCACGGGCGCGCCGGTGTCGTCGACGACCCGGCCGAAGAGGCTCAAGGGCTCCTCCAGCGTGAGGACGAGGTCGTGCGTGTTCGCTTGGACTCCGCGCAGGATGGCCGACCAATCCCCCCCTTCGGGGCCGGCGTCCCGGACGTCGTGGCCGGTCGGTTTCGAACGAGCGGAGAGATCGAAGGGCCCCTCCTTCAGGCCGGCGAGGACGAAACGCCCTTCGGGATCGCATGTGGCGTCGCTCTGGAAGTCCGACCAGCCCTCGGCGCGGGTCTTTCCGATGCGCACCCGGGCTCCGGCGGCGGGCGCCCCGGACGGCCACAGGACGAGGCCGGTGACCTCGCTCCCGCGATCGAGCACGACGTCGAACTCGGCGACGTCCGCGCCCTCCTCCAACACGAGTTCGAGATCGTTCCGCTCGAGCCAGCCGCTGGCCGAGACCTCGAGATTCGACTTGCCCTCGGGCAGCCCGCGCAGGACGTACTTCCCCGCCTCGTCGGTCGTGGCGGACTCGCCGTTCTCGAGGAAGAAGAGCAGGCCCTTCCCGCGGCTCGTCGCCGAGACCGAAGCGCCGGCGATCGGACCTCCGCTCGAGGAGAGCACGCGGCCCGAGACCCAGGCGCCGCGCCGCAGGGGCACGTCGAGCACCTTGTGTTCGCCCGGAGCGACGACCATGTCGAGCTCCGCGAAGTCGACGAGTCCCCGGGCCTCCGTCTGGACGAAGTACTTCTTGCGCGCGGAGAGCGCGCGTACTTCGTAGGAGAGGTCGTCCCGGACCTCCACGTCGAGGCTGGCCGCGCCGAGGGCGGCGAAATCGAGGCTGCCCTCCTTGTCCCGCCCCAGGAAGACGAGCTCGAAGTCGTCCGCCGAGAACGCGCGCTCGGGATCGACGGGAGGGAGCAGCTCGCCGGTCACGTAGGCGCCGAGCTCGCCTTCGATCGTGACCGGAGGGATCTCGCCCTCGAGGTGGACCTGTGCCGATTCGGCGTAGACGTAGCGCGACTGCAAGAGGACGAGCCCGCTCCGCGCATCGGCCGGGAAGGGCACGCGCACCGTGGTGGAGCCGCTCACGGCCCGGCGGGCCCAGGAAACGTCGTCCTGGATCCGGCCCTCGAAGCGATCGTCGAGACCCACGACCTGCGCCGCTTGCATCAGCGTCCAGTTCGAGAAGCGCGTGGAGCCCCGGTCGTCTTCGGAAGAGGAGAGCGACACGAGTGCGGGAGCGTCGTCCTTCGGCACGCCCGCAGGCAGGATCACCCGGACCTCCAGCCAGCGGGCACCGGCCAGGGCGAAGCTCTCGCGGTCGACACCGGCGGGGAGCGCGCTCTCGAGTTCGGAGGCCTGAGTGCGTTGCGGGGATTCGCCGGAGCCCTCGCGGGGAGCGGAGAGTTCGCCCGGTTTCGCGGGGGCCGCGGGGGCCTCGTTCGCCTGCGGCACGTTCCCTCCCGAGCGACCGGATCCGCTCCCGCTCTGGAGCAGGAAACCCAGGAGGCCGAGGCCAAGGAGTGCCGCGGCCGCGAGCAAGAGCAGCGCCGGTTTCGACATGGTCTCCAAACAGGGTCGAGGCGTGAGGACGGAGCGGCTCCATTGTAGGGTGGAGTTAGGCTCCCTCCTGCACGGCGGGGGTTTCAGGAGGATTTGCCATGATCGAGTCGTCTCGCCGGACCGTCCCTCGAGCGCGTCCGCTCGCGAGGGTCCGCCGCACCGGCGGCTCTGGTGAGGATCCGCGATGACCCCCGACCCTCGCGCTCGATCCCAGACGATCCAGGGCGTCCAGACCGTGCTGCTCGCCTTGATCCTCGGCCTCTGCACCTTCGTCGCCGTGGCGCTCTTCGTCGATCCGATGCAAGGAGACCGCGATCCGGAGCTCGGGACGATCCTGCTCGCGGTGACCGGGGTCCTCCTCACCTCGAACCTGCCCCTCGCCTTCTTCTTCCGCGCACGCGGTCTGCGGAGCGCGGTGCAGCGCCGCGAGGAGGTCCTGCAGGAGCTCGGACGCGGCGAGATGCCGCCCGAGCTCGCGCGCACGACGATCCTCGCCGGCGCGCTCGTCGAGGGCGCGGGGCTGTTCGGCTCCGTGACGTTCTTCCTGAGCCGTCAGGGCGTCGCGCTCGTCGCACCGGTCCTGGCGGTCCTCGTCCTCCTGTTCCTGCTCCCCACGCGCGAGCGTCTCGCCGAGGGAGTGCGCGGCGCGAGCTGATCTACTACATTCGAGGATCTCCGCGTCCTGCGAAGGCTTTTCGGGATGTAGTAGATCCCGCGGCCGAGTGGCCGCGGCCGGCGCGTGTAGCGCCGTGCGCCGCAGGCATCGTCGCGCCGCCTTGGGCGCGACTGGATCGGCGAGCGCCGCTTTCAGGCGGCGTTGCCGACGAGCTGCTTGAGGGATGCGCTTCTGGCAGCGAAGAGGGCAGAGGTCAGGAGCTGGCCTCGCTGGGTGAGGCGGTAGCGGTGGGTCTTGGGCACTTTCTGGATGATTCCATGAGCGCGGAGGAGCCTGAGCTTGCGCCCGACGCGGGCCGCGGCCCACTCGCGCCCGTTGAGGCAGATCTGGACGTTGAAGGGAAACCAGGTCTGGATGCGTGCGTGGAGAAAGCCGAAGGAGGGGTGGAACTGATACGGGTAGACAGGCAGGCACTTGGTCAGTCGGACCTTGAGACCGCGCTCCTCCCGATCCCGTGAGCGGTGGTACTCGAAGCTCGCGCACGGCTCGACCGTGGTCAGGGCGCAGATCGGCCCCTCGTCGGTCGGATGCTCTTCGAGCAACTGGCGCGCGAGCTCCTCCTTGTCGATCTTGCTCGACTGCAAGTACCGGATCGGGCGCCCGCGCCCGCGCGCCGCTCGCAGCGCAGCTTCCTTGGCGCGTTCGCTCATTGCGAGCACGAAGGGCTTGTAGTCCAGGAGCCTCACGCCCGAACGCTTCAGGAAGGTGTACATCCCCAGCTCGCGCATGTGCGGGATCAGCGTGCCTCGGAACACCAGCCGGCAGCCCGCGCTAGGGAGATAGGCCACTCGTTTGGGTCGTCTCGGATCGCGCGTGATGACGACTTTGACCACGCGGCGCACCGCAGGCCAGTAGGCCTCGAACTCGCGCAACAGGAGAGCCACGCTCTTTCCGTATCTCACTGGGTGTGGCTTGAACGCGGATCGGGTCCGCGCCATGCGGGAAAGCGCGGGCAGCCGCGCTCCGAACTTCGGCTTGCGGCCGCGCTTGCTCTTCGAGCGCCGGGCCGGTTGTGGTGCGTGCAGCCGGGCATCGCTGCGAAGGCGACTGATCAGTGTGATCCCCAGATCGACTGCGGGACCGATGAGGGACTGGTTGGCGTAGGCGCCATCGGCCAGAAGGCGAATCGACCCGGAAAACCAGGCTCGAACAGCCAGCAGCACGCCTTCTGCCAGTTGATGTCGGGTCCGGAACTGTCCTGGAGCACAGGCGCTCTTGAGCCGGTAGAGCTTGATCCAGAACGGCAAGGCGGTGGAGGTGTCGCCGAGGCGGATGACGACAGCCATCACGACCCAATTGTGGCCCCAGATGAAGCCGGGTCGTGGACGCCGGACGTGATCGAAGAAGGACGCTGCTCCGAAGATGTGCTTTCCCCACTTCGGGCAGAGGGTGTCGTCCAAGACGAGGGTCAGCTCGCGCACATCGAACTTGCTGACGATGAGCATGAACAAGGCGTGGCACAAGTGTCCCAGTCGCCACTTGCCATCGGAGAGGAGCGGTAGTAGGAGGACGCACTGCGTCGCAGCGCGCCCATGGCGGCGAAAAGCCGTACCGAGCGCTGCCCCGCGCACAGAGCCCACGGGATCACGGTGGCGACGACGTAGGGCCACGACCGCTTCGAGAACGCAATCTCGGCGGTGCAGATGACTTGCCTGAACTCCGACGATATAGTGCAACGCAACACGGCCCGGCCTCCGATCGAAGTGAAGTGTGTTTGTCCAACACTTCAATCGGCGCGTCGGGTCGTGTGCTTGCCCACGAATCATCATCAACTCACGATGGCGTCAAACGAGGCGAAAACCCGCGAAAGGCCAGCTCCCTATGGGGCTGTCTCTTCCGCCGGCACCATCAACTGCTGGCGGAGACGGGTCTGTAGTCTCTGCTCGAGCTCGTCCATGTCGACGGACGCACCATAAATGCGCGGCACGGCACTGCGCAGCCCCGTGGCCCTGCTGGCGTTGATCCTCGCCGGTCACGTGCTGGCTTGGTCGCTCCATCCCTTCGCCTTCCTCGACGACCTCGATTCGCAGCACTACGCCCGGCTCGCCGCCGAGATGCTGGCGGGGAAGTTCACGCTGGCGCCCCACACGTTCAACTGCCGCTTCGGCGTCACCGTCCCCACCGCCGCCGTCTACGGCATCCTCGGCATCGGCCCGCGCACCACCACGCTGTGGCCGCTCGTCGCCTCCCTCCTGACGATCGTCGTCGTTTTCGCAACGACGTACCGGGCCTTCGGCAGGAGCGCCGCGCTGCTGGCAGCGCTCCTCCTGGCGACGAACGTCACCCAAGTCGAGTACGCGGCGCACTTGCTGCCCGACATCATCGTGTCGGGGCTCATGCTGGGCAGTGCGGCCTTGCTGTGCGCGGCTCGCGATGCGCACGGAGGCGCGGCGAGCCGGCCCTGGCTCCACGGCGGTCTCTGCGCCGTGGCGCTGGTCGCCGCACTGCTGACCAAGGAAACCGTCGTGTGGGCTCTTCCTTTCTTCCTCGGCGTCCTGGCCTACGACCTCGCGCGCCGGAGGAACGTCCGGGTGTGGACGGCGATCGTCGCGACCGGCGCCGTATGCCTCGGGCTCTTCTTCCTCTCCTACTACCTGACCACCGGCAATCCCTTGCATGCTCTCGACAGCGTCGAGGAAAAGCACAACGTGTCGGTCCAGGCCAGCTTCGCCGGCAAGAGCAGCGCCCAGTACCTACACCGGTTGACGCTGGCGCCCATCCAGTTCCTCGTCGACCAGCTCGGCTACGGCTACCTCGTTCTCCTGGCCGTTCCGGCGCTGATCCACATGGTCCGGCCGCTGCGCTCCTTGCCGTCCGGGGTGCGCTTGTGGACCGCCTATGCCGCGGTCCTCCTCCTCTGCTTCTGGTTCGGCACGACGTCCCTGCGCTCGTACAACCCGCTGCCCATCTCGCCGCGCTTCCTGATGCCGCTGCTGGCACCGCTGTCGATCCTCGGCGGAGTCACGCTCGCCCGCTTCCTGTCCGGAGACAAGCACGAGCACAGCGCGCGCGTCGGGATGCTGCTGACTGCGGCAGCGTTCGTCGCCGCCGGCGCCGCGCTGCTGCCGTCGCGGCCGGCGCGGTCAGCCATGTACGGCGTCCTGGGTCTGGCGCTGGCCTTCCTGGCGTCGCCGGTACGACACTTCCTCCGCGGCCGGCTGGCGAAGGTCACGCGGCTCGCGATCATCGCCGTCCTGTCGCTCGGAATCCTCGTCTACTATGGATCAAGGGGCGGCGTCAAAGAACCCAATTCGTTGCGGGTCATCGAGCGCGACTTCATTCAACGGCACGTCGCGCGTCTGCCCGAGGACGCGGTGGTGTTCACCGACGAACACTCGGCGTTCGTGCTACCATTGCTCCTCGAGCGCAACGGCGCGAGCCGCGTGCGCGTCGCCGACTGGAGCGATGCGGCCGCCGTGCGCGCGCACGCCGGAGTCCCCGCGTTCGTGTTCGTCGACCAGACCACGCTGTCGATGATGAACGAGTGGTTGGGCCGGGAGATACCGAGTTTCGCGCGCGAGCCGCCGCCGCATTGGCAGCGGCTGGCGAGCGCGGCAACCCTCTGGAGGGGGGGCTCGGACCTGTTCCGCGACGGGCAGCAAATCCTCCTGCTCGAGATCGACGATCCCACCGAGTTGCTGCTCCGGTGACCCGCCCGCGCGCTACTCGCCCTCGATTATTCGCCGGAACCGCTCGAACAAGTACAGCGAGTCGTGCGGTCCCGGCGCGGCCTCGGGGTGGTACTGCACCGAGAACACCGGCATGCGCCACAGGCCGTTCAAGCTGACGATGAGCATCGCGAACCGCGGCTCTCCGCTGCCCTCGACCCCACCATACGTCCTCCCCCCGCCGCAGCCACACCCTCCGACCCGGCAAGAACGCCGCGATCGCAGCTCTCAGTACGCACCACCCCCCAGAGCCGGCCCCCGACCCGAGCAGCGCCACCTCAGCCAAACGGCAGGCCACCCCCGGCGGCGCCCGAGCTGGCGCGACCACCGGCGCACCGGCGCCTCCGTCGCGAGCCCCAGATGCCGCAGCACCCGGCACACCGCCTCGGCTTCCATCACGAACGCCTGCACGATCCGCCGACCCCCACACCGCGGGCACTGCAAAACGTCCTTCTCGAAGACCCGCTTCATTAACTCGGCCCACGAGTACCGCTTCCGCCGCATCCTCGTCGCAGGCGCATCGCCTCCATCCCTCTTCCCTGCGCACCGCCCCACCTCCTCTTCCTCCGGCTCCGGCACGACCAGCTCCCGCCCCGACGCCGCCGGCGCGAACACCCCGTGGTAGACGAGGTCAGTGGAACTACCCGAGAGCGGTGCGATCCGAGCAGTGCCCCAGGTCGGCGGGCTCCATCACCGGTATACCCGCGTGGCCGCCTGACACGTGGGATGAGTCTTGAGGAAGGACAACTGACACGCGGCGCTCCTGCGGCTATGGTGATGCCTCCGCGTCGTGTAGTAAGTCGTGTAGTAACAGGGTTGGTAATGTACGCAATCTCGAGCAGGCAGCAGGCCCGTCACTTCGCGCGCATGACCGTCTCGCTGTTGGTCGCCTTGGCCGTCTCGGCCTGCGCCGATCCCGCGGAGCCGCCCAGCATCGTGCTCATCTCGATCGACACCCTGCGGCGTGATCACGTGTCGGCCTACGGCTATGAGCGATCGACCACGCCCAGAATCGACGCGTTCGCCGCCGAGGGAGCCCTCTTCCTGAATGCGGTCTCGACCTCGAACTGGACCCTTCCCTCCCACATGAGCCTGATGACGGGGCTGCCGCCCTCGCTCCACCGGGTCGAGGACGACGGGAACCGGCTACCCGCCACGCTGCGGACCTTGGCCGAGACCCTACGCGAAAACGAGTACGCGACGGCGGGGTTCACCAGCCACGTATTTCTCGGCGAGCAGTTCGGCTTTGCGCGTGGCTTCGACCACTACAGTACCCAATGGAACAAGCGGGCGGAGAACGTCACCAACCAGGCCATCGCCTGGCTCGAGAAAACCGGCAGGGATCCATTCTTCCTTTTCGTTCACTACTTCGACCCGCACTGGAACTACGACCCGCCCGAGCCCTTCGCAAGTAGATTCGGTCCCGCGGACTCGCGCTATGGCGATATCGAGTACCTGAAGCGCTACCTGAATCCCGCCGATCCGCTGCCGACCGAAGTGATCGGCGACGTCCTGCGGCTCTACGACGGGGAGATTGCGTACACCGACCACCACGTGGGTCGGCTCCTCGACTGGCTGCGCGAGCGCGGACGCCTCGACCGCACGATCATCGCGATCGTGTCCGACCACGGCGAGGAATTCGGCGACCACGGGGGCTTCGGGCACGGGACGCACCTGCACGGGGAAGTCACCCGCGTGCCGTTCGTCCTGCGCTATCCGGAGCGAGTGGAAGCAGGAAAACAGAATCAACTAGCAGCCCTCTCCGACGTCCCGCTCACACTCCTGCGACTCGCCGGTCTGTCGGTTCCTGATCAGTTCCGCCTGCGTGGGGTCGATCTCAGTACGTCGATCTCCGAGGAACAGGACCGCATCACCCTTCTGGAGAGCACGCGCTGGGGACCGAAGCGATTCGCGGTGCTTGGCTCAACCCACAAGCTGATGACCGCCGGCAGCTACAGCCCGGTCTTCGCCGTCGAGACAAACGGCCGCAGGGTGCTGAAGAAGATCGGCCCCTATGTACTCGAGCCCGCCTTGTACGACGTCGCGTCCGATCCCGCCGAGCGCGAGAACCTGGCATCACGAACGCCACGATCCGCAGTCGGCGCAGAGCTGGAGCTCGCTCTGGCGGAATTCTTCGACTGGAATCTGCAGGCCGTGAAGATGACATTTGCCGGCAGCGGACCTGTCACCGACTACACGGTTCATCTGCGTCCAGACGGCGGATTCGTGGACGAGCCCTTCTGCGTAGACGCGCAGGCCGCCTTTGCTCTCCTCAACCTGGACTCGACCGTGACCGCCCGCGCCCTGGGCTCGACCGAGGTACACCTGACGCTGCGCTTGGCGTCGGATCCGGTGACCCTCTACCTTCCACTGGACGCGCTGAGCCGCGAGCTCTTCGTCCACGTGAGACGCGACGGGGGCAGCACCCACGAGGCGACCGTGGCGCTCCCCGCAGCGGGCGCGTCAGCCGTCGTTCCCTTTGCGGGTTCGGACGCCCCGCAATGCGTCGTGGAGAGGACCGTTCCGACGCTCGACGCCTCGCTCGAGGCCGTGGATCTCGGGGAGGAAGACCTCGAGCGGCTGCGCTCGCTCGGCTACGTTCGCTAGTGGGGTGAGCCGTAAGTTCGCGAGAATAAGTACAGCGATTCCGGCGTTGATTCGTACGTGCTCTCATGAGCACGATGGGACGGCCGAAGGCGAAGCTGGAACTGACGGATGTCGAGCGCGCGGAGCTCTTGCGGCTCACGTAGGCGCAATGCAGGCTCTACGATCGTGCTGCGCGCGCGCATCGTTCTAGCGTGCTCCGCCGGTTCCGACCACCAAGCAGTCGCGGAGGAGCTTGGCATCAGCCAGCAGACGGCAGGCAAGTGGCGACGACGAATCGCTCCATGGCGCCGTCCTCGGGCAGTTGGTTTGTCGCAACTGCCGTACTACCCGGGGACGGACGCCAATCCCAGACTTGGATTGCGGGCGGCAGCCCGCGCTCTAGGACTCCGAGGCACCCGCGCACGGGACGGGCGCCGTCTCGTCGCCTAGCGCCGCTCGCAGGCTTCGTTCGCGGCGTCGCAGACCGCGCAACGCTCGAAGCCGGCGCAGGAGCCGGCCTGCTGGAGGCCGGAGAGGCTTCCCATGCCCTCCTTGCGCAGGTCCTCGAATCGTCCCTGCCACGAACGACGCTCGGCCTCCGTCAGGCGCATGGAGGAGAGGCGCTCCTCGATCCAGCGCCGCACGAGCTGCTATCCTGAGCTCCAATGGTCCAGGAGATCGTCACGCTCGAGGGGCACCTGATCGACTCGGACGTCATGCGCCGCACCTTCGCGCGCATCGTGGAGGGTGGCGGCGCCTTCGAGGTGCTCGAGTTCCGCGTCGGCCGGACGAACGACGAGCCCTCCTTCGCGCGCCTGGCGGTCCAGGCAGGCGATCCCCACGTCCTCGACCGCATCCTGGAGGGACTCTCCTATCTCGGCGCCTCCGCCAGCGTGACCGACGCCGCGACCGCGCCCGCCGAGCGCGACGGCATCCTGCCCGACGAGTTCTACTCGAGCACGAACTTCGAGACCTGGGTGCGCGTCGGCGGCCGCTGGCTCGGTGCGGCGAAGCAGAAGATGGACTGCGCGCTCGTGCTGCGCGAGGGTTTGCCGGTCTGCGTGAAGCAGCGCCTCGTCCGCGCGGGCGAACCGGTCGTGCTGCGCGGCGGGGGGATCCGCGTGAAACCGCCGGAGCGTAGCCGCGACTACTCGGTCTTCGGCTTCATGTCGAACGACGTCTCGGCCGAGGTCAACAAGGGGATCGTCATCGCAGGGACGGCGCGCGAGATGCGCCGGGTTCGCGAGGCGGGGGAGAAGATCGTGCTCGTCGCCGGGCCGGCGATCGTCCACAGCGGAGGCGACCAGCCGCTCGCGCGGCTGGTGCGCGAGGGCTGGATCGACGTCTTGCTCTCGGGCAACGCCTTCGCCGCCCACGACCTCGAGAAAGCGATCCTCAGGACGAGCCTGGGCGTGTGCCAGCTCTCCGGCCGGGCCACCGAGGGAGGCAGCCGCAACCATCTCTTCGCCATCAACGCCGTGAACCGCGCGGGCGGCATTCGCGCCGCGGTCGAGAGCGGCCTGGTGAAGAGCGGCGTCCTGTTCGAGGTCGTGAAGCGCAACGTTCCCTTCGTCCTCGCCGGCTCGATCCGCGACGACGGCCCGCTCCTCGACGTGATCCCCGACGTGCTCGCGGCGCAGGCGGCCTACGCCGAGGCGCTGGAAGGCGCGGGGATGTGTCTCCTGCTCGCCTCCGCGCTGCACTCGATCGCGGTCGGCAACCTCCTGCCGGCGCGCGTGCGCACGGTGTGCGTCGACATGACCGAGGCGCTGCCCGTGAAGCTCGGAAACCGAGGTACGATGCAGGCAATCGGGCTCGTCACCGACGTCGGGTACTTCCTGGAGCGCTTGGAGGCCGAGCTGTGCAAGGCATCGGGTCCGGATTCCAACCCTCCGCCCGCTGCGGTTCCAGCCAACCGTTGAAGAGCCCTGGCATGGTCGAGCTGCGCTGCCGACTCCGTACCGAGGATTCCGTGCCGGAGCCCGCACGACGAGGCCTTTTCTCCGGATGCATGGACGCCGTGCGCGAGCTCCGCACTCCGCGCGAGCTCTCCACCCGCCGCGGCGAGTCACGCCTGGGGCCGATCGAGGCCCTCGGTGTGCTCTTGGCCGGCCTGTTCACGGGCTGTGGCGAGCCCGCGCCGTCCGGGTTCGTGTTCAGCGACGAAGGATCGTGGTTCGAGGACGTGACGGAAGAGGTCGGCATCGATTTCGATCACGACCCCGGTCCCCTTCCCGGGGAGGGCGATCCGCACTTCATGCCGCAGATGGCGGGCTCTGGCGGAGCCCTGCTCGACTTCGATGGGGACGGTTTGCTCGACATCTACTTGCAGCACAACGGCGGCCCGGGTTCCGGAGCCACGAATCGTCTCTACAGACAGGATCCCGGCTGCCGCTTCCGCGACGTCAGCGCCGGATCGGGGCTGGACGTGGACGGATACGGCATGGGCGTGGCCGCCGGGGATGTCGACAACGACGGCCTGCCCGACGTGGTCCTCGCCGAGTACGGTGCCACGCGCCTCTTCCTCAATTCGGGCGCGGGCAAGTTCCGCGAATGCGGCCGGGAGGCGGGCATCGAGAACTCTCTCTGGGCCATATCGGCCGGCCTCCTCGACTACGACCGGGACGGTTGGCTGGATCTCGCGCTGGCCAACTACGTCGCGCACGACGGGACCAAGGTGTGTCTCAACAGCGGCAAGCCCGACTTCTGCGGGCCCGTGCACTACCCGGGCACGGTGGCCAAGCTCTGGCACAACGAGGGGCGCGTCGGGACGGCTCCGGTGCGCTTCGAAGAGGTCACGGAACGGGTGGGCCTGGGCCGAGTTTCGGCACCCGGGCTGGGAGTCGTGTGCGCCGATCTGACCGGCGACCGCTGGCCGGACATCCTCGTTTCCAACGATGCGAACGCCAATCATCTGTGGGTCAACCAGGGCGACGGGACCTTCGAGGAGGAAGGTTTCGAGCGCGGGATCGCCCTCACGGCGCTGGGACAGAAGCGCGGCAACATGGGCATCGCCTTGGGCGATATCGACGGCGATTCCCTGCTCGACGTCTTCATCACCCATCTCGCCGTGGAGACCCATACGCTCTGGAAGCAAGAAGCCGCCGGCCAGTTCCGCGACGTCACCGATGCCACGGGACTGGCGCGGCCCCTCTGGCAGAGCACGGGATTCGGAACCGTCCTGGCTGATTTCGACCAGGATGGGGACCTCGACCTCGCCATCGTCAACGGCGGCGTCGTCCGCCGCCCCAAGCAGGTCCTGGCCGAGGAAAGGGAGTTCTGGGATCCCTACAAGCAGCGCAACCAGTTGTTCGAGAACGACGGTCAGGGACGATTCCACGACGTCTCCCTCGAGAACCGCTCCTTCTGCGAGCTCCCGGGCGTCTCTCGCGGCCTCGCGTGGGGAGACGTCGATGGCGACGGTGCGCTCGATCTGCTCGTGACGCGCACGGACGGTCGCGCCGGCCTGTACCGGAACGTCGCTCCGAACCGCGGCCACTGGCTGAGGATCCGCTGCATCGACCCTGCCCTGGGCGGCCGGGACGCCTATGGCGCCGAGGTCACGGTCACCGCCGGCGACCGGCGCTGGAGGAGCCTCGTCAATCCTGGGCAAAGCTACGCAGTGAGCGGCGATCCTCGCGTCCACTTCGGTCTGGGGGAGGCCACGCGGGTCGACTCCGTTCGGGTGATCTGGCCCGACGGCAGCGAGGAGCTCTTTCCGAGCCAGGACGTGGATCGAGAGATCGTGCTCTCCAGGGGGGAGGGACGAACGATCCCATGAGGCCGGGGATCCACGCGGTCGGCCGGAGGAGCTCCCGCGTCGCGGCGAACTTGCGCGGTCCGCACACCCTTCCGTAGGGTCTCCACCCCTTTCGAACGGAGGGACACATGGCCGAGCCGCTGTACGTCGGGTTGATCGGGCAGAAGTTCATGGGACGGGCGCACTCGAACGCGCTCGGCCAGGTGGCACACTTCTTCGACCTGCCGCGCGAGCCGGTGATGCACACCGTGGCCGGTCGCGACGCCAACGAGCTCGCCGCCTTCGCCCGACGCTGGGGCTGGAAGGCCACGACCACGCGCTGGCGGGACCTGGCCCAGAACCCGCAGATCGAGCTGGTCGACGTGAGCACGCCGAACGACGTCCACGCCGAGCAGTCGATCGCCATGCTCGAGGCCGGCAAGCACGTGGCCTGCGAGAAGCCGCTGGCCGGGACGCTCTCGGACGCGCGAGCGATGCGCGAGGCGGCGCGGCGCGCGAAGAAGCTCCACACCTTCGTCTGGTACAACTATCGCCGCTGTCCGGCGCTGGCCTTTGCCTGGAAGCTGATGCGCGAGGGCCGCATCGGGCGCGTGTACCACCTGCGCGCGAGCTACCTCCAGAGCTGGGGCGGGCCGGGAACGCCGCTCCTGTGGCGCTTCGACAAGCGCCAGGCCGGCTCGGGTGCCCACGGCGACCTGAACGCGCACATCGTGGACATGGCGCGCTTCCTGTTGAGCGAGGAGGTGATCGAGATCCACGGCGCGGTCGCGCGCACGTTCGTCCAGGAGCGCACGATCCCGGGGACGAAGAAGAAGGGCAAGAGCACGGTGGACGACGCGCTGCTCTTCCTGGCGACGTTCGAGGGCGGAGCGCTGGCGAGCTTCGAGGCCACGCGCCTCGCCGCGCCGCACCAGAACCAGAACTCGATCGAGATCAACGGCGAGAAGGGCTCGCTGCGCTTCGACTTCGAGGACATGAACGTGCTGCGCTTCCACGACGCCTCCGACGGACCGCGCGAGGGCGGCTGGCGCCGCATCCTGTGCACCTCGGCCGGCAACCATCCCTACGCGGGGAACTGGTGGCCCGACGCGCACGTGCTCGGCTACGAGCACGGCTTCGTGAACGAGCTCGCGGACATCCTGCGCGTCCTCGGGGGGCAGGAACCCGAGATCCCGCTCCCGGACTTCGAGGACGCCTACCAGACGAATCGCGTGCTCGAGGCGGCGCTCGTGTCCGCCCGGGAGCGCTGCGCCGTCGAGCTGTCCGCGGTGAAGTGAAGCGAGATCCTTGCCCCGTTGCGCGCCCGAGGTCGTAACCTTCTTCCCGTGGACCTGACGACACCCCTGGATCGCCTGCGCCACGGCGGAGTCTGGAACGATCCCCGGCGCAAGCTGCGCACGCTCGAGAGTTTCGCCGAGACCGAGGAGGACGGCGGCCGCGATCTCCTGGCTGCGGCGGGGCGCGTCGTGGACCCGAAGCTGCGGGACCACCTGCTGCGACATGCGCGCGACGAGGAGCGCCACGCAGCCCTGTTCCGCAAGCACGCCGCCGAGCTGCATGCGCGCCTGGCGCTTCCCACGCGCGACGCGCTCGAGGCCGACCGAGCCCACGATCTCTCGCGCGGTCGCAAGGGGCACGAGGTCGACGCCCATGGCTTCTTCCGTGCCGGGCTGTGCGACGAGCTCGGAGAGGTGGCTTACGTCGCGATGCTCCATGTGGCCGAGCAGCGCGCGGCGCGGATCTTCCGCGTCCACCGCGACCTCGTGAGAGACGATCCGACCCTGCGCGCGACCTTCGAGGAGATCCTGGTCGACGAGAAGTACCACGTCGCCTACACCCAGCGCTTCCTCGAGCAGTGGAGCCGGGACGGGCGCGCCCACGAGGTCCGGCGTGGACTGAGCGCCGCGCGCGCCTCGCGCTGGATCGGCGCCTGGAAGCGGCTCGGAGTGCGCTCGGCGGCGGGCTTCGCGCAGGTGCTCCTGTTCGCGCTCTACTGGACCCTGCTCCTGCCCTTCGGACTCTTCGCGCGCGGCGCGCGGCGCGGCCCCGCGCTGCGCGAGATCCCGCCCGACGATCCCGCGCGCACGCTCTCGCGCCAGTCCTGATGCGCATCCTCGGTCTCTCGGCCCATCACCGGGACGCGGCGGCGGCGCTGGTCGTCGACGGCAGGCTCGTCGCGGCCGCCCAGGAGGAGCGCTTCACCCGGCGGACGCTCGACCCGGCCTTCCCCACGCGGGCCGTCCGCTGGTGCCTGGCGTCGACCGGGATCGCGAGCAGTGCGCTCGACCGCGTGGTGTTCTACGAGAAGCCGCTGCGCAAGTTCGAGCGCGTGCTCGCGCGCTCCTTGCAGGGGTTCCCGCGTTCGGCGCGCTCCTTCCCGAGGAGCGCATTCCTGTGGCTCGGCGAGCGGTTGTGGATCCGGAACCGCATCGCCGAGGAGTTCTCGCTGCCGCCCGAGCGCGTGCTCTTCCTCGACCAGGCGCGCTCGCAGCTCGCGAACGCGTTCTTCACCTCGCCCTTCGAGGAAGCGGCGCTGCTCCTCCTCGACGACGTGTGCGAGTGGACGAGCGTCGCCCTGGGCCGCGGGTGGGGCGCGTCGGTCGAGCTCGAGCTCGAGCTCTGCCATCCCCACTCCCTCGGCCTGTTCGCCTCGGCGATCACGCAGTTCCTCGGCTTCGCACCGGGCGAGGAGGAGCACAAGCTCGCGGCGCTCTCGGCCTTCGGCGAGCCGCGGCAGGCAGGGATCCTCGGGGAGCTCGTGCGCGCGCGAGGCGCCTTCTTCGAGCTCGCCGAGGACGCCTTCCGCTTCGACGACGGCGCCTCGCGCCTCTTCGGTCCCGAGCTCGAGGCGCGGCTCGGCCCGGCGCGGCGCTCCGGGGAGCGCCTGCGGTGGGAGGCGGGCGATTCGCGCGACGCGGAGCTTGCCGCCAGCGCGCAGCGCCTGATCGAGGAACGCGCCCTCGCGCTCGCGCGCGAGCTCCATCGCCGCTCTGCGCTCGAGAACCTGTGCCTGGCCGGGCTGCTGGCCCAGAATGCGCGCCTCGTCGCGCGCATCGCCGAGGAGGGGCCGTTCCGGCGCATCCACGTGCCTGCCGCGCCGGGCAAGGCCGGCGGAGCGCTGGGCGCCGCGCTCTTCGCCCAGCACGTGCTCGATCCGGGTGCGAGAGAGGCGCCGCCGATCGCGATCGGCGAGGAGATCGGCGGCCGGCCGGAGGAGGGCGCGCGAGAGCTCGGCGGCGCGCCGGCGGCGGCGGAGGAGCTCGCCCTGCGCGTCGGATCCGGGGAGCTCGTGGGCTGGGCGCGCGGCAGGCTCGAGTTCGCCGCGCGCAGCCAGGGGCGCCGTGTGGCGCTCGCCGCTCCGCGACCGCAGGCGCGCGCGCGCCTCCACGCCGCGCTGCACCAGGTCGAGTCCTTCCTGCCCTGTCGCCTGGCGATGCCGGCCGGGGAGACCGCGCGCTTCCTCGATCTCGCGTCGGCGAGCGAGGGTCCGGCCGAGCTCGGTCTGGTGGTCGTGCGCGCGCGCGAAGCGCTGCGGGCGCTCGCGCCCGACGCGTTCCTGCCCGACGGCCGCGTGTGGCCGAGGGTCGTCCGCGAGCGCGAGGACCCGGAGCTCCACGGCCTGCTCGTGCGCCTGGGGCAGGAGAACGGCGCGCCGCTCGCGCTCCTCGCGGACCTCGCCCTGCGCGGCTCCCCGCTCGTGCGCAACGAGGCCGAGGCGGTCGAGGCCTTCCGGCGCAGCGGGCTCGACGCGCTCGTGGTCGAGAGCCGGGTCTACACGCGCGCGTGACGGCGGGCGACCAGGCACACGAGCCCGGCGTCGGGATCGCCGAGGCCGCGCGCCATCCACCCCAGGCGCAGCCCGAGGAGTCCGAGGGGCCCGGGGCGCGGCGTCGCGCGGAAGAGGCCGGGGCCGGCGACGGCCGGCGGGACGGTGCGCACCCAGGCGAAGCCGGCTTCCTCGAGCACGTGCAGGACGAACGGCAAGGTGAGCATGTGCTCGAGCGGATGGTGGTACTGATCTTCGATCCAGATGCGCGCCTTCTCGGGATCGAGGTCTCGGTGGCGCAGCAGCGGGTCGAGGAACGCGATCGGGCGGCCGGTGAGGCGCGCGAGGACGCGTCGCGTGCGATGGAAGAGCCGTGCCAGGTTCTCGTAGAAGCCGAGCACGAGCACGCCGCCCGGCGCGACGCAGCGCGCGACGCGCTGGATCGCCTGCGCGGGGTCGGGCGTGTGGTGCACGACGCCGCGGCAGATCACCGCTTCGAAGCTCTCCACGCGCACCGGAAGGTCGAAGAGGTCGGCTCGCACGAGCTGGAGGTTGGGGAGGTGGATCCGGCGGCGGAACTCCTCGGCGCAGGCGAGGGAAGCGCGGCAGCCGTCGATGCCGAAGAGCTCTCGCCGCGGAGCCGAGAGCGCCAGGAACGCGGCGAGCTGGGCCGTGCCGCAGCCGCAGTCGAGCACGCGGCCCTCGGGCCCGAGCGCCTCGTCCAGGGAGACGAGGAACGGGGCGCGTCGCGACCGGTCGAGGAGGGTTCCGGCGTCGTCGGCGGGCGCGTAGCCCGGGAAGGGGCTGCGCTCGTAGAAGCGCTCGACGTTCGCTGCCCGTTCTTCACGCTCGCGGCGACCCAGGACGTCGATCAGGCCGTCCCCCAGGCGCTCGAAGGCGAGTCCGCATGCTGAACAGGGGGAGGCCGGCTCCAGCCGGGAAAAGCAGCGCGGGCAGATCCCGAGAATCCCCTCCATGTCCGGAAGAGGCGCTATCCTAGTGCAACTGGAGGGGGATGAAACAGCTCTGGATCTCGGTGCGAACGCGAGCCGCCACGGCGGTCGAACTCGTTCGAGCCCTGTGGGACGGGCCCTATTGGTGGCTCGTGCCCGTGGTGGCGATCCTGCTGCCGGCGGCCGTGGTGTTCATCTTCCTGCAGGCCGCGCCGCTCGTCGCCCCCTTCGTCTACACGGTCTTCTGATCCATGGCGGCGAGTGCCGATCCGCGCCGCCGGCGCCGGCGCCGCCGATGGGCGATCATGCTGCTCGCGCTCTTGGCGGGTCCCCTGCTCGCAGAGGGGATCCTGCGCTGGCTGCTCTTCTCCGATTCGGACCTTGCGCGTCGCCTCGGGGCAAAGTACCGCGATCCTTCGTTGTTCGCGTACGGCACGGACGCGCCGGAGTTCTCGGGGCTCTCCTACCTCTTCGTTCCGCCCGGAGACCACTGGTCTCCAGTGCAGCCTCATCCGGATCTCGGGTGGGTCGGGAGCGCTATCGATCCGGAGACCCTGGGCCACGCGGAGCCGGACCGGGTCGGCGCGCGGACCCCCGTGCTCTTCTACGGCTCGTCCTTCGCCCGGTGCTCGGTCCTGGACGACTGCTTCGAGGACCTGCTCGAGACCTCGGAGGCGGGACGGCGATTCGGCCTGCTGAACTACGCGGTCCCGGCCTACGGGCTCGACCAGATGCTGGTCCTGCTCAGGCGGACCGTGGGCTCCCATGCGGCGGACGGTCCGGTCGTGGTGCTGGCGTTCGTGCTGGAATCCGACCTCGGCCGCTGCCTGACGTCCTTCTTCTGCGCGCCCAAGCCGCGCTTCGAACGGAGGGGGCGAGGATACGAGCTCGTGCAGCCCGACGAGCTCGATCCCGGGCTCTTCCTGGAGCGTCATCCTCCGGTGTCGAGCTACCTCGCGCGCTATCTCGTGCACGGCGCCGGCCTCCTGCCTGCGGGTCGCGAGCGAGCGCTCGCCGGCGAGGACGCGCGCGTGGAGGAACGTCGGCGACTGTGGAAGTACCTCCTGGGAGGGACGTGCGCGGATCTCCACCGGCGCGGCATTCGTTTCTTCGTCCTGCTCTTCCACCCGGAGGGGACGTTCCGGCGGGAATGGATCCACGCCGACGCCGACCTGCTGCTCGCCTTCCTGGACCAGACGCGCATTCCGTACGTGGATTCGAAGACGGACGTGGAACGAGCCGTCCAGCAGGGAGCTCGGCTCGAGGACCTCTTCCAACCGGAGGGACCGGCCAAGGGACACCCGACCGCACTCGGGACTCAGATCCTGTTCGGGGCGCTCTTGCGCGGTCTCGAAGGGCACTACGACGACGCGCGGCCGTTCGAGCGCTGACCGCACGCGGGCATCGCCTTGTCGCTCGAGCGAGTGCCGAGCACAATGTCGCTCCTCGCGAACCCAGGAGGAATCGATGTTGCGCCCCGTCTGTCTCTTCAGCGGCCAATGGGCCGATCTACCGCTCGAGGTGCTGGCCGAGAAGGCCAAGGGCTTCGGCTACGACGGAATCGAGCTCGCCTGCTGGGGCGATCACTTCGACGTGCAGCGCACGTTGAAGGAGAAGGACTACGCTCGCAAGCACTGGGCACTGCTGCAGGACCACGGCCTGGGCTGCTATGCGATCTCGACCCACCTCGTGGGACAGGCGGTGTGCGACAACATCGACGCGCGTCACCAGGCGATCCTGCCGCCGCACGTGTGGGGCGACGGCGATCCCGAGGGCGTGCGCAAGCGCGCGGCGAAGGAGATGATCGACACCGCCAAGGCCGCGCGGAAGTTCTTCGACGCGGCTCCCGATGCGGTTGCCGAGCAATTGAAGCGCTCGGGCCGCACGGTGGTCAACGGCTTCACCGGGTCGAGCATCTGGCACCTGCTCTATTCGTTCCCGCCGGTGTCGAAGGGGCAGATCGAAGCGGGCTACCGGGACTTCGCCCGGCGCTGGAAGCCCATCCTCGATGCGTTCGACGGGGTCGACGTGTGCTTCGCGCTCGAGGTGCATCCGACCGAGATCGCCTTCGACATCGCGACCACTCAGAGAGCGCTGGCCGCGATCGGGGGGCACCCGCGCTTCGGTTTCAACTTCGACCCCTCGCATCTCGGCTACCAGGGCGTCGACTACCTGCGCTTCGTGCGCGAGTTCGGGGCGCGCATCCTGAACGTGCACATGAAGGACGTGTGGTGGTCCGAGGGTCCCACGCCCATCGGCGTCTTCGGCGGGCACTCCGACTTCGGCACCGACGGCCGGCACTGGGACTTCCGCTCGCCCGGGCGCGGCAGGGTCGACTTCGAGGCTCTGATCCGGGCGCTGAACCACGCCGGCTACCGGGGGCCTCTCACGGTCGAGTGGGAGGACCCCATGATGGACCGCGAGCACGGGGCGCGCGAGGCCTGCGCCTTCGTCCGGCGGCTCGACTTCGAGAAGTCGGACGTGGCCTTCGACGCCGCCTTCGAGCGCAGCTACTAGTGTTCCTTCCCCGAAGTAGCGCCAACAAGGCGCCGTGATGGATCGTCGCTGGCAAGGCGCGCCGACGACGCGTATTCGCTGCAATACTCGGAGGAGGCGCAACGCCGCCAGCGGCGATTCAGTGCGGCGGATTGTTGGCGATACTTCGGGGAAGGGACACTAGGAAGGAGGCGCGTAGAACTCCTTGCCGCCTGGACGCGGGCATGGATAGTGTCCCGGCCATGGGATCCGTCCGCTTCCGTCTGTCGGCCATGATGTTCCTGGAGTTCTTCATCTGGGGCGCCTGGCTGCCGTTGATCTTCGGGTACCTGCCGAGTCTGGGCTTCGGCACGCTGGAGCAGACGTGGATCCTGAACGCTTTTGCCCTGGCGTCCCTGACCGCGATGTTCTTCAGCACGCAGTTCGCCGACCGGAACTTCGCGGCCGAGAAGTTCTGCGCCTTCAGCCACCTGATCGGGGGCGTGGCGATCCTGGCCCTGACCTGGACCACGAGCTTCTGGCCGTTCTTCCTGCTGATGCTGATCCATTCGCTCTTCTACGTTCCGACGATCTCGATCACGAATTCGATCGCGTTCGCCGCCTTGAAGGACGCGCAGAAGGAGTTCGGCCGCGTTCGCCTGTGGGGGACGATCGGTTGGATCGCGGCGAGCTGGCCGTTCGTGTTCCTCCTGACGGACTGGTCGAAGGTGCCGGATTTCGGCTCCGTTTCCTGCACCGATTGGCTCGGGGCCGCGCTTGCGACGCCCAAGTCGGGCGCCGCGCTGCAAGCGGCCAAGGCGAGCACGTTCCTCGTAGCCGGCATCGCTTCGCTGCTCCTGGCGGCGGTCAGTCTGACCCTGCCGCACACTCCGCCGCGGCGGGCGGGCGCCGGGGTCGAGCGTTTCGCCTGGCTGGAGGCGATCAAGCTCCTCAAGGTCCCCTTCGTGTTCGTGCTGTTCGTCGTCACCTTCTTCGACGCGGGCGTGCACCAGGGGTACTTCGTCCTGACCGACACGTTCCTGACGAAGGGCGTCGGGATCGCGCCCAACTGGGTCATGCCCGTGATGTCGATCGGTCAGATCGCCGAGATCGGGACGATGGCGATCCTGGGCTACGCGCTGAAATCCCTCGGCTGGCGCAAGACCATGACCCTGGGCATCCTCGGGCACGCGCTGCGGTTCGGCGTGTTCGCTCTGGCGCCGGTCCAGGAGCTGGTCGTCGCGGTGATCGTGCTCCACGGCATCTGCTACGCGTTCTTCTTCGCGACGGTGTACATCTTCATCGATGAGTTCTTCCCGAAGGATGCGCGCGCCACCGCCCAGGGGCTGTTCAACTTCCTGATCCTCGGAGCGGGCCCCTTCGTGGCCAACATCGTCTGGCCCGAACTGAAGGATGCCGTCACCGCCGCTGAGGGCATCGACTTCCGGAGTCTCTTCCTCGTTCCTTCCGGGGTCGCACTCGCCGCCGCGGTGTTCCTGTTCCTCTTCTTCCGTCCCCCGGAGTCGGCCGCACCCCGATCCGCCGGAGGGGAACCCGCTCCCTGAGCCATGAAGACCTCGCCTGTCGCGTTCCTCCTGGGCTTGACGATCGCGCTCGCCTGCGCCGCCGGTTGCGCCTCGGCTCGGCGCGAGGAGCAGGTTCCGTCGAACACCTTGACGGAGCGCGAGCGGGCCGACGGCTGGAGGCTGCTCTTCGACGGCCGTACGACGAAGGGCTGGCGCGGATACCGGAGAGCCGAGATGCCCTCCGGCTGGCAGGTGGTCGACGGCGCCCTGACGCGGGTCGCCGAAGGCGGCGACATCGTCACGGAGGGAGAGTTCGGAGAGTTCGAGCTCGCCTTCGAGTGGAGGATCTCGCCCGGAGGGAACAGCGGCGTCATGTTCCACGTCACCGAGGATCACGAGGCTCCCTGGGAGACCGGCCCGGAGTACCAGATCCTCGACGACGCCGGGCACCAAGACGGGCTCGACCCGCTCACGTCCGCGGCCTCGAACTATGCGATGCACGTGCCCGTGAAGGGCCCGGCTCGTCCTGCGGGCGAGTGGAACCAATCCTGGATCCGGGTCCTGGGCGCGCACGTCGAGCACGGCCTCAACGGGACCCAGGTCCTGGAATACGACCTGTGGAGTCCGGACTGGAAAGAGCGGGTGCGGGCGAGCAAGTGGAAGGATCGGTCCGATTACGGCATGCGCGAGGCGGGCCGGATCGCCCTGCAGGACCACGGCGACCGTGTGGCCTACCGGAACATCAAGGTCCGAATCTTGGACTAAGGGTCTGCCCGCCGTTCCCGGGCGGGGGTGGCGAGGATTCTTCGGCTCAGGGGCAACGGTGGGCGCTCCCGTGACAAGGAAACGCTCCGTGCTGGACCGCCCCGATTCCTCTGGAAAACCCCCGAGTCCGGGGAGCTCCTCTAGAATCCAGGGGGAGTGAAGGAGGGACCGAGGAGGCACTTGTTCCAGAACTCCCGCCGGGAGTTCTGGCGGGCCTCGGTTCCAGGATCGCAGGTCCTTTCCCAACCGAAAGTAGAGCAGGCCATGTTCCAAACGTTATTGCTCGTTCCCGTCCTCTTGCAAGGAGGGGACGCGCTCGCCAACCCCCCCCAGACGATTCGTTTGATCGATCTCGACCGGGACGGGCGACTCGATCGTTTCGCCTACGACCTCGAAGGCAACCTCGAGGTTGCCTTGAATCGCGGAGGCCGCGCCTTCGAGCCGATCCGTCAGGCCCTCCCGCGCGTGAACGTCTCGGGTCTCCTGGTGGGGGACCTGAACGGCGACCGCCAGATCGACCTGTATCTCGTGTCCGCGCGCGCGAACGTCGCGCTGCTAGGCGACGGCACGGGCGCCTTCACCGAAGGCACGGCCGAGCTCGGTCTCGCGGATTCCGGTGTCGGTCTCTCTGCGGAGCAAGTCGACATCGACGCGGACGGGATCCAGGACGTCCTGCTCCACAAGGAGACGGGAGACGTGATCTTCTGGGGAACGGGTCGCGCCTACGAGCGCGATGGGTCGTCCTCCGCGGCGAGTCCCGCAGGGCCTCCCGCGACGGGAGGAGCGTTCTCCGCGGCGAGCGCGCAGACGAACGCCGCCTCCGGCGGGACGGGCACGTCGGGGCCGGGAGCAAGACCGAGTTCCGGAGGCACGATCTCTCCCCCGTCGGGTTCCTCCGGAGGTCCGGGGACCCAGCCCTCGGTCCAGCCGGGGACGCCCCATTCGGGAGTGCGGCCGGGCTTCCAGATCGATCCTTCGACCGGCGGCGTCAACGGCGGCGAGTGGAATGCCACCCAGATCCCCTCGCCCTCGTGTGCCTTGACGATCCGGGACGTGACGACGAACCAGTGCCTGAAGGCCGATACGACACCTACCCTGGGCCGGATCCTGCCACTGGGGCCGGAGTTCTTCGTCTCGCCGAGCGGCCTCGTCGGGATCAACACCACCGCCCCTGTGTCGCGTCTCGACGTGCAGGGGGACTTCTGTGCCCATGGCAACTTCACGGCGGGCCTGCCGTCGCTCGAGAACCTGGGCAGCGATCCGCTGCTCCTGGCGGCCCACACCGGGTCGGGCGTGGCGCCCACGGCGGAGATCCGCGAGTCGTCGACGACCACGGACAACAGCGCCGATTCGGCGGTCCTCGAGCTCTCGCGCACGAACGTCACGTCCGACGGCTCGGGGGGCGCGCTCTACTTCAAGCTCCCCGACAACGGCGGCACGCCGCGCGAGTACGCCGGGATCGCCACGCGGATCGAGCAGGGGCTTTCGAGCGTGGTGCCCTTCGCGGGCGCGCTCGATTTCCTCACCTCCTCGGGAAGCAGCACGCGCCAGCGCCGGATGACGATCACGGGCGACGGGGACGTCGGCATCGGTACGCCGACACCGGTGGCGAAGCTGGAAGTCTCCGGTGACTTCCGGTCCGTGGGCAATTACGCGGTCGGGCAGGCCGCCCTGGAGAGCACGGGTACGGGCACGATGCTCCTGGCCTCGCATTCGGGCAGCGGCATGGACGCGGTGGCCGACGTGCGCCAGTCCTCGAGCACCACGGACAACGGGTCGGATGCCGCCGTGCTCGCGCTCTCTCGCACGAACGCCACTGCCGACGGTGCCGGCGGCGCGCTCTACTTCCGGCTTCCCGACAACGGAGGCTTGCAGCGCGAGTATGCCGGTATCGGCGCGCGAGTGGAGCAAGGTCTCACCTCCGGCGTTCCGTACGCGGGCGCGCTCGAACTCTACACCTCCTCCGCCGGCAGTTCTCGCCAGCGCCGCATGACGATCGCCGGCGACGGAGACGTCGGGATCGCCACGGCGACGCCGGTCACGCGTCTCGACGTGGCGGGTGACTTCCGTTCGGTGGGGAGCTTCGTGGCCGGCGAGGCTGCGTTGCAGAACACCGGCTCCGACACCCTGCTCGTCGCGTCGCACACGGGCAGCGGTACGCAGGTGACCGCAGAGGTGCGCGAGTCCTCGAGCACCAACGACGACGGCAGTGACTACTCGGTCCTGCAGCTCACGCGCACGAACGCCAGCGCCGACGAGGCCGGAACGGCGCTGACCTTCCGCCTGCCCGACAACGGCGGAGCGCCCCAAGAGGTCGCGGGGCTCGCCGGTCGGATCGAGGAAGGTTTGAGCAGCGTCCTGCCCGTCTCGGGAGCCCTCGACCTCTTCACCACGTCCTCCGGGGCGGCTCGACAGCGCCGGATGACGATCACGAGCGCGGGCGACGTGGGCATCGGCGGCCCGAACCCGGATGCTCCGCTCGCCGACCTGCACCTCGTGGGCGATCCGGCGCAAGGGCGCATGATCGTCGCCCCCGACGCCGGGGCGGACGCAAGCGCAGAGCTCGTCCTCGGCGAGGACCGCGATGCCGTTTCCTCCTTCCGGTTCCGCAACGACGGAGTCGGCGATCAGCTCCAGATCCTCTCGGACAACGGGACGGCGACCGCGCGCATCGCGGTCGGACGCGACACCGGAGAGGTGGGCATCGGGACCACGGACCTCTCGCCGAGCTCGCCGGCGGGCCCGGGGCTCCTGCGCGTCGGGGGCGACGTGACGCAGAGTCTGAACAACACGGGCGTCGTCAAGGCCGCTTGCCACATCCGGGGCTTGACCCCCACGGTGGTCGTGACGCGCAGCTTCAACAACCTCCCCGGGGGAACTGCGATCACGGTCCAGCGCACCGCGCCCGGTACCTACATCGTCGATTTCGGCGTCGACGTCACCCAACGCTTCTTCATCGGGACGATCGGCGGCGACACGGGCATCACGGGCACGGGGACGAGCGGCGGCATCAAGCTGGCGCCGAGGAGCCTCAACCCCAATGCCCTGACGGTCGTGACCTTCGACTCGAGCGGCGCCGGCAGCGACAACATCTTCTACATCGTGGTGTACTAGGCGAAGAGGCCGGAACGCGGACCCCGTTCTCGTTTCGGGAACGGGGCCCGCTCGCTTCCGGCCGGCCGTGGAATCGCCTCCGTCGTTTTCCCAAGGGTACGAGGAGAGCGAACCATGCTCGGACCCGATACCCTGCGTCGAGCCTGGCCCTGGGCTCGGAAGAGCGCCAAGGCCTATGCCTTCGGCCAGGCGGCCGTGCTCCTCGTCGTGGCCCTGCTCGGATTGCGCGGCGGACAGCCGGAGATCATGAGCGCCAACGGCGTGAGCGCCTGGCAGAACCCCTGGCCCGGTCCGGCCGGTTCGGCGGCGGCCTTGTTCGCGGCCGCGAGCATCGTGCTGGCACAGTTCGCTACCGGTTTCCGGGACCGTGCCTGGCGGCGCGGGGGTCATGCGCTGCTGCTCGGCTGGGCGCTCTTCTGGCTGGTCGGTTCGGCGCGCGCGGCGAACGCCGATCCCGACGCGCTCTTCGTGGCCGCGCTCCTCTTCTCCTTCCTCGGGAGCGCGTGTCAGGCGGCCGTGTCGTTCACGGGTTGGCCGCGAGCGTCGGAGTCGCCCGCCCGGCCTCTCCCCGACGCCGTTCCGGGGGTCACGAAGGAGTGACGAGCCTCCCGGCTTCCGGATCGGCGAAGACCCGCAGGTCCGCGTGCCCGAGGAGCAGCGACGCCGGACGTTCTGGAGTCGGCGCTCGACCCAGGACCGAGCCGAGGATCGCGGCCTTGGAGGGTCCGGTGGCGATCACGACGACGCGGCGCGCACCCGCGATCTCGCGCAGACCGAGCGTCATGCCTCGGTGCGGGAGTTCGCTCTCCGGGAAGACGCCGCGCAGGGCCTCGAGGGTTTCCGGCGCGAGGTCGACGACCCGCGACGGCGCGTCGCGCGTGCTGCCGGGTTCGTTGAACGCCACGTGACCGTTCCGGCCGATGCCGAGCAGGACGAGATCCGCGCCGCCGAGTCGCTCGAGCTCCTGGGCGTGACGTTCGATCTCGCGCACCGGATCCTGGGCGGCGCCGTCGAGCAGGTGTCCCCGTGGGGCTCGGCGACCGAGTGGATCGAGCAGGGAGTGCCGCAGGAAACTCTGGAAGCTGCGCGGATCCACGGCCGCGACTCCCACCAGTTCGTCCAGCTGGAACACGTGAGCGCGCGAGAGATCGAGCTCTCCGCGCGCTCTCCCTCGGGTCAGCTCCCGGTAGAGCGGGAGCGGAGTCCCTCCGGCGGGGAGCACGAGCACGGCTTCCCTGCGGTGCGCGGTCGCCACCAGGAGACGTGCGACGGCTCGGGCGACGTCCGCGCTGGAGGGCAAGCGTTCGAGCTTCATGCGCGAGGGAGAGCGCGGGGATCATAACGCGACGGCCGTAGAATCCCCCCGAGCGTGATCCCCATCTCCGACACGGTTCGGCGCACCCGCGCGCCGGTGATCACCTGGTCGATCTGCCTCGCCAACGTGCTGATCTTCGCCTTCGAGGTCGGACTGCCGGAGAGGAAGCTCACCCGAGTCCTGGAACTCTACGGCCTCGTTCCCCTGCGCTACGCGGACGTCGACCTCGCGTTCCGTCGCGGCGTCTCCGATGCGGCGCCCTTCCTCACGAGTCTGTTCCTGCACGGAGGATGGCTGCACCTGATCTCGAATCTCTGGACTCTGTGGATCTTCGGCGACAACGTCGAGGACCGGATGGGACGGCTGCGCTATCTCGTCTTCTACTTGCTGTGCGGCGTCGCGGCGGGCCTCGTGCACCTCGTCACGAATCCCGGGTCTCCGCTGCCGGCGATCGGCGCCTCGGGCGCGATCGCCGGCGTGCTCGGGGCCTACTTCGCCTTGTTTCCCAGGGCGCGCGTCCTCACGTTGGTTCCCGTGCTCTTCCTGCCGCTGTTCCTCGAGGTGCCCGCGGTCGTCTTCCTCGGGTTGTGGTTTCTCACGCAGTTCCTGAGCGGTACGGCCGCCCTGGTGTCGGCGCAGGCTGGAGGCGGGATCGCCTGGTGGGCGCACGTGGGGGGCTTCCTCGTCGGCCTCGTGTCCCACCGGGCGTTCCTCCGCACCCGTCGGCGCCGGGGGTCGGTCGCGGCCGCCCCCTAGCCTTCACCCAGCAGCCCTCCATGTCTCCTGGGCGCATCCATTCCTCGGACCCGCTCCAAGCCGGGTCGCGGGAAGTTCCTTCCGATCCGGACTGGAGGAGATTCGACGCGGACTCAAGGGCGCGGGGGACGCCTGGTCGAAGAGAAGGGCCGGCGATGCGCCTCGACTCGAAGGGAGCAGGGTCCGCGCATGCCACAAGGCACGACCTTCATTCATGATCCCGATGGCCTGCTCCAGCGATCCCGACCCGGCTCCGAGATCGGGAGCCCGGCGTCGCCGGCACGAGAATCCCCTGCGCGGCACGACCCTGATCGAGGTCATGGTCGTCCTGACGATCCTCGTGGTCGCATCCGGGCTCTTCTCGCGCATCGTGATCGCCACGTCCCGCTTGCGCGACGTCAATCGCGAGAACGCGACCGCGGCCGAGGCCGCGCGGAAGATCCTGGAGGAGATGAGGAACCAGGAATTCCAAGAGATCTTCGAACTCTACGACCCCGATCCGAACGACGATCCGGATGGACCCGCGACCGCGCCGGGTCATCGCCACGACGTTCCCGGGCTGAACCCGACCAGCGATTCGCCGGACGGCAAGGTGCTCGAGGTCGTCCTGCCGGCCTTTCCCCCGGCGACCGCCTCGAAGTTGATCGGCACGCCCTGGGAGGCCCGGGTTCTCGGGACGATCCAGGGCTCGGGGGGAGGTTCTTCGGGGAGTGGTTCGGGCAGTGGTCCGGGCGGAAAGCTCGGCGGCATCGCGGGAGGCTCGCCTCCGGCGACCTGGGAATTGCGCGAGGACTACCAGGACGAGGAGCTGAGCCTGCCGCGCGACTTGAACGGCGACAGCATCCTCGATTCTCTCGATCACTCGGACGACTACATCCTCCTGCCGATCCTGATCCGCGTGAAGTGGCAGGGGCGCTACGGGCCTCGGGTCTACGAGGTCTACACCATGCTGGCGGAATACCGGAAGTCGTCATGAGCCGCCTGGGACGACGGGGATACACGCTGATCGAGCTCGCCGTGGCGCTGGCTCTGCTCGGCATCCTGTTCGTCAAGCTGACGATGATCATCAGCGAGGCTTCCAAGGCACACCGGGAGGAGAGTGCCGGGATGGTGCTCGAGGACCAGGCCCAACAGGTGCTCGACAGGATCGCCTACGCGCTGATCGGAGCCGATCCCGATTCGCTGAATCCGAGCTCCCAGAAGCCGTTCTTCTCCGACCGGATCGCCTTCCGGGTGAGCCTCGGCGTGGAGGACGGGGAGATCGTGTGGGGCGATCCCGAGGTGATCGGGCTGGCTCCGGACCCCGCGCAGCTCTTCTGGGCTCGCAACGAGAACACGCCCGACGAACAGATCGTCATCTGGACGAGAGCCGTATCCGAGCTCTTGCAGGACGAACTCTTGAATGGCTCCGACGACAACGTGAACGGTCTGACGGACGAGTCCGGACTGACCTTCGACGTCGACGGAGACAGCGTCACGATCCGTTTGACGCTCGTGACGAGGACGAAGGACGGCAGGTCGATCTCGAAGAGCAAGGAGACCGTGATCACCTGCCGCAACTGACCGGGGGAAGGGAACCAATGACCGGGGGAAGGGAACCATGAAGATCCATATCGAACATCGATCGCGCCGGGGGGCAGGCGGGCGCCGGGGGTCCGCGCTCGTGCTGTCGCTCATCACCGTGCTCATCGTCGCCGTGCTCGCGGCGGGCTACTTGCAGACGTCGTCGGCGCTGACGAAGCGCCAGGGACAGTCCATCGACACCAAGGAGGCCTTCTACCTCGCCGAAGCCGGGTTGGCCGAGGCCTTCAGCGGCATGATGATCGGCAAGACCGGGAAGGTCGGTTCGAAGCAGGCGCCGGCCAAGTTCGGGCACGGGTGCTTCTGGGTCGAGGCCGAGGAGGCGGGGAACAACCTGATCGAGCTCGAGAGCACGGGCCTCTACCAGGGCGGACGGGCGACCCTGTCCTTGGTCGTGGAGGAGGGGAGCGAGAGCGTCGCGGCGCTCGGCATCTTCTCCCAGCAGGCCTTGGTCGTTCCCGACGGCGCCAAGCTCGACTCCTACGACAGTTCGCTGGGGAGCTACGCTTCGCAGCAGGGGAGCCTGGAGGTTCCGCTCGAGATCGGTTCCAGCGCCGGGATCCTCGTGGCCCAGGTGCTGCTTCCCACGGAGGTCGACGGCGACGTCGTTCCCGGCGCGGGTGCCTCGGTCGCCATCATCGGCCAGCCGATCATCACCGGCGCGCAGACCGCGCGCATCGTCGATCCCACCCTGCCCGCGGTCATCGTTCCCGGCGTGAGCCTGGGACCGGGGATCCTGCATTCCTCCGCGACTCCCCTCTCCCTGGCACCGGGGACCTACGGTTTCGCCTTCCTCAAGGTGGCGCCGAACGCCAAGGTCGTCCTGCACGGACCGGCGAGCGTCGTGTTCGGCAACCTGACGCTCCAGGCCCTGAGCGAGGTCGAGTTCGACACCACGCTCGGCCCCATCGAACTCTACGTGACGGGCAGTCTGCGTCTGGCCGACACCTCGGTCGTGTCGATGACGAGCGAGGACCCGAGCCAGGTCACGGTCCAGCTCCCGAACGTGACGACGAACACGCTGCATTCCACGGGCGAGTTCTACGGGTCGATCTACGGGCCCCAGGCGACCCTCGAGGTCGGGACCCGCATGGAGTTCTTCGGGTCGCTCGTCGCCGCGCAGCTCTCGTTCCAGCCGGGGGTGCAGATCCACTTCGATCAGCACCTGGCCGTGCTCGGAGCCCAGAGCACGCTGCCGACCCTCTACTCCTGGCACATCATGAGCTTCGCACCGCTCGGCCCCGAACCGGATCCGTTCAAGGTCCTGGGGGTGGTGAAGAGCGCGCTGCGGCTGCCCTCCGACGCTCACGAGGATCAACTCCTCGACGTGACCTACTACGACAACAGTGGCGTGCTCAAGAGGTACTCGGGGATGGAGAGCAACTTCGACTGGACCCAGGTTTCGGACGTGCTCGACCTCGAGCGCGACAACCAGACGACCGCACTCACCGTCACCAAGACGCACAATCTGCTGAACAATTGAGGGCCTTCCAATTCATGATCCTCCTCGGCGCGCTCGCTGCCGTCTCCCTCTCCGCGGGGAGTTCGGAGGTCGGCGAGTCCTTCGCCGACCCGGACGACTCTGGACGCCGCGCGCTCGTGATCCGCGTCCTCGAGGACGAGCCGGGTGGCGCGTCGCGCGCGGCGCTGGAACTCGCGTCGCCTGCCGTGGTGCCCGAGCTGCTCGAGGTCCTCGTCGAAGGCGGGATCCCCGCGAGCTGGGGGCCGACGGATCGTCCCCGCACGAGTCTCGACGGCCAACGCCTGGAAGCCGTGCGCAGTGCGCTGACGCGCGTGCCCATGGCCGCCCTGCGCGAGGAGGCGACGCGCCGGATCGACGATGATCCTCGACCCCGACCGCGCGAGATCCTGATCGCCCTGATCGGGGAGCGCGGCGATGCCGCCGACCTCTCCATCCTGGGGAAGCTCGGGACGCTCGAACCGACCGTGGAGGTCCCGCGTTCGCTGGAGAGCGCGCTCGTGCGAGCGCTCGTCGCGATCGCCGTCCGCGACCCCCGTGCGGTGCCGCGCATGGACGGGATCTTCGATTCCGTTCCCTCCGGCCTGCGAACGGCCGTCGTGGACTCTCTGGTGGGAATGGGCTCCAAGGAGGCGCTGCTCGAGCTCGGGACGCTCCTCGATCGGGATCCCGCCCTCGATGCCGACCTGTTGTGGGCCATCGTCCGCCTGGGAGACGACCTCACTCCGCCCCACCCCGAGGACCTCCTGGGCCATGTCCGGTCCTTCTTGGCCTCATCCGATGCGGTGCGGTTCCAGGCCGCGGCACATGCCTGCGGCGTGCTCGGGGACCACGAGGCGATTCCGTCGCTCGTGGAAGCCCTGGAGCGCAAGGAGGAGAACGAACGAGTGGCCGTATCGCGGGCGCTGCGCGAACTGACCGGGCTCGAGCAAGGGGATGCCCCGGGAGCGTGGAGCTGCTGGCTCGAGAGCGAGCAGCGGTGGTGGGAGGAGAGCGCCCCCCTCCTGCTCGGAGAACTCGCGGCGCAGGAACCCGAGCGCATCGTGCGCGCCATGGCGCGGATCGCCGGACACCGCCTGCACTCGGACGTCCTGGCCCGCGCCCTCGTCGCCTGCCTGGAGAGGAGCGAGGAGGAACTCGTCCTCATGGCATGCGAAGGACTGCGCCAGCTCGGTTCGCCCGAAGCCCTGGTTGGACTGATCGATCGCCTCGATCACCCCTCGGGAGGAGTGCGGCGGGCCGTCTGGTGCGCCCTGCGTTCGATCACAGGGAAGAATCTTCCGGCCGAACCCGGACTGTGGCGCGCCTTGCTCTAGGCGGCGGGTCAAGCAACGACGGAAAAGATTCGAAGAGAAGCAGCCTGTTCTTCCTCGACCTTGGAAGCCCGCCCATGAAGAGACACGGCAGAGAACGCCGACGCATCAAGCTCGTCAAACCCCGGTTGCAGTTCAAGCTCATCGGAGTCTTCGTCGGACTCTCGGGGCTCGGGTTCCTGATGCAGTCGCTTCACGTCGGGCTCAGGCTGTCCGAACTGGCTAGCACCGTTCCCGAAGGCGGCTCGTACTTGATGGCAGCCCTGCCCGAGCTGCCGCTCGAGATCCTGGCGGTCTCGTTCGGCATGATCCTGCCGCTGACGATCGCGGTCGGGATCCTGGTCACCTTCCGCATCGCCGGACCCGTCTACCGGATCGAGAAGTACCTCGAGGAAGTCCTGCGCGGAGAGCAGGTCGTGCCCTGCAAGTTGCGCAAGGGCGACGAGCTGCAGGAGCTCTGCGAGATGATCAACAAGGTCACCGAGCCCATGCGGCTGCGGAACGCCAACGAAGGGCCGCCCAAGGAAGACGCGGAATACAGGGCCGCGGGCTAGCGCCGCGAGCCTCCGGAGCGCCCCTCGCCATGTCCTTGCGCTCGAAGATCCTGCTGACCCTCCTGGGCGTGGCCGGGCTGTATGCGCTCCTCGACAACGGGATCCTGCGCTTCTTCGCCACGCGGAGCTTCGCGGCGTGGGAGCTCGACGAAGCCGAGGACCGGCTCGAGCAAGTGAAGCGCGCCTACGAGCAACAAGCCTCCGAACTGCGGTCGAAGTGCGCGATCTGGGCCCATCGCGACGACGTCCTGCGCCTCGTCACCGGCGGAGGTGTGGAGTCCATCGCTCCGGACCTGGGGCCGGAAGCGCTCGAAGCGTCGGGAGTCGACTTCCTCTACCTGTGCGCACCGAACGGCAAGGTGTTGTGGCGCTCCATCCGGCAGCCGAGCGACACGGGGCCGCTGCGGATCGACGTCCTGCCCTCCGAGGCCCTGAACAGCCAGCACTTCCTGTTGCGTTATCGAGACGAAGACGTATCGGGACTGGTCCAGAGCGATCGAGGGCCGCTGCTCGTGAGCTCGCAGCCGGTCCGGGACCCGCAGGGCAAGGGGCTCTCCGAACCCGAGCAGGGCTTGCGGCGCGCCCTCCACGGCGTGGTGATCCTCGGCCGATTCGTGGACGAGGAGTTCCTCTCCCGGTTGGTCGCGCGCCGCGAGTCCGGGCGTACGGCCTCCCCGCGGGTCGACGACGCATCCCTGGAGCTGTCCATCACTCCCGAGAACATGCTGGGCGATGCGGGCAACGCTTCGCCCGAGCGCGCCGAACTCATCGCCAACCTGCACGCGGGAGAGAAGGAATTCGCGGCGGAAGTCGGATCGGACGGGAGGCTGCACGTCTTCCACCTCATCCCGGACGTTCGCACCGGCGAGAGCCTGGTGATCGAGGGATCGACCGAACGCGAGATCTACGGCCGCGGGCTGCGCTACGTCCGCTACGCCTTGCTCTCCACGCTCGCCTCGGCGCTCTTCCTCCTGCTGGTGATGTTGCGATTGCTGCAGGGCATCGTGATTCGTCCCCTGGGTTCCTTGACCCGCAAGGCGACCGACATCGGACGCACGGACGACACGACCATTCGCGTGGGCCTGCGACGCAAGGACGAGATCGGACAGCTCGCGGCGGAGTTCGACCGCATGCTCGACAAGCTCGCGCACTCGCGTTCGCAGGTCGTGCGGACTGCCCGGTTGGCCGGCATGTCGGAGATCGCCACGGGCGTGCTGCACAACGTGGGCAACGTCCTGAACAGCGTGAACGTCTCCGCCAACCTGATTCGCGCCAAGCTCGAACAGCTGCCGGTCGCGGACCTGACGAGACTCGCCGCCGTCCTGCGCGAGCACGAGCGCGACCTGTCCGCCTTCGTGCACCAGGATCCGCGCGGCAAACACCTGGTGCCCTTCCTCGCGGAGCTGAGCGCCGCCCTTTCTGCAGAGAAGGAGGCTCTGCGCGCCGAGGTGCGCGTCCTGGAGTCCGGCATCGGCCACGTGGCCGACCTCGTGCGCTCCCAGCAAACCTTCGCCGGCACCCGCGGCGTATTCGAATACGCGTCGCTGGAGCACGAGGTCGAAGCCGCCCTGGTCATGTGCGAGCAGGCCATGGGGAAGTTCGAGGACGTCGAGATCGTGCGCGAGTACGAGGAGCTCCCTTCGATCCAGGTGGACAAGCACAAGTTGCTGGAGATCCTCGTCAACCTGATCCAGAACGCTCGTCAGGCGCTGGAAGGGGTCCACGGCCGTCCCCGGCGCCTGACCCTGCGCATCCGGCGCCCAGGGGAGGGGCGCGCGCGCATCGAAGTGGAGGACAACGGCGTCGGGATCCCGGAGGAGAACCTGACGCGCATCTTCCGCCACGGGTTCACCACCAAGAAAGACGGCCACGGGTTCGGCTTGCACGTCTCCGCGAACGCGGCGACCGAGATGAACTCGCGGCTGGGCGTGCGCAGCGAGGGTCCGGGCCGCGGCGCGACGTTCCACATCGATCTCCCGTTCGAAGCTCCGGTCCTGGTGGCCGCATGAAGGCCTCGAAAGGAACGTCATGACTGCTCCCGGGATGAACCGTCGCGTGCTCGTGATCGACGACCAGGAGTCGATCCGCGAGGACTTCCGCAAGATCCTGGCCGGCAAACCCGGAGGATCGAGCGCGCTCCAGAGCACGCGCTCGGCCTTCTTCAGCGATGAGACGCGGCGGGACGAAGCGCCCACCTTCGAGCTCACCCTCTCCGCTCAAGGACTCGAGGGCGTCCAGGCCCTCGAGCGCGGCGTGTCGGAGGGCCGGCCCTACGCGCTCGCCTTCGTCGACGTGCGCATGCCTCCCGGGATCGACGGGATGAACACGATCCAGGAGCTCTGGGCGCGCGACCGCGAGCTGCAGGTCGTGATCTGCACGGCCTACTCCGACTATTCTCTCGAGCAGATCACCGACCTCTTCGGCTCGACCGATCGCCTGCTGATCCTGAAGAAGCCCTTCGATCCGGTCGAGGTGCGGCAGATCGCCTGTGCGCTGACCGAGAAGTGGAACGCCGCCCTGCGCGAGCGAGAGCAGGTGCAGGCCCTGCGCCGCGCCAACGAGCGGGCCGAATCCGCCAACCGGGCCAAGTCGGAGTTCCTGGCCAACATGAGCCACGAGATCCGCACCCCGATGAACGCCATCCTGGGGTACGTCGATCTCCTGTGCGATCCCGCGGCCACGACCGGGGAGCGGGCCCAATACGGCGCGACGATCCGCAAGAGCGGCGAGCACCTGCTCACGATCCTGAACGACATCCTGGACCTGTCGCGCATCGAGGCTTCGCGCCTGCTCGTCCACGCCGCGGACTTCTCCCCGGTCGAAGTGGCGAGCGAAGTCGTGGGGCTCCTGGAGGCCCAGGCCTGCGAGCGCGATCTCACGCTCTCCCTGGAGGTCGTCGGGCCGGTACCGGAGGTGATCGAGAGCGATCTGATCCGCGTGCGCCAGATCCTGCTCAACCTGGTGGGCAACGCGCTCAAGTTCACCCATCACGGCCGTGTGCGCGTCGTGGTGCGCCTGGACGACAATGCGGCGATGGACCATCGCTACCTCTACTTCGACGTGATCGACACGGGGATCGGAGTGAGCACGAGCGAGCTCCAGGCGATCTTCGAGCCGTTCAACCAGGCCGACACCTCGAGCACGCGCGGATACGGCGGCACCGGACTCGGCCTCACGATCGCCAAGCGCCTGGCCCTGCTCCTCGGAGGCGACATCGAGGTCGAGAGCGAACCGAACCGAGGCAGTCGTTTCTCCCTGCGCCTGTATGCGGGCGAGGTGAGCCGGCGCGCGGCGCGCGCGAGGGATCCGCAGGTCGGCCGAGCGGCGGGAGAATCGCGCGCGCCGGAGGTCTTTCCCGAAGGCGGGCGGCTCCCGCTGCGCTGCCTCGTGGTCGAGGACGTCAAGTTCAACCAGCTCCTCATCGGAGCCCTGCTGCGCAAGGCGGGCGCGACCGTGTGCCTGGCGGCGGACGGACGCGAGGGACTCTCGTGCGCGCTGCAGGCGGAGAAGCGCGGGGAGCCCTTCGATCTCGTCCTGATGGACATGCAGATGCCCGTCATGGACGGCTACGAGGCCACGCGCCGGCTGCGCGCGGCGGGCTTCTCCCGTCCGATCCTGGCGCTCACTGCGCACGCCATGAGCGGCGACCGGGAGAAGTGCTTGCAGGCGGGCTGCACCGAATACGTGACCAAGCCCCTCGACCGCCAGCGCTTGCTCGCGATCTGCAAGCGGCTCCACGACCTCGAGTGCTCGCAGGCGCCGCTGCCTGCCCAGGAACGGGAACCCGAGGGCGAGTTCGGAGGCACGGGGCCGAGGACCCTCTAGGAGCCTGGCCCGCGCAGTCGGCCAGGCCGCTAGTGTTCCTTCCCCGAAGTAGCGCCAACAAGGCGCCGTGATGGATCGTCGCTGGCAAGGCGCGCCGACGACGCTATTCGCTGCAATACTCGGAGGAGGCGCAACGCCGCCAGCGGCGATTCAGTGCGGCGGATTGTTGGCGATACTTCGGGGAAGGGACACTAGGCTCCGATCCGCACGCCGCCCTCGTCGAACCAGTGGCGCTTCTCCGCGGGGAGGCGGATCGGTATCCGCCGCTCCGGGGTCGCTTGCTGTCCCTCGCGGGCCAGGAGGAACGGCTGTCCGGCGAGCTCGCCGCGCAAGAGAGTGGAGGTGCCGAGCTCCTCGACGACGCGCACGTCGAGGGTGAGCGAACCACCGGGTTCGACGTCGTGGGGCCGGATACCGAGCCAGGCTTCCTGTTCGCGCACGGGCGGCGCGTCCTCGACGGAAAGAGGTCCGATCTCGAAGCGGCCCGCGACGATCCGGCCGCGAAGGAGGTTCATCGGTGGGCTCCCGATGAAGGAAGCCACGAAAGTCGTGGCGGGCGCCCGGAAGACCTCGAGCGGCGCTCCGATCTGCTGGATCACCCCGCACCGGAGCACGCAGATGCGGGAGCCCATGGTCATGGCCTCGGCCTGATCGTGGGTGACGTAGAGCGACGTGATCCCGAGCGTCGCCTGCAGGCGCTTGATCTCGTCGCGCATCTCCGCGCGCAGCTGCGGATCCAGGTTCGAGAGCGGCTCGTCGAACAGGAACAGACGCGAGCGGCGTACCAGCGCGCGGCCCAGCGCCACCCGCTGCATCTGGCCTCCTGAGAGCGTGGCGGGCTTCCGCCCCAGCTCCGCCTCGAGCCCGAGCAGCGCGGCCGTCTCGCTCACGCGGCGTTCGATCGCCCGCCGGTCCCAGCGCGCCATCCTCAGGGGGAAGGCGAGGTTCCCCCGTACGGTCATGTGGGGGTAGAGCGCGTAGTTCTGGAAGACCATCGCGACGTCGCGTTCGCGCGGCTCGAGGTCGTTCACGCGGACCCCGTCGAGGATCACGTCGCCCTGGGTGGGGGAGAGCAGTCCCGCGGCGATCCGCAGCAGGGAGGACTTGCCGCACCCGGAGGGTCCCACGATGACCAGGAACTCTCCGGGGGCGGCCTTGAGGGACACGTCGGAGAGCACCCACCCCTCGCCGAAGTGGTGGCTGATCCCGCGCAGCGCCAAGGCGGTCATGCGGCGATCCTAACCCGGCGTAGCCGGAACCAAAGAGGTGCCCCTAGGCCTGCGATGGCCTTTTGTGTTGGCAGGGGTAGGAGTTCGCAGCCGCCGTGGCAGACTGCCCGGCATGGGGAACTTCACGGAGCGGCACGCAGAGAAGATCGCGGGCGTTCTCTCGTGCTTCGATCGGGTGGTGATCACGGGCACGCTACCCGAGATCTGCCATGCTCGTGCGCTGGAGGAACACCTGCGGAGCCAGAACATCCGGCTGTTCGACTCTCCGCGGTGGGCCGAACCCTTCCGAGAAGAATTGCGCGCGAACGCCGAGCGTCTGGCGAAGGAGCATGGACTCGAGATCGACTTCATCAAGCGCAAGGACTTCCGCAAGGAGGAGCGGATCAAGGCGATCGTCCGGAAACGCGGAGACCATCCGGGCCTGGTCCACATCTTCTCGGCCATGGAGCCATGCCCGTCCTTCCGGCCCTGGCATGACAAGCAGAGCGGGCAGACCTTCTTCAAGCCCACCGAGTCCAAGTGCCTGCACTACTACTTCTACTTTATCGACCCCGCTCTGGGGCTGTGCTACTTGCGGGTGCCGACCTGGGCTCCTTTCCGCTTGCAGTTCTACTTCAACGGGCACCACGAGCTCGCGCTCAAGCTCAAGCAGCATCGGATCGCCTACCAGCTCGCCGAGAATGCTTTCGTCTCGGTCTCCAACTTCCAGCGCGCCCAACAGCTGGCCGACGACTTCGACATCCGCCGTCTGCACAGCGCCCTCGATCGCTTCGTCCGCACGTACTGCCCGGTGATCCGCCACTTCCGCTCCAAGTACCACTGGAGCCTGATGCAGGTCGAGTACTCCACCGACGTCATCTTCCGCCGTCAGGTCGACTTCCAGCCGCTCTACCAGGCGCTCACCTACACCGCCATCCATGCCGTCAAGCCCGAGAACGTCGCCACCTTCCTGGGTCGCAAGCTCTCCGGCAACTACCAGGGCGAGCTCGGCAACGACTTCCACACCCGCATCGAGGGCACGCGCATCCGACACCACATGGGACCGGCCTCGCTCAAGCTCTACGACAAGCTCGGCCTCATGCTCAGGATCGAATGCACCGCCAACGACGTCACCTTCTTCAAGCACCACCGCAACGTGGAACAGCGCGACGGCACCCGTCGCTTCAAGCTCGCCCCGCTCAAGAAGTCTATCTACAGCCTCCACGACCTCCGACAACTGCTCGCCGACGCCAACCGCCGTTACCTCGACTTCCTCGGCGCCATCGACGATCCCGGCCCCGGCCTTAATGACCTCGACAAGATCTCCCGACCGACGCACGAAGGCGAGCGCAGCTACCGCGGCTTCAACCTCTTCCACGGCGACGACCTCGACCTGTTCCAGGCTCTTCTCCGCGGCGAGTTCAACATCAGCGGCTTCCAGGCCAAGACTCTGCGTCCGCTCCTCCTCGCTCCTCCTCGCCTGTCTCGCCACATCAAGCGCCTCCGCACCCACGGCCTCATCAAGAAAATCGGCAAACGCTACAAGTACTACCTCACCGCCCTCGGCCGCCGAGTCGCCGCGGCTGCCTTGAAACTTCGAGAACTCGTCCTCATCCCTGCCCTCATCCCCCCAACCCCGGCCCTGCACAGATCTTGACCGTCTTGCGCAAGATCGAACTGGTAAGGGACTAAGAACGCGTCCGTGAAGGGGACGCGCTCCTACGAGAAGTTCCTTGTTCCATCCGTCCGCGCAGAGCCGAACAACCGGCGCTTCTCGTAGCGGCCCTGGGGGCTTCTGCTAGAGGCGCTCCACTCGCCTTCCCCCGGCCGGTCGCGCCGCCCCTTGTCGGAATCGTTCGACGACCATTTCGGACGGCCTTTCGAGGGCCGCCCGCTCCGGATCGGTACACTCCATGGTCCTCCCGGTGTCGAGAGTCGGCGGTCGGGGCCGCAGGCAGGATCCCAATGGAGCCGAAGCGACTTTCCGGCCGAAATACCCTGGTCCCATGAGCACGATCACGCCCGATCCCACCCCGAGCCCCGCCAAGAAGAAGTATCGCAAGGCCGTCGGCTCGAGACTGAAGAAGATCCTCTTCCTTGTCTTCGCCCTGTTCGCGGTGCTGGGCGTGAACTCGGTCTACCTGGTCAGCATCACGATCCTGGAGGGGTCCACCGGCCGGACCTACCAGAACTACTTCTATCAGGTGATGTTCCTCGGGCACCTGGTGCTCGGGCTCCTGATCGTGACGCCGGTGATCGGGTTCGGGATCGGCCACATCCGCAATACCCACAACCGCCCGAACCGCCGCGCGGTACGCGCCGGCTACGCGCTCTTCACGGCGAGCATCGCGCTGCTCGTGACGGGCTTCCTGCTGATGCGCCTGGACGTCTTCGGGGTGCCCCTGGAGGTCCGCGATCCGGGTGTGCGCAGCGTGGCCTACTGGGCGCACGTGATCACGCCGCTCGTGGTCGTGTGGCTCTTCATCCTGCACCGCCTGGCGGGGCGCGAGCTCAAGTGGAAGATCGGAGCCTACTGGCTGGCCGTCGCGGCGGGCTTCGCGCTCGTCATGGCGCTGCTCCACTCGCAGGATCCGAAGCGCTGGAACGAGGTCGGCCCCGTGTCGGGGGAGAAGTACTTCTTCCCCTCCCTGGCGCGCACCGCGACCGGCAACTTCATCCCCGCCGAGACCCTGGACTTCGACGAGTACTGCCTGCAGTGCCACGCCGACATCTACAAGTCCTGGGACCACAGCGTCCACCACTTCGCCTCGTTCAACAACCCGGCCTACGCCTTCTCGGTGCGCGAGACGCGCAAGGTGGCCATGGAACGCGACGGCAGCGTGCAGGCCGCGCGCTTCTGCGCCGGGTGCCACGATCCGGTGCCGTTCTTCAGCGGCGCCTTCGACGAGGATCGGCGCCTCGACGACCCCGACTTCGACCTCTCGACGCACCCCACGGCCCAGGCCGGCGTCACTTGCACGACCTGCCACGCGATCACGAACGTCAACAGCCCGCGCGGGAACGCCGACTACACGATCGACGAGCCCTCGCACTATCCCTTCGCCTTCAGCGACAGCCGCTTCCTGCGCTGGGTGAACCGGCAACTCGTGAAGGCCAAGCCCGCCTTCCACAAGAAGACCTTCCTGAAGCCCCTGCACAAGACGACCGAGTTCTGCGGCACCTGCCACAAGGTGCACCTGCCCGAGGAGCTCAACAAGTACAAGTGGCTGCGCGGGCAGAACCACTACGACGACTACCTCCTGTCCGGGGTCTCCGGCCACGGCGTCGTGAGCTTCTACTACCCCGACAAGGCCAAGGCGAACTGCCAGGAGTGCCACATGCAGCTCATGGCGTCGGACGACTTCGGTGCGCGGATCCGCGACGACACGGACGAGCTCAAGGTGCACGACCACCTCTTCCCCTCGGCGAACACGGCGATCCCGTTCCTGGTCGGCATGCCGCCGGAGGTCATCGAGGCCCACCAGAAGTTCAACGAGGGCGTGATGCGCGTGGACCTGTTCGGGGTCCGCCAGGGAGGCACGATCGAGGGCGAGCTCGTGGCGCCGCTGCGGCCGGAGGTGCCCGTGCTCGAGCAAGGTCGGAGCTATCTGCTCGAGACGGTCGTGCGCACGGTGAAGATGGGGCACCTCTTGACCCAGGGCACGGCCGACTCGAACGAGCTCTGGTTGGACGTGGTGGTGAAGTCGGACGGAGAGGTCATCGGCCGCAGCGGGGGCCGCGCCGCGGACGGCGAGGTCGATCCCTGGTCGCACTTCGTCAACGCCTACGTGCTCGATCGCCACGGGAACCGCATCGATCGTCGCAACGCCCAGGACATCTTCGTTCCCCTGTACAACCACCAGATCCCGCCCGGCGCCGCCGACGTGGTGCACTATCGCCTGGACGTGCCGCCCGACGCGACCGGAGAGATCACGGTCGAGGTCGCGCTGCGCTATCGCAAGTTCGACACGCAGTACATGCGCCACTTCCAGGGCGAGCAGTTCGACGGCAACGACCTCCCGGTCCTGACGCTCGCCACGGACAGCGTGACCTTCCCGGTCACCGGATCGGCGTCGAAGACGGAGCCGCGCGCGGAGGTCCCGGAATGGCAGCGCTGGAACGACTATGGAATCGGATTGTTGCGCAAGGCGGGCACCAGCGGTCCCGCGGGCGAGCTGCGCCAGGCGGAGGAGGCCTTCACGAAGGTCGAGGAACTCGACCGTTACGACGGCCCCCTCAATCTCGGGCGCGTCTACCTGCGCGAGGGGCGCCTCGAGGACGCCGTCGAGGCCTTGGGTCGAGCCGCGAGACACGACCCGCCCGCGCCGCCGTGGAGCGTGCTCTGGTTCTCGGCGCAGGTCGACAAGCAGAACGGGTTCCTCGACGAGGCGATCGCGGGCTACGAGGCCCTGCTCGCCATGGACACCGATGAGACGCGCCAGCGCGGCTTCGACTTCTCCAAGGACTACCGCGTGTTGAACGACCTGGGGGTGACGCTCTACGAGCGTGCGAAACAGGAGCGCGGCGAGGCGCGCAAGACGGGACGGCAAGGATTCCTGGAGCGGGCGCGGAAAGCCTTCGAGCGCGTGCTCGAGCTCGAGCCCGAGGACCTCGTCGCGCACTACAACCTGGAATTCCTCCATCAGGAACTCGGTGACGAGGCCAAGGCGGCCTTCCACCGGGAGAAGCACGAGACCTACAAGCCCGACGACAACGCGCGCGACCGGGCCCTCGCGCTGGCGCGGGCCGCGAGCCCCGCCGCCGACCATGCGGCCGAGGCGGTCGTGATCTACGACCTGTGCCGTTCCGGGGCCTACGAGCTCACCGCGAGCTCGGGGACCCCGGGCGAGCACGGAGGCTCCCACTGATGAGCGAACCGGACGACGGGATCGAGTACGAAGAGGTCAGCGAGGACGACACCGTCATCGGCCGAGCCTTCCGGGTCTCGATGGCGGTGTTCCTCGTCGGAGGCGCGGCCGTGGGAGGCACCCTGTGGTGGCTGAACCGCCCCGAAGAGGCCCCGCCGCCCACCCGGACTCGCGCCGAGGCTCCGCAGGCCACGACCCAGGACGTGGTCCAGGTCCCCGCGGTTCGCTTCACGGACGTCACCGGGGCGGCCGGGATCGAATTCGTGCACCAGAACGGAGCGCGCGGGGGCAAGTTTCTGCCCGAGACGATGGGCGGGGGCTCGGCCTTCTTCGATCAGGACGAGGACGGCGACGCCGACCTGCTCTTCGTGAACTCGGATCACTGGCCGGAGGACCGCTCCGGTTCCGACGAGATCGCGACCCTGTGCTTCTACACGAACGACGGCCACGGCTCCTTCGCGGACTCCACCGAAGCGCTGGGCCTGGCGGTCTCCTTCTACGGCATGGGAGCGGCCTACGCCGACGTCGAGTGCGACGGGGACGCCGACCTCTTCTTCACGGCCCTGGGTCCGAACCACTTCTTCCGCCGGGAGGGCGCGGCCTACCAGGAGGCCGACGTGGGCCTGCGGGGAGCCGACGAGGCCTGGAGCACCTGCGCGGCCTTCTTCGACGCCGACCAGGACGGGGATCTCGATCTCTTCGTCGGGAACTACGTGCAATGGACGAAGGAGATCGACCTCGAGCAGAACTTCCAGCTGACGGGCGTCGGCCGCGCCTACGGTCCGCCCACGAACTACGGCGGTTCCCATCCTTACTTCTATCGCAACCAGGGGAACGGCACGTTCGCCGACGCGTCGGCCGAGTCCGGCTTCCAGATCGCGAACACCGCGACGGGGGTGCCCGTGGCGAAGACCCTGGGCGTTCGCCCCGTGGACGCCGACCTGGACGGCGACATGGACCTGATGGTCGCCAACGACACGGTCCAGAATTGCTTCTTCGAGAACGACGGGCAGGGGGTCTTCGTCGACCAGGGCACGCCCTACGGTCTCGCCTACGACCGCGAGGGCAAGGCCACCGGTGCGATGGGCGTGGACGCGTCCTGGTTCCGCAACGACGGCTCGCTCGCCTTCGCCATCGGGAACTTCGCCAACGAGATGACCTCGTTCTACGTGAGCCAGGGGCGCAAGGACTACTACTCGGACGAGGCGATCGGAGCCGGCATCGGCGCCCCGTCGCGCAAGTACCTGAAGTTCGGCCTGGTCTTCTTCGACTACGACCTGGACGGCCGCGAGGACATGCTCGAGGCGAACGGGCACCTGGAGAACGAGATCCAGGCGGTGCAGAAGAGCCAGACCTACGAGCAGCCGGCGCAGCTCTTCTGGAACGCGGGCGCGGACCACAAGAGCACCTTCGTCGAGGTCGACGGGAAGACGACCGGCGATCTCTGCACACCGCTCGTCGGTCGCGGGCTCGCCTTCGCCGACATCGACGGCGACGGCGATCTCGACGTGCTCATCACCCAGACCGGACGCCGGCCGCGGCTCCTGCGCAACGATCAGGCGCTGGGGCACCACTGGGTCCGCCTGAAGCTCGAACAGCCGGGCTGCAACCGCGATGCGTATGGATCGCGCGTCGAGCTCACCTCGGGCGGCGTCACGCAGACGCGGGACGTGATGCCCACGCGCAGCTATCTCTCCCAGGTCGAGCTGCCGCTCACGTTCGGGCTGGGGAGCGAGACGCGGATCGAGCGCGTGCGCGTGTGGTGGCCCGACGGCACCGAGCAGGAGCTCGGCGGGCTCGAGCCCGACCGGCTGCACGTGCTGCAGAAGCGGCCGTAGCGGCCCTCAGGGGCGGCTCCGCTTGCGACCGACGCGGCGGATCACGAGACTGAGCGGGTCGACTCCCGCACTCTCGGATGAGCAGCTCGCGTCCCCCGCCCCGCGTCTTCGTCTCCTACACGGACACGGACCTCGTGGAGCACGCCGCACAGGCGATCGAGGCCATCAACAAGCACGGCTGGACCCCGGACCAGTTCAAGTACTGGGACGCGTCTGGCGAGGACATCGTGGCGACCTGTCTCGCGAGAGTCGACTCGTGCGACATCCTGCTGGTGCTGGTCGCCCATCGCTACGGCTGGGTTCCCCCCAGGGAAGCGCCGACGAAGGTGGATCGCGAGCACGCGGACGGCGAGCGCAGCATTGTCCGGCTCGAGGTCGGCGAGGCGCGGCGAAAGAACAAGCTCGTCATGCCGTTCCTGATCCGACCGGATCATCCCTGGGCGCCGGCGCTCTTCGACGGATTGGGCGACGAGAAAGCCCATCAGCATCTCCAAGCGTTCCACCAGGATCTCCGGCAATGCGTGGTGGGTTGGTTCACGGATCCGAAGTCGGTTTACACGGCGGTCCACGATGCGCTGGGCGAAGCGGCAAAGCGGCTCTTCGACCCGGTACGACGCTACCAGGACGCGGTGCGGGAGAAATGCGGCCGCGTGGCGCTGGTCGGCTTCGGACACGACCTCAACGTCGATCTCCCGATCGAGGAGGTCTACGTTCCGATCCGGTTATCGCCGCAGCACGAGATCGTTCGACCCGAGTCGGCTCGCGCCGAGGAGTGGAGCCCAAGCGAGGTCGAGCGCGCGCAGCAGCCGATCGACCTCGAGAGGATCGCGTCGGAGCTGCAGCGGCGAAAGCTCGCCGCGGCGGCCCTGCTCGGCGTGCCCGGCTGCGGGAAGTCGACGGCTCTGCGCCGGCTCGCCTGGGCCTGCGCGAAGCCAGAAGAGGGCGGGGCCTCGCTCGGGCTCGATCCCGCCGCCGTGCCGGTGCTCTTGCGCCTCCGGACCCTCCGCTCGCCGACGCTTCCGGGCGATTGGTGGCGCTTCGTCCAGGACGAGCTCCAAGGTTGGCTCGGACTGGCGCCCGCGTCGTTGAGCTGGCTCCAAGATCGTCCGGTGCTCTGGCTCCTCGACGGGCTCGACGAGATCGCCGACGAGGACTTCCGCCGCAACGTCATGGATTGGGCGGCGCAGAGCCTCGCACAGCGTCTGCGCGACGGACGCGATCGGTTGGTCGTCACCTCTCGCGACGGAGGTTGGCCGAAGGACGGCCCGGAGGGTCTGCTCGTGCTCGAGTTCAGCGTCGACCTGCTCAAGGAGCTCGAGCAGCGCGACTTCGTGCACAGGTGGTATCGGCAGGTCCTGAGAAGCAAGAAAGGCGATCACCCGAAGGTCCTGGACGAAGCTCGGGAGAGCGCCGCCGCTCTGTGCGCGATTCTCGGCGGGGGAGACTTCAGCAGCTTGCGCCTGGCCAGTGTCGTCGCCAATCCACTCCTGCTCTCGATCCTTTGCCTCGTCCATCTCGATCAGGCTGACCTGCCGCGTCGTCGCGCTGCCCTGTACGACAAGTGCCTGTCCGTCCTCCTGACGCACTGGCACAAGGACTTGCGCGAGGACCAGGGCCTATCGCGCATCGACGAGCCGGGAGCGCGCGAGGTCTTGAAGGCGCTCGCCTGGTGGCTGCAGGCGGAGCGCAAGTCGGCCGCGGCGCCGGGCGAGGAATGGCACGCGCGGGCGCGGGCGGCCTTGGCGTCGCTCACGGAGAACGCCGGCCTCGGGGTGGACGGGATGACCCTGGTGCAACGACTCGAGAGCGATTCGGGCGTACTCGTCGAGGCGAGCGCGGGGCAGAAGAGCTTCCTGCACCTGACTCTCCAGGAATACCTCGCCGCTCGACACGCCGTCGACGAGGGCCTGGCGGCCGAGCTGGCCAGTCACCTTGGCGACGAGCGCTGGAACGAGGTCGTGCTGCTTGCTCTCAGCGGTTCACCTCGCTCGTTCGCTGCGGCCTTCTTCACCGCGCTCCTTCAGGGCGACGGCTGGCAGGCGCAGATGGAACTCGTCGGCCGCGCCCTGCAGGAATCGCTGCACGTTCCAATCCAACCCTTCATCCAAGCGATCCGCGCGGCCTCCTCTGCTGGCGCCTATTCGCTGCTGCGATTGATTCGTGCGCGGAGCGATGAGGAGCTCTTGGACCTCGCGGCGGAGCTGGGCTCTCGGGGCGATGGCGAGATCCGCGCGCTCGCCAGCGAGATCCTGCAACGCGCCGGCAGGTCTCTGCCGCCGATCGTCGAGCCGCGCCTTGTCAGGACCGAAGGTGTCCTGGTAACGGATCTCCGGCCAATGCCCGTGATTGAGCCTGCTGCGTTCGTTGTAGGCGACGTGCGCGTGGCCCAACCCTCGGGCATCGCGCTGGTCTACGTCCCCGCCGGCGAGTTCGACATGGGATCGAAGAAGGGCGATTCGGACGAGCGACCCGTGCACAGGGTCCGCGTGCGAGCCTTCTGGCTCGCGAAGCACCCGGTCACGAACGCCGAGTACGCACGCTATCTGGAGGCGACGGGTGCTGCGCAGTCGGGATACTGGACCGACAGCAAGTACAACCAACCCAACCAGCCGGTCGTCGGAGTTGCTTGGGAGGATGCGAAGAGGTACTGCGAGTGGGCTGAGCTCGTGCTCCCGAGCGAAGCCCAATGGGAGTATGCATGTCGAGGCGGCACCCAGCCAACGGAGAGCGAGTACTGGTTCGGCGACGACGAGAAGGAGCTGAAGGACGTGGGATGGTTCGACGCCAACTCCGGCGGTCGACTGCAAGCCGTGGCGCAGAAGCGGCCGAACCCATTCGGGCTCTTCGACGTGCACGGCAACGTGTGGGAATGGTGCGAGGACACTTGGCACAAGAACTACAAGGGAGCTCCCGCGGACGGTTCAGCCTGGGTGGATGAGGCCTCGGAGCTCCGCGTCCGCCGCGGCGGCTCGTTCGCGCTCACCGCCGGGTCCGCGCGGTCGGCGTTCCGCGGCTGGGCCCACCCGTCGCGCCGGTGGCAGGGCCTCGGCTTCCGCCCCGCCCAGGCCGTCATCCCTTAGCTTCTTCACCACTTTACCACTGAGCGGTTCACCGGCGGAAACATGGCGGAACGCGGCCCGTGCGAAGCCGGGCCGCCATGCAGGCGGGGACGATGGGATCGATCAACTCGGCCTCGTTCTGCGGTGGCCTCGGCCGAGCGAAGCGAGGCCGGCCGTGCGCAACTCTCCGAAGGACCCGGAGATGAGTGGGTCGATTCGAAACGGATCGACAGCCGAACCGGGTAGGGCGCACCGGCGGGAAGCTCGGCCGTGCCCGAGGCACGCGGCCTACGATTCCCGCCGGGCGCGGCGATGTTCCGCCGGGGCATGGACCCCGGCGAGGACGCCCGGGCGGGCCGTCACGTGCGCAGCGGCGGCATTCCACGAATCGCGTTCGCGAAACGCCGTCGATCGGGCATTGCGACGGGCTGGGCGGGGCGGAAACCGAGGTCGTTCCAGCGGTTCGACCGGTGGTTCCTGTTGCGATACGCCGAGCGCGCGTTCCTCGCGGGATTGTTGAAGCTCCCGCCGCGGATCACGCGGTCCTCGGAGGCCCATGCCCGGGCGCCCCGTTCTTCGTCATCGAGTTCCAACGTCACAGGTCGAGCCCGTGGTGCGCGATCCACGCGCGCCGCAGCCCGCGCGTGTCGCCGTGTCGAAGCAGCTCGTAGAGCGAGCCGACCGCCCTGCGGTAGCTCTCCGCGCTGCATCGCCCGCTCTCGAGCTGCCAGCGCCGCAGGTCCAGACGCCAGCGGTAGCGGCGCAGGTTCTCGGGCCGGACACGGGTCGTGCCGGGAAGGATCAGCCAACCCAGGAAGGGCAACCCTTCCGTCGTGGGCGCCAGGATCGTGGCCCGATCCTTCAAGCACAGCTTCAAGCGCTCGCTCAGGAACAGGGCGACTTCCTCGTGCACCGCAGCGAGATCGATCAGCCACTTCCAGGTCAGCCGGATCCGAAGGCGCTTCGAGCGTGGAGGTGTGAAGGGCCTTGAGGAGCAGCCCCGGCCTGGCCGTGGAAACCGGGTCCCGGAGAGGACGGTCCGGCAGATCGTGGCCAAGGTGATGA
>Ga0247727_10000713_pt1 | contig 81473 bp, 78 predicted proteins | sample WisWelCaveWW1625_FD_202498 | JGI IMG/M metagenome (GOLD analysis project Ga0247727, IMG submission 202498) | Biofilm microbial communities from Wishing Well Cave, Virginia, United States - WW16-25 | ecosystem: Environmental > Aquatic > Deep subsurface > Groundwater > Cave microbial mat | place...
GCCTGATGACCGAAACGATTTTCTCGTCGATCCCTGCAAACAGCCTCTCGAAACGAAATTGTCGCGACTTGGCCAGCCTTATGGTGAATTAAACAATGTCTCATGAACAAAATGTGCGAAAGGCCAGGTTTTTATTATTCGCATTAATATAGCGGTAATAAGCCTGGACGGACCAATGACGGCTAATGGGATAGGTGAGCCGGACAAGGAAACTCCAGTCATTATTGAGCCGGGCATTGGGCTCCAGGAAATAAACCTGGGAATCAAAGTGATAGTAATTGGCTGCCGTAAATTCTCCGATAAGCTCCAGCGTAAGGTCTTTTAAAATGCGAACCCCGTCCCAAACCGGTGTCCGCAATCCCACCTGAACCGTGTTGCCGGTGCGATCAAAATTATTTCCTTGTGTGGAGGCTGTATCCAGGATGTAAGCCGCAAAAACGGAGCGCCTGAAGTTTGAAAAATAAAAAGTGTGCACAATGCCTGTTGACGTGTATTCCCCGTCGCGGGAAGTGATGTCAGGGAGGTAACCGTCCGGGCCGAATTCGTAATGGGTATATTTTGTAAATACTTCCGTCTGGGTCCTTTTGGTAAAACGAACCTTCACATTGCTCATGACTTCATTGCCAATCGAAAACATGCTCCCGTTCAAAAATCCCCAGGGAAGGGCGTACCGAAGGCCCAGAATAACTTCCTTGCCAAACCAATTCGTAATGTATTCGTTCCAGATCCAGAATTCCTGAAAGGTATAGTTAAACTCATTCAGGCTGTCATCATGAAGGGACTGGTGAACCTGATAACCGACGTAGGAATTAAACTTCCCCCGCTCAAGCCAGTTGTAATACCCCCCCCAGTGAAAAATAATAACGAAAAGCATTCGGGTCCGTAGAAAAACTAATCGCCTTGTCATTGGGCTCAAGAGGGACATTGGAATCATATTCAAACCCTACGGAGCCAAACACATTCCAGCGTTTTGGCTTGGGGAAAAACTTTTTGGGGCGCATGAGGGAAATAGCCCTCTTGGCAGCGCCTCCGTAATAACCTTCCGAATCAAGGCGTAAAACCTCTTGGACTTGCGCTTCAGCCTGCGTATCGTCGCCCTTGGCATAATAAGCTCGCGCGAAGAAATAATGCGTGGCGGCATTATCCGGATCGAGTTTCACGGCAATTTCAAAAGCTGAAATGGCCTCCTCGGTCTGCCCAAGGAGGGTCAGCGTCATCCCAAGATACCGGTAAATGATGGGGTCTTCGGGATACGTTTCCGATAACTGCCTGAATTCGCTAAGGGCTTTGGCATGATCCCCCTTTTTAAAAGACTGGACAGCCTGGGTTTTGAGGAACTCGTCAATAGAAATTCTATTTTGAGACTCCTGCGCAATGGCGGGAAGGAGAAAGCTCGATATCAAAAAAAGAGAAAACAAAAATCTTGCGGGGTAAAAAGAAAGGATTTTTTTAAGTTTGTTCTTCATAGACTTGGGCGGAGTATAAATCAGCCCTTTTTTTTTGCAAACTTTTTTTTAAAAAAGTTTCGCCCTCAAAAAAGACCCAAAAGTTCCTTGTGAGAGCGAAGGATTTTCTCAGCATCCCCAAGCTTTTGCCTTTCATTTTCCACAACGGATTCGGGCGCGCTTTGGACAAAGCTTTCATTAGAAAGCTTCTTGCAAATAGATTCGACCCATTGCTCGGTTTCCTTAATTTTTTTTATGAGCCGCTCCCGTTCCTTCTGGGGGTCCACCACCCCTTCAATGGAAACAAATACTTCAAAATCAGCATACGCGTTTCCGACGAAAGACTTATTTTTCTCAAACTGGCTTTCTATTTTTAAACTTTCAAGCCGCCCGAGTGTTTTAAGCTCGTCTTCAAAATCCTGAAAAGTTTGCCGGACCTTTCCTTCAGGGCTCACAATCACTGCCGCAAGGCCCTTGTTGGGCGCAAGCTCAAGGCGGGTCCTGAAATCGCGGATCCCTCCCACGGCCTGCTGGAGCAAAGAAATCGCTTTTTCAGCTTCCGGATCCTGAAATTTTTGTTCCGCGTGGTAAGGCCAGGGCGCGAGCATCAAAGACGCGGGCCAATACTTCTCACCTTGAGCTATTTCTTTTAACTTGCTCCAAACTTCTTCAGAGATAAACGGCGCGAAAGGATGAAGGAGCCTTAGGATTTTTTCTAAAACATAAAAAATAACCCGTTGGGCCGTCTGGCGGTCTTTTGTTTTCTCGCCCGTCAAGACAGCCTTTGCGAGTTCGATATACCAGTCACAAAAGTCATTCCAGATAAAGTGGTAAAGCTCGCTCGATCCTTGAGCAAGACTGAAGGAAGAAAGGTGTTTTTCGATTTCAGCTGTCACGGCCTCAAGCCGGGAAAGAATCCAGCGATGCGGAAGGGCAAGTTCCGTTAGGTTGAATTCCTTACTTTCAGGCTTAAAATCTTCCAGGTTCATTAACACAAAGCGGGCGGCATTCCAGATTTTATTGGTAAAGTTTCTTCCGACTTCGAATTTTTCCCGCGAAAGATACACGTCCTGGGCGCTTAACATGATCATGCTGTAACGGAGCGCATCGGCTCCTATTTCGTCGATCACGTCAATGGGGTCAATCGCATTACCCAGAGACTTGGACATCTTTATGCCGCTTTGGGCACGAACGGTTCCGTGAATGTAAATCCGCGAAAAAGGGACTTCTCCCTTGAACTCAAGGCCCGCCATAATCATCCGGGCCACCCAGAAAAAAATGATTTCAGGCGCGGTCACAAGGTCCGAGGTCGGATAAAAGCGTTTTAAGTCTTCGGTCTGTTCCGGCCACCCGAGGGTTGAAAACGACCACAGCCAGGAGGAAAACCAGGTATCCAAAACGTCGGGATCCTGACGCAAATTGGTATTGTTGCAATTGGGACATTTTTGAGGTGTCTCACGGCTGACAATCACAGACCAGTCTTCTTCCCAGGGGCCTTGTCCCTTACAGGAATCACAGTACCAGACCGGAATCTGATGCCCCCACCAGATTTGGCGGGAAATACACCAGTCGCGGATATTCTTAAGCCAGTTCGTATAAACCTTGGTCCAGCGATCCGGATAGAACTTTGTTTTTCCTTCTTCGTGCGCCTTCAGGGCTTTTTCGGCAAGCGGCTGCATCTTGACAAACCATTGTTTGGAAAGGTAGGGTTCGATCACCGTGTTACAACGGTAGCAATGCCCCACGGCATGAAGATGAGAATCCCGCCGGACAAACAAACCTTGCGCTTCTAAATCCTCAATGACTTTTTTGCGCGCTTCTAAACGGTCCAAGCCTTTGTACGGGCCGCCGTTTTCATTCACGGTTCCGTCTGGGTTAAGAATATTTACCTGCAACAGGTTGTGCCGCTTGCCCATTTCAAAGTCATTGGGATCGTGGGCCGGAGTGACTTTCACCATCCCTGTCCCGAATTCGGGATCCACAAACTTATCACTGATTACAGGGATTTCGCGTTCAATTAATGGAAGGATGAGTTTTTTGCCAATCAGGTGCTGGTATCGCGGATCCTCGGGGTGTACGGCCACGGCCGTGTCTCCGAGCATGGTTTCAGGGCGCGTGGTGGCAATCACGATATGATCTTCACCCACTTTTTCGGCTTTTCTTCCCGCTCCTGCCACCGGATACTTAATATGGTAAAGCCCGCCCTGAACTTCCTTATGGATGGATTCTTCATCCGACAAAGCGGTTTGGCAGCGCGGGCACCAATTAATAATATAGTTTCCCTGATAAATGAGGCCCCGTTCATAAAGCGTAACAAAGGCTTCGCGAACGGCCCGTGAAAGCCCCTCGTCCATCGTGAAGCGCTCGCGCGACCAATCGCAGGAAGCTCCGAGACGCCTGAGCTGTCGTGTAATCGTGGAACCGTGTTCTTCTTTCCATTTCCAGACTTCCTCCAGAAATTTTTCACGGCCCAAATCGTCGCGGGTTTTTTTCTCTTTGGCGAGTTTCTTTTCTACCACATTCTGCGTCGCAATCCCGGCGTGATCGACTCCTGGGATCCAAAGGGTATCGAGACCTTTCATGCGGTTCCAGCGGACCAGGATATCCTGAATGGAATTATTGAGGGCGTGCCCCATATGAAGGATCCCGGTCACATTGGGGGGCGGAATGACAATGACATACCGGTTACCGTGAAAGGCCTTTCCTTCGCGGTCGCTTTTAGGGCGAAAGTAGCCTTGCAACTCCCAGAAAGAATACCAGCGGGATTCCACATCCTGAGAGTTATAACGGGGAGGCAAATTAACAGCGGGCATATTATCCGTGAAGCGTGAAACGTGAAGGATGAAGCGAAAAATATAAATTAAAGAAAAGAGACTTCACGTTATCCTTTGAGCAGTTTGTATTCAATCGCCTCGACGAGGGCGCGCCAGCTGGCTTCAATGATATTTTCATGCACCCCCACCGTCGTCCATGTTCTGTCTTTATCCTGAAATTCAATAAACACACGCACCTTGGCTGCGGTTCCAGCCTCAGAATTGACGACGCGGACTTTATAGTCCGTCAGATGAATTTGATCAATCACAGGATAGGCCGGGCAAAGGGCTTTGCGCAGGGCCTTATCAAGCGCATTGACAGGGCCGTCGCCTTCAGCCACTTCAAAGTGCTCCTTCCCTTTGGCAAGGATTTTAACTTCCGCGACAGACACAGGCGCCGGATTGCCGATATTCTCAGCCCGCACCGCTACGGATTTCACTTCAAAAAAGGCTTTGTACTTGCCTAAAAAACGGTGCAAGAGAAGTTCAAAACTGGCTTCCGCTGCTTCAAACTGGTAGCCTTCATTTTCAAGCCGCTGGACCTCGGTTAAAATCTTTCTTGTTTCAGGAGACTCTTTATCCAACCGGATCTGAAGTTCTTTGGCTTTGAGGGTCACATTGCTTTTGCCGCCAAGTTCGGACACAAGAAAACGCCTGTGATTGCCAAGAAGCCGCGGATCCATATGTTCATAGGTTTTGCGGTTTTTTAACATCGCATTAATATGAACGCCGCCTTTATGGGCAAAGGCAGCGCGGCCCGTAAAAGGCTGATTATTTTCAAGCGGCATATTTGCGATTTCAGCCACGTAATGCGAAACCTGTGTCAGCGTTTTCAGTTTCTTTTCCGGCATACAGGGCCGGTTCATTTTAAGCTGTAAGATAGAAATGATGCTTACAAGATTTGCATTTCCGCACCGCTCGCCGTAACCATTGATCGTGCCCTGGACCAGGACGCAGCCTTCCCCTACCGCTTGAATGGAATTGGCCACAGCAAGTTCGGCATCATTGTGGCAGTGAATCCCCAAAGGCGTCTTGACCGAGCGCTTCACACGCACAATCGCCCGGCGAATTTCATGAGGCAGTGATCCGCCATTGGTGTCGCAAAGCGTAAGGTTATCCGCACCGGCACGCGCGGCCTGCTGCAAACATTGAATCGCGTAATCAGGGTCGGCTTTGAACCCGTCAAAAAAGTGTTCCGCGTCGTAAATCACTTCAAGCTTTTTGGATTTTAAATAAGCGACCGTTTCATAAATCATTAAAAGGTTTTCTTTTAAGGACGTTTTAAAAACCTCGGTCACGTGCAAATCCCAGGATTTTCCAAAGATGGTCACGGCCCGGGTTTTTGCCTCAAGCAGAGCTTTCACATTGGCATCGTCACTCACGCGTGTGTGTGCGCGGCGCGTGGAACCAAAGGCCACAATTTTAGCGTGACGGATCTTTGATTTTTTGATCTCTTTAAAAAAGGCAAGATCTTTAGGGTTTGAGCCCGGCCACCCGCCCTCAATATAATGAACCCCAAACTTGTCCAGGCATTCGGCAATCAGGACTTTATCATGCATGGAGAGGCTGATGCCCTCCATCTGGGTCCCGTCGCGCAGAGTTGTATCGTATAACAAAATCTTCTTCATTTATTTTTTCCCTAACCCGAATTCCTTATGAATTTCCCGCACCGCTTCTTTGCCTTTATTGCCGGCGATTACGCATGAAATTTTGATTTCGGAAGTGGAAATCATATCAATGTTGATTTTTTTCCGGGCAAGCGCGCCGAACATTTTGGAGGCAATCCCGGAGTGAGACCGCATGCCGATCCCCACGACACTTACTTTTGCAATGTTTTCATCGCATACAATGTGCTTTGTCCCCACTTCATGAGCGGCGGCTTTGACGACCGGCATGGCACGGCCGAGCTCGTTTTTAAAAACCGTAAAAGAAATATCTGTCGTGTTAGTTGCCGTCTTGTTTTGCACAATCATGTCAATATTGATATTGGCATCCGCAAGTTTTTTGAACACTTTAGCCGCGACCCCCGGCCGGTCGGGCACCTTAAAAAGGGTAATTTTTGCTTCATCTTCGGCTAATGCGACTCCGCTGACAACCACGTCCTCCATTTTCTTAGTCTCCTTTGTAATCAAGGTTCCCTCTTGCCGGTTCATGGAATTTCGCACATAAATAGGAACATTGAATTTTTTGGCCACTTCCACCGACCTTGAGTGCATGACCTTGGCCCCAAGGGAAGCAAGCTCAAGGATCTCGTCATAACTGATTTTATCGATTTTCCGTGCGTCCGGAACCACCCGCGGATCCGCCGTAAAAATGCCGTCCACATCCGTATAAATTTCACAATGCCTAGCGTGAAGCGTCTTGGCCAGGGCCACGGCGGTGAGGTCGGAGCCGCCTCGGCCCAGAGTGGTGATTTCTCCGGATTCCGTTTTCCCCTGGAATCCCGCGACAATCACGATATGATCGGCGGCTAGCGCTTTCTGAATCCTTTCGGTGTTGATGTTGAGGATACGCGCCTTGGTGTGAAACCAGTCCGTAATAATCCCTACTTGAGGCCCCGTAAACGAGATGGCCTTAACTCCCAGATGGTGAATCGCCATCGCAAGCAGCGCGACAGACACCTGCTCCCCGGTTGAAAGAAGCATGTCCATTTCTCTTTCATTGGGCCGCGCGGTGATCTGGTGGGCAAGCTCGATCAGTTCATCTGTAGTATCGCCCAGGGCCGAAACCACCACCACAAGCTGGTCGCCCCGCGTCTTTGCCTGGACAACTCGTTTTGCGACCTTTTTGATCCGCTCGGCATTGGCAACAGAAGAGCCGCCGTACTTTTGAACAATGAGTGACATAAGATTTACTTCGAAAGAAAAAGCGGCATTAATTCAGTAGCTTTATTGACTTTCATTTCCGTCAACTGCGCGGCAGCTTCCGAAAACTTTTCGCCGTCATCCGGCATGATATTTTTACCCGCCAGCACAAACGGCACAGAATCCCGGACCTGTTTTTTCATCTTCCAGGGTGCCGCATGACAGGGGGTCACAAGCACGCGGGTGTTTTTGGAATGCTCAAGATAATGTTTCACCTTCGAAAGGATATAATAATCCGCGGCCTCAAGCGCCGTGATTTTCCCCCGCAAATCGCCTTCCCGCGAAGCATCCTCACAGTCCCTCAAATACACACAGACAAAATCCTTTTCTTCAATCGCCTCCAAAAGAAGCTTGGCCTTTTTTTCATACTGCGCGGAAAGATCACTCACCCCGTTGGCTTCAAGCACCGTCAATCCAGCCAGACGCGCAATGCCTTTGGCATAGCCCGTATCCGTAATCACGGCGCCCGAACAGCCGAATAAATCATGAAATTTTTGAATCTTCGGTTTCCGTCCCTGCCCCCAAAGCCAGACCATATTTGCCGGATTCTCTCCAAGGTCAACCCTGACCTGATTGATTTCATGATCCTGAAGAAGCAGTTTGGCATCGTACATCAGCTTTTTTAAAAGTTCGCTTCCCGGCCCTTTGGGAAGATGGGCATCGACCGATTCTCCAAGAATGGTGCGGGGAGAAACCGTTTTGGCTGAAAGCGCCTCAAATCCGTGCGCATCTTTTAAGACCGCAATGTGACGGTAACCGGAACCCGGAAAGAACCGGACAAAATCACTGGCCACTTTTTTATTGAGAAAATTAATCAGGGCCCTTGCTTCTTTCGTGGAAATCCGGCCCGCCGTAGGATCGGCCAGAGTCCCCGCAAACTCCGTAATAAAATTCATCCGGAAAGGGATTTCATTATCTTCGAGTTTAAGCTCGAGGTTTGCGGCTTCAAGAGGCCCAAGCCCGGTATAAACATGATCTGCGTCAAACCCTAAAAGATTCAGGAAAGTCACATCCGAAGAAGGTTCAAGACGGTCGGAGACAAGTTTCACCTGCCCCAGTTTTCCCATCTTGGCAAACGAATTCAAATTGGGAATTTTGGCCACTTCAAAAGGGGTCTTCCCGGATAATTCTTCAGCCGGATGGTCACTCGCCCCGGAAATGGCAACCAGGATATATTTCACGATTCAATCACCTTTTTAACCGCGTCAAGATGCGGCTCCACAATTTCAATTTTGTCATCAAAGCTCAAACCAAAGTCCGGATCTTTCAAGCCCGAACCGGTCAGCGTGATCACAATGCGCGTATTGTCCTTAAAATAATGCCGTTTCGCAAGCTTTACTACACCCGCCACCGCCGCGGCCGAAGCCGGTTCGGCAAAGACCCCTTCGCGCTCGGCAATAAAACGATAAGCCTGGGTGATTTCCTGATCCGTCACCGCCTCAATAAGCCCACCGGATTCATCCCGTGCGGCCAAAGCCCCTTTCCAGCTTGCGGGGTTTCCAATCCGTATCGCCGTCGCAATGGTCTCAGGCTTTTCTACGGGTTTTCCCAGCACCATTGGGGCCGAACCTTCGGCCTGAAACCCAAGCATCTTAGGCAGCACCTCGGATTTTCCTGCTTTCGCGTATTCCTGGTAGCCTTTCCAATACGCCGTAATATTCCCCGCGTTTCCCACAGGAATGGCGTGATACTCGGGTGCATCGCCAAGATCATCCACGATCTCAAAGGCTGCGGTTTTTTGCCCTTCAATCCGGTAAGGGTTAATGGAATTGACAAGGGTGATGCCGCCTTTTCCGGTCAGGGACTTGACGAGCTCAAGGGCCTGGTCAAAATTTCCTTTGATCATGATCACTTTGGCTCCGTAGCGATAAGCCTGTAAAAGTTTCCCTTTGGCAATTTTTCCTTCCGGAATAAGCACAAAACACTTTAACCCGCAGCGCGAGGCGTAGGCAGCAGCAGAGGCCGAGGTGTTCCCTGTGGAAGCGCACATCACAGATTTGGATTTCGCTTCCATAGCTTTTGAAATCGCCATGGTCATGCCGCGATCCTTGAAAGAGCCGGTGGGGTTAAGCCCTTCAAATTTATAATAAATACGGATGTTTTTAAGGCTCAGCTCAATGGGTAATGCCTCCGCCAAAATCAGCGGCGTGTTTCCCTCATTTAAGGAAATAATAGGGGTCGTGTCTGTGACAGGAAGAAATTCCTGGTAACGTTCAATAATCCCTATTTTTTTGACCGCGTATTTCACGCCTCATTCCCTTCAATCCGGATAAGCTGGGATTTGCCGCGGACAATCGAAAGCCGGTCAATCGCCCGGATCGCATTACGCACATTGGCTTCATGCGCGTCGTGTGTGAGAAGAATCAGTGGGACGGCGCTGCCTGTGCTGCGTTCTTTTTGGAAGCAATCCGAAATACTGATCGAATGATCCCCAAGAATCCGTGCAATTTTGGCTAAAACGCCCGGCCGGTCGAAGACATGAAACCGCAAATAATACCTGGAAAGAATGGACGAAATACTTCGGATTTTAAGGGTCCGGCGGACCGCCCGCAAAGGAATGGTTTCTTCCTGATAACGCAGGCTGCGCTTTTTAGCGATATCCACAAGGTCCGAAACCACGGCACTGGCCGTAGGCCTTGAGCCGGCGCCTTTTCCATAAAGCAAAATATTACCGGTTTCATCTCCTTCGATGAAAATCGCGTTATAAGAGCCGTTCACATTGGCAAGGATATGGGACTTCGGCACAAGGGTCGGCTGCACCCGGGCTTCGATTCCTTCGGCAGAGGCTTTGGCAATCGCCAGAAGTTTCACGCGGTATCCAAACGCCTCGGCAAAAGCAATATCTTCGCTTCGGATACGGGAAATCCCTTCGCAGTAAATGTCGTGGAAACGCACTTTCCCGCCAAAAGCAAACCGCACGAGGATAGCCAATTTATGCGCCGCGTCGATGCCCTCAATATCAAGTTTTGGATCGGCTTCAGCATACCCTTTTTTTTGGGCATCTTTCAAAGCTTCCTCGAAATCCGTATGCTTTTCTGTCATTTCAGTCAGGATATAATTGCTGGTTCCGTTAATGATCGAATAAATGGATTCAATACGGTTCGCTACAAGCCCTTCGCGCAGGGCTTTCATCACGGGAATCCCGCCTCCGACACTGCCTTCGAAACTCACCCACACGTGATTTCGTACGGCAAGCTCAAAAATTTCATCCCCGTATTCGGCAAGCAGTGCTTTGTTGGCCGTCACCACATGCTTACCCTGTTTTAAGGCTTCGATGACAAATTGACGCGCCTCTTTACACCCTCCGATAAGTTCGACCACCACATCCACCGAAGGGTCGCGCACAACGTCCAAGGCACGGGAAGTTAAAAGGGATTTTGGAACGTGAATATTTCTTTTTTTTGCAGGATTTTTGACGGCAATTTTGCGGAATTCAAAATCCACGCCGATTTCATTTGCGAAATAGCTTTTCTTTTCGGTGAGAATGGAATAAAAACCGCTCCCGATTTGACCCAGGCCCAGCAAACCGATTCTGATTTTTTCCATATTTTGACTCTAACTCAAGACTTTGAGAGAAGTTAAGCAAAAAGTTTGAGTAGTATAACTTAGCCCTATTCAAAAAGCAAACAGCCGAAAAAATAAATTTCAGGTTGACGGATAAGCTATACTATTGTCAGTTTGTTTGGCATCCTTAAAAAAATCAGCACTGTCAATCATCCCGGAGGTCTTCGAATGAAGAAGAAATCAGTATTTTTTATCCTGCTTTTGATGTTCGGTTTATCCATTGTTAATTTAGGCATGGCGCGAAAAGGGATTTATGATGAAGATGCGCGCGAGGAACAACGCTTGGCCAAGGAGGAGGCAAAAGCCGCAAAAGTGGAAGGCCGATCTGTGCTTCCTCACCCGGGACGGGTTGCCGAAGGAGTGAAGCAGGCGACTGTCGATAGCACCGCCGGATTTATTTCGGACACCGTTGAAGGGACAACGGAAGAAGCTCCGGTTAAAGGAACCCTGGAAGGCGCGCGGCTTGGAACCGGCAAGGTCTTGGACAGCACTCTCAAAGGAGCTGTGAAGGTCGCGACGCTTGGTTACGGAGAGCTCAAAAATTATGAAGTTGAAGAACCGGCATCCGGAACAGACGAAACCACCAAAATCAAGATTGGGATTCCCGGCACATGAAGATAGTGATTTGTGAAGCGTCCCTCGTTTCACGCTTCACAAATTAAATTGAAGGTCGTAAAGCCGCTTGTACGTCCCGCCCTGCTTCAAAAGCGATTCGTTCGTTCCCTGCTGGACGATTCGTCCCGCTTCTAAAACAAGGATCTGATCCGCACGCTGAATAGTGGAAAGCCTGTGCGCAATCACAAAAACCGTCCGTCCCTGCATTAAATTTTCAATGGCAGTCTGGACTTCGCGCTCGCTTTCCGTATCAAGATGAGAAGTGGCTTCGTCCAAAATAAGAATGGGCGGATCTTTCAGGAGGGCTCTTGCGATGGCGAGCCTTTGCCTTTGCCCCCCCGACAACTTAAGACCCCGTTCACCAAGCGAGGTATCAAATCCCTTTGGAAGCGCTTCAATGAAGCCAACCGCATTCGCCGCTTCCGCCACACGCTTAACCTCCTGAAGACTTGCCTGCGGCCGCCCGTAGGCAATATTTTCACGGACCGTGGTGTTAAAAAGAATCGTATCTTGCGAAACAATACCGATCATATCCCGCAAGGAAAGGAGCGTCATATCACGCAAATCCACCCCATTGATTTTAATCGCTCCTTCGATTGGGTCATAAAAACGCAGCAAGAGGTTCACCAGCGTCGTCTTCCCGGAACCGCTTGGGCCCACAATCGCAAACACCTCCCCGTGACGCACCCAAAAATTAATTCCATTCAAAACTTTTTTTGACGCATCGTATTGAAAACTTAAATGGTCGAAGTGAATATGCTCAAGGGGTGCGGAAAAAGAAATGGCTTGAGGACGATTCTGGATGCTCGGGACTGCATCCAGGATTTCGAAGATCCGCGTTCCGCTTGCAATGGACTGCTGAATGGTACTGTTGACTTTACTGATTTTTTTTAAAGGCTCAAAAAAAAGGAAGAGCGATCCGACAAAGGCCACGAAACGGTCCGGCGGCAAATGTTTGATCCCAAACCACACGGCAATAGCAGCGCCAACGGCGCCCATGATTTCGATCAGGGGCCTTTGAATAATGGTGACCTTAATCGTTTTTTTGAAAAAATCGAAAACGCTTTTATTGATTTTCCGGAAGCGTCTGATCTCATCTTCTTCCCGGTTGAAGGCTTTGACAATATGAATCCCGGCCAAGGTTTCTCCGATAAAGGCCGTAATATCGGCCGAGCGTTCCTGCATTTTTTTCGTGATCCGCCTCAAATTTTTTCCCAGAATCGTAATCGGGATAGCCACTAAGGGAAAAATCAAAATGGCAAAAATAGCGTAACTCCCGCCCCAGATAAAAACCATCGGAATATTAAAAAGAATCACAAGCGGCTGTTTGACCAAATCCACAATCACATCTGTTATCGCCCCCTGAATCGAACCGACATCGTGGATGATACGGCTTAAAAAATCCCCTGTCCGGCCCCGGGAATAAAAACCGCTGTCTAAATGAACCAGGTGTTCATACAAATCCTCCCGGATCTTGCGCACGGCACGGATCCCGATGCTTGACATTTGATAGTTGGAAATGTAATCAAAAAATCCACGCAGGGTAAAAACGCCTACCACAATCCAGGGGATCCACCAGGAAGGAAAACGGGCCTCCGTAAAAAAAGGCACGTGCGGGATATTGATCAATACTTCTTCCTTATGATGCAGGCCATTAATAATGATATAAAGGGTTGCCGAAACAAGCGAATTCGCCAGGGAGTAAAAAAACATGGAAAGGATGGCAAGGGTTAAGCGCCCCCGGTAAGGCTTAATATAAGCAAGAAGTCGTCTGTAAGTGTCCATAAAATAATAGGCTGCAAGCTTCGAGCTACAGGCCACAAGTGGTAACCTTCCCGGGTGATGTGGCGTGGTACCTGCAGCATAAAGCTTACAGCGTGGCACACTGTAACATATTCATTGACACCCCTCAAGACCGTTTGCTAGGATTTCCGCCATACTTCATGGCGGACCCGCCAAGTTTTGTGGCGGGCGATGAATCAATGCTTCCTTACCATTTAAAAATCAATCGCTTATGACAAATAAAATATTAAAAGTCGGGGTCATCGGCATCGGTCAGATCGGAAAAGAGCATGCCCGTATTTATAAGGCCCTGCCCGAAGCTCAACTCATAGGGCTCTGTGATACGGACGCGGAGCGGAAAGACCGTGCGGATGCACTTGGGATTCCTTTCTATCCGGATTTTAAAGCTCTGATTGGAAAAGTGGACGCAGTGAGTGTCGCAACCCCCACCTACCTGCACTACCCCGTTGCCAAAGCGTTCCTCGAAGCAGGGATTCATACCCTGATCGAAAAACCCATTACCCTCAAACTGACAGAGGCGGACGAATTGATTGCATTGGCACGCCGGAAAAATTGTTCGCTCCAGGTGGGCCACATTGAAAGATTTAACCCCGGTTTCAAGCGGATCGAGGAAATTGCCAAGAATATACGTTTTTTTGAAATTCACCGTCTGGGTCCTTTTACGGGCAGGATTAATGACTGCGGCGTGGTGTTGGATCTGATGATTCACGATCTTGACATTGTCTTGAGCCTTGTCAAATCCGAGATCGCAAGTTTCGATGCTATCGGCGTCAATGTGTTAACGCCTTTTGAGGATATTGCCAACGTCCGGATAAAATTTAAAAATGGCGCTATTGCCGATATCACGGCCTCGCGCCTCACATTTGAAAAACAGCGTAAAATCAGGATTTTCCAGGAAGATGCTTATATTTCACTTGATTATGAGGCCCAGCAGTCAAAAATTTTCCGCAAAGAAGGGAATCAAATTACACAAGAAACGATTGATATTCAAAAAGCAGAGCCTCTCAAAGAAGAGTTGCAATCCTTTCTTAACGAAATCTTGAACGGGCGCAGCTTAGGACGCCCGGATGAAGCCGCGCGGGATGCATTACGGTTTGCTATTGAAATTGTGGAAGTCATTCAGGAAAACCAGCGGCAGATGAGTCCACAATCCACAGTCCACAGTCCACAGAAAAACTAATCCCTGTGAAAAAGTCCATTTTTTTAAATCCTGCCTGCTGTCGACTGTGGACTATGTCCGCCACAAAGCGCGGACGGATCCGCCTTCTTTTTTGCGGAGTCTGTGGACTATCCCATGCCTAAAAAAATATTTCTCATTGCCTGCGAAGCTTCCGGGGATTCACATGCGGCTCATCTGGTCAAAGAGTTGAGGAATCGCATTCCCGGTGCCGAGTTCCGGGGTCTTGGCGGCCCCAAAATGGCGTCTTCCGGAGTCAGTCTGCTTCAGGACATGACAAAGATTTCGGCGCTTGGCCTCGGAGATGTGATCCGTCAGTACTTCACTTACCGCAAGATTTTTTACGAAGCACTCAACGACGTCAAGCGCTGGCAGCCTGACGTTGTGGTCTTGGTGGATTCCCCCGCTTTTAACTTGCGCTTTGCAAAAAAGCTTAAAAATCAAACGCCGAAAGTTCCCATCGTTTATTATATTTCTCCCCAGATTTGGGCGTGGGGCGGAAGACGCATTCATACGATAAAAAAAATTGTCTCTCAAATGCTTTGCATTCTTCCCTTTGAAATTTCGCTTTATGAAAAAGCCGGCGTGCCCTGCGAGTTCGTCGGACACCCCCTGCTGGACCAGGTAAAAATATCCCCCACCCGAAATGCGCTGCGTCAGGGATTAGGGATTTCAAATTCCCAAAAAGCCATTGGGCTCCTTCCCGGTTCAAGGCAAAGCGAAGTCCGGCGGATCCTGCCGATTATGTTGAAAGCCGCTTCTCATCTGCAGCAGGATTTACCGGACGCACTTTTTTTTATCGCCGAATCTGGAAATGTTGAAAAGACTGTTTATGAGGAAATCCTTCGAAGCGCCCACCTCCAAGTTCAAAGGTTCAGCGACCATTTTTATGAGCATATTGCGGCCATGGATTTTGCCCTTGTGACTTCAGGGACTGCCACCTTGGAAACGGCTCTTGCCGGAACTCCCTTCTTTCTTCTTTATAAAACAAGCTGGACCACTTATTTTCTTGGGAAACACCTCATCCGTGTACCCTATTTAGGGATCGTGAATCTCCTGGCAGGAAAAAAAGTGGTGCCTGAATTTATCCAGCAGGACGCCCACCCTGAAACGATCGCTCACGAAGCAAGGGTTTTGCTGGAAAATGAAGACCTATACGGGAAGATGAAACAAGAATTTCTCGAGGTTCGGAAAAAATTAGGGGAAGGTGGTGCGAGTGCCAGAGCCGCTCGCGCCGTTATGGAGTTTCTTAAAAAAAAATAAGTCCTTCTTCAACCCTTTTCTTGCGTATGATCTAAATGCTCCCACGCGAATTCGGGATAAACAAGAGGGGCGTAATCAGCAGGATAAGGCACAGGCGCCGTGACCATATCATAAACTCCCGCCAGCGCACGTCCTACCGCAAACACAGACCCGCGGCCAAGCCCGGTCACCCAGGTTGGAAAAACAGCATCAACTTTTTTTTCGCTGGCTAATTCGTTTGAAATTTCAAGGGGGGAAAGCGCCACATTGAGAAATCCACGCTGAAGTTTCCGCGCAGGGGTCCCTGTCTGGGCAATTTCGGCTGCGAACAGATTGGGCAGGCAAAGAAGGGACAATAGAAGCGAAATGGAAACGAAAAATCGCTGATTCATGGGGGGCAATTTAGCACAAGCCTTTTTAAAAGACAACAAACAAAAAGGGAACAGGCAATATTTCACTGCCTGTCCCCTTTTTGGAATCAAAGTTTATCAAACGTCGAAGTACATATAAAATTCATGCGGATGAGGACGAAGCTTAATCGCATCAATTTCACATTCTCTCTTATAAGCAATCCAGGTCTCAATCACGTCTTTGGTGAAAACATCACCTTGAAGGAGAAATTCATGATCTTTTTCAAGAGCGCTCAAGGCCTCTTCCAGGGATCCCGGAACGCTTTTAATCTTGGCCTTTTCCTCGGGGCTCAGTTCATAAGTATTCTTGTCAAGCGGCTGGCCCGGATCAATCTTATTTTTTATCCCGTCAAGACCTGCCATTAACATAGCTGCGAAAGTTAAGTAGGGGTTGCAGCTGGGGTCCGGGGCACGGAATTCCACGCGCTTTGCCGCCGGCGCTGAGGAATACATCGGAATACGGCAGACCGCAGAACGGTTGCGCGCAGAATAAACCAAATTCACGGGCGCTTCATACCCGGGAACAAGGCGGCGGTAGGAATTGGTCGTCGGAGCTCCGAAGGCCAGAATCGCATGCGCATGTTTCAGGAGGCCTCCGATATACCATTTGCACATATCGCTAATCAGCGCATACCCTTTTCCGTCAAAGAAAAGGTTGGTTCCGTCTTTCCATATACTTGAATGCACATGCATTCCCGAACCATTATCCTTAAAAAGGGGCTTCGGCATAAAGGTTGCGGTCTTATTGTATTTTCTGGCCACATTTTTAATCACATATTTATACATCAAAAGATTATCCGCCATCTTCACGAGCGGAGAGTAGCGGATATCAATTTCGCATTGCCCTGCGGTGGCCACTTCATGGTGGTGACACTCGACAGGGACACCCACGCGGCGCAATGTAATCATGATCTCCGAACGAATATCCTGCAGCGTATCATGCGGAGGCACGGGGAAATAACCTTCCTTATAACGGGGCTTGTAACCGAGATTCGGTTTTTCATCTTTTCCGGTGTTCCAGTCCCCTTCCACGGAATCAATGTAGTAATAACCGAAGTTCTCACCCTGGTCAAAACGGATGTCGTCAAAAATGAAAAATTCGGCTTCGGGCCCCCAATAGCTGATGTCGCCGATTTTCGTCTTTTTCAGATACTCTTCGGCTTTCTTTGCGACATAACGAGGGTCACGAGAATAGGGTTCTTTCGTAATGGGATCATAAATATCACAGATAATGCTTAAAGTGGGAATTTGACAGACAGGATCCAGGACCGCTGTGGTGGGGTCAGGCATCAAGATCATATCGCTTTCCTGAATTTTTTGGAAACCACGGATACTGGAGCCGTCAAATCCGATTCCCTGAACCCAAATGCTATTTTCTAGTTTTTCATAGTCGGAAAGTTCCGAGGCGGGGATAGAAAAATGCTGCCACAATCCGGGAAGGTCATTGAATTTAAAATCAATAACTTGAATCTTGTTCTTGCGGATATAGTGCTTGATTTCTTCAGGGGTATTGGGGCGCGCGGCCTCCACGAGTTCTTCTTCACGATCTTTTGCAGTCACAAGCGTTGTCATTGAAACCTCCTTTATGAATCTTTAAGTCACCGGATAATGGAAATACCGCCTTCGCAAGGAAGGCGGTATTTCGTGTGAGCTAACAAAGTTTTTTATCGTAGCCAGCTTCTTAAAGTTTGTAAAGGCTTAAAAACCTAGACAAGTGCCTTCTCGCCGCGTTCCCGCGTGCGGATGCGGACCACTTCGGCAACATCGTAAATAAAAATCTTGCCGTCGCCCACAGCTCCGGTAAAAGCCGCTTCCAGAACATTTTGGATAATCTTTTCCAAATCCTGATTCACGCAGATAATCTCAACTTTGACTTTCGGCAGGAAATCCAGTTTATATTTCTCACCACGCCACTGTTGAACCGTACCTTTCTGCATGCCATGCCCTTCAATTTCGGTGATCGTAAGGCCGGGATAGCCTGAGCGTTCCAAAGCCTGGCGTACGGCATCTAATTTTTCCGGCCGAATAATCGCTTCTATTTTTTTCATGGGAGTGTCCTCTCTTTAACTGATCCTTATTTTTTTTCTGCAAATTCAAAATGACTACTGGAAAATTTCGCACCGGTTTCTTTGTCGGTGGAACCAGGTACAGCGGATTGCGCGGCCAGCATGCTATAGTGTTGCTTCCGGATCACGAAATCAGGATAAGCGGAATTTCCGTGTTCGCCAATGTCAAGGCCTTCGATTTCTTCCTGAAGGCTTACGCGAATCCCCACGGTGTATTTCAGCACAAGCCAGCAAATAGCGCTTGCAACGAAGGTGAAAATGCCAACCGCAACAGCCCCTGTAAACTGGGCCATCAAAAGTTTCGTTCCTCCACCGAAGAAAAGACCGTTGCCGGTGGTGTTGGGACTCACCCAATCTTGGGCGAATAGCCCGACACACAAAGTGCCAAAAATACCATTCACAAGGTGAACTGCCGTAGCACCCACGGGATCATCTACACGGGCGCGGTCAAAGAAAATAACGGCAGGAACCACGAAAATGCCCGCAATCAAGCCAATAATCGCAGCGCTCGAAATGCTGACAAAGGCACAGCCTGCGGTCACAGCCACGAGCCCTGCCAAACAACCGTTAATGGTCATGCCAAGGTCAGGCTTTTTCAAAAGAACCCAGGAAATAAACGTGGCGCCCAAGACTCCCGTGCAGGCTGCCATATTTGTGGTAAGACAAATATGGGATATTAAACGCGGGTCTACGGCCATCGTGCTTCCAGGATTAAAACCAAACCAGCCAAGCCACAAAACCAATGTCCCGATCATAGCCAGAGACATGTTGTGTCCCGGAATCACATTGATTTTTCCATTGGGACCAAATTTACCAAACCGCGGCCCCAGAATCAACGCACCGGCCAAAGCGGCCCAACCGCCAACCGAGTGAACCACGGTAGACCCGGCAAAGTCCCAAAAACCGGATTTCGCAAGCCAGCCGCCGCCCCAAATCCAATGCCCCACCGTTGGGTAAACCAAACCAACCAACAAGAAGGAAAAAAGAATAAACGAAAAATACTTAATTCTCCCCCCCACAGAACCCGAAACAATCGTGGCGGCCGTTCCTGCAAACACGAGTTGAAAGAAAAACTTGGCCGTAAGAGGAACCCCTGTCCAGTTAAGGGCACTATAAACACCCTGATAAGCATCTGCCATTGCAGGGCTGTTATCGGCGCCCCCAAGCATGAAAAGGCCCTGAAGCCCAATAAACGGATTCCCGTCCCCAAACATCAAACCGTAGCCAATAAACCAGAAAGCCACAGTTGAGCAGGCAAACACAACGAAATTTTTTGAAAGAATGTTCACACAGTTTTTGCTCTGCTGAAACCCAGCTTCCACGCACGCAAAACCCAGGTTCATAAAGAACACAAGCATTGCAGTAATTAATACCCACATCGTATCCAGCATCACTTTTGTATCCACTTTTCGTATCCTCCTCGAGATTCTAGTTAATTTTTGAAGCCATCTTAGTAAATCAGGGGTTATATAGGCAATACACATGCCAAAACTTATGGCTTGGCTCGTAATATTTCTTAACTCACGAATGATAAAGGAGTTAAATGTAAACTAATTTTTAGACCGAAAAGAAGAAATGGGAACAAAACTGTAGGGATTCTAATGGAAGGAACAAAAATGTAGATTTTTACTTCAGTCCGTATTGCTTTAATTTGTAACCAAGAATCCGTTCGGTGACGCCTAAGAACTTTGCAGCCTGTCGTTGATTTCCTTGCGTTTGTGCCAGAGCATTTTCAATCATCTTTCGCTCAAGGTTTTCTGTGGCCTTGGGAAGGGACCCCGCATCCGCCTCTGCTTCGAGTGGAGAATAAACCTCCGGGGGATCGAAACGGGTAAGAACGGGCATGGTTTTATTGCCTGGAATAGGAAAAAGGTCGGGCGTTAACGTATCCCCCTGGCAAAGGATCACGGCTCGTTCAAGGGCATTTTCCAGTTCACGCACATTCCCGGGCCAGGCATAATTCATCAAATAGGTCATTGCCTCTTCAGAGATGTACTTTACGTTTTTCACATTCTCCCGGTTGGATTTTTCCAAAAAGTGTTTTACAAGCAAAGGAATATCTTCCTTTCGCTCGCGCAGTGCCGGCAAGAAAACAGGGACCACATTAAGACGGTAATAAAGATCTTCCCGGAATTTTCCTGTCCTGACTTCTTTTTCCAAATCCTTATTGGTCGCTGTAATCAACCGGATGTTCACCCGAATGGTTTCTGTTCCACCGACCCGTTCAAATTCCTTTTCCTGAAAGACACGAAGAAGTTTAATCTGGGTACTTGGCGAGATATCCCCGATTTCATCAAGAAAAAGCGTGCCCGTATTGGCCATTTCAAAACGGCCTATTTTACGGGTCACAGCACCCGTAAAAGCCCCTTTTTCATAGCCAAAAAGTTCGCTTTCAAGAAGCGTCTCAGGCAAAGCCGCGCACGAAACTTTGATAAAAGGCCCATCCGCACGGTCGCTGTGGTAATGAAGAGCGTGAGCAACCAGTTCTTTCCCGGTTCCACTTTCACCCCGAAGGATCACCGTGGCGCGGGTTTGACTGACGAGATCGATCGAGGCGTAGACATCGGCCATCCGCTTACTTTCTCCGATAATATTGCTCGGGTGGAACTTTTTTTTAAGCTGGCTTTTTAAAAGAATATTTTCACTGGTCAGCTTTTCTTTTTCTTTTTCCACCATTTGATGAATCCGGACGGCTTGAGCCACCATAGAGCTGATAATGGTTAAAAGCCGGACATCTTCTTCGAAAGAAATATTTTCCTGAAAAAGTCTGTCAACACTGAAAGCCCCAATCGTTTTCTGATCCAGTTTGATGGGAACGCAGATAAAGGAAATATTGCGGCGTTTGATATCGCCGCGGGATTTGGTCCGGTTTAAAAAAAGAGGCTCTTTATCGACATTCGGAACCACCATGGGCTCACCCGCCGCCACAACTTTCCCTGTAATCCCTTCTCCAATACGGTAACGGCCCCGTTCAATCTCTTTTTTTTCAAGGCCGTGCGCCACGTGAATAAAAAGTTCATTGGTTTTGCTGTCAAGTAACGTCAAGGTCCCCCGCTCCATCCCCATTTTTTCATGAAGAATGTCAAGGATCCGGTGTATCACGCTTTCTAAATCCAAACTCGAGTTAATCGCGAGGGATATTTCGTTCAAGGTGGTCAACTCCAGAAGCTCTCGTTTCAACCCTGTGAGGGATTCTTCTTTGGAAGGGTGTTTTGAGGTAAGTAGTTTTTTTTTCATGACAAATCGCGCACGCCAACGAGTGCGATGCCTTTATGATTGGCACGCTCAACAAATTCATTCTGATCCATAAAAATAGTTTTCCCTGCTTCAAAACCAAAAGCCTCGGCATGAACCGCAATAAGTTCCTTCAAGGTTTTGAGCCCCACGGCCGGAACATCAAAACGCATATCTTGATTGGGTTTGGCCACCTTCACCACCACCACCTTACCGTTCCCAAGCTCTCCCCCGCGGCGGATTGCGCTGTCGGTTCCCTCAATCGCTTCGACCGCAAGCACCGCTTTCTTTTTAACCACGGCCGTCTGCCCGATATCCAAGCCCGCAATCGCCTTCGCCACCGAAAATCCGAACCGGATGTCTTCCATCACCTGCTTCGAGGGAGTTTTCCGGCCCAAAACACCGGGTCCCGGTAAGGCCTCTTTTAAAAAAACCGTTGAATCCAAAACATCCACGCCCTGGTCATGAAGATAATCCGCAATCCCGGAAAGAAGGGAGTCATCTTTAAAATCCCGGGTTTTCATAAGCACCTTGACCATCTCAAGATCCGGGTGCACATTTTCCTGAAAAAGCCTGACCTTCTCGACTTTTCCTGCCATCACGGCTTCATGAACCCCTTCGGCACGAAAACCTTTGACCAGTTTCTTGAGCTCTCCAATCTTGACCCAAAAACAGGCATCTGCGATTTTTTCAAGGGCGGGATCGGCTTCTTTTAAAATAGCGCCGACGACCACACGAATCCCCTGATTGCGGGCTTCTTTTGCAACGAGAAATGGAAACCGGCCGTTACCGGCAATGATGCCAATGGTTTTCATAAGAGAAGATTAGAAGGAAAGAAACGAAAAATGCTATCCTCGGATTAAACTATCGGCAAATACCACGGTTCGACAATTTCAGAAATTCCAGGAGTACTTGTAAGGTCGGGCCCTGCGGTAATTCTTGTTCAAGATGAAGAATAGTACTTTTAAGCGCCAGGCGGGACCGGAAAATAATTTTAAAGGCTTTTTTCAAAACCGCCTTGTCTTCTTTGGAAAACTTGGCTCGGTCAAGCCCCACCACGTTGATGCCGTAAGCCTTGGCAGGATGGCCATCCACAATCATAAAAGGAGGAATGTCCTGAACCGCTTTGGAGCACCCGCCAATCAAAGCAAATTTTCCGATCCTCACAAACTGGTGCACCGCGCTTAAACCGCCGATAATGGCATGATCCTCCACAAGGACATGCCCCGCCAGAGTGGCTTGATTGGCTAGGATCGTTGAGTTTTTAACAATACAATCATGCGCCACATGGGCATAGGCCATCAGCAGGTTGTCATTTCCAATAACCGTTTCTGTCCCTTCTTTGGTCCCGGGGTTAATCGTCACATATTCCCGAATCCGGTTGCGGTCACCGATTTTAAGGAAGCTCACACCCCCGTCGAATTTTTTATCCTGAGTCCGGCTTCCCACCACGGCACCCGTGAAAACTTCATTCTCGCAACCCATAGTGGTATACCCTTCAATGTTCACCCGCGCGCCGATCCTTGAGCGGTCACCGATCCGCACGGTTCCTTCAATGATCGAATAAGGGCCCACTTCAACCTCTTCACCCAGTTCAGCATCCGGGTGAACAAGGGCGGTGGGATGGATCATTACCGATCCACGACAGCGAACTTCACTTCCGCTTCGCATACGAGTTTCTCCCCAACATAGGCCCGGCCAATGCACTGCCCGGTCCGGGCCCGCTTTTTAACCACCTCGACTTCCATCCGAAGAGTATCTCCGGGGACAACGGGGTGGCGGAATTTTGCTGAATCAAGGCTCATAAAATAAGCGATTTTGTCGTGATTATGGGCTTCGCTTAACATAATCACCCCGCCCACCTGAGCCATAGCCTCAATGATCAGAACACCCGGCATCACCGGGTGCCCCGGGAAATGCCCCTGAAAAAAATAATCATTCATGCTCACTTGCTTATAGCCTGTGGCACGCTCACCGTGGACGAAATTCTCAATTCGGTCAATAAAGAGAAAAGGGTATCGGTGAGGGATAATTTTTTGGATATCCTCAACATGCAGAACTGAAGGGTAAGAGGAAGGGGTGGCTTTCTTTGTCATGACTATTTTCCTCACAAGTTCAAGATTAAGGGCGTGCCCGCTTCGGGCTGCAATCACATGCCCCCGGATAAACCCTCCCGCAATAAAAAGATCGCCCAGAAGGTCCATCACTTTGTGACGGCAGGCTTCATCCTCAAACCGCAGGGTATTTGACAAAGGCGCATTGCGTTCAAATACCAAGGTATTTTCCAGGTTGGCGCCTTTCCCAAACCCTTGGGCCAGGAGCTGTTCGGCTTCCTGCTTTAAACAAAAAGTCCTTGCCGGGGCAAGCTCCCGTTCAAAAATTTCCGGAAGAATCCGCAAAGAAAGGAACTGATCCTTTAAGTCCTCATGACGATAGCTGAGGGTATAGGAAATGGAAAGATGCGGCCCCGGCAAAAGGATGAGGGATTGATCTCCGTGATCCACATAAATCGGTTCCGTCACTTCAATCCACTCGCGGTCGGCCTCTTGCTCTAAAAGCCCGACCTGGAGAAAGGTCTCCACAAATTCACGTGCACTGCCATCCATCCCGGGAAGCTCATCTCCGTCCACTTCCACATGAGCATTATCAATCCCAAGGCCGTGAAAGGCGGCCATCAAATGTTCAATCGTGCGGATCACTCCCTGGCCAACGACAAGTGCCGTTTGGCGGAGTTCATCGCTTCGAACATTTTCAATGGAAGCTTTGACCTTGAGGGCAGGATCCAGATCAACCCGCGTGAAAACAATCCCTGTCGCAGGTTGCGCGGGATGGATGCGAAGCTGGACAATTTGCCCTGTATGAAGACCCTGACCTTGAAAAGATACCGGTTGTTTTAATGTCCTTTGCTTCACGGCTTCTTTTGTTTGGGATAATTCTTATTCAGCTCGTCCAGGATTTCCTGGGTTGAATCGGATTTGGGGTTATAATAAAGAAGGGCATTTTCACTTAAGACATAATCAAGCCCTTTTCTTTCCCCGAAACGCTTGACGGTTTCGTCAATATCTTTGAGGATTTCCCTCAAAATAGCATTTCTTTTTTCTCCCAACTCCTGCTTGGCCTGAAGATCAAAATCCTGAAGTTCACGCACTTTGGCATCCAAGGCTTCCTGCTTTTTAGCACGCGCATCGTCAGAAACTAAAGTAAGTTCATCCTTAAGCTGGCGGATTGATTGAACCAAGCCGTCCCGTTCCTGTTCTTTCTTCTTTCCGGCTTCCTGCAAAATCCGTTCATTGTCCTTTGTCTTGGCATACCCATTTAAAATTTTTCCGACATTGACTGAAGCGAACTTCGCTTCAACCGCAAAAGCCGGCACGTTCGAAAACAAAAATACAGCTAACACGGCTAAACTAACTGATTTCATAATTCGTTCCATAAGACTCCTCCTTTTAGGTGTTAAGGTGCTGTTTTGAAGTTAATTAATCCCTTAAAATCCCCGTCCCAGGCTGAACTCAAAGCGCCCATTCTGGTCTTCGTCATCACGGTTCGCAATCGGGAGCCCGTAATAAAAGGCAACCGGGCCAATCGGTGTTTTAATCTTGATTCCAGGACCAACACTGACAGCAAAATCGCTAAATGTGACTTTATAAGCATCCTCATTCACTTGCCCCACGTCAATAAAAAAGGCGCCTCGAAATGCTTCAAGGAACGGCACAGGAAAGGTGTACTCCGTACTCGCCAGGACAAGCGTCTGGCCTCCCACAGCATCTCCTGCTTCAATGGGCCCCACCCAGCGATAGTTAAATCCTCTCACACTGCCCAGACCGCCCGCAAAAAACCGGTCGAACACGGGAACCTGGTCCGTATTGCCAAACTCCTGGGAAGCCCCAAGCCTGACTTTAGCTTCAAGAACATGCTTCTTGAAAAAATTCCAGTATTTAGTAACTCCGGTTTGTACGATGTAATAATCGTGTTTGCCGCCCAAAAATCCTCCTACGAGATCTCCGTCTAATGAAATCAAAGTCCCCCGCGTCGGGTTGATAATATTATTACGGGTATCATAGGAGGTAAAAAGGCGAACGCGTGAAAGCAGGTTCCCCCCTTCGACATCCCGGATCGTTTGAGGCGCATCGCTTGAGAGCTCATCGATTTTAACATCTTCCAAAGTGTACCCTGTTCCTACGCGGAAAACATCCCGGAACACCTTTGCCAGCGTCACGCTGAACCCTCGTCTTGTTTCTTCAAAATCCACGTTACGGTCACCGCGATGCGTACTAAAAACGTCAGCTCCCAAAGAAATAGGCCGGTTTAAAAGGTAAGGCTCCACAAAATTAAGCGAAAAATCCTGGCTGATTGAACCTACCCGGGCACGAATGGAAAAAGACTGGCCGCCGCCCGTAAAGCGGGGAAAATTCCAAAGGTCAAAATTGCGCTGAGAAATTTCCGCAAAACCTACAAAACGATCGACCGAGCTGATGCCGCCGCCAAAAGAAATTTCCCCGGTTCTTTTTTCCTTTACACGGAAGATAATATTTTTTCGGTTGGGTGCGGTAGGGACAGGTTCCGTGTCATAGGTAATGTCTTCAAAGTAGTCAAGGTTTTCCAGGCGCTGTTTGGATTTCTGGATCTTCCCACCGTCAAATTTTTCTCCCGGACGGATCCTCAACTCGCGGCGGATCACCATATCCTTGGTTTTAGTGTTTCCCCGCACAACGACCTTTTCGATAAAGAAAAGATCGCCTTCCTCAATTTGGTAAGTTACATCCACTTTTCCGGTATCTTTATTGAGGCGAATATCCGGAACAATCCGCGCTTCCATATAACCGCGGTCGTAGTAGTAATCGCGGATCTTTTCGACGTCTTTAAAAAGATAATATTGAGAATAGGTCAATCCCGGAAGCATCTCAAGCTCCTGCCAGATTTCAGATTCAGGGAAAAGCTGGTTCCCTTTGATTTTTATTTCCCCGGTCACATAATGCCGGCCTTCATCAATTTGAATGATGATAAAAATTTTCTTCCCACTCTTGTCATAATCAAACCGGGACGACACCTTGACATCCAGATAGCCCTCCTGCTGATAAAAAAGCTGGAGCCGCTCAATATCTTTTTGGAAATTGGCTTCTTTGAAAACGCCGGACGTATACCACATATCTTTTTTGGTTTTTATCAGTTTACGAAGTTTTTTAGGCTTGAAGGTCTGGGTCCCTTCAAACTGGATATCCTTGATTTTAAATTTCTCCCCTTCAATAATCCGGATTTTGACATCTGCTTCCCGGGTCTGGGGATCCACCGTAATCTCGGATTGAACATCGACAAACTTGAAGCCCTTGTCCGCATAAAGCCTGCGGATCCCTTCAACCCCTTCCTTGACCACTTTGCGGTCAAGAATCTGCCCCTCAATCACCTTGAACTCTTTGCGGATCTTGTCTTCTTTAAATACGGTAAAGCCTTCAATCGTCACATGCCTCACAATGGGTTTTTCTTCCACAATCACAGCAAGAATATACCCTTGTGAGGTTTCTTCAAGCTCCATCCGGATATCCTGAAAAAAACCTGTGGCATAAAGGCGTTTAACATCCTCGTTAATGGTTTCCTGGGCAATGGTCTGGCCTTTCTGGGAGCGGATCTTGCTTAAAATCGTATTGCTGCTTACAATCTGATTGCCGCGCACTTCCACGGCCGTAATGATAGGAAGAGGTTTGGCGGGGGCTTGCTCTTCCTGCAGAGCTTCGGCTTGCGGCACCTCAGCCTGAGGCTGGGTTCCACTTGGATCCCCCAAAGATGCGGGTTGCTCCTTTGAATCCGTAGGATTTGTTTCCTGAGTAAAACTCAAAGGTTCAAAAAAAACAAATAACAATAGAAGCATCCAAGCAACAAGACGAGATCTCACAAGCCACCTTCTGCGTTTCGGTGAAATTCAGGATTATCAAAACGCGTCCATTCTTTAAGAAAAACAAGTTCCACGGAACCGACCGGCCCATTGCGCTGCTTGGCAATGATGGCCTCCGCCTTGTTTCTCAAGGTTTCATCATTCGGCTTATAGTATTCTTCGCGAAAAAGAAAAACCACCACGTCCGCATCCTGCTCAATCGCTCCGGATTCACGCAAATCAGAAAGCTGGGGACGGTTTCCGGTCCGGTTTTCCACGGCCCGCGAAAGCTGGCTGACAGCAATGACGGGCACGCGCAATTCACGCGCCAAGGCTTTCAAGGATCGTGAAATTTCGGAGATTTCCTGCTGACGGCTTTCTACCCGACCCGTGCCCTGCATCAACTGAAGATAATCCACCACGACCAGCTGAATATCATGCTGCATTTTCATCCGTCTTGATTTTGCACGCACTTCCATCACGGTCTGTCCCGGCGTGTCATCGATAAAAATGGGGGCCTCGGATAACTTGCCGGCTGCACTTGTCAGTTTGGGCCAGTCTTGGTGGGAAAGGTATCCGGTTCGGACTTTTTGGGCATCAATCCTGGCATGAGAGCAAAGCATTCTCTGGACTAACTGCTCCTTGCTCATTTCTAGAGAAAAAAAGGCAATGGGTTTTTTAAGCACGACGCCCGCATGTTCACACAAAGAAGAAACAAAGGCGGATTTTCCCATCGACGGCCGGCCGGCCACAATAATAAGATCGGACGGCTGCAGCCCTGCGGTGCGGGTATCAAAATCATGGAATCCGCTGGCAAGCCCTGTCACATGCTCTTTACGCTGGTAGAGCTTATCAATCGTTTCCATGCTGTTGTGAATGATTTCTTTAAAGGAAATGAATTTCCCTTCAATTTGATTCTGACTGACATCAAAAATCAATTGTTCAGCACGATCGATTAATTCCACAACGTTTGTTTGGGGCTCAAAACTTTGCTGCACAATTTCGGTGGCATTTTTAATCAAGGCCCGCAAGAGCGCCTTTTCTTTGACAAGATGGGCGTAGTGGTCCACATGGGCCGCGGTCGGAACCTGCGTCGTTAACTGAGTCAGGTAACTGACCCCACCAACATCCTCCAGATGCTTGCGCCGTTTTAATTCTTCAGAGATTGTGATGAGATCCACCGGATGATTTTTCTCAAAAAGGGCCTGCATCGCTTCAAAAATTTTCCGGTGGTTTTCATCGTAAAAATAGGTGGGCTTTAAAATTTCAATCGCTTTGACTAAGGCCTGCTCTTCAAAAAGCATGGCTCCCAAAACACTCGATTCGGCATCCCGGCTTTGAGGGGGAACTTTTTCAAGAAATGCTAATGCCGTTTGAGCCATGAACCAAATATTCCTTAGGTTGAAAACATCAGGACTGACGAACGACTTCGATGGTCACAAGAGCTTTGACTTGGGGATAAAGCTCCACCGCCACAGTATGAGAGCCTAATGTGCGAATCGGTTCTTTTAAATGAATCCGCTTTTTATCAAACGCATGCCCCTGGGCAGCAAGAGCCTGACAAATATCTTCCGCGGTCACCGAACCAAAAAGCTTATTTTGTTCTCCCGCAGGCGCCTGAATAGTTAGCTTCACGGCGGCGAGGTCTGTGGCTCTATTTTCGGCCTCAGCCTGCTCTTTGACACGCCGCTGGGCAGCCCGCGTTTTCTGGATTTCGACAAATTGCTGGTTGGCCTGGGTGGAAAGAATGGCGAGTTTACGCGGCAATAAAAAATTACGGGCAAAGCCGCTTCGAACACGGACGAGTTCCCCCTTAAGCCCAACATCACTGACATCTTTAATCAGAATAAGTTCCATAACGCTCCCTTAATTAGTCCATTTGAAAAGCCAGAATCGCGGCATGCCGGGCCCTTTTGATCGAGCGTACAAGCATTCTCTGATGTTTGGCGCAATTGCCTGTTGTCCGGCGGGGGATGATTTTCCCTTTTTCGGTCAGAAATCGGGCCAGCCTATCGCGGTCTTTGAAATCAATAGCTTCAACACGGTCACCGCAAAACCGGCAAACTTTTTTACGCAAAAATCGGGGCGAAGAAGGACCTCCGAATTTTTTTGAATCGCGTCTTTGAGACGATGACGCATTGCGTCCTCGGGGTTTAAATTCACGGGGTCTTGAGTTCATGCCTTAACCTTTTTAGCCTTTCGCATTTTTTCGCCCATTAAAATGGAACATCGTCATCGGGCTTAAGTTCATTCTCAGAAATAGAAACGGGTTTCTTTTTGGAAAGAGCCGGGGATGTTTCTTCAAAAACACTTTCGTCCGCATCCATTGCGGGTTCACTAGCAGCGCTTTCACCCCGGTTGGCTTTCGATAAAAACTGAACATTCTGGGCCACGACTTCAAGCGCGGATCGCTTGGTCCCGTCCTGCGCTTCCCAACTCCGGCTCTGCAGCCGCCCTTCGACAAATACGGAACTTCCCTTTCGAAGGTATTCATTACAAACTTCCGCGCTACGGGCCCAAACCACAACCCGGATAAAGCTGACCTCTTCTTTTTTTTCCCCGCTCTGAGAATTATACGTCCGGTTACAAGCAACGGTAAATGTGGTCACTGCCTGACCGGAGGGAATATAACGGAGCTCGGGATCACGTGTCAAATTTCCAATGAGCATCACTTTGTTAAGGCTAGCGGGCATAACTCAGTTCCTCATTTTCACTTCGGCTGAGCGGTTGCAACCGGCTGGGTTGGTTGTACTGGCTGAGACCGGCTTTTTTCGGATACCTTCTTCGGCGAGCTTGCCAGCTTACGGGTAATCATGAACTTGAGAAAATCTTCTTGAAGGTTCAAGGCATGCCGAAGTTCATTCATTTTCAAGGATTCAAGCTGAAAATGGACCCATACGAAAAAACCTTCTTTAGATTTTTTGACAGGGTAACCAAGGGGCTTCCTTCCCCCCTCGCTGATTTCCACAATGGTGCCTTGAAACTTATGGATAAGATCTTCAAGGGTTTTATCCTGTTTTTTCCTTACTTCAGGGGTATGATCGGGTGGAAAAATAAAAAAACCTTCGTACGACGTCACGGTTAATCTCCTTCTTCATTCAGGATTTTAAAAAATTGGGTTACAATGTAACACAAACAAAATCAAGACGCAAGCCAAGCTTTGAATAGACTTAACCCTTTGTTTGACCTACATTTACCACATTCATGGCCTGCTCAACAGTGGAAACAGCCCAAAGGCGGCAGGCTTCAACACCTTTCTGCCAAAAGGACTCCATTTCCCTTTTCTCACTGAAAGTAAAAGATGAAAGCACATAGTCTTCCAAAAGTTCCTGTGCACTTTCGTCCGGAGCCCCTTCTTTTCCAATCCCTAACCGGAGCCTTGGATAATCTGAGCTTCCAAGGGCCTGGTGAATGGATCTTAAACCCTTATGCCCCCCGTCGCTTCCATTGCTGCGCAAACGAAGCTTCCCGAAAGGGAGTGCATAATCATCTGTCACCACCAAAAGATCCTTGCGAAACACAATGCCGAAAGAATCCACAAGCTTCTTAACAGGCTCTCCGGAAAAGTTCATAAAGGTTTCGGGGTAGGCTAAAACGACGGGCACTCCATCCCATTCAAAGGAAACTAGAGAAGCTTGCAGTTTTTTCTTCTTTGAAAAGGAGAGTTTGTACTGGCGGGCAATCGATTCGACTAAATGCCGGCCGGCATTGTGCCGTGTTTCCCGATAACGCTCCCCCGGATTACCAAGCCCGACAATTAATTTCATCCAGCTCTAGGCCATTACTTGGCGGTTTTTTCGCCAGGTTCAGGACCCTCTTCAGCTTCGACTTTCTTTCCTTTTTCAATGACTTCCGGCTGAACGACTTCTTCTGCGGCCGCAGGCACTTCGGCTTCGCGTTTCGGAGCATGTAAAGCAATCACCACTTCATCCGCCGGCAGCTTGCAAACAATATCCTTCCCCAGGGGGAGATCGCTTACGTGAATGGCATCTCCAATTTTCATTTCTTTGATATCCACTTCAATTTTTTCCGGGATTTGCGTCGGAAGGCACTCCACTTCAATTTCATGGTGAACCACGTCAAGGATCCCACCTTCTTTGATCCCGTGAGCCTCTTCCATGTGTTTGAGCACCAAAGGCACCTTGACTTCGATTTTTTCCGTTAAAGAAATCACGGTAAAATCGACATGCTGAATATCATCGGTAACGGGATTATGCTGAATTTCTTTGATGCGGCAGGTCGATTCCTTAAGCTCAGTGCCTTCAACCTTCAAGGTGATTAAAACGTTTTCTCCCGCCTTGGTGCGAAGCGCTTTTTTCAGTTCTATGGTTTCAACTTCTATCGGCACGGGCGTCATACCATGGCCATAAAGAATGGCCGGAACTTTTCCTGCTCGGCGGATCACCCGCGCCAAACGGGATCCGTAATTCGTACGTGTTTTTGCGGCTAACTGCACTGTTTCCATTTTTACATCCTCCTTAAGATTAAGCTTCAACTCCCGCTTTGTCAAAAAGGGAGCTGATAGATTCGTTCAAATGAATGCGCCGGATGGCTTCGGCCAAAAGGGAAGCTACCGAAAGTTGAGTGATTTTAGCAATTTTTTTCTCATCCGACAAAGGAATTGAATTGGTTACGATAAGCTCCTTAATGACGGAGGCATCAATCCTTGAAATCGCGGGCCCGGCAAGCACGGGATGCACGACCACCGCATAGATGTCCAAGGCCCCGGCCTCTTTCAAGGCCTTGGCCGCTTCCACAAGGGAACCTGCGGTGGAAACAAGATCATCCACAATCACGACATTCTTTTGGGCCACAGACCCAATGATATTCATCACCTGCGTTTGCGTCGCGTCTTCCCGCCGCTTATCCACAATTGCGAGAGAAGAATTTAACGCCTTGGAGTAGGCCCGCGCCATCCGGGTTCCCCCAATATCCGGTGAAACAACCACAAGGTTTTTTAGATTTTTCTTCCTCAAGTAATCACCCAGGACATTGATCGAATAAAGGTGATCCACGGGAATGTCAAAAAACCCCTGGATCTGTCCCGCATGCAAATCCATGGTTAGCACGCGATCTGTCCCGGATTTGGTAATCAAATTGGCCACAAGTTTTGCCGTGATCGGAACCCGGGGCTTGTCTTTACGGTCTTGCCGCGCATACCCAAAAAAAGGAAGCACCGCGGTGATGCGTTTGGCGGAGGCTCGTTTGGCGGCATCAATCAGAATTAAAAGTTCCATTAAGTTATCATTGGGCGGAGTGCACGTTGATTGAAGGACAAAGACATCCTTGCCTCGAATGTTTTCATTGATCTGCACATGAATTTCCCCTTCAGGAAACCGGTCACAAATCACATTCGCAGGAGCGACACCAAGCTGCCCCGCAATTTCTGAAAGAAGCTGCCCATTTGAATTTCCACCAACCACCACAAGATGATTATTATGCGATTTGATTCCAAACATAATGGCTACTTTCCCTTTCCTTTCTTTTTCAGAACCCGGGCAGGAACCCCTACGACGACTTCCCCCTTTTTGACCCGTGTTCCCCGAATGACCACGGCTCCCGCTCCGGTCGAAGCATGATCTTCAAGCGTTACCGGAGCCACAAAAACGGTATTGGACCCCACCAAAGCCTTTTTCCCAATATGGGTCACATGTTTAGCGTGGCCGTCAAAATTCGCGGTAATGGTCCCGGCTCCGATATTGGCCTCGTCCCCCACACGCGCATCGCCCAAATAAGCCAAATGCTTGGCATAAACTTTACGGCCCAATTTTGAACGGTTCACTTCCACAAAACTTCCGACAACCGATTCATCCCCAATCACGGTTCCCTTACGAAGTTTGGCATAAGGACCGATCTGGCACCGGCGGCCGATCCGAACCCCCGACTCAATGTAGCTCCAGGGATAAATGACCGTATCCCGGCCGATCTTCACTCCGGAGGCCACAAAAGTCTGTTCCGGCGAAACAAAGGTCACGCCCCGTTCCATATGTTTTTCAATTTCTCGCTGGTTCATCACTTTCGTTACTTCCGCTAAATCAACTCTGGAATTAATGCCCTGGCCTTCCTGGCTTGAGGCCAAGGGAAAGGCCTCGAGGCGAGCATTTTTTTTGGATAAAATTTCGATACAATCGGTTAAATAAAACTCTCCCTTTTTATTTTCCGGGCGGATTTTTTCAAGGGTTTGAAACAATTGCTCCGAACGGAATAAATAAACCCCCGTATTCACTTCCTGGATTCTTCGCTCACCCGGCGTGGCATCCAGTTCTTCGCGAATTGCAAAAAAACGCCCGCCCGCCCGTAAAATCCTTCCGTATCCGGCAGGGTCTACCCTTAAAGAGGATAAAACACTGGCTTCGGAACGCGACGTACGATGCTTTTGGATAAACGCTTCAAGGGTTTCTTTTTTAAGAAGCGGCATATCGCCCGGCCAGATCAGAACGTCTTGCTTTTTCGCAAACAAACGGCTTCGCGTCATCATCACCGCGTGCCCCGTCCCTCTTTGTTCCTTTTGCAAAATGATTTGCGGATGGATACTTGATTCCTTTCCGCGAGTTCTTAAGAAAGAGCGAACTTTTCGAGCCGCATACCCGACCACCACCAGGGGCTGATCGATCCCGAGCCCCCCGAGTATCGAGAGGACATAATCAAGGATGGGCCGGCCAAGCGCTTCATGCAGAACCTTCGGATGCTCTGACCGCATACGGGTCCCTTTGCCAGCAGCCAGAACAATTGCCTGCATCCGCTATTACCCTTTAATGCCCGTAAGCTTGATTCCCTCAACAAAAAACCGCTGATTGAAAATAAAAATCAGAAGGATCGGCAAAATCATCATGACGGATCCGGCCATCAGAAGCGTCCAATGCGTGCCGTGGAGACTTTGGAAATAAGCCAACCCAATCGGGAGCGTAAATTTATCATGAGTATTCATCACAATCAAGGGCCACATAAAACTCATCCAGGACCCCATAAAAGTAAAAGTCGTAAGGGTTGCCAGCGCAGGTTTTGAAAGCGGAAGGATGATCCTCCAAAAAATTCCAAGATAGGAACATCCATCAATTTTGGCAGCATCTTCCAGGTCTTTGGGCAGCGTCAGAAAAAACTGACGCATCATAAAAGTGCCGTAAGCCGTAAAAATGGAAGGAATAATCATGGCCTTGTACGTATCAATCCAGCCGAACTTCCGTAAAAGAATAAAAACCGGAATCATCGTCACGGCGCCGGGAACCATCATGGTGGCGAGATAGCCAAAAAAGAGTTTATCACGGCCGGGAAAATTAAGACGCGCAAAGGCATAAGCGGCCATCGCGCTTGTCCCCACCTGCCCGAGGGTAATGCAGGCGGCCACAAAAATGGAGTTGAGATAAAACTTAGCAAACGGCACCACATGCCAGGCTTCCACATAATTGCGCCAGACAAAGGACATAGGAAGCCATTCTTTCCACCATTCCTTTTGGTAAGAAAACACCTCGCCTGGCTCCTTTAAGGAAGTGCTGATCATCCAAAGGAAAGGCCCGATCATGGTCAAAGCGCCCAATCCTAGCAGAAAGTAGGACCCCGCTTTTTTTAGGACCGTCTTTTGCTGTTCTCCGCGTTTCATTTGCTCAAGGGTCATGACCTTGGCAATGACTTTAGCCTGCCGGTAAACTTCGACTTCCGAAGAATCGCTGATTGTCACCGCAAACGGGTTGGATGGCGCCATAGATTCTCTTGATTTCCTTTCCTTTAATAGCTGGCCTTTTGCAGGTTTTTATGAAATTAACCTCTTTAATCACAATAGGTTAAGTAATTTTGTTTCAATCGCCTTTGCGCAGGGATCGAAGGGAAATTCAGCACCCCTTTCGGAGGGCTTGATTTCCCTAGAAAGCTTAAAAAATGGTTGCCCCTTAAGGGTGGAAAAACCTGCAAAAGGCCAGTTTAATAGTAATGAACCGTTTTTGCAAAAAATCGCCACTGAGCCACAGTAAAAACAAAGACAATCACAAAAAGGACCCAGGCAATGGCAGCCGCATATCCCATGTTTTGCCACTGAAAAGCGTTATTGTAGAGGTAGTAAATAATGGTGGTCGTAGACCCATTGGGACCGCCGCCGGTCATCACAAAGGCCGGATCAAATCCCGCTTGAAATCCCCCGATAATACTCATAATGGCAATAAAAAAGGTGGTCGGAGAAATCTGGGGCCAGGTTACGGCCCAAAATTTCTGCCAGCCGTTTGCCCCATCCACTTCCGCCGCGTCGTAAAGATCCCGAGGAACGCCCTGAAGCGCGGCCAGGTAAAGGATCATATTGTAGCCCCCGACGGTCTGCCAAGTCCCCATAATGATTAAGGCGGGCTTGGACCATTTTTCATCGTGAAGCCAGTGCGGCCCCTTGAGCGACAACCCTAAAAGCTCACCGAATTTGGCAATCATCGTATTCAAAAAGCCAAAATCAGGATTGTAGATCAATTTCCACAACATAAAAATGGCGACTCCCGAGCAGATCGTGGGAAGGAAGTAGACGGTGCGAAAAAAAACGATTCCCTTTAATTTTTGATTTAGCGCCAATGCCAGGATCAAAGAACCGGCCATCCCGATCGGGATACTGATCATTAAATAAACGGTATTCCAGCAATATTTCCAGAAAAAGGAGTCCTGAAAGAGCACTGTGAAATTTTTAAACCAGACAAAACGCGGAGGCCACGAAAGGGCGTCCCAGGTGGTAAAACTTAAGGCCAGCGACGCAAGCACCGGGAGCGAAGTAAAAATTAAAAAGCCGGAGAGGTTCGGCAAAAGAAAACCATAAGCGGCCAGCGTTTCTTTCGTTGAGTTCTTTAGCGGTCTCATGCGGTTTTTGCCCACTCCCGATTACGAATCAAAATCGGCGATTGTTTCCCTTCCACAACTTCTTTAGTAATGAGACACTTGGTGACATCCTTTTCAGATGGAACATCGTACATGACATCCAGCATCATGGCCTCAAGGATTGAACGAAGCGCCCTCGCGCCTGTTCCTTTGAGGCGCGCGCGTTTTGCGATTGCCTGCAGGGAATCCGGCATAAACTTAAGCTCCACCCCTTCCATTGCAAAAAATTTTTCATATTGCTTGAGCAGAGAATTTTTAGGTTCCGTGAGCACGCGAACCAAATCGGACTCGGTCAATCCGTGGAGGGTGCTGACCACGGCAAACCGCCCGATGAATTCCGGGATAAATCCGAACTTCAATAAATCTTCGGTTTCCACCAGAGCAAGCATTTCTCCCAGAGTGCGTTCACGCGCTCCCTGCGGCACGGGGGCTTTAAACCCAAGGGATTTATTAGAAATCCTGCGTTCAATGATTTTTTCAAGGCCGGAGAAAGTGCCCCCGCAGATAAAAAGAATATTTTTGGTATTCATCTGGATATATTCCTGCTGGGGATGTTTGCGTCCTCCTTGCGGCGGCACATTGGCAAGGGTCCCTTCAAGAATTTTTAAAAGCGCCTGCTGAACACCTTCGCCTGAAACATCCCGGGTAATAGAAACATTTTCAGAGGTCCGGGCAATTTTATCGATTTCGTCAATATAGATAATCCCAAGCTCAGCCCGCTTCACATCAAAATTGGCAGACTGCAGAAGCCTGAGCAAAACATTCTCAACATCCTCTCCGACATAACCCGCTTCGGTCAAGGACGTTGCATCCGCAATGGCAAAAGGGACATCAAGAAGCTTGGCAATGGTTCGCGCAAAAAGGGTTTTTCCGCTCCCCGTAGGGCCAATCAAAAGCACATTGCTTTTTTCAAATTCAATGTCTTCATCCTGCCGGTTTTTCACCCGCTTGTAATGGTTATGAACCGCCACAGAAATCTGCTTTTTCGCCTGCTCCTGCCCAATCATGTATTGATCCAGCTTCGCTTTGATTTCCCGGGGCTTTGAGATCATCAACCCTTCGGTGAAATCGTGCTGCTTGATGACACTTGTCTGATCTTTTTCCAGGATCTCGCCGCAAATCCGGATACAGATATCGCAGATATAAACGCCGGGCCCGGAAAAGATTTTGCGTACGTCCTTACGCTTGTCTCTTCCGCAGAATGAACACCGTTCCGAAACCATTTTGTCTATCCACTCCTAAGATGTTGTTGACTGGCCGGAAAAACAAGCTGCGGTGCCGTAGAGAATTTTCCTTAAATTCTCACGGCACGGTAGTTGTGCATAAGCACAACTGCCCGGCCTGGGCTCGAACCAGGAATCATGCCTCCAAAGGGCAGTGTGATACCATTTCACCACCGGGCAATGAATAATTCTAAAACATTGTGATACTCCGCCAAAAAGCGCGGTGTTCGCCACAAAGCTTTGGCGAATCCGTCCGTCGACGGACGAATCCGCCGTAAGTTTGGCGGAGACCCGCCGAAGTTTTGTGGCGGGCATTTCACCACCGGGCAATGAATCTGAAAAACTGTTGTTTGTGGTATCTACTAACGACCCGTTTGGGACTGGTACGCCTCTAAGACCATTTTCTGAATATACTCACGAAAATCCAGGGTAATCGGGTGAGCCACATCCCGGTGTTCACTTTGTCTGAGTTTTGCTTCATCCGTTTCTGGAGACGTGAACTGGGGAGAACTGATGACCAGTTTATTCCCGCATTGATTGCAATATTGGGAATGGACGACATTGCCACGCCTGCATTTAGGGCAGGGATTTTTGATCCTCCGGGAAGGCATGGCTACAAAGAGCCCTTTATTCCCTTCAATGATCTTCAAATCGCGAACAATAAAGCAATCATCCAGGGTAATTGTGGCAAATGCACGAAGTTTTTTATCCTCACCCTCTTTGGGAAAGATGCGAACCTCGGTAATTTTCATCCGCCGCCTTTCTCATTCAGCCCGCCCAATCAATAATCAGAAAGAATGACAGTAAAAAATCCTATCTGGCGGTAAATAATAGCGCCATTTTTCACAAAGGCGCTTTGCTTCAAGCTGATGAGAAAGTACTGCGAAAACGGTCGGACCGCTTCCCGACATTCCTGCCGAGAAAGCTCCAAATTGTTGCATTCGCACAATCATTTTTTGAATGGCCGGCTTTAATTTGCAGGCAACAGGCTGCAGATCATTTTGAAAATAATTTCTTCCGGCAAGAACGGAACGACGATCCAAAAAACCGCAAGTCATTCTAACCTCACGACTTACTTTTGTCAAGAAAACGGGGGGAAGTTGGCGGGGGAGTTTTTGGTACACTTTGCGCGTGCTTAATCCCTCCTTAAATGTAATCAAGACAAACCATTGGCGCTGCTTCGCAGGACAAGGAAGGATTTCATCTCCCCGCCCTTTTCCAATCGCCTGGTTGACGTTATAAAGGAAAAAAGGCACATCCGCTCCTAGTGCTTGCCCTAATCTTATTAATCGCGGCTGCGTCAGCGACAAGCGGTAGAGCTCATTCATTCCAAGCAAAAAGAATGCCGCATTGCTTGATCCGCCGCCAAGGCCAGCACCCAAGGGAATTTTTTTGGTCAATTGGACCGAAACTCCGCCAAGGTGAGGGAACTCCTTTTGAAGCAACCGGTAAGCCTGCGTCACAATATTAGTTTCATCCACAGGGAGGTTTGGATTGGAACAGGATAAAGAAAACCCCTGCCTTTTTTTTGTAAGACGAAGCGTATCCGCTAAAGAAATCCGGTGAAATAAGGTAACAAGCTGATGATAACCGTCAGGGTAGCGGCCGACAATGCGAAGATAGAGATTCAGTTTAGCGGGACTTTGCAGAGTGAGGAAACGCATAGAAAGCTAAAAGCTACAAGCCGCAAGCTTCAGGCTACAGGAAAACAAGTTGGGTTTTTATAAAATCGTAATCGATCAACCTATCGCTTGTAGCCTGCGGCCTGTGGCTTGCGGCTTCCTGCTTACGACCAGGATTTCTTTTTATGGCGATGCTTGCGGAGCTTTTTTTTGCGCTTGTGCTTATTCATTTTTTTCTTGCGCTGTTTTCTTGCCCAAGGCATGGAATTGTCTCCTTTGATCAATGATTCTAGTTACTTGTTATTACGTTATTAGGTTATTAAGTTTTGCGTCCAATAACTTAGTCACTCAATAACCCATAACCCTATTTGTTTTCGTTACGGGATGACCTTATTTAAAGGGTATTCGATAATGCCGGATGCGCCTGCTTTTTTTAAGGCTGGTATCAACTCCCTCACCACGGGTTCGTCAATAATGGTATCCACGTCATACCAACCCTCTTTAGATAGCGTTGAGACTGTCGGATTTTTTAAAGCCGGCAGGATTTTGAGAACGCGGGGCAGGTCTTTCTTGGCCACATTCATTTTAAGCCCCACCTTCCCCTGAGCCTGGATCGCCCCTTCAAGAAGCATCACAATGTTTTCCATCTTGCGGCGCTTCCACTCATTCTTATAACTTTTGTGATTGGCAATAAATTTAGGCACGGACGTGATCAGGGTGTCAATCACACGCAAGTGATTGGCGCGAAGGCTGGAACCGGTTTCAGTGGCTTCAACAATCGCATCGGCAAGCCGCGGCGGTTTGACTTCGGTGGCTCCCCAAGAAAATTCAACTTCAGCATTCACTTTATTTTTTTTAAGGTACTGCCGAGTGACATTGACAAGCTCTGTCACAATCTTTTTTCCTTCCAGGTCTTTAACGCTCTTAAAAGAAGAAGACTCGTGAACCGCAAGCACCCAGCGCACGGGGTTACGAGTCCGTTTGGAATACTGAAGTTGGCAAAGTTCCTGAACATCGGATTCATTTTCTAAAATCCAGTCATGCCCGGTAAGGCCGCAATCCACCACGCCGTCTTCAATATAACGGGACATTTCCTGAGGCCGTAAAAGGATCACTTCGATTTCTTCGTCATCAATGGCGGGGAAATAGGAGCGGGCGCTGACGGCAATGTTAAAACCGGCTTTTTGAAAAAGCTGATAGGTGGCTTCTTCAAGGCTGCCTTTCGGCAGAGCAATTTTAAGTTTATTCATGGGCGGCGGATTTTATCTTTTTAGCTGGGGGGTGTCAATGAGGCGTTTGACCGGGCAAAAGCATGGCCATTCCTACAACCATCATTCCCACAAAGAAAAAGGAAAGAATAAAAACCGGGCTATGTTTTTTACTTTCGTTGATCGCCGCATGAAGAGCCAGATAGACAAACCCGCCGCCAATGTGAACAAGCATCCAATAAAACCAACCTCCGATCACGAAACTCCGAAGCAAAGAGACTCCCAAAATCCATCCCAGGAAAGTCAGACTTTCGAGAATGAAGGTTGCAAATAAAGATTTGCTTTTAGAAAATCCGGCTTTGATAAGAATCGCACAAAGGGCAATCCCTTCAGGAAATTTATGAATCAGAAGCGTAAGAAAGATTGAAAAATCAATGCGTCTTTTTAACTCATGCCCTAAGGCAATCGCAATCCCATCCATAATCACATGAATGCCCAATGCTATAGCCAGCAAAATCCCAGCTTGCTGAAGATCGGTGAGGGTATGCTCTTCGAAATGGGACGCGGAACAAGCGGGACAAACGTGAGAAAGGTAATGGCTTAAAAAGTAAAACAGGAAATAGCCGGAAAACAAGGCTAGGAGAGTTGAAACAAGGGATAAGTGCGATAATGCCTCGGGAACGATATGAAAAAAAGTGGTGGCAAACAAGGCCCCCGCCGCAAAACTGATCAAGGCACAAAGCTGGCGATGCGAAACTCCAACGGCGAGAACGAGGAAGGCTCCGCACCCTGCACTTAAAAGAATCAACAGATTTTGAATCAATGGATGAATCATTTTAAAAACGGCTTAAACGTCTTTTCCGCCAAGCCAGCGGTTGACTCTTGAAAAAACAACCAAGATCATTAGAGCTAAAATCGTGGTAATGATGGCCGGGTGATATTGCCCCATCCCGCAGGCAAGTCCAATCCCTGCGGCGGTCCAGATACCGGCAGCCGTTGTGAGTCCTTTGATGCCTTGAGGGAACCGGATAATCGCACCCGCGCCGAGAAATCCGATACCGCTTACCACTTGCGCGGCAATGCGTGAGGGGTCCACCTCGGCAGCTCCTTTATAAAGCTCATGAATCTGGATCGAGACAACCATCATCAGGGCCGCACCCACACAAACAAGCGCATAGGTTCGAAACCCCGCCTCCTTGCCGTGCATCTCCCGTTCCATACCAATCAATCCACCAAGAAAAGTCGCAATCACAAGGCGCATCGTAATATCAAGATCCTGCGGTGAAAATTGGAACATAGCTCCTCCGTTCTATCCTAATTATACTCAACAAGGCTACAAATTGTGATTTTGATACCTTGTTGAGTATGACTCCGTGATTCACAAATTCTGACCTCGCGGAGTATATGCCATTTTTAGGCTGGGATTTCCTGTTAACTGAAAAGATGCGCGTTTCCCTTGCCGGTAAAGGTCAAAACCTCGGGCCCCAATCATTGCGGCATTATCGGTTGTCAGTGCTAAAGGCGGTATCCAAACTTTCAGGTTTTGCTTTGCACCTTCTTCGGCCAGCGACTTCCTTAAAAGAGAATTGGCACTCACGCCGCCGCCCACCACAACATCCTGAACCTTATGTTCGCTGGCAGCTGCCAAAGTTTTTTCCACGAGCCAATGAACACAGGCCTTTTGAAAACCTGCTGCCATATCGCAGACAAATGAGCGGGAGAGGTTTTTTTGTTTTTGTACCGTATACAGTACGGCCGTTTTGATCCCGCTGAAGCTGAAATCAAAACGATTTTTCTGCTTAGGTTTCGTAAAACGAAACTTTTCCGGATCGCCTTCGTAAGCCAATTGGTCAATCACCGGGCCGCCGGGATAGCCCAGCCCTAAAATCTTGCCCACTTTATCGTAAGCCTCTCCCACTGCGTCATCCACGGTTTCGCCAAGCAAAGTCACGTGCCCTTTTTCATGAAGCGTCAGGCAGGTGTGGCCGCCTGAAACAAGAAGGCCAACGAAACGGGAAGGTTCTTCCCTCACCCTCCCCTCTCCCTGAGGGAGAGGGTTAGGGTGAGGGATAATAAAAGGGGCCACGAGGTGAGCTTCAAGGTGATTGACACCCACGAGCGGAATACCTAATTGATAGCTTAACGATTTGGCAAAACAAACGCCCACCAGCAAGGAGCCGATTAATCCCGGCCCTTCGGTGACGGCAATCAAATCAAGATCGCCGGATTTTACTTTTGCTTTTTTAAGCGCTTCGTGAAATACCGTGTCCACCTGCTCAAGCGAGTGGCGCGAGGCAATTTCAGGGACAATCCCGCCAAAAGGTTTGTGCCGGAAGAGGCTTGAAGAAACAACATTGGAAAGAATCCGCCGGCCATTTTTTAAAACGGCAAAGGAGGTTTCATCGCACGAGGTTTCAACACCGAGTGTCAGCATCTTCTTAACACCGCCCCTTCTGTTTGAAATTAAAAAAAAGTTCCGTCCGCGCGGGTTAAACCGTATTTGCGCCTGATTTTTGTCCGCACGCCGTGAGCATCCAGGATCTCACCGTCCCTATCAGCGGATTTTTCCTTAAAACAGGCAATCGTCATCCGACATATTGGAATTTGAAGTGTCACAGCCTCATACCGGTCTCTGGCAAGACGGTCACATTCGTCAAAGACACAGTCCTTTTCGTAAAAGTCCCGCGCCTCGTTTTCTTCGGTCTCCATATCCGTTCTATGATTGCGGACCACAAAATAAGGGTATCCATTTTCCAGGGCCAGCTCGGCGGCGCGAAGAAGAACATAATCCTCATTTTTTTCAGGCGCCGTGTCTTCATCTCCTTTATACTCAATGTAGTAAACCCCGTAATTCAAATCCAGCTCCTTATATCCTTTCCCCCCCTGCAAGGCCTTTGAGGGATGATAATCATTAGGAGAAGTCGCGCATCCGCTCCCGAACAGCATAAAAACTACGAGCAGAATCACCAACCCTTTTCCCCTGCTAATGACGCTAGGGCCGACCAATTTATGGGATCTCCATTTTTATCAAGACGCAGGAATTTTTCTTACTTCAATTTTTGCTCGAGAATTTGGTTCGCAAGCTGAGGATTGGCTTTGCCTTTGGATTCTTTCATGATCTGGCCAACGAGGAAGCCCAGGGCCTGTTTTTTACCCGTGCGGAAATCGTCGGCAACTTTGGGATTGGCTTGAATCACACGGTCTGCAATCGCTTCGATTTGCTTTGTGTCGCTCACCTGCTCAAGGCCTTTTTCTTTGACAATCGCTTCGGCCGATTGGCCGGTTTCAAACATAGCGGGCAAAACATCTTTGGCCATTTTCCCGCTGATCGTATTGTTTTCGATCAGACGGACAAGGCCGGCAAGATCTTTGGGTTTGACAGGGGACTTTTCAATGGAAACTTTATACGCGTTAAGAAGGGCAAGAAGTTCTGATTGAATCCAGTTGCTTACAAGCTTGGCATTCCCTTTTTCTTTAAGACAATCTTCGTAATAATCGCCAAGGTTTTTTTCCTGCACCAGAACGAACGCATCATATTGAGAAAGGGCATAATCTTTCATAAACCGTTTGGCACGCCCCGCCGGAAGTTCGGGAAGGGTTTGGCGGATGGCTTCAACGGTCTCCCGTGAAATGGTAAACGGCACAAGGTCCGGCTCCGGAAAATAACGGTAATCGTGCGCTTCTTCCTTGGAACGCATGGAAAAGGTCTGCCCCTTCATTTCATTCCAAAGCCTAGTTTCCTGGATCACACGCTCGTGATTTTCCAACACATTAATCTGCCTTTCGATTTCATATTGCGCCGCTTTCTGAACCGCCTTGAAAGAATTCATGTTTTTTATTTCGGCCCTGGTGCCGAATTGGGTTTCGCCTTTTTTCCTGACCGAAATATTAGCGTCACAGCGCAGACTCCCCTCTTCCATATTGCAATCGCTCACTTCTAAATATTGAAGAATGGCTTTTAATGAAACAAGGTAAGCATAAGCCTCCTCAGGCGATCTCAAATCCGGCTCTGAGACAATTTCTAGAAGCGGCATCCCGGCACGGTTGTAATCCACAAGGCTTCCGTCTTTAATGCCTTCATGCAGAAGCTTGCCGGCATCTTCTTCCAAATGGGCCCGTGTAATCCCGATTTTTTTCTCCGGCATCCCACCTTCGGGGGTTTTCACTTCAACGAGAAGAAAACCTCCCTTATTGACCGGCATATCGTACTGAGAAATCTGGTAGGCTTTTGGGAGATCCGGATAAAAATAATTTTTCCGGTCGAATTTAAGGCGTGAGGAAACTTCACAGCTTAAGGCAAGCCCGACTTTAATGGCAAACTTCAAAGCCTCCTCATTTAAAACCGGAAGCGATCCGGGCCAGCCCAGGCATACGGGGCATGTATTTTTATTCGGTTCTGAACCGAATTCTGTGGAACAAGCACAGAAAAGCTTCGACCTTGTCCCTAGCTGAACATGAACTTCTAATCCAATGACGGGTTCGTAATCCATTAAAGATTCGGTTTCCTTTTATACAACTCCGATTCCTGCTCAAACGTAAAGGCCGCCCGAAAAAGGGTTTCCTCATCAAAGGGCCTCGCCATAAGCTGCATCCCGATCGGAAGATTGGATGACGTAAATCCGCAGGGGATTGAAATCGCCGGAATCCCGGCCAAATTCACAGGGATCGTAAATATGTCGGACAAATACATCGCGAGCGGATCTTCCATTTTTTCACCGATTTTAAAAGCCGCGGTCGGGGCCGTCGGACATAAAAGAAGATCCGCTTCCTTAAAAGCCCTTTCAAAATCCTGTCTTATCAAAGTGCGAACTTTTTGGCCCTTCAAATAATAGGCTTCGTAATAACCGGCTGAAAGCACAAATGTCCCAAGCAGAATCCGACGCTTGGCTTCCTGGCCAAACCCCTGATCCCGGGTTTCAAAATACATTTCGCGAAGGTCTTTAGCGGGAACGCGCAAACCATATTCCACGCCGTCAAACCGGCCAAGGTTGGAACTGGCTTCGGCCACAGCAACAATATAATAAACTGCAACCGCGTATTGGGTATGCGGAAGACTCACCGACTTTATCTCAGCACCAAGTTTTTTGAAAGTTTCGGCCGCCGCCTGCACACTTTTTGCAACCTCAGGGTCCAGGCCGTTCACAAAATATTCGGCTGGCAGTCCAATCTTCAAGCCCCGCACATCCCGTTTCAAAGCTTGGGTGTAATCCGGAACCGGTTCATTGGCCGAGGTCGAATCCCGATGATCGTGTCCTGCCAGAACATTCAATAAAATCGCTGAGTCTTCTACGGTTTTTGTGATAGACCCTATTTGATCAAAGCTTGATCCAAAAGCAATTAAACCGTAACGGGAAACTCGTCCGTAGGTGGGCTTCAATCCGACCACCCCGCAAAAGGATGCCGGCTGACGTATCGAACCTCCGGTGTCGGATCCTAAGGCAGCAATGGCCATATCCGCGGCCACGGCTGCGGCGGACCCGCCGCTTGACCCTCCGGGAACGCGTTCCAAATCCCAGGGGTTGCGCACAATCCCAAAAGCCGACGTTTCTGAGGAGGATCCAAACGCAAACTCATCCATATTGCATTGCCCGAAAATAGCGGCGCCTGCGTTTTTTAACTTTTCAATCACCGTGGCATCATAAGGAGACACGTGCCCTGCAAGGATTTTTGAAGCGCAGGTAGTTTGACGGCCCTGGATGCAGATATTGTCTTTAATAGAAATCGGTACGCCAGAAAGGGGCAAGGGGTAGGGGGCAGGGGACGGGAGAAAAATTTTCTCCGGGTCAAAGCGCAGAAACGCGTTAATTCGAGGGTTAAGGACTTTGATGCGCTCCGTAAGCGTTTTTAGAATAGGCTGTGCGCTTTGTTTCGACGCAATTTCGATTGCTTTTTTTAGGGTAAGCTGATGCAGATTATCTGACATGAGTATTTTTTCTCACCCCTTGCCCCGTGTCTCTTGTCTCATGTCTCATGTCTCTTTCCCCCTGCCCCTTATTCCTTTTCCACGACTTTGGGGACTTTGAAAAATTTACCGTCAACTAAAGGTGCATGTTTAAGCGCTTCATCCCGGACTTGGGCAGGTTTCACTTCGTCTTTACGGAACACATTTTCAATATTGAGAACGTGGCTTGTGGGCTCAACCTTACTTGTGTCAAGGGTGCTTAATTGTTCTACATAGGAAAGAATGGCCTCAAGATCTTTCTCAAGTTTCTTCTTTTCTTCGGGCTTGAGGTTCAACCGAGCAAGCTCTGCAATTTTTTCGATATCAAAAGCCATTTTAGGAATCCTTTTTAGAGGGGGGCTCAGTAGATTTTTTAGATTCTTTTGCCGGAGTTTCTTTTTTGGGTGAACTTTCCCCTGCTGGCTTGGCGGGCTCTTTTGCGGTCTTCTTATAATCGGTCTGATAAAATCCGCTTCCTTTAAAAATAATTCCGCCTCCGCTTCCGATCATCCGCTTGACGGACAATTTTCCACACTTCGGACATTTGCGGATCGACTTGGCAGTCATAGAGTGAAATTCCTCAAAATGGTGCTTGCAGGCTTCACAGCGATAATCATACGTCGGCATTGATGACGAGCCTCCTAAAAGTAAGACGTTAAATGAAGGCGTATTGTAAATAGAATACCCTGCCTTGACAAGGCAGACTTAGCATCCGCTATTTTTTCGATTTACCGCGGGGCCCGTCGCCACCCGCTTTCAAAATTTAAAGAGCCGTGATAGGCCAAACTCTTGGATGCTTTGCTGGAATTAGTGATCCTTGACGTGAGATCGTGAACGGTGGTTGAATTCATCGAGGTGCATCCAGGAATGGAGGTGTTTCATCCGGTCCATATAAAAAAATCCGTTCACATGATCCACCTCGTGCTGAATCACGCGGGCGTGAAATCCTTTCACCGTCTGCCTGACTTTTTCACCTTCCGGCGTCAAGGCCTCAAACGTCACCCATTTGGCGCGGGGCACAAGCCCCCGGTAACCGGGAATACTCAGGCAGCCTTCCCAGCCTTCCTCTTTTTCTTTGGAATATTTTATGATTTTAGGATTGATCCAGATTTCCAAAGGAAAATCATTGGCTCTTGGATACCGCGGATTGGACCGGCATTCAAGCACAACTACCCGATGATTTAGGCCAACTTGATTCGCGGCAAGGCCCACGCCATTCATCCGGCGCATGGCACGGACCATTTGTTGAAAGATTTTTTTAAACTTGCGGGTCTTCAGCTGAGAAAACGGCAGGTTTTTTATTTTCCTGCGAAGAAGAGGATTGCCGATTTTAACAATTTGAAGTTTTGCCACCTGTTCCCTTTTTATTTTTACTACTTTCGTTTATAGCCGTAAAGCCAGCGGCTGGTGGTCCGTCCAACATTACGCACGCTGTGAAGCGCTTTGGCAGGAATTAAAATCTCTTCCCCCACTCTGGGATACAGGACTTTCCCTTGCATTTCAAGCTCCAGTTCTCCTTCAACGAGCATCAGGAGTTCTTCGGTCTCGTGCGAATAATTTTCCCAGGTCTGGCCCGGCGGATCCACCCAAAGCCCGCAGCTAAACCCGCGCGTCTTCCAGTCTTTTTCCACCTGAATTCGATTCATAACGGCAGAAATCATACCGCATCTTTATTGCGGGATCAATAGGGAGGATAGGAAATTATCCGGCTATGTTCTGGTAAAAATTATTTTCTTTTTCTTCTCCGACACTGACGGGAGAAGGCTGACGGGAGAATCGGAAACAGGCAAACCAGGGAAGGATCAAGAGAGCGGCCAAAGGTGACATGAGCGAACCCGCCATCATTGAAAATCCGAATCGCTGCGTCGGCGGGAAATTGGAGAGTGCAAAAATCCCAAACCCTGCAGAAACAATCAGGGCATTACCCACCACAGGTTTCCAAAGCTGCAGCCGGGCGCGGATCCAGGATTCACGATGTGTCACTCCTTCCTTTTGAAGGAAGCGCGTGCGAATGATCATATGCATGAGGGAATCGACTCCCATCCCAATGGCAATGTTAGCGGCAGGCGAAGAAATCATATCAAGCGCAACCCCAAAATGACTTAACCCTCCAAGTAAACAAACCGGAATGAAACCCAGCGCAAGCGTCAGCGCAAGCGTCGTCATAAGGGAATTTGTCAAAAGCCATCCCATGACTGCAAAAAGGCCGACCAAAAGAAGGACTCCAGAAATAAGGCTGGAATAAAGCAGCTCAGACAGTTTCCCCTGCAGGACATAGAGTCCGCCCGAAAGCTGGGGCACAAATCCACTGGCACTGACCAGCGCCTCAAGCCTCCTGACATTTTCAAGGCGCGAAAGCCCGCGTTCCTCTTCCTTCATCCTCAGGATAAAAAGAGCCTGTTTGCGGTCCTGGGTCATAAAGAATCTGGTAATTTCGCCATACTGGGAGCTGTCCAGGATTTTAAGCAGCCGTTCCCGCGTAAGAAAAATCGTCATGCGGTTTCGTGTCGCTTCGGACAAAATCACGGCCATGGATAGGGCTGATCCCACCGCGGGACCGCTTTCCAAAGCCTCGTTAAGCTTGAGGAGTCTTTTATGGGCTTTCCGGGTGTTCATCTTTGCTTCCGAGAAATCCCTCACCACCATATTTAAAAGGCTGCTTCCTCCGTTACGGTCAATATAGTCAAGCCCCTGCCGGATCTCACCTCCCGGCTTAAAGTAGGATAAAAGCGATGGATCGGTATTGATCTTTTTTAGCCCCACACCCGTGGCCGCGGCAAGGATTGCAAGCAAAACAACGGCCCAGCCAAAATTCCTTCGCAGCGTTTTTTCAGAGTATTTCTTTTTAAGCAAGGGGCTCTCTTCCTCCTGAAAACTTCCCTTTCCCGCCGTGTGACTGTGATCAAAATGAAAATCATCCTCGCGGGAAAGAAACCAGGGATAAATAAAATAGGAGGCGGCAAATGCGATTAAGGTTCCGATCGATCCTGCGATCCCCAGCTGGCGCATAGGTTCAGCCTGGACAAAGAGAAGGCTTAAAAACCCCAAAAAAGTCGTCAAAATGCTCCAAAAAGACCCTTGGATGGTTAAACGGATTGTCTCCATGAGAAGCGGGAAAGAATGGGTGCGGCTGTGCTCATAAAGCAGTTTCCAGTTGAAAGTAAAAAAAACAATGGAAGAAAGCGTAATGACAAAAACCATGGTGGCGACATTGGCCGTGAGGAGCCCGATTTTGATGTGAAGGAACTGATTCGCGATTAAGGTCAAAATGCTGGCATTCATGCAGGTAACAATAATCCCCGTAAGAATGCGCACCGACCTGAAAAGGAGTAAAACCATCAACCCAAAGACAAGAAAGGCAGCAAGGCTAAAAGTCTTGAAATCGAGGAAAAGATTCCGTTGAATGAGTTCCGTAATATAGGGAGCGCCGGAAATGATCACGTCAAAACCCGGCGCGCGAAAGCGTTTCTGGATTTCTTCAACTTTGGGGATCATTTCGGCAAGCGGAATATCGTGCATAAAAACAGGAATGAGCGAGGCTTGTCCGTCGGGCGTCAAAATCACACGGCTCCATAAAGCACTCTTCGCAGCATCCTCCAGGTCATCCGGCCCTTTGGTCAGGGATTGGACGCTTAAAACCTCAGGCATGGCGACAAGGGCATCGGTCATTTCACCAAGTCGTTTTATGTAGTCTTTGGAATGGATATCCCCCTTCGCGGCAAAGATAATAAAGGGAGGCTGTGCAAAAACCTGGGCAATGGCTTTATCGGCTTTGAATTCGGGGTCGTCTTGAGAAAAGAAGAAATTCTCTTCCACCTTGGGTTTTAAATCCACATACCGGAAAAGTGCCCCGACGGAAAAAACGGAAAAAACCAGCCAGAAAAGGGCGGGCAGAAAAACGGCCTTCCGTCCAATCCTGACCCGGGCCTTTAATAAGTGAAAGTTTTTAGTCATTGACGTGTTATGCAAATTTTGAGATTCAAATTAAATCGATTCGGCGGGAGGGATATTAACACGAATTGAAAAGAGGGTAAAGCGTATCTCTTAATTCTGTCTGCGCTTACTCGTTCGTCAAGGAGCTATAGTCATCCTGAAATGAGCCTGATTCCTCTTCCTCGTGGTGGGTCTCGGCCATAAAACAATTCGTGCACAAAATTCGGCCGCCGCAGGCCATCATCACAGGGTATTGATTATAACAAAGGTCGCATTCCTGGCCGCTTGTATCCCGAAGTTCTGGTTTCTGCATCTTCATCACCTCTTATTCCCAAGTGTACCCGCCAAATACAAAAAAGGAAAATTAGTTTTCACAATTTTCCCGACTTTTTAACGCGAATCGCGGAGACTTTCTGCAGCACTTACCTGGAGTCGGGGTAAGGAGACCGGCACGAATCAAGACAGGGCCTGCCACGGAGGCTGTTCTGTATGGGCCCCTCCGCCCGGTGTGGATCCTCCCATTTCGAACACCTCCGTGTCACCCGTCTTGATTCGATGACGGAGGTTTCCTTACCCGATCCAGGCTTAGTTGCTGCGAAAGTCGAAGCGTTTGAGCAGTAAAAAGTTGGGGAAATTTTGAAAACTTTATTTGCTTAAAGCGGTGTGGCCCTTGCCAGCGGCGGGACTTCCGTCTTGAAGGGAAAAATCATTTTCGGAAGGGCTGCGAAACAACGGGTCCTGCCCGTAAATCCCATCCTCTTCAGGTGTGGGTAAATAAGGTTGACTGCGTCCGGGCCGATTTTCGCAATACCATGCGTTACGGGCGAAACGAAAGGTTTCCGGCGCAGTGCCTTTGCCAATATTGATTCCGCCTTGAAGCCATCCAGATTGGAAAACGACAATATTATCTGTGAATGTCCCGTTGCGGCAAGGAATTGAGCCGGGACTTGTATTATCTTGCAGGATCCGAACTGCCCATTTCTCTGGAAGGTAAATGGTATTAAACTGCACGGTCACGTCTTCGGAACTTGCAAAAACAATGGCAGATTCGGATCCCACAACAAGGTTTCCCTCAACCCGTATATTTTTGGCTTCGTACCCTGGAAATAGCGGGCCGAAGGCACTTAACCCCGAGCTACCGCCAAGACTCAACGCCTTCAACCCTGCCTCAAAAAAGCGGTTTCCTGTGATCAAGATATCTGAAGTACCTCCCTTGGTTTGAAATCCCATCTCGCCCCGGCCAGGAGAATTTTTAACCGTGCATCCGGTCACAATTCCCCGGTGACTTCTAAGCAAGTTAATGCCGGCTCCGCCGCTCGGCCAGTTTTCCACAATACAGTTCTCAATTCTGAAATTTACAACGCCGGTTAATTTAATCCCGTGGAATGTGCCCTTTTCTCTGCCGCCGCGAACGGTAATATTTTTTAAAACAATATGACGCGATGGTGTTTCAAAGCTCCCGCCGTCATCCACGTGAAAACCGTTTTCGCGCCAATCGTCAATCACAAGGTCACGAACCTCCAGATATTCGGCATCCACGAAATGCATTCCTTCATGCGCGCTCACAATATGCGGCGGATTGGCCGGATCCTGAGCGCCAATGACAACGGGCTGGTCCGCGGTTCCTTTAATTTGTTCAAAATAAAACACCCCTTCATAAGTTCCCGGTGCAACGAGGATGGTGGTTCCAGGCTGGGCGTGTTTAACGGCTTCGTAAAAACTGTTGCTGTCTTTTACAATCATTTCGTCTGCGTAAGCGAAGGAGAGACTGGAGATCAGAGCAAGAAGAAACAAATAAATTGCTCGGATGTTACATTTTTTCATGCTTGAGAGGGGGGGGCATTTTTTGCCGCGATGGGATTAAAATAAAGCGGATGAAAAGGCTGCGTGTCCGGCGCGCGGATATCATATTCCAGAAAAAAAGGGATTTCCTGCATTGTCCCATCTTTATGCGTCAAAACCAGTTTCAGCGGGCCTTTTTTGGGTTCCACGGATTCAATGGGAAAGTATTGGCCGGAACTGCTGCTCAGGTAAAAAAATTTCCGGCTCCCTTTTAAATCAAAGGAATGCACATCCTCAGCGGCCTTGCGTTTCTTCTTTTCCTGTCTCTTTCCGTAAAGAACTTCTTTATCCCCAATGAAGATTTTTACGTCTTTAACGCTTTTCTGGGACTGGATTGAAATGCTCAACATTTCGCGATCGACCCTGACCACTCCTTCCTGTGACTGAAAAACACAAGCGTCTTCAGTCTTGTTTCCCGCGAGAATAATCCGACTCATTACGCCTGATACAGTATCCGTCTTTCCGATGGGAATGCGGACCGGATTACCTGTGGCCCGGAATGAAAGATACACCGGCTCATCTTGCTTGACCAGAAGATCCAACGGTAAAAAACTCATTTGAGACGAAGATAAAAATAACAACCCGGCCATCTTATTTTCCTTTAGCTTGATTTCTTTTTTGTGCCGGATTGACGTATCCCTCATTTCTGTGAAAGTCCCGGCCGAATAGCCCCCGAGACTAACCGATAGGTCTTCGTAGTGATTAAGCGGTTGAGCGACAAAGCCAATATTGTTTTGGCTTGGCTCCGATGATTCGTGGACTTGAATGACCGGACTCTCCGGCATGCCCTTACCCGTCAGTAATGCAAACAATTCCTGCGCCTGAAGGTCATTACCCAAAGCACTGCGGTGAGATCTTGGCGCCATATAAAGGCCCCAGTCTAAAAAGGAGGTCATCCGGCTTCTTAGCACATAGACATTCGGGGATTTAATCCTTTTTGCCAGCCCCCCCATTAAATTGTCGTGGGCAAAGACAATCACGTTTTTCGCTTCTTTGGCGATTTGCTCAAAAAGCAGGGTATAGGATTTTGAAATTTCCTCATCCTCGGAAAGCTCTTGCGGCCGATAAAAGGGGTTCACCTTCAAGTCCCTGCCCGGCGGCAAAAGCGCCCGCATAAACGAAGGAGCCTTTTTATCATAAAGGATATACCTTAAGGGTGGAAACATCCTGAAATAATTAAGGCTTGCTTCTTTACGGCTTTCGCCGACCACCGGGACAAACTCAAGCTGATCCCCTTTTAAGATATATCGGGCATGAACGCCCACACACCCGGCGCGATCTTTAATAAAAGTCAGGTCGCGCAGGGTATGGTACCCCCGCAGCATGAAAATAATGTAATCCAGATCATATTTCTTTCCCAGATATTCCCACATCAAGACGGACTGATAGATTCCATAGCCTTTAACGCCGAAATTAATCACTTCCACATGATCAAACCCGGCTTTTTTAAACTGCTGCTGAAGAAAGGAAGGATAATCGTGCCCCTCGGCCGCTTCGATCCCCTGCGTGTAGGAGTCTCCAAAAGTTCCAATCCGGATGACACCGGCTTTTTTCTCTTCAGGAAAATTAATGTAACTTGAGACGGGATGTTCGGCCGGCGTGTGAGCATAGCCGAGGTTCGCCATCTCGCGGCTGGTGAGTTTCGGGAATTCGGAATCCGGGACCGTTGGAGCCTTGGCCCAGGAATAGTAATCATTTAAATTTTTGAGAAAGTAATGATAGCGGACTGCAAAAATTGAGAAAAGGATCCCTAAGGTGACGGCGAGGCAAATCAGGCCCGCCAAAAGATTCTTGATTACTTTTTTTTCCCGGGGTTTTGTTTCTAGCAAAGTGGAAGTCATTTTTTAACTGCAAGCTCAAAAAGAATTTTCCGGACCTGTGAAGAGACCGGCATCACACTCAGGCGTGACATGCGGACAAGCTCCCAATCCTTCAAACCGGGTTCGAATTTGATGATCGAAAGCGAAACGGGTTTCGGGAAATCTTTCATGGGCGCAAGATCAATGACGAATAGTTTAGCGGTTTTATCTTGAGGGTCAGGATAGGCTGCCGAAAGAGCTTGGGCAATCCCCACAATGGCTTTGTCTTTGCCTGAGTGATAAATCAAAATCTCATCTCCCGCCTTAACGGACCGCAGGTGCTTTAAAGCCAGGGGATTTTTAACCCCGTCCCATACTTCCCGTTTTTTAGATTTGAGGTCGTGCCAGGAATAAGTATCAGGATCGGTTTTAAAAAGCCAGGAAGACATACTGTTGTTTACTTAGCGCTGGCCGCCGCGGCAGCAGCAACGGGAATTTTTTCCGGAAGGGCCTTTTGCTGGTGAGCAATTTGCGGCAAAGGCAGGCTATTTTTAAGCGAGACAAGTCTTTCATCAATGCGTTTGCGGATACTCGCAAGCTCAAGCTTGGCGTTGCGCATCTCCCTTGAAAAAAGATCCCTCAGCTCTTCAATTTTTTCGCGCTCGGCGTCCGAAGAATCAAAAAAAGAAGCACTCAAAAGAAACCGCTGGTTTTCCTTTTCAAGTCGGTTGGACACCTGATCCGCGCGCCGGTAGCGGTCCTCCACAAGCCGGAGGTCAATTTCCGTGGGCTTTTCACGGCCCACCACGGAAATCGCGTCATGCGTCAATTGGGCAATTTCATGCGCCTGGGTCGCGGCCCGGTGGGACAAGCGGTTAACCCAGAGGAAAAGCCGCTTTGAAACAAAGGCCTCTTTGAGACGCTCGAGGACTTCCTCATTTCTTTCAAGCTGCCCGGAAGCGACATCCAGTTCAAGACCCGCCAAAGCAGGAATCGACGATTCGCCCAAGAGCTTACCGATCAGGAAGACCGACGCCCCGATAAAAATCCAGAAAAGGCCTGCGGTGCGGAATTGTTCCAGAAAAGACGCGCTTCCAAAAGGGATTAATTCGGAATACCCAAACGCGAGAAGCAAAAAGAAAAGGGTGTGCAGGATAAGAAACACGGGCGAACTCTTTTGGCTTCGTTCCAGCATTTTCACGAGTGCTTGAGGAAACCACAAAAGGGCTGAAAAATAGAAGACACAGACGGCAAGATAAAACAGGGAAAATATAAAATTGGCCCAGGCCACACCCCCGAGAAAAGGAGGCGGGGCGATTTCCGGTGATCCCGCGGCCGCCTGAAAACTGACCACCAAAACAATCGCGGCATAAAAGGCAAGAATTAAAGAAACAGACGTCAGGCTTGTATAATCCTTCACGTTCAGTAAACGCGCAACCGGCTTTTCTTCCTTTTGCAAAAGGCCTGGCAGATAAAAGGCCAGGATCATGACGGGATGAAACAGAATAAGGAATAAAACCTTGGTCGGATAAAGCTGCATAGGATTACCTTGAGCCGCCCCAACGGATTGAAGCGCAAAACCCAAGGCCACAAGCGCCAGAAACGCAAAGCCCCAAGTTTGGGCTTTCTCGGCATTCTCGATTGAAATTTGAGACCTTAATCTTGAGGAAAGGAACTCAAGCCAGCGGGGTTTTTCCATAGTGGCGCGTATTATAAAACCAACCCGTTCGAATGCAAAGCACAAAAAACGCCTTGTAAAAGCCGCGAAAGCCTATTGCTTCTATCGGAGCATTAATGATCGTATGAAGATTTTTCCTCTCGGATGATTCTTAGCTGCCGAATTTTCAATCACAAAAGCCAACTCATCGACTTTTTTGCCGTCTTTGGTCACTGGGATACGGATTCCATTCCATATGGATGTCAGCGGCACATGCTCAAACTGCACGTATCCCCCCCGGTATTTCAATTCCACCTTGATCGTTTCCGGGTAACCGTGCGTTTCTTCCCCTCGAATTTCCAAAAACAGCGCCCGGTGCTTGGAAAGATCAAGGTCATCATAATGGATAAAAATTCCAGAATAGGTATAGCGTTCGCTGACGTCATATTGAATTTCAATGATAGGACTTCCCTTCCCGTTTGAATCCAATAATTTGACGGAAGCCTTTGCGCGAGAGGGCTCATAAAAAGCCCCCATATCCTGGCGTAGTTCTAATAAATCCATCGAAGCCAGGCCGAGGCCGTCGGAAGGCACATCTAAATCATGCGCCGCAAAAAGCGCATAAAATGAAGGATGCTTTTCTTCTTCCTTAAGCAAGGACCTTCCTTTTTCCCACCCCTTTTTTTCCGCATATTTCCAAAAATAATCTGAAATTTCATTCTTACCTTCCAGAGAATTCATAAAATTGCCGATCGAAAGCACCTCCATTCCTTTATCCAGGCTCAAAATATTTTTATTGATAACACTCGTCTTCGGATCTATCGAATCGGTAAAACCGTAATTTGAACTAAAAACCTCAGGGTTGAGTATTTCCATCTGTTTAAGATTATGAATCACTGCATGAGGCGCATAGCGAAGAGATAAAAAAGATGAATACACGGTTATAAATTCTCCGCGAAAACGATTATAAGCAATTTCCGAAACACCCGCCATTTCATAACGATTCTCGCCCGGAACTTCACCATTGGAAAATCCCCAGATCCCGGTCTTCGAAAGCTTTTTGCCTTTATCTTGATGAATTTGAATCATCTGGAATGCATTTTTTTGAAAAGCGTTGGAAGCAATCTTATAGCCGCCGAGAATCTCGTCCGCAAATAATGTTTCATAAAGGCTCCCGCCCCACGCCGCCACAACCGGGATTGTCTCGTTTTCAAGGGTCCGGTAAAACCGTACCAGCCTTGCCTGCTTCTTCCAGACGGATTCTGGAACTTGGTCCTTGAGAATAGCAATAAAAGCCGTCATTCGTGCCTCTGTGTTAAAAATTGAATAGTCCGCGCCTTGATAGATTTTTTGCGCTTCGTCATAACCCACATTGATCATTCCGCTGCCGTTTTGATTGGGATTCTTATTAACTGGCCTTTTGCAGGTTTTTCCACCCTTAAGGGGCAACCATTTTTTAAGCTTTCTAGGGAAATCAAGCCCTCCGAAAGGGGTGCTGAATTTCCCTTCGATCCCTGCGCAAAGGCGATTGAAACAAAATTACTTAACCTATTGTGATTAAAGAGGTTAATTTCATAAAAACCTGCAAAAGGCCAGTTATTAAAGAAAAAGTGATAATCTTTTTTTGCGAGAAATCGTTCGATTCTTTTGGAAAGTTCCGTTTGTTGAAAAGCGCCTGCCGTTGCCATCAAGCATATATCCAAATCTCCATTATCCAGAGAGGACACAAAACGGTTGAGCGTTACTTCAGGGGGTTTTTTGCCTCGTCCGGAAAGGTAATACCAGTTGTAAAGAAATCCTTCGTGCGTTTCTAATTGCTCCAGTGTTTCCATCATACGAAGCGCGTGCTCGTAAGCTTTTTTTGGGAAAGATACCCTCTGTCTCTGGCCAAGACTAAATAGAGAAAACCGAGCCCGATATTGGTGGGGGAAGTTTTGCTGTAATTCGTATCATCTTGAAGGATTAAAACATCGCCCCCGCTGACCGAAGCAATATCTACGGGAAGGCCGGTTGTTCGATCAAACAACTTTTCAAAACCAGAAAACGTGGCTTTTTCTAAACGCTTAAGATACGTTAATTCGTTTTGGTTTAAAGACTTTTGCGGTATCCCTTTCATTGGGAAGCCTCCAACAGCTGTAACAAGCACGCAGAAAATGAGAAACAAGCTTCTTTGCTTTTTCACGTTTATGAGATCAGAAACTGTTTATTCGATTTCCTGAAAAAATGACTCCTCACTCACAGAATCGACAAATAGAATTTGACGCGGTTTAGTCAAGCCGCCGTCGCTGATAAAAATCACAGTCTCACCCACTTGATAAGCGGTCACTTTTTTGCCTGCGGCGTCATAAAGCTGATAAGCAGGAACGACCTGGTCTAAAATCTCCTGATTCACAGGCGCCGGATTGGATCGACTTCCCTTCATGCGATGAACTAGAAAACTTCTTAGATCGTTTGTTGTCATTTTATTTCTCCTTTGTGGTTTTATTGTAACCGGTTACATTTAAAGAGCAAAAAATTATGTGGACGCCCGCACAACAAGTTCGGGCTCAAATTTTAAACGGATACCCCCTTTGGCTTCCTTGGAAATTAATTTCACAAGCGTTTCAACGGCGGCCTTCCCCATTGCCTCCAGCGGCTGCCGGACCGAAGTTAAGGCCGGAATAACGGCTGTATTTCCTGGTGAGTCATTATAGCCCGCAATGGCAACGTCGTTTGGCACCTTGATCTTGCGTTCGCGCAAGGCGCGAATCGCCCCAAACGCGAGGTCATCATTCGCACAAAAAATTGCGTCGGGAAGATTCCCACTGTGAGTCCATGACCGCATCGTTTGGTAGCCTGCCTCCTCTTCAAAACGCGGACACTCATAAAAAAATGAGTCCTTGGTTTGAAAACCCATTTTTTTAGCATTGGTTTTAAAAGCTAAAAACCGCTCGCGGGCATCGTGAGAAATATATTCCGGCCCTCGAAGCATTCCAATTTTTTTATACCCTTGAGAAACCAGATGTGAGCAGATTTTTGTTACCCCGCTTTGATTCTCGCAATAAACAATACTGCAATGGACATTTGAAGCATAATCATTGATTAATACGGCAGGAATATCCGTCCGGTGCTGGACTTCATCGACAAGGTGAGTGAATAATCGCCACGTCAGAAAAATTAAACCATCCACGGAATGTTTCTGGACAATTTCGCGTAGCGTGCAGTGATCTCGATCTTCATTGCGAATCATGATCCATTTTAAATCGTACGCAAGAGGGCCAATCCCTTCAATGATTCCGGCAATCAATCCCTCAAAGTAAGGACTTTTGACCACATCGGGCGAGAAAGGCGTCACCATACCGATGGTATTGTTGGTCTGGCGGCTAAGTGCCTGCGCTGTCCGATTGGGAGTGAACTGGAATTTGCGAATAATCTTTTCGATTCTTTCGCGCGTCTCAATATGGACAAGTTCGCGTTTTTCAGGGTCTAACAGACGCGATACGGTCGCAACTGAAACATTCGCTTTTTTTGCAATATCCCGTATATTCATAACTTCGTTTTTTCACCTCAAAATGTAACCGGTTACAAAATAATACTACCACATTACTTTTTATTGTCAAGGGGGGAGGGATCTGGTGACGCAAAAAACACCCTAAAAAAGCTCCGAAAAAGAAGCCGAAGCGGGCGGAGGAAATAATAGAGAAAGCTTAAAAACACCGGAAGGTCGGCGGACTTTAAGTCGACCAGGGTTGGAAGGAACAAAAGGCTCAAGGCATACCGCAGCCGGTCCCGCAAACGCTCTCTTGTCCTTATCCCAAACCAGTGGGTCGCCCAAGAAACTCCGGGCTGAGAGTAAGACTCAAGGAAAAGACTTTGAGTGACCGTGTCGGCCAAGATACGGACTTTTGGATCGGTCTGAATCCCGACTGAAATTTCCTGCGGAAGAGGGACACCGCCTATTTCTTGCGCCAGTAAAAGTCCCAGATAAAGGATTCGCCGGCAGCCGGTCCGGGAAGCTGTGTCTAAAACAAAATCCCAACGGATTTCCGTGGACTCGCTTAAGAGTTTGGCCACATCGCAAATCCATTGCAGCCGGTTCCAGCGGTGCTTGCTCGCGTGCACACAAAGAAGTAAAAGCAAATCCTCTTTTGAGAAAACCCTGATGTCTCTTCCGCTTAAAGAAACGCGTCCGGTTCTTTCCCACAGAGATTCAAGATCAAGATTTAAAGGAAAATATTTAGGGGCAAAATCCCAGTGAAGTTCCACGGAGGCCCGGTGCTCGCTGTGGATTAAAAGGTACTCGCAATCAAGATCCAGAAAAACCGCTTCCTGGTGCGGTGTCAGAGAGTAATGAAGAGAATATCCCTTGGCGGTAAGAAGCTCCTTGGCTTTCAGGATATTTTTTTTGGGAACCAGAATATCAAGATCGACAAACTGGCGCAGGGCAAGATTGCGGTAAAGAACATGGGCCAGCACAGGCCCTTTAAAAGGAATGGCAGGAATACCCCTGGATTCCAGAAGATCTAAAATTTCAAGGAGCTCCTGTGTAAGCCGAAGATTGCGCCGGGCGTTTTCTTCAAAGGCTTCGCGAAGTTTACCCCTCACCTCCGCCAAACTTCGCAGCGGATCCGTCGCGCTCTGTGGCGGACTGCCCTCTCCCCCTAGGGGAGAGGGTTGGGGTGAGGGGGTAAGAGAGCAATAAAGAAGCGGCACAACGCAATGCGTTTCAGCAAGCCTTAAAAGATAATCCCAATCAAATTCGCTATTCAGTAAGTTCGTTGGGGGTGTACCTTCACTGTCATCCCCGAATGTCCGCCACCAAAACTTCGGCGGATCCGTCCGTGCTTTTTGGCGGACTGTTATCGGGGATCCATTGGATTCCCGCTTTTCCGCCAAAAAGAAGGACGGACCCGCCGCGATGTTTGGCGGGCGCGGGAATGACAATGAGCTACGCAGGGCTTCAACAAGAAAATTTTCTTCGGGGCGCTTGAACTGAACGGCCGGCTTAACGATATTCAGCAACTCCTTTAGATAGAGTGACTTTGATTTGATAAATAGAGGGCATCAAAATCTTCATTGCCTGTTCACTTCAAAACATACCGTAGCTGCGGGCCCGCGCCCTGGATCTCGACGATGCCTTTCTTAACAAGTTCATTGAGATCGCGGACAGCTGTATCACGCGAGCATTTGAAACGTTCCATATATTCATGGGTTTGAATTTGATTATTCTTTTGAAGGTATTTAACCGCTTTAAACTGCCTGGGGTTAATTTCTTCATTTCTGAGCTGCTTTCTTAAATGTTCACCTTCGAGATATTCTTTAACTTCCGCTTCGACTCTTGTCATCTCTACTTCTATAGCGCTTACAAAAAACTCTGTCCATTCGGTTAATTCGGGATTTTGATTTTCCAGATAACTGTTTCTGATTTTTTTCAGATTCCCGTAATATTGATCCGGGTGAGTATCAAAATACTCTTCTAATGAAAAAAAACTTTTGGTGTCATAACCCATTCGGTAAAGAATAAGCGTGGCCAGTGCCCGACCAGTCCTTCCATTGCCATCCACGAAGGGATGGATACTTTCAAACTCATAATGGGCGATGGCCGCAATGATAAAGGGCGACACATCTTCTTTCTCCGCTTTTTGAATCCAATCCACAAGATTTTTCATCAACACAGGGACATCTTGAGCGGGAGGCGGAGTATAAATAGGTTTGCGTTCGCTGCCGGAAACAATATAGTTTTGAACTGTCCGGTATTTGCCAGCTTCATTTTCCATGCCTTCGATATTTTGCACGCAAAGCTTATGAAGATGACGAACGGTTAATTCATTGATGACAAGTTGGGGGTCACTGTAGCTGTCACTGATAAATTGAAGAACTTCCCGGTAATTTGTCACTTCTAAAATATCCCGCTTCCGGAACTGCCGTTTAGTCTTCTCGCCACGCAGTACCTGATCGACTTCCTGCTCAGTTAATGGGTTGCCTTCCAAATGAGTGGAGGAATGAACGCTTTTAACAAGAGCTTGATATCTTAACCCGGCTTCCCATTTGGGCTTCAAAGGAGCGTTTACAATCAAAGCATGGGCCTGCACAATTCGATTGATGAATTTTATTAACTTATGGGTAATGATGTAGTTAGGTCGATACATACGCCCTCTCGATTCAATAAGAATTATAACACAAAAACTTTATATGACAATAATATACTAAAGCTATAACTTTATTTATTATAAGAAGTTACATATATTTTACTATCTGATTTACTGTCCGATTACTATCTGATTTACTATCCGATTTTATTTTGTCCAACGCCCACGCTGCGGCTCCCGCATTCCAAAAAGATTTAAAAGATAATCCCAGTCAAGTTCAGAAATATCTGGAACGCTCAGAGCCTTTGAGGAAGGGCCGATTGAAGCGGGAATTGCTTCTATAAGAAATTTTTTTTCGGGTAACTGGCTTGGGTCTTTAGCGACAAGAACCTGCATAGAAAGCTAGGAACATTTTGCGGCCATTTCTCTCACAAATTCGGCCGCGTCTTTTGAACCGCGAAAAAAGTCGGGAAATCGCTTAAGAAGCTCCGCCTCGATTTCCCCAACCTTCTTTTTGGAATCAATGTGATTTAGGAAAAAAAGTTCGGCCTCACCCCGGCGTGATAATTTGGGCGCGTATTCAGAAGAAAACTTTTTGAACATTTCCTTTGTAAGAGGCTCTCCAAAAAAAGACGATTGCGCCATTTTAGCTTTGTATTTTGCGGGACCGTGTGAAAAATCAGCCTTCTCATGCACTTCAACCTCCCATTTCCAGGCATCCCCATTAAACGTCGAAATGGAAACGTTGATGCAATCCCCCTCTTTGACCGGAATGCAGGTCTCAAAGGGAAAAAACATATGCGCCCAGCTTGGAGTTCGATTAGGGGGTTGGTTCGTAATCCAAAGGTCTTTTGCCAGCTCGGCCCGAAACCATCCGCCCAGGCCATGCAGCATCCCGGGGCGCGTCACAGCAAATGAAACCCCGCTGCCAAGGTAAGACGCTTTTGTTTCAGAAAGATCCATCTGGGCAACTAAAGCAGGCGGTGCCAGTAAATTTTCTATGTGCAATGAAACGGAATAAAGATTGTTTTGAGCAAATCGCTGAACCGGAGAATAATCGATCCCGTAGAGCCCCTCTTTCCAAATGCTGAGCTTTTCATATTCCTTTGCGAGCTCAACGGGAGCGGCCAAAATCTCCAGGGATCTTGGGATCATTTTCCCTTGCGGTTTCAAAAACCTCTCTCTGGCATCCTTGATAAATTCCAGAATCCCCTCTTCCAATCCTACGTTTCCAATGATTTCCGAAACTAAGACATCGGCCTTTTCAGGAAGATCTACCCGGGTAGATAGATCCTTGATAAAAACAATCCGATCCTGAAACCCGTTCTTCACGGCAAGCTCCTTGGCGATTTCGATAATATTCCCGGTTTCAATGGCGTAAACTTTTTCAGCACCGGCCTGAAGGGAAAAATAAGAAAGGATTCCGGTCCCGCAGCCTAAATCCAGAACCACATCCCCTTTTTGTACCGTTTCGAAGATGGCCCGCCTGAAACTTTCGGTACGAACCTTATCCCGCAGCATCGAGCTGTGGTAGTCTAGAATTTGTACAAAATGACCGTCCTGCAAAATGGTGCTCTCCTTTAATCCTTTAATCTATTCCAATCGTTTGATCACCGGCACGCGTCTGTTTAGCCCACGATTCGGCATAGAATCCATTTTTCATGATCAGTTCTTCATGAGTCCCGGACTCGATCATTTTTCCTTCGACCATGACGCAAATTTTATGAGCCCGCATTGCCGTCGTGAAACGGTGGGTAATGATAATCGATGTACGGTCACGCGCCAGTAAGTGAAACCGCTCAAGCCAATCAGCTTCGGCCCAGGGATCCATGGAGCTTGTGGGCTCGTCTAGAAAAATGAGCGGGGCCTGCCGTAAGAAGGCGCGCGCTAAAGCAATACGCTGCCACTGGCCGACACTCAGTTCTTTTCCGCCGACAAAAGCATTCCCCAGAATGGTGGCATATCCTTCCGGAAATCCGGAAATCATTTGATCTGCGGCGGCAGCCTGAGCGGCAAACTCAATTTGTTCTTTCTGGGAAGCAATTTCGAGATTACCAAATCCGATATTTTCCTGGACCGTCGTATTGTAATGGACCGGCTGCTGGAACAGGACCGTAATCCGGCGGCGTAAATCATCGAGATTCATCTCACGTAAATCAATGCCGTCAAACTCGATTTTTCCGCTTTGCGGATCATACAAACGGCATAAAAGTTTAATGAGGGTGCTTTTGCCCGCGCCGTTCGAGCCCACAATAGCCAGGGTTTGCCCGGCAGGAATGAATAGATTAAAATCCTTAAGCACCGGCTGTTCCGCCGCAGGGTAACTAAAAATCACCTGATGGAAGCGAATTCCCTCCTTCAGGCAGAGAGGCGCCGGCCTTGGAATCGGCGGATCCAGCACTTTGGGTTTAAGATCCAGAAATTCAAAAAGGTTCCCCAGAAAAAGGCTATTCGCATAAATTTTCCCGACATTTTGAAGCAAGGACCGCATAAGCCCCTGTCCCTGGTTAAAGGCTTGATATAAAAGAGCTAAATCCCCCAAAGTAAAAAACCCTAAAACAGTCCGCCGCAACATCCAAACCATGACAACGGCCATGACAAAAAAACCAGCCGTATTTGCTTTTAGTTCCGCAAACGCCTGATTCTTGATGAGTTTTAAATATCCATTTCTCAACCCCTCGCGTAATTTTTCATCCCTTCTCGCAAAATGCCGGCCAAGATCAAACAGCCGGATTTCCGAGGCCGTATCTCCGCCCGTAAGGAGCCAGTCAAAATACCAGTGCCGCCTTTCCGAAGAAGTGACGCGCAGGCTCCACTTGTGCTCAGCGATGCCGGTATGAAGCACCGCCCAAAAAGCGGGCAGGGTGCTGACAAACAAGGCAAGTGGCAGCCAGAATCCGAACGGCAATAAAACAGCCGACATGGCTGTGAGGGTCAGCGTGTTTTGAATCAAGCTTCCGAGACTTTCAAGCAAAGCGACGCAGCGGTAGCGGGCCTGGTCCCGGGCGCGGTGCAAATGATCATAAAAATCCGCGGAGTCATAAAAGCTAAGATCCACAGCAATGGATTTCCGGTGAATCAGCGAATAAATGTGGTCTTTTACAATTTCAGCCTGGGTATTTTGAACTGGCCTTTTGCAGGTTTTTATGAAATTAACCTCTTTAATCACAATAGGTTAAGTAATTTTGTTTCAATCGCCTTTGCGCAGGGATCGAAGGGAAATTCAGCACCCCTTTCGGAGGGCTTGATTTCCCTAGAAAGCTTAAAAAATGGTTGCCCCTTAAGGGTGGAAAAACCTGCAAAAGGCCAGTTTTGAATCCAAAGGATGATGTAACGGAAAAACTCGCTTAAAAGTAAAATACCGCCCAGCAAAACGGCAAAAAAAAGCACTCCGTCCCAGCCTCCTTGTGAACGAAACGTAACGGCCAGATAGTTAACGAAATATTTTATCGCATAAACGGTAGCGACCGGCAGCAGCCCTTGAAAGATCAAAAGGAATAACCACACTAAAGTCCAGGCCCGAGAGGAAGCCCAGATCAATTCAAAGACGCGCGGCAGATAGGGCAGTGTTCGTTGAAAACTTGATAAGATGCGTTTGAATTCCTGTTTCATAAAAATTTTTAAACTTGCCACAAATAAATCATGCGGGTGGATTCATTTTTTGCGGAAATCATTTCTGCTTTAATCGGCGGCCAATTTCCAATGACCGTAACATGAGAGACAACCCTTACCCCGGGATGAAGCTGCGCCTGAAGTTTAGGCAGGATTTCTTGATTCCACTTAAAAGTCATATATAAGCAAACCACAGTCGCTTCGGAAAAATCAGCGGTTAAAGCATCTTGCTGAATAAACGTCACGAGATTTTCGACGCCTTCTTTGCGCGCGTTTTCAGCCGCGTTCCGGATGCGTTCCGGATCAATATCAATCCCCACTCCGCGGGCTCCATATCGTTTGGCCGCAGCAATCACAATTCTTCCGTCGCCGCAGCCCAGGTCGTAAACAATATCCGTGGTTTTGACATCCGCGAGTTGAAGCATTCTTTCAACCACGTCGGTTTCGCTGGGTTCAAATGCAATCTTATTCACAGGCTCTGAGAATCCCAACCGATATTTAAATACGATTCTGAAGAGTCTGATAACAGGATTAATCACCGGGTAAAGAAAAGACAGAAAAGAAGGCAGGTAAGAACGATTCCCGTCCGCAGGGGCGGTGCTAATCAGGTTCCGCTGAAGGTACTTCAGTTTATCCTGCCAGCGTTCCCTCAGCCGAAAATAAAACAGACGCCGTTTTAACCCTTCCGGCAAACGATGCTTTTCGGACTGAAAAAGGCAGCGGCTGATGGGATCCGCCAGCTGTTTTACCGCCGGTTCCTTTTGAATTCTCTCAAACACATCTTCAGGGACAGGGGCATCCAAAAGAGTTTTCGACAGGTAAAGCCCCAGAAATATAATTCTTTCGGCACCTTTTAATGCCGCCTCTCTTAGTACTTCATGCCAATCCATGTCCGCTCCTTGGGCAAGGCATTGGCTGATATCCGTGATGAAACTTACGCTCGTCCAGCGGTATATGGAGCCGTAGACGCAAAGAAAGAAAAGTAAATCTTCCGAAGAAAAGGTGGCGATTTTCTTTCCCGCAAAAGAAACAAACCGGCGGGAATTCCATAAACGCTCCAAATCCATGGAGAGGGAGAAATATTTGGGCGCGATATTCCAATGCAGTCTGACAAGCAGCTGGACCAGCCGATGCGTGAATTTATATTCGTAATGAGATTCTAAATAAAGCGACACCTTCAAAGTATTCATTTCGCGGGACAAATGATAGCCTTCTTTTATTAAAAGCTCTTTGGCTTTTAAAACGTCTTCCCGGTGAATAAAAATATCAAGACTTGGAAATTGCCGGTTTGCCATCTCCCCATAAGCTGATTCTGCCAAAAGGAGCCCGCCATAGGGAATCACAGGGATACTTTCCTTTTCAAATAAGTCCAACAGCCGGAGCAGTTCCCGCGTTAACCAGAGGTTTGTCTGTCGGTTGTAATCAAAATATTCTTGTAACTGATTAAGCGTATCCGGAGGGACCCATTCCCGAGAAGTTTGATCGAGATGGTAATACAACAGCGGAAGTATTCCGTGCCGGTCCGCCTGCCAAAGAATATAGGTCCAATCAAGAGGCTGATGAAGCAGTTGAAAAATTTTCTCCTTTCGTTCCTCATCCCGGAATGTCATGGCGCAGGAAAGCAGAAGGTCTTCTTCGGGGCGGAGACCGGATAATTTTATCGAGGGAAAGATTTTGCGAACGGTTTCCGTTGGAAAGGGAATGCTAGTTTGCAGCATGTTTTTTAATGTCATCTTCTACCAGTTCCACTAATCGGGGAAGGCTTGAGAGGCTTCCGCCTCTTTTCAGGCGGTGGACGGGGATCCGGTTTACGATGCTGGAGCACTGAAAAAAATGGGATGGATTTTTCAAGTGGTCTTCAACATGACTGCCGTAAGAATGATAAACCAATTCCATAAGCGCCTTTTGACGGGGCAAGGGCTGGATTTTCTGCATTTTGGATTTCGCCAGAATATAGATACGGCCCAGCGGAAGAGGACCCGAAGAAAACCTTTGCCTTAAATGGTGAACGCGTTTTTCGCATCGGGAATGAAGTTTGGGCATTGTCTTAGCCGAATGTCCGAGCGCGCGGACCGAAGACGGCCATAACCTGACTTGAGGGAAACCCGGCCATACTATGGGAGCCTCTTCCCCATTCATCTTGATGACGGTCAGGTCATCGGTAACGACATTATACCCCCGGGCATGGAGCGAGGCGATAAGAGTTGATTTGCCCCACCCTTTGGCACCGGCAAAAGCAATCGCTTTCCCATTCATTTCCACCGCGCCCGCGTGCAAGACCAGGTACCCGCGCTGATAAAGCAGAAAAGCCAGGCATGGCCCTACAAGCGCGGCCTGCAGCAACTTTTCATCCGTTCCTTCAGCAGCATCGACAATAATTTCATTGCCGTTCCGGATTAAAAACAAAACACCGGTTCCGTAGAATAAATAGAAATCTGCCTTTTTCTTGACAATTCGATTTGATCGTTTATTTAACCAACCGGAAGGGCGTTGAATGGTTCCACGGCGAATGACAACATCTGCCTTCTTACCGTGATAAGATAAGAACTGCGGCAAAGGCAGGAATGAGCGAATTACAACACCGTAAACAAGGTAGGAAGGAATATTTTTGCAACCCAGGCACTTCATGTCATCGTGGAGTCAATCCCGCCGGGTGATTTCCCGTGACCGACCTTGGTCATTTTTTTTAAACTTCCGTGAAGCGTTAGCTGGGGTTTTGAGTAAGTTTTCTTTTCTCTGGGCTTGACTTCCAGTTCATCCCGAAAGCGGCGTTCTTTGGATTCCATAATTTTATTGCTCCTTCCTTGAAATCTGGCCTTTTGCAGGTTTTTCCACCCTTAAGGGGCAACCATTTTTTAAGCTTTCTAGGGAAATCAAGCCCTCCGAAAGGGGTGCTGAATTTCCCTTCGATCCCTGCGCAAAGGCGATTGAAACAAAATTACTTAACCTATTGTGATTAAAGAGGTTAATTTCATAAAAACCTGCAAAAGGCCAGTTGAAATAGGGTTTTAGTTTAAACCGGCTTGATTGAACCATAACTCGAGAATTATGGCTTGATACAATATCCAGTTTTCCCGGGGCGTTCCTTTGCCGGATGCAAAGCCTTGATATAAATCACCCAAAATCTCGCTATCCACATAATTATCGATCATCCGGCTTTTTCCTGCAATCACATTTTTAAAGCGGTCTCGTTCAGCCCATAGCCCTCGAGCCAGGTTGGGACCAAGGTTGGACTTGCCATGCCTCCATTGAATGTTCTCGGGCAGGATATTCTGCATGGCGCGGCGAAGCACCGCCCGGCTCCACCCTTTCGAAAGCTTCTGGTTTGGGGGAAGGGCAAGACAGAATTCCGCCAGGCGTTTGTCAAAAAAGGGATAACGCGATTCAATGGAAAAGACCGCGTCGGTTTTCGCCAAGACTTCAAAAACATACTGGTTAAATCCTGAGGAGAGCTCGTAATGGTGCTGTTCCCTTTCCGTCATCAAAGGCTTCGATAAAACAAATTTTGACTCCCGCATCCTCTCTTTCAACCTGATTTTTTCCGCAAAAGCAGGCCGTATAGTGCGATTAAAGCTTTCATTATCTGGGTCCCGCTTGTGAAGTTTTCTCCATAAAATTTGCAGAGGGCGCGGGACAAAGGGACTGATCGCGTATTCTCGCAAAATGTGAGAGGCCGATTTATGGGAATGTTTAGAAATTCCATAAATCTCTGCGATGGCGGTTTTGAATCTAAAATCCTTGACCAGCTCCGTCACATAAGTAAGGCCGTGTGACACCGTGGTATCGCCGTCTTCCCCGGCTAAAAGAATACGCACACCCTGCCCCTGGGCAAGCGCATACAAACCTTTCCAAAACATCGCCGGCAGATTAGGCACTAAAAAGGCTTCATCCTGGTGATAGAAGATTTTTTCCAAATCCGCGAACGGACTGTGCTCATCTGGACGGGCATAATGAGGGTCAAACCCGCCCTGGTCCAAAGCAGATTGTATATAAGCGCGTTCATCACAATCGGGGACGGCGTCATAAACCGCTGAGAATGCGCGCAGCCTGTGCCCGCCGTTTTTGCTGTAAAGATTCCTTGCAACACAGGATATCGAAGAGGAATCCAGTCCTCCGCTCAACAGAGAGCCCACAGGATAAGCGCTGCGCAAGCGGCAGCGAACCGTTTCTGTAAAAAGATCCCGGAAATTCTCCGCGTATTCCGCATCCGATTTAAAGCGTAATTCCCGGGAAGGATCAAGAGACCAATAAGATCTTATTGAAATTTTGTCCGGGCTGATCACCATAACATGCGCTGCCGGCAAACGTAAAATCTTTTGGTAGAAGGTGATCTCACGGTCTTCAAAATTCCCAACCAGGTAATCCCCCACCATAATTTCATTGAGCTTTTTAGGAACCTCCGGAAGACAAAAAAGGGCTTTGATCTCGGAGGCAAAGACAAATAAATTTTCGGAGCTGTAATAATAGAAGGGCTTTACGCCGAAATGATCACGCACGCAAAAAAGATTCTGCTGACGGTTGTCCCAGACGGCAAAAGCAAAGTCACCAAGCAGTTTATTTGGGCATTCCTCTCCCCATTTTTCATACGCGCTGAGAATGAGCTGGCTATCGCTGATATCTTTTGCGGGTTGACCCGGGAATCCCAGTTCGTTGATAAGTTCTTCGCGATTATCGAGACGCGCATCCGCCGTTAACACCCTGTCTCCGCGCCGGTTCTGAAGCGGTAATGTTTCACCCAGTGATTCGGGAGTCGTCCATAGCATCCTGTGCGCAAGTCCCGCCGGACCCTCATGCCACACGCCGGCCGCGTCCTGTCCCCGATGAGCGAGTTTTTCAAGCATCCGGTCAAGGTCTTCAGGCTTAACTCTGCGACCATCCAGATAATAAATTCCGGCAATAGCGCTCATAATGGAGAATCACCATTCGTTCCGCTTTCAACCAAACCGTTGTTGTGAAGATGGCGCATTAAACGCAGCGTGTCCTTTTCAATCTGCTTTGAATCCGCATCGTATTCTTCGCTCAGGGTTTGAACGACCGACCGCAAACTGCGCCTTTGCCTCATAAGATCCCAGATTCGGCCACCGACCGCATTGAGCCGGTAATAATAACCGTTCTTCAGATTCATTAGATCCGTATGCATTCCCCGATGAATAAAGACGGCGTCTTTGGCGGGATAGACGCTTCCTTCAAGAATTCGCATGGGCTGATGCGAACCCCGACGCAAAGATAAGCGGCCTCTTCCTTTTTTTTTCAAGAGAAGATTAAAATCCGGAATCTCCTGGAACCAGCCGGCCAATGCTGTTTTAGGCTGGTTACCTTTCAATGTTGTCACGCGATGTTCAAAGCGTGGATGAATCCTGAAAATGATCGCATCCCCAAAACCGGTATTCGCGATTTTTTCGCCTGCGGTTCCGGCGCCTTTTTGCCTGATCTGAAGCAAGCCTCCCTTGTAAATTTGTTCGCTGAGATTAATACTCATGGCAATGAACCGGCGATCTTTTTTCTGCGCGTCATCATGCCAGGAATCATAATGGCCCTTTCCAGGCACCATCCGATAAACCCGTGCGTTAAAGCAGCCGATCTCGCCGCATTCCGTAATTTCTTGCATCAAATCAAAAAATTTTGCGTCGTTCGTCAAAAACAAAAGAAGGAGATAGGCTTTATTGACTCCCATGCAGGCCTCCACGCCGATGCCCTTGTGAACCATCGTGTGGAACCGGGCTGTTTGTATGCCCTGGGCGATTTCTCTCATTAATTCTGTTTCTAAAAAATTCCGGAATTTAAGGCAGTGCCGTCTATTAAACTCCCCGCGCAGACCATGAATATCTTTTTTTGATCCCGAAAATTTGAGTCCTCGACGGGTTATCTGAATCAAGGGCTTCATGGCAGCATCCCCTCGATATTCGGCAGCGGGATAAAGCGGGGGCCGTCATCCTCGGGCGCCCCAATAACAACTTGGCCTTCGCTCTCAATCCAGGCGTGAGCTTGGAAGGATTCAGCGTCTTTTTTGGCGACTCCGATGTGAAGCGTTGCGGGATACCCCGCTTCCTTCAAAAGGATGTGTGCAACCAAAGCTTTCACGAGACAGTTTTCAGCAAAAGGAATACGGCAACTCGCAGCTTCCACAGACCAGACAATCTGCTCTTTCGTCATTTGTCTTGGTGTTTGCTTCAGCGCAGAGGTTAAAACTTGCATAAACTTACAAATAACCGGAAATGGCAAAATCCAAAGAACGAGCCGGATAAAGATGAGAAAAAAAGAGGTCTTGAGGACGAAAGTTTTTTCTGAAAAAGGTAATGTAAAAAACCGTGTCGCTGCCTTCACTTTTTGATTTGGGCTAAATCAGCTTCGAGGAGTTTTTTAAGGAAGGCTATTAAATCGTCTTCACATTGTTCAGGGTCCACTTCATATTCGCTTAAAAGCGTATCCTGAATGCGCTTCACGGGCTGCGGCTCGCGGATTAAATTCCAGATGCGTGTCCCGAGCGGGTCTAACCCATAATAGATGCCCGCTTTGAGATGCAGAATTGCAGCTTCTCCCCCAAGGTCGCAGGAGACCTGATCTCCGGAAGCAACCACCACAGAATCCAGTGTAATTTTCGTTGTCATGTTAGGCAAGGGGCTGCGGGGTTTTGTCTTCTTTTTTCTCAACGGCCTGTTTTTTGGAAAGACGTTCGCTGACGCGGGCCCCGGCAATTCCTATCAAGTCCATAAGACGGCCAACCCCTTGAAAAAAATAGGCTTTAAGGGGCCCTTCAAGGACCCGTATCTGCTTCCATAAAACCAGCACGGATTTCTTCACATCGACAAAAGACCCTTTTAATTTTTCAGAAGGGGTTCCTTTTTTTTGCGCAGGCGCCGCGGCGTAATAATCATGGTATTGCGAATAATAGGAATAATAGGAATGAGACCGGGTTTGGACGCCGTTCAGGATGCACCCGATGATCTTGCCGTTCACGGTTTCAAGGGTCTTTTTGGATTGAAGGCATAGGTGCCTTGGGATAAAGCCTGCGCGGAAAACACAAATGGTTCCGTCGACAAGCGAGGCAATAATTGAAGAATCCGCCACGGACATGGTCGGCGGAGAATCGATAAGAATCATGTCAAAATTGGCCCGGAGCTCTTCCACCAGGATTTGCATGCGCTTTGAGGAAAGAAGTTCTGCAGGGTTCGACGGTATCCGGCCAGCTGGCAGGCAATAAAGATTGGGCGTTTTGGTTGGAAGAATATGCCCCTGCCAGGAATCTTCGCGCGCAAAGTAATCACTCAGCCCGGAATCAACCCCTTCAAACTTTAAAATCTTATGCAAGGCAGGCCTTCTCATATCTCCGTCGACGAGAAGAACGCGGTTTCCCGCCTCGGCCAGACTAATTCCCAGATTGACCGTCGTTGTGGATTTTCCCTCTCCCTTAACTGCGCTTGTGACCTGCATGACCTTAAGAGCCGTATCCTGGATCCCCAACGCAAGATTGGTCCGTATCTTTTTGTAAGCCTCGGTCACGTAAAGAGGAATATCAGAATCATTCACAACCCAGTGGGAGGGCTGGCTATCTTCGGGTAGTGATTCCCCTTCGGGCGTTTTTTGCTCAGGTATTTTTCTTTCCACTTCCGGAACTAACCCTAAGGGAAAAAGCTTTATATAGTTTGAAATGTCTTCAAGCGTTTTAATACTGCTGTCCAGATACTCCAGAAAATAGGCCAGCCCGATCCCCATAAAAAGACCGATTAAAAAGCCAACCATAAGATTCTTCTTTTTATCGGGGTGAACAGGGCGGCCCGGCGTACTGGCAGTCCCAAGGGTATGCATCCCAAGCCACGCTTTGCTTCCGCCTGAAAGTTCAAGCTCCTGAAGCTTTTTAAAAATGGAATTGTACATTTCATTATGCGTTTTGATTTCCTGATCAAGGAGCGGTTTTAAAATTCCAAGATCCGCCTCCACAGCAGAAAGATGCTCCATATCCAAATGGGGTGTCACAAGCACCGACACCATTGTTTTCCCCTGCCCTACCTGAAGCCGCTGAAGATTCTTAATCCCCTGGTTGAGTTTTTCTGTCAATGAAGGGATGTCACTGCGAAGCTGGATCACCAGAGGATGTTTTTCTTCGTAGATTTTAAGGGCTTGGTAAAGCTGAATTTCTGAATCAACTTTTTTTTGGGCCGTTTCGGCAATCTTGATTTTTTCCTGCACTTCCGAAAGACTGCGGGAAATCGCAAGAAAACTTTTCTGAAAAGACTCAAGGTTGGATTCATAGTTAATGTCAATAAAAGTTTCCGCTGCCGCATTGGCAATTTGGGTAAGAATAGCTGCCTCATAACCGGTTACGGAAACAACGATCACACCCACGCCCTTTTCCATTTGGCGGGCCGAAACAGCTCCCCTGATCGCGCTTTTAAGGGAGCTCTTTTCCTCATCAGAAAAAATCTTCCCCTCTTCGCGCTTTCCGGAAGGGCGAAGGCCGAAACACCGCAAAAGCGCTTTGTAATTTTCAGGGCTTTCGACTTTTTCGAAAATCTTTTCTGCAAAACGGGGGTTTTGGGTCAGGTTGACCTGGGTAAAAAGAAAGGTCGGGTCATAAAGCATGGTCATCACCGACCAGGCATCATTCAGACCATCCTGGGGTTTGGCCTCAAAAATGATTTTTGCGGCCGACTGGTAAACCGGCTTTTGGCTAAAATTAATGAATAAGGCAATAAAAAGGGTAAAGGCCAGGCAGCTAAAAATAACGGATTTTCTTTTCTTGAATATATATAAGGCGTGGTAAAATTGCTCCCCAACAGAAACAACATTGGAAACTGCTGTGTCATCCGATTTGCCGACTGCGTAGGGAGGAAGTGGGTTGTTTCTCATAGGAAAATTGTAAGTGTGATCTTAGCTTCTAAGGGAAAGAATTGCAATAGAATTTCAGATGAAAAATATCCTTGCGTTTGACACCTCAAGCCCGGTTTTAAGCCTTGCCCTAAAAAAGGGACAGGAGCCGGTCCTCGCGGCTGAAATCACGGGCTTCCTTCAGCATGCCGAAAATCTGCTTCCCCTCACAGACAAACTGCTTAAGACAAAGAAATTATCCATTTATGATATTGACGTTTTTCTTATCGGGAGGGGGCCGGGATCTTTTACAGGCTTAAGGATTGGGTTTGCCACGCTCAAAGGGCTTCTTGTGACCAAGAAAAAACCTTGCTTTGGGGCTTTGAGTTTGGATATGATCGCGGAGAATTGCCGTTTGCCTGAAAGCTCGCACCTTGCGGTGTGTCTTGACGCACGCCGCGAGAAAATTTACACACGGTTTTACCTCCGGAAAAAATCAGCGTGGGTTTCTAAAGGGAAAGCAGCTGTTTTAGATTTTGAGGTGTTAACCCTTGGGCTTCCTCCCGAGAGTTATATTGCCGGGGATGCTTTGATCCGCTACGGGGAAAAAATCAAAGAATTTTCTTCCGGAAAGAAGATTCATTTTCTTCCCGAATCGGACTGGTATCCTAAAGCAGCAACGCTTATTCGCTGGTACAACCAGAAAAGTAAAAACATTCAACAACTTAAGAAACCCAAGGATTTTTTACCTCTTTACTTCCGCCTTTCGGTAGCCTCCGCCAAAAAATCGTCGGCGGATCCGTCCGTGCTTTATGGCGGAGAAGAAAAAAGTAAGCCCCATGCCAGCACTTGTTGAATCGATTCCAAAGTCGCAGCACGGAACCTGGATTGAAATCCGCCTCGACCGCCTGCACGCAAACCTTCGCGCGCTTAAAGAACATGTCTCTCCTTCCACCCAAGTGATGGCCGTGGTCAAAGCCAATGCCTACGGGCACGGGCTTCTTGAAATTGCACGCTCCCTTTCAGGAGAGGTTTCTTATTTGGGCGTGGCTTCCTTGCGAGAAGCTTTTTTCTTAAAGGAACACCGGATCGAAACGCCGGTTTTTATTTTTGGGCGGCTTTTACCCCAGGAAATTCCGGCGGCGATCCTGGACGGAATCACGTTAAGTGTCTCAAGCGTTGACGAAGCGTCGGATATCTCGGACGTTTCTTCTTCATTGATGAGAAAAACACCGGTTCATATCAAAGTGGATACCGGAATGGGAAGGCTAGGCATTGCTCTAAAAAATGCCCTGCCGGCCATTGAAAAAATGACGGCTTTTCAAGGCATCCACTTGGAAGGAATTTACACTCATTTCCCCACGGCGGAGCAAGATGACGGTTTCCGTGAAAGACAAGTGGCGGATTTTACGGATCTTATCCAAAAACTTGGCCACAAAGGAATCACATTCCAGTTCCGTCATACCTCTAACAGTGCGGGCATTTTAAAAGCGGATAACTCCCTTTTTAATTTGATCCGGCCCGGGTTAATGCTTTACGGAATTTATCCGGATGTTTCTCTTATGGATCAAGTCTTGGTGGCTCCCCTGCTTTCCTTAAAAAGCCGGATCATTTTGGTCAAACGCCTTGCAGCAGGTGAATCGGTTGGCTACGGCCGCGACTTTGCAGCTAGAAAACCTACAACGATTGCGGTGATTCCGGTAGGTTATAGTCACGGGTATCCCTTTAGCGCTTCCAATAAGGCCGAGATCCTTTATCAGGGCAAACGCTTTTCTATTGCAGGCCGCGTTTCAATGGATTATCTCACCGTGGATTTGGGGGATGCTCCGGCTCATGTTGGAGATGAAGTGACCCTCATTGGAGAAGATCGGGACGAAATAATCCGAGCCGAAGATGTGGCCCGCTGGGCCGGCACGATCCCTTACGAAATCGTCACCCGGCTTCTGGCAAGCCTGCCCAGGTTTTACCGGTAGATAGGCCCTGCTTCATGAAATTTGATATCCGGCATTTTGAAGAAATCCCTTCGACCAACACCCGCGCATTGGAACTAGCCTCAAAAAACGCGGCAGGAGGCCTTGTGATTGTTGCGGATTATCAAACCGAAGGGCACGGCAAACCCGGAAGAAAATGGGTTTCTCCCCGCGGAAAAAATCTTCTTTTTTCCCTGCTTTTGCGGCCCGCGATTCCGCCTGGCCGCGCTCCAATCCTGACTCAAATTGCCTGCCGTTCGGTGGCCAAAGTTTTACTTGAGCATTACGGAATTTCTTCCACCTTTAAACGCCCTAATGATATCCTAGTCGCGGGTAAAAAAATCTGCGGGATCCTGGTTGAAGCAAGCTCAAGCGCCAGCGGAACACTGGATTACGTAGTCATTGGGATTGGGCTTAACGTCAATGCCAGGCCCCAAGAACTTGTTCCTGAAGCAACTTCATTGAAAGAATTAATAGGCAAAGAAATTTCCAGGGAGAATCTGCTCTATGAAATCCTTAACCAGCTCCAGGAAGACCTCAAAAGCCTCCAGGCTTCTGCTTCTTGATATAGGAAATACGGCTGTTACGTATGGAGAATACCAGGGCGGGAGGCTTCTAACCTTCGGAACTTTTAAAAACTATGATATCCCAAAATTAATCAAAAAATGTTCAAAAAGTGGGTTAAATAGTACATTAAATGTTATAATCTGCTCTGTTATCCCACAATTAACCATAAAATTTAAAAAATCAATCTCCAAATCAAAAAGCTGCAAAGTTTGGGTTATAGACCAGAATTTAACCCCTTCCATAAAACATAACTATAATAATATAAATAAGTTAGGCTCGGACAGAAAAGTCAATATTTATGGTGCGCTTCGAATGTACCGTCCTCCTTTTCTATTAATAAGCCTTGGAACAGCCCTGACGGCTGACTTTGTTTCAAAAAAAGGTGTTTTTGAGGGCGGGATGATTCTTCCCGGTCCTGAAACAGCATTAAGGGCCCTGCTCCAGCGAACGGCTCTGCTTCCCAAGCATCTTAAATTCCCAAAAAGTTACCGGTCTTTTCTTGGCCGCTCGACAAAAGATTGTCTTGAGTCCGGGATTCTTGAAGGCTACGGTTCCATGCTTGATGAGCTTATCCGCCGATTCAAAAAACATACGGATCCTAAATTAAGGGTGATTGCCACCGGAGGTTTGGCTTCTTTACTTAAACCTTATACCCGTGAAATCAACATCCTCGACCCGCGGCATTCCGTCAAATCCCTTCTTTTGCTTTTCAAAAATCAGGTTGTTACCTCTTGAATCAATCAACATGGTTCAATTTGGCACAATTTTAAATTTGATTTTTTGTTGCCTGAATTGAAAAAATCCTTGATTTTTAAGTAATCCCCCTTAGAATGGGTCTCCCTTTTAGCACTCTGGCTTGCTGAGTGCTAATTGGCATTGCGCTTGCTTTAAACCTGCACGCTAAAGATCGCATTCAATTTAAACTAAACTCTAAATTCCCTTATCCAAGGAGGATAAAATGGCAAAACAATTACTTTTTGATGAAGAGGCAAGGCGTGCTATTCAGCGCGGCGTGGATCAGCTTGCCAATGCAGTCAAAGTCACCTTAGGTCCCAAAGGCCGCAATGTGGTGATTGAAAAAAAATTCGGATCTCCCACCATTACTAAAGACGGTGTCACCGTTGCCAAAGAAATCGAACTCGAACAACCTTACGAAAATATGGGCGCCCAGATGGTTAAGGAAGTGGCTTCCAAGACTTCTGATATCGCTGGAGACGGCACCACCACCGCAACCGTGCTTGCGCAGGCGATTTACCGCGAAGGTTTGAAAAATGTCACAGCGGGCGCGAATCCAATGGCGCTCAAACGCGGTATTGAAAAAGCGGTCGAGGCGATTGTTGAAGAGTTAACCAGGCTTGCAAAAACGATTAAGGATAAAAAGGAAATTGCCCAGGTAGCCACCATTGCCGCAAATTCCGATTCCGTGATTGGTAATCTCATTGCCGAAGCTATGGAAAAAGTCGGAAAAGACGGCGTCATTACGGTGGAAGAATCCAAAACCATGGCCACCACCCTTGATGTGGTCGAGGGAATGCAGTTTGACCAGGGTTACCTTTCCCCGTATTTTGTGACGGATGCCGAGCGCATGGAAGCTGTGCTCGAAGATCCTTACATCCTGATCCACGAAAAGAAAATTTCTTCCATGAAAGACCTTCTCCCCATCCTTGAGATTGTTGCCAAGGCCGGAAAACCTCTTTTGATTCTTGCCGAAGAAATTGAGGGAGAGGCTCTTGCCACGCTCGTGGTCAATAAAATTCGCGGGACACTAAACACCTGCGCCGTGAAAGCTCCGGGCTACGGAGATCGCCGCAAAGCCATGCTTGATGATATTGCGATTCTGACAGGCGGCAAGGCGGTCACCGAAGATCTTGGAATCAAACTTGAAAATGTCACCGTCAAGGATCTTGGCCGTGCCAAGCGCGTGACGATTGACAAGGAAAATACAACGATCATTGAAGGCGCAGGCAAAAGCGGAGAAATCAATGGCCGCATTGCCCAGCTTAAAAAGCAGATTGAAGACACGGATTCCGATTATGACAAGGAGAAACTCCAGGAACGCCTTGCCAAACTCGCCGGCGGCGTTGCGGTCATCCATGTCGGTGCTGCGACTGAAACCGAAATGAAGGAAAAGAAAGCCCGTGTGGAAGATGCGCTTCATGCCACCCGTGCTGCGGTGGAAGAGGGCATTGTCCCCGGAGGCGGTGTAGCGCTTCTCCGGTGCGTGGGGATTTTTGATACGCTGAAACTTAAAGGCGATGAAAAAATCGGTGCGCAAATTGTCCGTCGCGCCATTGAAGAGCCTTTAAGGCAGCTTGCTCAAAATGCCGGTGACGAAGGTTCTGTCATTACGCAGCGCGTTTTCACGGAGAAAGGCAATGTCGGTTACAATGCCGAAACCGGCCAGTTTGAAGATCTTGTGGCGGCCGGCATTATCGACCCGAAGAAAGTCACACGCAGCGCGCTTCAAAACGCAGCCAGCGTTTCAGCCCTGCTTTTGACGACTGAAGCCTTGATCAGCGATATTCCGGAAGACGAAAAAATGCCTCCGATGCCTCCCGGTGGAATGGGTGGCGGCATGGGCGGTATGGGCGGCGGAATGGGATATTAAACTTTCTGTCATCCTGAGGGCGAAGCCCGAAGAATCTAAAACTTAGATCCTTCGCTTCGCTCAGGATGACATACAAAATAACAACAAAGCAGTTCTTATCTTAATTCAAGGAGGAATTAGAAAATGAAGATTAAACCGTTGGGCGATAAAATTTTAGTGGAAGTGCTTGAAGCGGAAGAAAAAACAAAGGGCGGAATCTTTCTTCCGGATACTGCCAAGGAAGAAAAGACCGAAGGAAAAGTGATTTCGGTGGGTTTAGGCAAAGTCCTTGAATCCGGCAAAGTGCAGCCTCTTGAAGTCAAAAAAGGCGATCGTGTGATCTTTGGCAAATATGCCGGCGATGAAATCATCATTGAAGGCAAAAAGCATAAGGTTCTCAAAGAAAGCGAAGTCCTAGCAGTATACGAAGCTTAAAACGTCAAGTTTTAAGCGAAGTACTGGAACTACCAAGTGCCAGTGCGAAGCCTAGGGACGTCAAGTCCCAAGCGAAGTGCCGCGATCAAAGGATTGCGGACGAAGCCTAAAGCGTCCAAGGACTTAAAAATCAAGAAGTTATCCTAAAGGAGAATTCAATATGTCTGCTAAACAATTATCGTATTCCGAGGAAGCACGGCGGCGTTTAAAGCGCGGCGTGGATATCCTTGCCAGAGCGGTAGGCGTGACGCTCGGCCCCCGCGGCCGCAATGTCGTGATTGACCGCAAATTCGGCGCCCCCACCATCACCAAAGATGGCGTGACCGTCGCCAAGGAAATCGACCTCAAAGACCCTTATGAAAACATGGGGGCTCAAATGGTGCGGGAAGTCGCTGAAAAAACTTCGGATGAAGCGGGCGACGGGACCACTACCGCAACGGTGTTGGCTCAGGCCATTGTCGCCGAAGGGCTTAAAAACGTTTCTTCCGGTGCCAATTCAATGGCCCTGAAACGGGGCATTGATCAGGCCGTGCTGAAGGTGGTGGAGTCCATCAAGAAAATTTCCAAAGCGGTGAAGGGCAAGGAAGATATCGAGGCCATCGGTACGATCAGCGCCAACGGAGATTCCGCGATTGGAAAATTGCTTGCCGAAGCAATCGAGAAAGTCGGAAAAGATGGTGTCATTACAGTTGAAGAATCCAACACCATAAAGACCGACCTTGAATTCGTGGAAGGCATGCAGTTTGACCGGGGATATATCTCCCCTTATTTTGTGACCGACGCCGAACGCATGGAAGTGGTCCTTAAAGATCCCATGATCCTGCTCTACGAAAAGAAAATTTCGGCAGTTAAAGAGCTCGTTCCGGTCCTGGAAAAAGTGGCCCGGATGGGAAAACCCCTTCTGATCTTTGCCGAGGATATGGAAGGCGAAGCGCTTGCGACTCTCGTCGTGAATAAAATCCGCGGCGTGTTACAAGTGGCGGCTGTGAAAGCCCCCGGTTTTGGGGACAGGCGCAAGGCGATGATGGAAGATATTGCCATCCTTATCAAAGGGAAATTCGTTTCAGAAGACCTTGGCATTAAACTCGAGAATATGGATCTTTCTATGCTCGGAACCTGTCAGCGTGTGGTGATTGATAAGGACAACACCACGATCATCGGCGGTGCCGGATCGCAAAAAGAGATTAAAAGCCGCTGCGACCAACTTCGGGCACAGATTGAAAAGTCAGACTCCGAATATGACAAGGAGAAACTCCAGGAACGGCTTGCAAAGCTTGCAGGCGGCGTTGCTGTGATCCGCGTCGGCGCTGCAACGGAAGTGGAAATGAAAGAGAAAAAAGCTCGCATGGAAGATGCCCTTCATGCGACACGGGCTGCTGTGGAAGAAGGCATTGTCCCCGGAGGCGGCGTAGCGCTGCTTCGCTCGATCACTGCGCTGGACAGCCTTAAGCTTAAGGATGACGAAGCGACCGGAGTTGATATTGTCCGCCGGGCCCTTCAGGAACCCTGCCGCCGCATTGCAGAAAATGCCGGTGAAGATGGTTCAGTCGTGGTCAAAACGATTCTGGAAGGCAAAGGCAGCTTTGGATTCAACGCCCAGATCGGGGAATATCATGACCTGGTGGAAGACGGCGTGATTGATCCCGCGAAGGTCGTTCGAACGGCCATTGAGAATGCCGGCAGCATTGCAGGTTTACTCATTACGACCGAATGTGCCATCAGTGAAAAACCCCAAAAAGAGGACGAAGAGGACGCCAAGAAAAAGAAGAAATCGTCTCCTTATCCCGGCAGTATTGAATAACGCGTTTTAGTAACAATCAAACAAAAAGGGCCTGATTCTTAATTGAATCAGGCCTTTTTATTTTCTCTTAAAATTTAACGCGCTAAGCTGCTTTAGGTTCGGAAAGAATCCCTTCGACTTCAATTGTAATTTCAACCTCATCCCCCAAAAGCACACCGCCCGCATCCAGGGTTTTATTCCATTCAATCCCAAAGTCTTTGCGGTTAATCTTGGCGGTTGCCGTAAACCCGGACCGCGTATTTCCCCACGGATCTTTAGCCACGCCGTGAATCTTCAATTCAAGCGCCACGGGTTTTTCAACTCCGTGCATCGTTAAAATACCCTTCAAGACCGCGCCGGTTGCGGTTGCGCTCGTGACCTCGGTACTCTTGAAAGTAAGCGTCGGGTATTTTTCGGCATCAAAGAAATCAGCGGATCTCAGATGGTTATCCCGCTCCTTAAGGCGCGTATCAATGCTTGCGGT